>ERZ837380.1240-NODE-1240-length-33420-cov-4.073101_pt1 | contig 33420 bp, 34 predicted proteins | sample MGYA00519685_ERZ837380 | MGnify/ENA primary metagenome ERZ837380 (study PRJEB31850, sample SAMEA3708817) | human gut metagenome | biome: human gut; feature: human-associated habitat; material: faeces | place: China | collected 2014 ...
CTTAGATTTTAAATTATATTTATAAAGTCTGAAAATCAATTATAATTAATTTAAATTATTAACTAATAATTATCTGTTTATAATTTTAAAAATTAATTTTGATGCTTTAAACTTATAGTATGCAATTTAAATTTTCAGATTTTAATTAAACTTATGGAATTATAATTATATGTAAGATCTTTTGAAATTAGTTAAAATAATGGCTTGTGTGAATCGTTTTTAAGGTATTTTAATAAAAAAGTCATATAGTTTGTTGTCTGGTATTTTAGCAAAATAATGATGATTCTAAGATTTAGCAATTTTTAGTAGTAAATTGTTTGACTTTATAGATATACAATAATAATCAAAAATACCTCAAAAAAGCGACGCACGAGAATCAATTTTAAGCCGTTTTTATTTTTAAGGCTTATAAGTTTGTTGTCGGTGAAATACGGTAAATATAGAGAAATAAGCATTTTGAAGATTTTAGATAAAATTTAGATAGAAGATCAGAAATTATAAAAAATTATTGAAAAACAAATTTATAATTAAAGATAAAAATTATTTGAACATTAAATTATATAGATAAAATATTTAAATAGCTTAAAATTGATTTTAAGGCGTTATTAAAATAAGATTATATAAGTAATTGGATAACATTAAATAATATTAAATATGCAAAATAAAATAATTATATAATAAGTAAATATATTAAAGCTAAAGGCTTGAAAGTACTGAAATAACTGGGTAGGACTATAATCATAGTCTATATATTTTACTCCTATCTCTTTTTGCACAAAACTTTGATTTTGTGCAATGTTATCAATATAGAAACTTCCAATTGTGGTTATTCTAAGATTATCCTCCTCCTTCTTTTAATTACCAAAAAAGGAAGAAAAAATAAATTTTTCTTCCTTCCAACAATCCTTTTTCAGTTATAACTTACCTATTACGAATTCCTATAATGTAAACATTATCTTTTTCCATAAGTATTGAAACAAATCTGTCAGTATAATTAATTAATTGATTAAATGAATCTGGTTTATCAAAGCTATTAGTAATATTAAAATATAGATGTATACTGTCTACTATTAATACTACCTTTTTTTCAGAAAATATATTTAAAAGTTCTGATGTGATTTTCTTTAATACATTGAAATCTAACTGTGACAATAAATTTAAATCAATATACCAATACTCAGCTTCTAATAATTGATTATCGATAATTTTAGTGCTTCTAAGCATTGCTAAAAAGTCTTTTAAAATATTTAAGTTAGATTCTTCTAAAACCCAGATTTTGGATAATATTAGTGAATTATATAACATATTTATTTCATTTTCACTAATATCTTGTGATAAATACTGTAAGCTGTCAAATTGCAAAGCAAGATTACATTGATGAGTATTAATTATTTGTCCAAATTTTTTTATTCGACTCCGCATCAAAAAATAATTTGATAGATTAATTAAAAATTCCATCATGGTTGTCTACCTCCTAAAATTGTTGTTATAAATATTGTATGTCAGATATGATATCATTTTTTTATAATTATGTCAAATTAAGAAAATATTTATATTAATTTGTACATTTCATTAATAGAAAAAGAGGAAAAGCTATTTAGCTCTCCCCCTTTTTGGTTCTTAATCTTTATAAATTAATTTTCCTTGTCAATTGTCAATGTCAGAATGCCTAAATTTTTTGCGTTCTTTTTTCATTTCCTTATCAGCTTCATCATGGCAAATCTGTCTTAAATCAATTTCGTCTAAAACGTCATTATTTAAAAGTTCATTTGCAATTCTATTAATATGTCATATTTTTTCCTAAATCATCAATCATACCATATTCTGTTATAATTCTTCTGGCCGTTTCAGTTGCATCTCTTAAATCCTGTGATGCTCCACTTGTGTATTTGTCAGAAGAATTTCCACCTACAAGAAGGTTTTCTGCTACTCTACCTGCCAAAGCCACTGCAATATTGTCTACAAAATAATCTTTGCTTAGATTTATCTGTTTTTCATATTCAAAGTCAAATGTTGTAACCCCAAGATAATCTTCTGCTGGGACTATTGTGATAGCAGATGTCTTTAAATTACTAATATTCTCAGATAAATAATTTACCAAAAAATGACCTGTTTCATGATATGCGGTTGTCTTTTTATCTTCAAAAGACATTTTACTGTACATATCGTACTTGAAATTAAAGTTGGTGTTGATGTCTTTCTTTGTAACTTCTTTACGATGTTTTCTCTTGGCTACAATCATTGCTTTTTCTATTATTTCCAATGCTATAGCTGGATTACATAATTCTGTAACAAAAGCATCTGAGATATTTACAACATAATTAATTAACCTAGTTGAAATCTCTACCTTATACTTAGCAGTTAAGACTTTAACAACATCTTGTATCATTGGACAAATTTCTTTGTGCTTTGGTTCATTAATATAGATTGTTTCCAAATGCGCTCTTGTTTTAGTATCAATCTGAAAATATTCAAAATACTCTTTTTCTGTTGTTGCTCCTATTATTTTTATATCAGGATGCTTAACTAGAAGAGAAAAATAATAAGACATTACATAAGTAGTCTCAACTAAATGAATATCATCAATATATAGAACAATTCCAGAATATTTTAAGATAAAGTTAATTATTTTTTTCAACTTTTTTATAGATTTTCCAGTAACCATTTCGTTTACCAATAAATCTACATCAAGATAAAGAAAATGAACATCTCTTAATTCTTTTGGACATTGCTTACGAACTACTATATTATATATAATTTTTTGAATTATAGCAGTCTTGCCTACACCATGTTCGCCTAATAATACTACCTTAGATTTCATTCCACTAAGTAAGCAGTTGTATATTCTATTGATTTCTTTATCTCTTCCTTTTATAGCCGATAAAGACTTAGAATTAGCAACAAATGGATTCAAATCTATCAAGTATGGTGACAAACTTGCAGGTACAACATTTAGAGTTGACATATCGAGCTTTTCTAAGTTTTTCCGCCCTATAACAAGTTTATAATTTTTCATAAAGATTACCTCCTTTTGCTATTAAACATTTTTGTTGATATTAAATATTTTATCACTATTTTGAAATTATGTCAATTAAAAAACAGCTATATCTTTTGATATAACTGCTTTTTAATTTTATTTAAATCTTTTTACGAAATTATCTATTTCATCAATAAACTCATTGTTATTTTTAGTTTTTACCATCATAGAAATAACTTGTTCAGTAACATCCGCAACAGGCATACTGTTCATTGCTTTTCTTAATGCAAATACAGTGTCTTTTTCTTTTGGAGTAAGTAATAAATCTTCTCTTCTTGTTCCAGATTTATTGATGTCAATTGCTGGGAATATACGTTTTTCTGATAATTTTCTGTCTAAGTGTACTTCCATATTACCTGTACCTTTAAATTCCTCGAATATAACATCATCCATTCTACTTCCTGTTTCGATTAATGCTGTTGCTAATATTGTTAAGCTTCCACCATGTTCAATGTTTCTAGCTGCACCAAAGAATTTTTTTGGTTTATGTAGTGAAGCTGGATCGAGACCACCAGATAATGTTTTACCAGATGATGGTATTGTTAGGTTATATGCTCTAGCAAGTCTTGTGATACTGTCTAGTAAAATTACAACATCTTGTCCTTGTTCAACTAATCTTTTTGCTCTTTCTAGTACCATTTCTGCAACTTTTACGTGATGTTCTGGTAATTCATCAAATGTTGAATATATTACTTCACCATTTATAGAACGTTTCATATCTGTTACTTCTTCTGGTCTTTCATCTATTAAAAGAACTATTAATTTAGCATCTGGTGTATTTGCTGATATGCTATTTGCTATTTTCTTTAATAATGTTGTTTTTCCAACTTTTGGTGGAGCAACAATCATTCCTCTTTGTCCTTTTCCTATTGGTGAGATTAAATCTATTATTCTCATTGCATACTCATTTGATGTTGTTTCAAGTTTTATTCTTTCATCTGGGTAGATTGGTGTTAATTCATCAAATCTCTTTCTTTTTGCTGCTTTTTCAGGTGATTCCCCATTTACTTCACCTACAAATATTAGTGATGGAAATTTTTCTCCCTCTCTAAATCTTGATATTCCTTTTATTATATCTCCTGTATCTAATTTAAATCTTCTTATTTGTACCATTGATATGTATACATCTTTTGGAGTAGATAAGTAATTATCTCCTCTTAAAAATCCGTAACCATCTGGTAGGATATCTAATATCCCTTCTACTATTTCATCTCCTTCAGTTGTTAGCTTGTAGCCAGACATTTCTTCTGAAGTATTATTTTCTTGTTTTTCTACTTTCTCTTCCCTTTTTATAGAATTGTTTTGATTTAATATTTGACTTAACATTTCTATTAATTCATCTTTTTTTAATTTTGATATATTTTTAATATTATTTTCCTTTGCTAAGTCTTTTAGTTCTGTTAAAGACATTTCTTCTAAATTCAATATAATTACCTCCTAAATAATTGTATTTTTTTAATTTGAAATTTTAATGGGAATTTTTTGCGAATTAAAAAATTTATATTCTTATTATAGCATAATTTTCCAAAAAAAGGAAGTATTTTCCAGATAAAAATAAAAAAATCCCTAAAAAAGGATTTTTTATATACCTTTATCTATATAAATTTTTTCGTTAGGGTAATACATATCTAGTTTTTCTCTAGCTGTTTGCTCTATGTATTCTTTTGAATTTACATCTTCCTTTTGTGCTAATAGTTTCTGATTTGTAGATTTTTCTTCTTCTATTTGAGATGATAAATCATCACTGTTTTTACTATATTGATTTATTACTTTTTGTTGATTTATTAATGTAAATGCCGCATATAAAATTACTGCTAAAACTAATAATCTTTTATATAATTTTTTCTTTTTCATCCGTATCTCTCCAGTCTAATTTACGTATAATAAATATTTCTACACTTTTTTCAAAAATCCTTCCTATTTTTCGAATTTTTTTGAAAATTTTTGAATAAAATGTAACTTTTTTAATTTTTTGTATGTTTTAGTTGTTTTATGGAGATTTTTTTAATGTTTATTGTTATGAATCTTATTGGTTTAAATAGAAATTTTATTGGCAATAATAGTATTGAAAAAATAATACCAAATGTTTTTTTAAAAAATACGACAATTTTTACATTAATTTTTATAAAATATTTGCTAATTAACATCATATAAGTTAGACATCCAAGAAATACCCCTAAGAACATATATAAACGTATTTCACCATTACTAAATGTAAAAATTGAATATAATAGAGATAATCCAGTTAAAATCCAAAATAAAATATCTTCAAAATATGTGGTTATATCATTTGTTTCAAAGCTTTTTCTTAATACTCGAAAAATGTCAAATAGAATTCCTATAAAAATTCCATTTATTGTATATACTAAAAATAAATAACATTGATTTTCAATCATTTTTTCTCAATCCTTTGTTTATTTGAAAATTTTGCTAATTAAGCTTCCTTTATTTTTTTCTAATTCTTTATCACTATATGCTAGATACGAAATATCTCCTTCTATTATTACTTCTGAAGTGTCTATGCTTAGCTTGTTTATTCTTATATTTTCTCCTTTTACGGTTAATAAGCCTAATTCAGTTTCTACCATTACTACTTGGTCGTCAAAACTTAATACGTCATTTACACCTGATATGCTTAGCTTTCCCCTATTTTCTAATATTAAATTTTGAATAACTCCTGTATTTATATTTTTTCTTTCATCTACTGTCATATACACCATTCTCCTTTACTTTTATTGTTCTGATATTTATATATATTCGAAGGTTGTCTTTTTTAGAACAAAAAAAGACTAGATAATTCTAGTCTTTTTTGAGAGCATCATATTTGTTTACTTAAGTAAATTCTATACTTTACTGGTCTGTATCGTACATTGTATTTGTCTAATTCTTTCTTTTGACGACTATTTAAAGTTGTTCTAAAAGTTATTATTCCTCTTTTATTCTTGTAATAAACCTTTTTTATTAAATCAGAATTTATATCTCTTATATTATGAAATTTCTTTGTTGAAATCTCATATAGAAAAACTTCTGTAGAATATCCTAGAGAGTGAACATATTCTAGTTCATACTTGGTCAATTCTAGTTCTACTACTTTTATACGTCTTTCTTTATATCTCCGTAAATTATCTTTTAGGATTTTACATTTATGTTCTTTGTCTTTCATAATATGTCCCCCTTTTTGATATTGATGCTCTTAATGAATGTAATTATTAGTATTATAGCATTAAAAAAATATATTGTAAAGGTGTTCTTGTTTTTTGTCGTATTATGTAGAAAAAAAGGAGATTGCACTATGCTTTCTCCTCTCTTTTTATTATTTTATGAATCTTCTCCAACATTTCATCATCAACAACATTCTTAAAATCAATAGATATTTTACTCTCAGAAACATTAAATTCCAAAATCTCCAACTTGTTTTTTTGAATAATATTTAATACCTCATGTAATTTTTCAAAATTTCTACTAATTCCATTTCCAACAATAGAAATTCTAGAAATTTCCTTTTTTACAACACTTTTTATTGTATTTTCTTCTATTATATCTGTAATTATAGTACCTGCTTTATTGTTAAAAGTAGATTTTGTTATAATAGGTATTTTAAATTTTTGACCAATCTCTGCACATCTACCATGTAAAACTTTTGCACCTTCACTTGAAATTTCTATCATTTCTTCATATGAAAGTGCTGGCAATTTTTTAGCATTTTCTATTTTGTTTGGGTCTGCTGTATATACACCATCAACATCAGAAAATATATAACATTCTTTTGCATTAAGTGCTGCAGCAATTGCTATTGCAGATGTATCCGAACCGCCTCTACCAAGTGTTGTTATATCTAAGTTTTCGTTATAACCTTGGAAACCTGCAATTATAACTATTTTTCTTTTTGATAATTCTTGCAAAATTCTGGTAGTGTCAATATTTTCTATAATTGCATTTTGATTTGTTTTATTTGTAAGTATTCCTGCTTGCCATCCAGTAAGTGATATTGCTTTATAGCCCATTTTATTTAACAATATACTTAATTTTGCAATTGATATTTGTTCCCCTGCACTTAATAATACATCCATTTCCCTATCTTTTGTTTCATTTGATAATTCTAATGCTTCTGATATTAATTTATCAGTTGTTTTTCCTTGTGCAGATAATATTACTACTATATTATTATTTTTATTATATAAATTTATTATCTTTCCTGCTACTATTTTTAATTTGTCATTATCTGCTACAGAACTTCCTCCAAATTTTAGAACTATTGTGTCCATAAATGACACCTCTTTTAAATTGATATAGAGAGTATTTTCTAATTTTAGATAATACTCTCTATTATAATATGCTTGTTTTGAAAAAATGTTATATTTTCATTTTTAGATAGCTTTCCATAAATCCGTCTAAATCTCCATCCATTACTCCTGCAACATTTCCTACTTCGTAGTTTGTTCTGTGGTCTTTAACCATTGTGTATGGACAAAATACATATGAACGTATTTGACTTCCCCAAGCAATGTCTTTTTGTTCGCCTTTTAAATCTTCTATTTTTTCTTTTTGTTCTTGTTCTTTTAAATCTAATAATTTTGATTTTAACATTCTCATTGCTGTTTCTCTATTTTGTATTTGTGAACGTTCTGATTGACAAGCTACTACTGTATTTGTTGGTATGTGTGTTATTCTTACTGCAGATGATGTTTTATTTATGTGTTGTCCCCCTGCCCCTGATGCTCTATATGTGTCCACTCTTAAATCATCTGGGTTTATATTTATTTCTATATCATCTGTTATTTCTGGTAAGACTTCTACTGAGGCAAAAGATGTATGTCTTCTCCCTCCTGCATCAAATGGCGAAATTCTAACTAATCTATGTACACCTTTTTCTGATTTCATATAGCCATATGCATTTTCTCCAATAATCTCAAAGGTTACGCTTTTTAATCCTGCTTCTTCTCCCTCTAAATAATCTAATTCTTTTACTTCATATTCGTTTTTAGTAGCCCATCTTGTATACATTCTATATAGCATTTCAGCCCAATCCTGAGACTCTGTTCCTCCAGCTCCTGGATGAATTGTTACTATTGCATTATTAGAATCATATTTGCCTGAAAACAACGTTTCTAGTTCTAGTTTTTCTAAGTTCTTTTCTTGTTTTTTATAATTCTTTGTAACATCTATTGCTAGTTCTTCATCATATTCTAATTTTATCATTTCGGATAATTCTATTAAATTATTTATTTCTTTTTCAAGTTCTTTATATTTAGTATATTTGCTTTTGATTTTTTTTATTTTTGCTAGTACTTTTTGAGTATTTTCACTATTATTCCAAAAATCTGGATTGCTAGTTTCTTTTTCTAATTCTGCTATTTCTTTTTCTAAGTTTAGTATGTCAAAGAGAAACACCTAAATTCTCTAATTTTTGTTTTAACTGATTTAAGTTTCTTATTGTTTCTTCTAAGTCTAACATAAAAGTTATCACCTCTTATAAAAAATTAGGGGAAGCAAAATAGCTTACCCCATTTTTAGGACATTTCTACTTAATCTTGAAAATTTGTTATTTTTTCAGCAATATTTTCAAGTGCTGCATAATCATAGCTTTTTAGTGTGATGATTATATCATTATTGAGCCTGTAAAAGGAAAAAAAATCATTTGATTCATATGCTAAGCAAATAGCTTTTGATATAAATTTTTCATCACTTTCTTTATTTTCTACAGGTTTTACTATTGATAAACATCCATTACTTATGTTTGCAGTAATTTTAGTGTTATCCATTTTTGTGTCCTCCTAATGTGAAAATTTTTAATGCTTACTTATTATATCACACATTTTAAAATTAATCAAATTCCCATTATATTATACCCACTATCAGCATAAAGAACTTGGCCAGTAATACTATCAGACATATCACTTAGCAAAAATGTAGCTACATTCCCTACTTGTGTTGTTGTTACATTTCTATGTAATGGTGCTTTTTCTTCTACAACCGTTAAAATTGAAGAAAAGTCTTTTATTCCTTTTGCAGAAAGTGTTTTTATTGGACCTGCAGAAATTGCATTTACTCTTTTTCCTTCTTTTCCTAAATTTTCTGCTAAATATCTTACACTAGATTCTAGAGCAGCTTTTGCAACTCCCATAACATTATAACCATTTAAAACTTTTGTTGAACCATAATATGTTAATGTTACTAAACTTGCATTTTCATTTAATAAATTTATTTCTTTTGCAATTCTTGCTGCTAGTACAAATGAATAACTACTTACATCTAAGGCATGTGAAAATCCTTCTTTGCTGGTATATATAAAATCGTTGTGTAAATCTTCTGTTTTTGCATTTGCTATTGCATGTACCAAACCATCTATTTTGCCATTTTCTTCTTTTATTTTTTCGAATGTTTGCTTTACTAATTCATCTTCTGAAGCCCCATTTAATACATAAGCTTTGCTTCCTTTAAATTCTGATATTAATTCTTCTATTTTTTCTTTGTTTTCTTCTCTCATATATGTAAATATTAATTGTGCTCCATTTTCATATGCTGATTTCGCTATTCCATAAGCTATACTCCATTTATTTCTTATACCCATTATTAATATTTTTTTGTTTTCTAATAACATTTTTTCCTCCTTGAAAAACCATTTAAAATGGTATTTTTAAATAACATTAAAACTCGTTATGTTTCTAAATTTTTTATATCTTTCTTCTAATATTTGCTCTGATGTCATTTTATTTGTTTTTTTGATTTCTTTAATAATTTCTTTTTTTAATATTTCTGATGTTTTTGAAAAGTTTTCTTCTGATATTTCATCTTTTTCAGGTATTATTTTGTCAATTATATTTAACTCATATAAATCTTTTGCAGTTAATTTCATTTTTTCTGCTGCTTCTTTATATCTGCTCGGGTCTTTCCATAAAATACTGCTATAGCCTTCTGGTGACAATATTGAATAAATTGCATTTTCTAGCATGAATACTTTATTTGCAACGCCTATGGCTAAAGCTCCTCCTGATGAACCTTCTCCAATTACTATTGAAATTACCGGAACTTTTAATCTCGCCATTTCAAACATTGATTTTGCTATAGCCTCCCCCTGTCCTCTTTCTTCTGCTTCTATGCCTGGATAAGCTCCTTTTGTGTCTATGAAAGTTATTACTGGTCTTTTGAATTTTTCTGCTTGTTTCATAAATCTTATTGCCTTTCTATAACTTTCAGGATTTGGCATTCCAAAATTTCTTTCTATGTTTTCTTTTGTTGTTCTTCCTTTTTGTTCTGCAATTATTGTAAATGGAGTATTGTCTATTTTGGCTAAACCACAAATTATTGCTTTATCATCTTTAAAATTTCTATCTCCATGTAATTCTATAAATTCATCAAATATTTTTTCTATATATTCAAGTGATGTTTTCCTTTTTGGATTTCTTGCTATTTCTACTTTTTCCCATGCTGATATTTCTTTTTTATTTTTCATTATGTTGTCCTCCTTTGTGATAGCAAATTAATTTATATAGTGTTTCTTTCATATCTTCTCTTTTTACTATTTTATCAATAAATCCGTGTTCAAGTAGAAATTCCGCTGTTTGAAATCCTTCAGGTAGTTTTTCACCTATTGTTTGTTCAATTACTCTTTGACCTGCAAATCCAATCATTGCACCTGGCTCTGCAAGTATTATGTCTCCTAAACTTGCAAATGATGCAGTAACTCCTCCATATGTTGGATCTGTTAATACTGATATGTATAATAAACCTGCCTCATCAAGTTTTGTAAGTGCTGCTGTTGTTTTGGCCATTTGCATAAGTGATATTATTCCTTCTTGCATCCTTGCACCACCAGATACCGAAAATATTATAATTGGTAATTTTAGTCTTATGGCTTGTTCTATACTATATGTAATTTTTTCCCCTACAACAGCTCCCATGCTTCCCATTAGAAAACCACTGTCCATTATACAAATCACTACATCTTCTCCATTTATTTTACCGGTACCACAGGCAATTGCTTCTTCTAATCCTGTTTTTTCTCTTAAGGCTTTTAGTTTTTTAGGATAATCTTCTAAATTTAACGGATTGTTAGTTTCTATATTTGATTCAAATCTTTTGTAAGTTCCTTCATCTATAATACTTTCCAATCTTCTATTAATATGCATTCTAAAATAATTGCCACAATTAGGACAAATATTTAAATTTTCTCTAATTGTTTCTTTGTATAATATTTCTTTACACTTATTGCATTTTACCCATTTTCCTACTGGAATGTCAACTTTGGATTTTGTATTATTTAAATTTTTACTTTCTCTTTTCTTTATTTTATCTACTACCATTTATACTATTTATCTCCTTTAAACATCTCTTTTTCAATAAATGATGTATCAAATTTTTCTCTAATAAAGTTTGGATTTTTTATGATTTCAAATAAAAAGTCTCTGTTTGTTTCTATTCCATCAATTACTAATTCTTCCAAAGCTCGTTTCATTTTACTTAATGCTTCATTTCTATTTGCTCCATATGCTATTATTTTAGCAAGCATTGAATCATAATTTGATGGAACTGTATAGCCATTATATATTGCTGTATCTACTCTTATACCATTTCCGCCTGGAAGATTTATTTCCTTTATTTTTCCAGGTGATGGCATAAAGTTTTTACTAGGATTTTCTGCATTTATCCTACATTCTATAGAATGACCTCTAAATTCAATTTCTTTTTGTTTAAATTTTAGCTTTTCTCCAGCTGCTATTCTTATCTGTTCTTTTACTAAATCAATACCAGTTCTCATTTCTGTTATTCCATGTTCTACTTGAATTCTTGTGTTCATTTCCATAAAGTAAAAATTCTTGTCATGGTCTACTAAAAATTCTACTGTACCACAATTTGTGTAACCTGCTATTTTAGCAACTTTTACAGCAATATTCCCCATTTTATTTCTTAGTTTTTCATCAATTATAGTTGATGGTGTTTCTTCTATTAATTTTTGATGATTTCTTTGTATTGTACAATCTCTTTCTCCTAAATGAACTATATTTCCATGTTCATCGGCTAAAATTTGGATTTCTATATGTCTTGGTTCTTTTATATATTTTTCTATGTAAATTTCATCATCATTAAATGAATTTTTAGCTTCTTGTTTAACAATATTATAATTTTTTTCTAGCTCTTCAAAAGAATTAACCAATCTAATCCCTTTTCCACCACCACCAGCAGCAGCTTTTAACAACACAGGATATCCTATATCTTCACATACTAAAATAGCTTGTTTCAAATCTTTAATACTACCATCAGAACCTGGAATAACTGGAATACCTTCTTTTTTCATTAATTCTTTACTATTAGACTTATTACCCAGCAAATCGATAACTTCAGGTCTAGGTCCAATAAATTTTATATTAGACTCCTCACAAATTTTAGCAAATTGAGAACTCTCAGATAAAAAACCAAAGCCAGGATGAATGCTATCAGCCTTAGTAATATTTGCAGCTTCAATCAAATTCTTTATATTTAAATAACTTTGTTTTGAATTTGCAGGGCCTACACAAACGGCTTCATCTGCTAATTTAGTATGCAAAGCCTCCCTATCTGCCTCAGAATATACAGCAACAGTTTTAATATTCATTTCTTTACATGCTCTAATTATACGAACTGCAATTTCTCCACGATTTGCGATTAATATTTTATTCAATTTTGTTTCACTTACCTTTCTTTATTAAACTATTGCAAAAGTAAATTCTCCTTTAGCTGCTACTTTTCCATCCACTGTTGCAATACCTTCACCTATACCAATAGGACCTTTTCTCTTAATTATTTTAACTTCTAACTTTAATCTATCACCTGGTACAACCATTTTTTTGAACTTCATCTTATCAATTCCGCCAAACAATGCATTTTTTCCTTTGTTTTCTTCCATTGAAAGAATTGCAACAGCACCTGTTTGAGCTAATGACTCGGCAATTAAAACTCCTGGCATTATTGGATTATCAGGGAAATGTCCTTTAAAATACCACTCTTCTTTATCTACATTTTTATATGCCGTTGCACTTTGACCAGGCTCAAAACTTTCAACTTCATCTATCATTAAAAATGGTTCTCTTTGTGGAATTATTTTTTTTATTTCTTCTTTACTTAACATTTAAAAATCCTTTCTATTCTATAACAAATAATGGCTTTCCATACTCAACGGCTTCTCCATCTTTTACACATATTTCTATAATTTTTCCATCAAATTCTGATTCGATTTCATTCATCAATTTCATTGCTTCTATTATACAAAGTGTATCACCTTTTTTTACTGTTTTCCCTATTTCTACATAAGCCTCAGATGTTGGAGAAGGTTTTAAATAAAAGGTTCCTACCATTGGAGCTTTTACTATTTTTTTATTTTCATTATTACTTGTTTTACTTTCAATTATTTTTTGTTTTTCTTTTTCGTTATTTTCGATTTTAACAGTTTTTGAGCTTTGAACTGTATAATTTTTAGTTTCTTCATTATTTTCTTTTTGTATACTTATTTTAGTTCCATCTGGTAAACTTATATCTAAAGATGATAGGCTTGAATTTTCCATATCTTCCATTAATTGTTTAATTTCTTTATATTCCATTTTTTATTCCTCCATATTCCATCTTTTTAAAATTATGCTTCCATTGTGACCTCCAAATCCTAAAGAATTTGACATCACTATATTTAATTTTGTTTTTCTTGATTCGTTTGGAACTATATCTAGATCACATTCTTCATCTTTTTCTTTATAATTAATTGTAGGTGGTACTATTTGTTCTTCAAGTGCCTTTGTGCAAATTATTGCTTCTACTGCACCTGCTGCACCTAATAAATGGCCTGTGTTTCCTTTTGTTGAACTTACCATTACTTTTGTTTCGTTTCCAAGTATCGTTTTTATTGCTTTTGTTTCTATTGAATCGTTTAGATGTGTTGATGTTCCGTGTGCATTTATATAATCAATTTGTTTTTCTGATATATGTGCATTTTCTATTGCTCTTGACATTGCTTTTGCAGCACATTCTCCATTTGGACAAGGTGATGTAATATGATATGCATCTGTTGTTGCTCCAAATCCTATTATCTCTCCATAGATTTTTGCATTTCTTTTTAGTGCATGTTCTAGTTCTTCTAAAACAACTATTCCTGCACCTTCTCCCATTACAAAACCATCTCTTTCTTTATCGAATGGAATACTTGCTCTATTTTTATCTGTGCTACTTGATAATGCTTTCATATTTTCAAATCCAGCTATTCCTACTTCACATATTGCTGCTTCTGTTCCACCTGCTAAAATAACATCTTCTTCACCTAATTTTATTGTTTTATAAGCTTCGCCTATTGCATGTGTAGAAGAGCTACAAGCTGTTAAAATGCTCATTGATTCTCCTTTGAAGCCAAATTCGATAGCTATGTTACCAGATGGCATATTTGCTATTGACATTGGTATAAACATTGGAGAAATTCTTTTATTTCCTTTTTCAAAATTGACAGCACATTGTTCTTGAATTGTTCTTAATCCTCCAATTCCAGAACTTACAAAGATACCAACTCTATTAAAATCTGTATTTTCTTTTGTTATTCCACTTGAAGTAACTGCCTCTCTTGCCGCAATAATTGCAAATTGTGATACTCTATCTAATCTTTTACTTTGTTTTAAATCAAAGTAATCTAGAGGATTATAGTTTTTTACTTCAGCATCTAACTTTGTTTTAAAATTAGTAGAATCAAATAAAGAAATATTATCAATACCACATTTCTTATTTAATATACTTTCCCATGTTTCATTTACATTTTCACCAATTGGTGTAATTGCTCCTAAGCCTGTTATAACAACTCTTCTTTCCATTATAAATCTTCCTTTCTCTATTACTACATTAACATACCACCATCAATATTAATGACTTGACCTGTTATATATGAACTATCTTTTGATGCTAAAAATTTAACAACATTTGCTACATCTTCTACAGTTCCCATTCTTTTTAATGGTATAGTCTTGCTTATTTCTTCTTTAGCTTCTTCTTTTAAAACATCTGTCATTTGTGTTTCAATAAAACCTGGTGCAACAGCATTTACAAGAATATTTCTACTTCCAACTTCCTTTGCTAGGCTTTTTGTAAAACCTATTATTCCTGCTTTTGATGCTGAATAATTTGTCTGACCTGCATTTCCACTTATTCCAACAACAGATGAAACATTAATAATTCTTCCGCTTCTATTTTTCATCATATATGGAATTACATTTTTAGTAATATTAAAAGTACCAACAAGATTTACACCAATAACACTTTCAAAATCCTCTTTTTTCATTCTCATAAGAAGCATATCTTTTGTTATTCCAGCATTATTAACCAAAATGTCAATATGATTAAATTCTTCTATAATATCTTTAACCATTCTTTCTGAATCTTCAAAACTAGAAACATCTCCCTGAACAGTAAAACATTTTACCTTTTGATCTTCTACCATTTTTTTGGTTTCTATTAAATCTTCATTTTCTTTTCTATAGTTAATCGCAATGTCAAAACCTTCCTTAGCAAGTGTTATTGCGATTTGCCTTCCAATTCCTCTAGTTGCACCTGTTATAAAAGCAACTTTATTCATTTGTTTTTACCTCCTTAATTACTTCTTCTAAATTTTCTACATTGTTAATATTCATTATTTTTATTGGCTTTTCAAATTTCATTCTTTTAACAAAACTACTTAATGTCTTTCCTGGTCCTATTTCTATAAAAGTATCTATTCCATTGTTATACATTGTTTGTAAACATGAAGTGAATTTTACCGGATTGCAAATATGCTCTGATAATATTTGAACAATATCATCATTTTGAGTATATAATTTTCCGTTTATATTTTTTACAACTTTTGAATTTTTTTTATTGCTTTTTATGCTTTCTAATTCTTTTTTCAATTTTTTAGAACATTCTCTTAATTTTTCAGTATGAAATGGTCCAGCTGTATTTAATATACTTACTTTTTTTGCTCCATTTTCTTTTGCTAATTCTCCGGCTTTAAGAACCGCTTCTTCCTCACCTGAAATAACAACTTGACCTTTTGTATTATAATTTGCAGGTATCACATACCCGTCTTTAATTCCTTTGCAAATATCTTCTACCTCATTCTCATTTAATCCAAGTATTGCAGCCATTTTCCAATTACCTTTAGGAGTAAATTCTTGCATTATTAGTCCTCTTTGTTTTACTAGATTTACACCAGTTTCGAAATCAAAAATATTATCATCTATTAATGCTGTATATTCACCTAAACTTAATCCAGCTGACATATCTGATTTTATATTTTTGATTTTTAGAACTTCCAATATTGCTAAACTTTCTGTAAGTATTGCAAGTTGGGTATTTTGTGTTTTGTTTAGTTCTTCTTCTGGGCCATTGAAAGATATTTCTTTTATATTAATTCCTGTTATTTGATTTACTTTGTCATATACTTGTTTTACTTTATCGTACTTTTCGTATAAATCTTTTCCCATACCAAGTGTTTGAGAGCCTTGCCCTGGAAATAAAAATCCTATTTTCATTTTTTAATTCTCCTTATAAGTGTTTTCTCAAATTCTTCACAAAAATTGGTTATAATCTTTTTTCTATCAACTTCTATTCCAAATTCTTTTTTTATTGAGGTTGCTATATTTTTAATATCATCAGTAAAATTCATTTTTTCTGTATTTATTCCTATGCCAATAACTAGGAATTTTACTATTTCTGAACTTACTTTGCTTTCTGTTAATATTCCTCCAACTTTTTTATCTTTAATCATAATATCATTTGGCTTTTTTATATCTAGTTTAATGCCATAAAATTCTTTAAATATTTTTACTAGAATCTGAGCAATTTCTATTGTTATTCCTTCTAGATTTTCTGACTTGCAATTTGTTTCTATATAGTAAGAAAATGCTATATTTTTTTCTTCGTCTGTATGCCAAATTCTACCATGTGTTCCTTTCCCATTTGTTTGAATATCTGCCATTATTAATGTTTTGTTTTTTATCGTTTTACTTTCTATTAATCTCCAAATTTCATTTTGTGTTGAATCTATTTTGTTATAAAAAATAAAATTATTTGATTGCATTTAAATTGTCCTGCCTTTTTATTTTATTTGTTGTTGTTTTTATTAGTGGTTCTTCTGTTATATACATTCCTCTTATTGCTTTATATTTTGGTATTTGTGCATTTATCTCTTTTACTTTATCTAAAAGTGCCTTCTTGATTTCTGCTTCTGTTTTTGCATTATATACATTTTTCATAATATCTTTATCATAAACAATTTTTACATTTATTTTTATATTCTCTTTATCTTCTGATTGTTGCTTTCCAAATATAAAAGACTCTTTTACTCCTTCAATTTTATTAACTAGATTTTCCATCTCCTCAGGAAATATGTTTTTACCATTTTTCAAGACAATAACACTTTTCTTTCTTCCACATATAAATATGTAACCCTCATCATCTATTTTGGCTAAATCTCCTGTATGGAACCATTCTCCATCAAAAGATTCTCTTGTTGCTTTCTCATTATTATAATAACCAAGTGCTACGTTTGGCCCTTTTACAACTAGTTCTCCTATTCCATCTTGATTTACATCAACTAGTTTTACTTCATCACTTGGAACAGCTTTTCCTATTGAACCTATTTTATGTTCTTTGTTTGTTCCTACTGCTACTACTGGTGATGTTTCTGTAAGACCGTATCCTTGCACTAGATTTATTCCTAATAATCTGTATTTTTCTTCTATTTTAGGATCTAATGATGCAGCACCACTAATAAATAGCTTGATTTTTCCTCCTAACATATCATGTATATCTTTAAAAGCTTTTTTACGTTCTTGCATAGTTGCATTTTTTAATTCTTCTTCTTTTTGTATTATTTCTTCTAGTTTTCCTTGTTTATCTAATTGTTTTTTTATCATTTCAAATATTCGTTCATAAATTCCTGGAACACATGCCATCACTGTTACATTATATTCATTTAAATTTTCTACTACATGTCTTATTCCATCACAAAATACTGTTTGTGCTCCTTTATATAATGAAAATAAGAAACCTACTGTACATTCAAATACATGATGAATTGGAAGAATTGATAGTAGTGTATCTTCTGTAGTTACATCTAATATACTTCCTATATCCATTAAGTTTGAACATATATTTTTATGAGATAGTGCTACTACTTTTGATTGTGAGGTTGTTCCTGATGTGAATAACATTATGCTCATTTCTTTATTATTTATCTTTGCATCTATAAAGCTTCTATTTCCATTTTTAAGTAATTTTTCTCCTTTGTTAATTAATTCTACTTGTGAATAAATTCCGTCTGTATTTTTGGTATTATCCATTGAAATTAGATGTTTTAATTTGTTGTTTTCGTTATATTTTATTTTTGTTAATACTTCTTCATATTTTTTTGAATAAAATATTGCCTCTATTTCTGATCTTTCTATTAGTGATTCTAGTTCATTTTCTGGTAATGCTTTATCAAGTGGAACTACAATTCCTGTTCCACATACTATTGATAAATATGCTATTTCCCATTCATATCTGTTTTCGCCTATTATCGCTATTCTTTTATTTTTTAAACCTAAGTCTATTAATGCTGTTCCCAAAGCATCTACCATTTCTCTTACTTGTTTGTGTGTGATTATTTTATATTTACCCTCTTCTTGTTTTATTTTGTATGCTGGTTTTTCACCGTATATATTTTTTGTTTTATTTAACATATCTTTCAAGTTACTTATTTCTATTGTTTCATATAATTTTTCACTCATTTTTATATTCTCCTTATTTTTTTATCTTTGTTTTGTGATTTATTTTATAACATAATTTTTTAGATTAGTCTTTAGACTGGAAGGTCAGTACAAAAATATAAATTTTATGTTTTAGGAATTTTTCTATAGGTTAATTCATATATTGTAATTGATATTTTATTGACTAAGGCTTATTTTATATTCTTTACTTTAATGAATATTTAATATGCCTGTTGTTTAAAATAAAGGAGGTATTTTTATGAAAAAACGGTGCTTATTAACCTTTCTTTCGTTTTTATTATTAATTACTGTAATTGCTAGTCAAACAGCAATTACAAAAGTAATAAGAACGGCTAGTGCAGAAACAATTTCTGCTGGTACTACACAGAATAATAAGATAAAATACGTTGATTCAAGTGGAAATGCACTTTCTTCAGCCGAAATTAATAAGATACACACTTTTTTAAATTTACTTAAAACAACAAAAGGTTGTGTTGTTTATGCAAATGAAATTGCTCGGACAAACCACATAGAAGGTAATATTATTGTAAATAATGTTAATGTACCTACATCTTTGGTCATTACCAGAGTTAAGGACTTAAATCCTGATGATTACAGCTATGTTGGAAATACTACAGCTTCAATTCAGTTAAGTGATAATGGTAAGATTTTTCTTGGCTCAAAAATCCAGATTACTAAACCTAATGGAAATCAAACTATTATAAATGGCGGTTATTCTAATAATATTTCTGCCATTAGCTTATCTGAGGAAGAAACTGCTAAAAAAGAAAAACTGATTTTAAACACTTTAGCAAATATTTCTAAAACTGGTTCTGCAGTTAAGTCAATTGCTGATACTAGCTTTTTTGGAAATAGCACTAATTCTTTTAAAAGTGTAAATAGCTTATTGGAAAAAAGTGCTGTTTCAAAAGGTGATGTTATATCTATAAACATTGACTATAATGAGATACTTAATAACGAAGGAGATTTTGGAAATTTGATAAATTCAAATCTAGGTGTTACTGTTATTGTGAATGTTATCTTTCCAAGTTCGACTCCAAAAGATATTAATATCAATAAGGCCTTTTCTTCAAATGTTAAAGTCCCTACGGAGTTTAATTCAAAGTCTTCATATATTATATGGAATTTTGGTGATTTTGCTGGTAATATAACAATAAATGAAGAAATGCTTGGTATTATTGTAGCTCCTAACGCTAATGTTTATCAGGCTGCTGGAAATTTGAATGGTCAGATTATTTCTAATATTGCTGGAAATAATGGAGAACTTCATCAGGTTACTTTTAGAGAAGAAGAGAAAGAAGAAGAATCATCTACTCCTGAAGAAACAACTCCTTCAGAATCTGAAAGTTCTTCACCAGAGGAAACTACACCATCAGAAACTGAAAGTACATCAATAGAAGAAACTACACCGTCAGAAACAGAAAGTATATCAAATGAAGAAACTACTCCAGTTGAAACTGATAGTACATCTAAAGAAGAAACCACACCTTCTGAAACAGAAAGTGTTTCTAGAGAAGAAACTACTAAATCAACAGAAAAAGAAAGTGAAACACAGACTGTTCCTCAAACTACAGAGTTTTCTTCTGAAGAAGAATCTACCACTACGCCAATCAAACCTTCTTCACCGAAAACAGGTGATAATTCTACTGCTTATTTACTTGTGTTTTTATTAATTGCTTCAGTTATAGTTGGATTAATAAGCTATGCAGGTTTTAAGAAAAATGATAATAAATAAGATAATATATTTTAAACGACAAAAAGGCAGACTTTATTTTAAGTCTGCCTAAACTTTTAATTATTTTCTATTGATTTCTACCACAGCAATTCTTGTATTTCTTACCACTTCCACAAGGACATGGGTCATTTCTACCAATCTTTGGTCCTTCATTTACAACTGTTTGGCTATATTCAGGAGTATTTATCTTCTTTCCTCCATCAACACTATTTATAGCTTCTAATGCTGCACCAGTAATTTTTGCTGCTTCTTGTCTTTTAACATCACCATTTTGTTTTCTAATATTCATAAGAATTTTAACAACATCTAATTTGATATTAGCAACCATTTCTTCGAACATATCCATTCCTTCTGTTCTATATTTTACAACAGGGTCTTGTTGTCCATATGCTCTTAAACCAATACCATTTTTTAATTCATCCATACTATCTATATGGTTCATCCATTTTTCATCAACTACTTTAAGCATTACAACTCTTTCAAGTTCTCTCATTTTTTCAGATGTTATTTCTTCCTCTTTAGCTTGGTATTTTTCTATAGCTTGTTTTTCTAATTCTTCTATTATTGCATTTGAATCTTTTTCGTGTGTATTTATGAATTCAGCCATATCTATACCGAATATATTTGATATTTCTGTATTTAAAGATTCTGCATTTACTGCTTTTCCATCTTCACCTTCAATATATGTCGATACTGTTTCTTCTGCTATTGTTGTAATCATATTTACTATGTTTTCGTGAATGTCTTCTCCATCTAATACTTCTCTTCTTTGATTATATATGATTTCTCTTTGTACATTCATAACATCATCATATTTTAATACGTTTTTACGTATGCTAAAGTTTCTACCTTCTACTTTCTTTTGAGCATTTTCTACTGCTTTTGAAATCATTCTAGATTGTATTGGCATGTTTTCATCTGCACCTAAAGTATTGTATACTCTTGTTATTGCATCCCCACCGAAGATTTTCATTAAATCATCATCTAGTCCAATATAGAATTTAGATTCTCCGACATCTCCTTGACGTCCTGAACGTCCTCTTAATTGGTTGTCAATTCTTCTTGATTCGTGTCTTTCTGTACCAATTATTTTTAAACCACCTGCATCTATTACTTTTTGTTTTTCTTCTTTGATTTGTTCTTCGTATTTTTCTACTAATTTATTAAATTGTTCTCTTGCTCTTAATATGTCTTGGTCATCTGTTTCATAATATGTGTTTGATTCTTCTATTAAGTATTCTGGAACTCTATTTTTTCTCATTTCTTCTTTTGCTAAATATTCACTATTTCCACCTAACATGATATCAGTACCACGTCCTGCCATGTTTGTTGCTATTGTAACAGCTCCATATTTACCAGCTTGTGCAACAATCATTGCTTCTTTTTCGTGTGATTTAGCATTTAATACTTCATGAGGAATACGTGCTTCATTTAATAATTTGCTCAATTTTTCAGATTTTTCAATTGATACTGTACCAATTAGAACTGGTTGTCCTTTTGCATGACTTTCTTTTACACTTTCGATTACTGCTCTAAATTTTGCATTTTCATTTTTGTATATAACATCATTTTCATCTTTTCTTACCATTGGTTTATTTGTTGGTATTGATACAACATCTAAGTTATATATTTCTTCGAATTCTGCTTCTTCTGTCATTGCAGTACCTGTCATACCAGATAATTTATCATACATTCTAAAGTAGTTTTGGAATGTTATTGTTGCTAATGTTTTTGATTCATCAGCTATTTTAACTCTTTCTTTGGCTTCTATTGCTTGGTGTAATCCATTGTTGTATCTTCTTCCATACATAATACGTCCTGTAAATTCATCAACAATAAGAACTTCTCCATCTTTTACAATATAATCTATGTCTTTTTTCATTACTCCATGTGCACGTAATGCTTGGTTTACGTGATGAACTAATGTTGAGTTTTCTAGGTCATTGAAATTTTCTAATCCAAAGAATTCTTCGGCTTTTTTTATACCTTTTTGTGTTAATGATGCTGATTTTGCTTTTAAGTCAACTATATAATCATATTTTTCATTATCTTCTGCTTGTTCAAAATCTTTAACATCTTCTTCAATTATTACTTTTGGCTCAAGTCTTCTTACAAAATCGTTTGCTTTTTTGTATAAATCTGATGATTCATTTGCTCTACCTGAAATGATAAGCGGTGTTCTTGCTTCATCAATTAAGATACTATCGATTTCATCAACTATTGCATAATGTAATCCTCTTTGTACTAATTGATTTTTGTAGATTACCATATTATCTCTTAAGTAATCAAATCCAAATTCGTTATTTGTACCATATGTTATATCTGCTGCATATGCTTTTTGTTTTGCATTTGGGTCCATTCCTGCAATTACTAATCCTACTGATAATCCTAAGAATTTATATAATTTTCCCATCCATTCACTATCTCTTTTTGCTAGATAGTCGTTTACTGTTATTACGTGAACTCCTTTTCCTTCAAGTGCATTTAGGTATACTGGTAATGTTGCAACTAATGTTTTTCCTTCACCAGTTTTCATTTCTGCAATTCTTCCTTGGTGTAGAATAATTCCACCTATTAATTGAACATCGAAATGTCTCATTCCTAAGGCTCTTTTAGAAGCTTCTCTTACAACTGCAAAAGCTTCTGGTAATATATCATCTAATGTTTTTCCTTCTGATAATTGTTTCTTGAAATAATTTGTTTTCTCTTTTAATTCATGGTCTGTCAATTTTTCCATTTCTGGTTCTAAACTATTGATTTTGTTTACAATTGGCATAACTCTTTTTACTTCTTTTTCACTGTAACTTTTGAATAATTTCATAATTGGTATACTCCTCCTAAGTTTATTTTACTTTGTAACTATATCACTAATATTCTTTTTTATCAAGTATTTTTTGTAATATTTTTGCTTTTCTGGAATAGATTGTAATAATCAAATTGGAAAGAGGATTTGCTATGTTTATTTTTAATGTTAAAGTTAATGGTAGTAAGCTTTTTAAAGTGTTTTTTACTTTTGTTATAATTCTTATGATTGGTATTTTGTGTGCAGTTTTTTATAAGGTTATTTCTGGTTCTAATAAAAGTTTTTCTGTTTCTGATAATTTGGACAGTTCTGGTGTTTGTAAAATTTCTGCTAGGAATTATGCTAATATTTTAAAAACTGTTCACGAAAATGTTGATAGTTATGTAGGAAAGAAAATTAATTTTACTGGTTATGTTTATAGGGTTTCTGATTTACAAGATAATCAATTTGTTTTAGCTAGAAATATGATTATTAATTCTAGTTCTCAGTCTGTTGTTGTTGGTTTTTTGTGTGAGTGTGATAGTGCAAAGAATTTTGCTAATGATACTTGGGTTGAAGTTACTGGTGAAATTGTTAAAGGTTCATATCATGGCGATATGCCTATTGTTAGAATTACTGATATAAAGGCTGTTGATACTCCTAAAGAGGAGTATGTTTATCCGCCTGATGATAGTTATATTCCTACTAGTGGTGTGTTATAAAAAGAAAGAGTGTATCAAATATAAAATTAGATACGCTCTTTCTTAAACAGTAGAATCAAATATTAATCCCAATGATATATTTCTATACTCTTCAGATTTGAATACTTCCAATGATGAGGTATTACTCTCATGCTATATTCCTTGTTCTTATTCTTTTTTAGTTTTTCTCTCAGTGCCTCTTCTATTGTGTGAAGGCTAAAACTGTTTATTGTATCGATTTTTCCTGTGCACACTCCATCTAGACCGATGTCATAAACAACATCACCATTATCTAATTTTGTAATGTATATCTTGCATCGATGCTCCCTTGCACATTGAGTTATGTTCTCTATAGCTTCTACTATTTGGTTTACTGTTTTTTCCTGCATCTTTTTCCTCCTTAAATTATCTCAGAGGATTACCCTCTGAGATTAGATGTATAACCTCTTTGGGTTCAGATTTTATTAAGTTGTTTTATTTTATTATATCTCTTTTTTTAAAAACTTTCAAGTTTTTTCTCCTTTTATCAATTATAAAAAACATAGCTTATAATAGCTATGTTTTTTTATTAATTATAATTTTTATCAATTTCTTTTAGCATAACATCATGTGCACTTCCTTCTGCAATACTTACATTTGATACTAATGTTAATCTTGCTTTTTTATGTAATTCTTCTATTGAAATTGCACCACAATTACACATTGTTGATTTTATTTTTGTTACTGTTACAGCTAAATTATCTTTTAATGACCCTGCATAAGGAATATATGAATCAACACCTTCTTCGAAAGATAGTTTATTCTTTTCTCCTCCCATGTCATATCTTTGCCAGTTTCTTGCACGGTTTGAACCTTCTCCCCAATATTCTTTGACATAGTTATTACCTATTTTTAATACTCTTGTAGGACTTTCATCAAATCTAGCAAAATATCTACCCATCATAACAAAATCAGCTCCTAATGCAAGTGCTATTGTTATATGATGGTCATGAACTATACCACCATCTGAACATATTGGAATATAAATTCCTGTTTCTTTATAATATTCATCACGTGCTTCTACTACATCTATTAAAGCACTAGCTTGTCCACGTCCTATTCCTTTTGTTTCACGAGTTATGCATATTGAACCTCCACCAACTCCAACTTTTATAAAGTCAGCTCCAGCTTCAGCTAAATATCTAAATCCTTCTTTGTCAACTACATTTCCTGCACCAATTTTTACTGTATCTCCGTATTTTTCTCTAACAAAATCTATTGTTTTCTTTTGCCATACAGAATATCCATCTGAAGAGTCCATACATACTATATCAACTCCCGCTTCTACTAATGCTGGTATTCTTTCTTCATAATCTCTTGTATTTATACCTGCTCCTACTATATATCTTTTATTTTCATCTAATAATGAGTTTGGATTATTTTTTCTTTCTTCATAATCTCTTCTAAATACTAAATATTTTAGATTTCCCTCTTTTGTTAATATTGGTAAACATTCTTTTTTGTTTTGCCATATAATATCATTTGCTTCTCCTAATGTAATTCCTTCTTCAGCCCAAATAACTTTTTCTTTAGGTGTCATATATTTATCTATTGGAGCATCTAGGTCATCTCTTGATATTCTATAATCCTTATCTGTTACTAATCCTAAGAATTTTCCTTTTTCAGTTCCATCTTCTGTTATCATTACTGTTGAATGTCCTGTTTCTTTTACTAATTCGATTACTTCTCTTAATGTTGTTCCACTTTTTACATTTGAATCACTTACTACGAAACCTGCTTTATGTTTTTTTACATGATATACCATTTTTGCTTGTGATTCTATTGATTGAGCACCATATATAAATGCTACTCCTCCTTCTCTTGCTAATGCAATTCCCATTTCTTCTCCTGAAACTGATTGCATAATTGCAGAAACCATTGGTACATTTGCTGAGTATTTTGGTTCTTCTCCTTTTTTGAATTTAACAAGTGGTGTTTTTAATGATACTTTGTTTGGTATGCACTCTTCTGTTGTTAAATTTGGTAATAATAAAAATTCATTAAATGTTCTTGATATGTCTTCTAATATTTTTGCCATTTGTTTTCCTCCTTATTTCATATATTTTTCATTATAACATATTTTTTATATTATTCCAATATTTTTATAAAATTTTCTTATTTTAGCAGTTTCTTTACTTTTAGCTTACTATATGATAAAATATAACAAATAATTTATAGGAGGTTATGTTGTGAAAAATAACGAATTAATTTTAATTTTGGACTTTGGAGGACAATACAATCAATTAATAGCAAGACGTGTAAGAGAATGTAATGTTTATTCAGAAGTTGTTCCTTTTGATATTTCTATTGAAAAAATTAAAGAAAAAAATCCAAAAGGAATAATCTTTACAGGTGGTCCTGCAAGTGTTTATGGAGAAAATGCACCAAGATGTGCTGAAGGTATTTTTGAACTTGGAATTCCTGTTCTTGGAATTTGTTATGGTATGCAACTTATGACATATACATTAGGTGGTAATGTTGCTAGAGCTGATAAAAGAGAGTATGGTACAACAGATGTATCTATTGATAATTCTTCTTTACTTTTTGAAGGATTTGAAAATACAAATGGTTTCTTAATGAGTCATACAGATTTTGTTGAAAAAGTTCCAGAAGGTTTTAAAAATATTGGTCATACATCTTCTTGTCCAAATGCTGCAATGGAAAATAAAGAAAAGAATTTATATGGAATTCAATTTCATCCTGAAGTTAATAGTTCTATAAATGGAACACAAGTAATTAAAAATTTCTTATTTAATATTTGTAAATGTTCTGGAGATTGGATTATTTCTTCTTTTGTTGATGAAAGTATTAAAAAATTAAAAGAAAAAATTGGTGATAAAAAAGCATTATGTGCTTTATCAGGTGGAGTTGATTCTTCTGTAGCAGCTGTTTTATTATCAAGAGCAATTGGAAAAAATTTAACTTGTATTTTTGTTGATCACGGTTTACTTCGTAAAAATGAAGGAGATGAAGTTGAAGAAGTTTTCAAAAATCAAGATATTAATTTTATAAGAGTAAATGCTAAAGATAGATTTCTTGCAAAGCTTTCAGGTGTTACTGATCCAGAAAGAAAAAGAAAAATTATTGGTGAGGAATTTATAAGAGTATTTGAAGAAGAAGCTAAAAAAATTGGTACTGTTGATTTTCTAGTTCAAGGAACTATTTATCCTGATGTTATTGAAAGTGGTCTTGGAAAAAGTTCTGTTATAAAAAGCCATCATAATGTTGGTGGATTACCAGACTATGTTGATTTTAAAGAAATCATCGAACCTTTAAGAGATTTATTTAAAGATGAAGTTCGAAAAACAGGTTTAGAGCTTGGAATGCCAGAAAATTTAGTATTTAGACAACCATTCCCTGGTCCAGGTCTTGCCATAAGAATAATTGGTGATATCACTGAAGATAAATTGAAGATACTACAAGATGCTGATAGTATACTTAGAGAAGAAATTGCAAATGCTGGATTACATAAAAATATAAATCAATACTTTGCAGTATTAACAAACTTAAAATCTGTTGGTGTTATGGGAGATGAAAGAACTTATGATTATACAGTTGCATTAAGAGCTGTTGAAACAACAGATTTTATGACAGGTGTTTGGAGTAAAATTCCTTATGAAGTTTTAGAAAAAGTTTCATCAAGAATTGTTAATGAAGTAAATCATGTTAATCGTGTTGTTTATGATATAACTTCTAAACCACCAGCAACAATTGAATGGGAATAAAATTAATTTTAAAACTGATTGTAAAAAGTTAAATAAAAATGAGATTTTTGTAAAATTTATAACTCAAATCTCATTTTTTTATTTTATTATATTATCAAATTATATCAATTTTACTTTATCTTTCCAATTGTCTATTATATTTTCTTCTATTTTTAAATTTCCAAATCCTGTTGCCATTTCAATGCCTGGCTTAAAATCTCCATGATAATCGCTTCCACCTGAAATATAATAGTTATTTTGTTTGCAAAGCTTTAGTAAATATTCATTTTGTTCTTTCGTAAATGTTGTATAAAAACACTCTATTCCATCTATTTTGTGATTTTTTAAAATATCTGATAATATTTTTTCTGAATTTTCTCTATATTCATATATATGTGGTATAAATACCAATCCACCAGCATTTTTAACTAAATTGCTTACTTGTTCAAAATCTGGAATAATATCATCTGTGTCAACAAAAAATTTTGATGTAAATATTTTGAGGCATACATATCCGGATTATAATTTTCAACAAAGTTTTCTCCAACTTCTATTTTATTTTTGATACAAATATCATATATTCTTTTTACTTCAATAATGTTTCTTTCTTTGTTTGATATATAAATATTACTAACATTTTTATTTATATATTCTGTATCTACATTATATCCTAGTATTTCAATTGGAATTCCTAATATTTTAGTGTTTAATTCAACACCTCTTATTATTTTTCCTTTAAATATATTTCTTATTTCTGGATTAGCAAATTCTTTATATACTCCACAATTGTTATGATCTGTTATTGATATATAGCTCAAATTGTTCTTTTGTGCCTTTTCTAATATTTCTTTACAAGTATTTGTTCCATCAGAATAAACTGTATGCATATGTAAATCTATCATAATAATTTCCTCCTATATAATTATATGATAGCATAATTTGTTTTTGTATTCAACAATTCAAAATGTAAATTTATTTTTTATCAAATATAGTCTTTACTACTCCCTCATCAATAAAAGTTGCAAAAACATTTTTTATAATAATCAAAATAATTGGTCCTACTAATAGCCCTATTACTCCTAAGAATTTAAATCCAGTATACATAGCAATCAATGTAAAAATTGGATGTGTTCCAATATGTTTGCTGACTAATTTAGGTTCTAAAAATTGTCTTATTGTTGACATTATTGCAAATAATATAATAATTGCAATTCCTAGTTTTAAATCTCCATTTAATCCAGATATTATTGCCCATGGAACCATTACTGTTCCTGAACCTAATATAGGAAGTGCATCAACAAATCCTATAAATAGTGCCATTAGTAATGGGTATTCTATATTAAATTTTGCAATTTTCAATATATATAATCCTATTAAGGAAATTATAAAAGATATTAATATTAGTGTTACTTCTGCTTTTAAATATCCTCCAAGTGTTTTTGTTAATTCTTTGATATGTGTTCCCAATTTAAATACCCATTTTTTTGGAATGTGATGCTCTATTTGGTCTAATATATATACTTTATCTACACATATTAAGTATAGCGCCATTATTGTTACTACAAAATATATTGCTATAGTTGGTATTGATGTTATTATATTTAATAATCCTGTCAATGAATTCCTTAGCCAATTAGAAGCGGTATTTATTATTACTCCTGTTGAATTTTGTAATACTTGATTTATTTCATTTGGAAAGTGAATTTTATTAAAGTCAAATCTATTTGCAAAACTTTGAAATAAACTATACATTTTATCAACATAAAAATTTAGACTTTGTAATAGGTTTGAAGCCTCTGAAAATAGTGCTACTATCCCCCATGCTAATCCCCCTAGAATAACAGTTGCTACAAGTACAAATATTATAATAGAACTTGTTTTTCGTGTTAGTTTTAGCTTTTTCATAATAAATCTAATAGCTGGTTCTATTATAAGCGATATTATAAACGCAATTAAAAATGGCATATAAAATACTGATAATTTTAATGCAATAATTAATCCAATTAAAATTAATATTACGTATAATATTCTTCTCCCTACTCTTGTCCAATAAGACATATCAATAATCATAATTTTTCTCCTATTTTTAGTATATGTAATTATTGGTTTAATCATACATTTTGCATAATAAAAAGAAGCTCTTTGGCTTCTTTTGAAAAATTATTCAGCATTTTTATTGCTATGGCAGTTACATATTTCATCTATTGTTGTACAAACTTGTTGTTTTCCTAATTGTTCATCATTTTGTGCTAAATCTCCTAATGTTAAAATTCCTATTACATGATTATCTTGATCACATACTGGAAGTCTTCTTACTTGATAATTTGCCATTTTGCTTTCTGCGTTTGTCATATCATCACTTTCATTACAAGTGCATACATCTTTTGACATTATTTCACTTGCTGTTGTTTGGCACGTATCTTTATCACATGCAACACTTCTTAATAATATATCTCTGTCTGTTATAATTCCGCATATACAATTATTTTGGTCACATACTGGAACACAACCTATGTGATTTTGGCTCATTATTTTTGCCACCTCATTTATTTTTGTTTCTGGTTTTACACAGCAAACATCATTACACATACAATCTTTTACTTTCATTTATTTAACCACCTTTCAAAATTTCTCGTTTTTATTATTTGTTAAAAATAAAAAAATATACAAACTAATTTTGTATATTTTGGAAATTTTTTAATTTAAAAAGGGAGATATACTCTCCCCCCCATAAAACATTACTTCGTTGAAGCCATTATACTAAGATAATTAAATATTATCTCAATTTTTTCTTTGTCTTCTTCTAAAATCTTTTCTAATTCGTTATTACTTCTCATCTCAGCTATTGTTATTTCAACTGATTTAGCAATAGACCATTTTTCGAGTTTCATTATACGTTCTGGTATTTCTGCTTCTTTCGAAGTGTATAAATCCCATTCAGATAATAGATTTTTTAATTTCTCATAAAGCATATTTTTTTCCTCCTGTCTATGACTTCAATATTTTACTTTTATATTTTAGCATATTGCCAAGATTATGTCAAATTACATTTCATATAAATTATAATTATCTACTTCAAATTCTCTTGGAAATGGTGGTCTTCCCCCTGGTCCAAATGGTGGTCTCATTGGTGGTCTTGGTGGACGTGGTCCCGGTCCTGGAGGCATTGGTGGTCTAACTGGCGGACGTGGTGGAAATGGTCTTGGTCTGTTTAACAGTTCTCTTATTAATAATATTTTTACCAAATCCCTTAATCCACTATTAAATTGTCTCGTTTCTCTTTTTGGACTCTCTGTAGCACTAACATCTGCTTTTCTTGCATTTACACTACTACTTGTTCTAACATCATTTTTTAGATTTATATTTAATTGTGTTTCATTTTTGCTTTCTAATGCAAAATATATTTCATCTGTCATTTTTTCTAATTCTTCATTTGATAAATCTGCTCTTACATTTTCACATCTTTTTGATACCATTGGGTATACAACTTTATAGATTTCTGGGTAACTTTGTTCTAACTGAGAATTTTGAGCAATTGCAATATTATCTTGCATCCTGTAGTTGTTGTAATTATCGTTATAGCCATAATCATATAATTCATTTTGATTATAGCCTAAAATACTTCTTATGTATTCATCATAAGTTCCATCGTACATAAAAAAAACCTCCTCATATTTTTTATATAATATGAGAAAGCTTTTATTTTGGTTATATTTCGTTTACTAGTTTTTTAAATTTGTTTCCTCTATCAGCAAAATTTTTAAACATATCAAAACTTGCACTTGCTGGTGAGAATAATACAACCTCTCCTTTTTGTGCTGATTTTCTTGCTATTTTTATTGTTTTCTCTAATGAATCACACATATATATGTCCATTTTTTTATTTTCTTTGTCTAGTTCTTCTTTTACTGCATCAAATATTTTTTCTGCTGTTTGCCCAATTAGTATTAAAGTTTTTACTTTATCAACAACTGTTTTAGCAAGTGGTGTGTAGTCTAAGTTTTTATCATATCCTCCTGCAATTAAAATTATATCTTCTTTAAATGCATTTAATCCTGATAATGTTCTTGTTGGAGATGAACTTGCTGAGTCATTATACCATTTTACTCCGCCTATCTCTCTTACAAATTCAATTCTATGTTCAACTGGTTTGAATTCTTTTATTGCTTTTACTGCTGTATCTGTATCAACTAATGTTTTTGTAGCTGCTAGGGCTGTTGCAATATTTGCAAAATTGTGTACACCTCTAAGTATTACTTCATCTGTATTTAAAATGTGTTTTCTAACTTTATCCTCACACTCTTTTATAACTCCATCATCTACTATAAATCCATTATCTAATTTTTCTTTACTACTAAAGAATATTACTTTTCCTTTGGCTTCTTTTGCACAATTTCTTGTTATTTCATTATCATAATTTAAAATTAAAATATCATCTTCGCTTTGATTTTTGAATATACATTTTTTTGCTTCTATGTATTCATCATAATCTTTGTGTATGTTTAAATGGTTTGGTGTTACATTTGTCATAACTGCAATTTGTGGGCTTACTTGCATATTCATCAATTGGAAACTGCTTAATTCTAATACTACTATATCTTCTGGTGTCATTTCTGGTAATTTGGTAAATAAAGGTGTTCCTATATTTCCTCCTAAAAATGTATTATAGCCTGCTTTTTCTAAAATATGATTTATTAAACTTGTTGTTGTTGTTTTTCCATCACTTCCTGTTACTCCTATCATTTTACATGGACACATTTCCATAAGCATTTCTATTTCTGTTGTAACAATAGCTCCTCTTTCAGATTCTGCTTTTAATTCTGGTTTGGTTGGTAAACAACTTGGTGATCTAAATATAACATTAAATCCTTTTAAATTTTCTAGTGAGTTTGCACCAAAAGAAAATTCAAATCCATATGTTGTTATTTTATCTAATATTTCTTTTGGAATGTCATCTATTGTTTTGTTGTCAAAAACTGTTACTCTAGCTTTTTTTTCATATAAATAATCTAATAAAGGTATATTACTTACCCCAAGCCCAATTACGGCTACTTTTCTAAATCTTATGTATTCATTAAATTCTTCTAATTTTTTATTTTCATATGCCATTGTTTTATGCTCCTTTTTATTTTTATATATTTTATGCTTATTTTCTATTTTCGTTTTATATTATATATCTTTTTTATAAAAAAAACAATTCTTGAATGAATATTTTTTTGTTTTTGGGTAAAAATATTTTTAGATTTTGATTGGAGGTGCATTTCAATGTCTAAGAAAAATAAAGAAAATAGAAATAATAACAACAATAATAACCAAAATGAAGAAAGACAAAATAATAATAACAAAAATTCTAAATAGTTTTTTATTTAAAAATAGCTTTTTTAGCTATTTTTTTCTTACATACTTTGACTTTTTTCGACATAGGTGTTATAATGCTTTTTGTTGTTTATTAATTATAAACATTAAAATTTATTTATGAGACCGGAGGTAATTAACATTATGACAGATGAATTTAATGTGTTAGAAGCAAAGAGACTCTTAGAAGTTTATAAAAATAAGGGATCAACAGAAAAAGAAAAATTTTTAGCAGAGTTGATTTTAATTAATGCACAATTTTGCAATAGGAGTATCTTTAATACAAAACTATTACTGGAGAACAATTATTCTAAA
>ERZ837380.1249-NODE-1249-length-33227-cov-10.102556_pt1 | contig 33227 bp, 31 predicted proteins | sample MGYA00519685_ERZ837380 | MGnify/ENA primary metagenome ERZ837380 (study PRJEB31850, sample SAMEA3708817) | human gut metagenome | biome: human gut; feature: human-associated habitat; material: faeces | place: China | collected 2014 ...
TGACGTTTTCGGCATAAGTGGAAACCCCTCAGTCAGTGCTACGCACTGCCAGCTCAGCACAAGGCACGCCCTGCGGGTGCCCTTTCAGGGGAGCCTTACTTGTCAAACTTCATAAATTTGGTATAATTTAAATCAAAATATTTTTGAAAATTGATTTCCGTGACTGCGTTTTATGTCGCAGGGCGTGGCAATATAACAGGGACAGATTCACCCCAGTCCTTCCGCCTGTGCAAAGGTCATGCCGTCATGGAGTGCCATGTTGAGGGCACACGCCAGCAGATCACCGGCGTGGTCGATCAGCCGATCAATGTCCCGCGGCGTGACCATCATGTTGGGGCGATCCTTGGGAACGCTTTTGCCGTAGATGCCCTGTACGGCGGTGTGGAGGTCTACCACAGTGGGAATCCCCAGTGCGATCACCGGCACCCCCAGCGTCCGGCGGGAGAGTTCTGCACGGTGATTTGCCACGCCGCTGCCGGGGGAAATGCCGCTGTCACTCATCTGAATCGTCGTGCCCAGTCGGGAGAGTTCCGCACACGCCAGAGCATCTACCGTCACCACTGCCGCCGGCCGGATCTGTTTGCAGACCGCTTCGATCAGTTCTGCCGACTCCATGCCGGTCTGCCCCAGCACACCGCCGGCAAGCACACAGACTGGCCGCAGTTCCGGCAGATAGGTGAGTTCCTCCGCAGTGAGGGCGGTGCGGAGGTGCCGCGTTGCCAGCACTTTCGAAGCGACGCGGGGACCCAGAGCGTCTGGCGTAATGGCACGGTTTCCAAGCCCTGCCAGAAAAACACAGCCCTCCTGCGGCAGAAATTTCCCCAGTTCCGCGGCAAGCTCCTCTGCCATTTCCTGATAGTTGGCACTGCTGCGGGAAATGGCAGGGGCTTCCAGTGTGACGTATCGTCCGGCAGGCTTTCCGATAGGGGCACCGCAGACATCATTCTTGATGCGGATCTCTGTAACGGAAAAGGCGTTCCCGCGGGTTTCCTGTGTGACCCCCGGCAGACTGGGGGCGGCGGCGGTGCGTTCGACGGCTAGGTCGGTGCGAATTGGCTCCATGTGGCATAACCTCCTGTGTTTTTGTGCAAATTGCTGGCTTTTCACGCGAAAAAATTGTGGCGTTCCTTGAAAATACCTATTGCATTTTCGGACGGGCTGTGTTATAATAGAGTTTAGTCACGGCGTTCTGATAAGAATGCCAGCATTTGGTCGTTCCAATTGCGGGGAAGTTTCCCCACGAAATGACAGTACCGTGTCAATGCTGTCATTAGTGTATGACGTACAGAATCCGGTGATTCGAGGGAATTCTACCCATTATTTTTGATTGTAAAAAAGGAGATCTGAACTATGCCGAATATTCGTTCTGCTAAGAAGCGTGTAAAAGTAAGTGCAACCAAGACTGCTGCCAACAAGGCTCGCAAGTCTAACCTGAAGACCATGATCAAGAAGGCTGACGCAGCTTGTGCAGCAAATGCTGCTGACAAGGAAACTGCTGTACGCGTTGCCATCAAGCGTGTCGATCAGGCTTGTGCAAAGGGTCTGATGCACAAGAATGCAGCTGCTCGTAAGAAGTCCCAGCTGGCAAAGAAGCTGAACGCTGCAAAGTAAGCGAAAGCGAATTTCATTTTGCAAAGAGAAAGAGCGTATGCCCGATGTGGGTGTACGCTCTTTTTGTACTTTAAAGCGGCAGTCCGAAACTGACTTGCAGGGCGTGGTCTACCCGCGTCATGGACGGTTCGTCCAGCTCGCCCATGCGGTCTTTCAGCCGCCGTTTGTCCAGTGTGCGGATCTGCTCCAACAGCACCACGCTGTCCTTGGTCAGTCCGCAGGTGGCTGCCTGCACGTCGATGTGGGTGGGCAGCTTGGCTTTTTCCCGCCGGCTGGTGATCGCCGCCGCAATCACGGTGGGGCTGTGCCGGTTTCCGACATCATTTTGCACAATAAGTACCGGTCGGACACCGCCCTGTTCAGAGCCGACAACGGGGCTCAGGTCTGCATAATAAATTTCGCCACGCTTGACCAGCATGGGGAATCCCTCCTTTATCTGTCAAGGCAATGCCGCACAGGTCTTGTGCAGTATTGCCTTAGGGCAACACAACGATGAATGGCTTTGTGTGATCACGCTCTTAGTATGCCCGTGATTTTCAAAAATAATCGATACTGTTTTATTATATTCACGGAGGGAAACAGGAGTGCTATTGCAGATAGGACGGCAGGAGAAATTCCATATGGGGAAGATTGCGGACAATGCCGAACAGCAGAAGCACAACAACGTTGCCCCACAGCAGAAGATTTTCCCCTTTGCTGCCCTTGGCGAACCACTTTGGATTCCACAGCACCCGAACCAGAAATGCCGCCAGCCACAGGGGAGAGAGCAGAGCAATCGCCAGATTTTCCCTGGCGGCACCGAGGAAATCCAGATGCAGCAGGCGAATGCAAAAATGAGAGATGCCGCAGCCCGGACATGCCAGACCGGTGATCTTCTGGAACAGGCAGGGGATCCGCAGCGGTGTCAGCTGGGTGACGATATAATACGCCAGCCCCAGCAGAAAAAAGATGCCGGCAGTTCGGAGCTGTTTGCGGTGGGTACGGAAAAAGAAACGCAGATTTTGCAGCAAAAGGGATACCTCCTTGCCGGTTGCGGGAAAGTTTGTCGTACAGAAAAAAAGCTGCACCGGAATCGTTCCGTGCAGCTTTTGTGTTTTGTTCAGCGGGAAAAGCACAGGCTCTTATGCCAGCTGGTTCAGTTCGTTCTGCATCAGGGCATAGGACACGATGCCCAGCCCGAAAATTGCCAGAATCAGATAGAGAATGCCGCTGTTGCCGGAGGACAGTCCACGGGACGCTTTCACCTGATCAATGGCATCGCCCTGCTTGTAGAGCCAGTACCACATGTAGACGTTGCAGGTGATGATGCTCAGCAGAATGACCATGCCGCCGGAAGTGGCATTGGGATCACCTGTCAGCTTGTTGACATCTTCGGTCAGCTTGTAGATCCAGTACCACATGTAAATGCCACATGTCACGATCGACAAAATGATACACAGGGCAATGTTTCTCTGCTCGATGGAACCGCCGTAGGGGTTGCCGTTGAATACCGGCGGCGGTGTCTGGGGCGGAACGCTGTTATTCGGAACTGCTCCGTTGGGAGTCGGTGCTTCATTGGACAGCGGGGCTCCGCAGCTTGCACAGAATGCTGTGCCGTCAGAATTGTTGCTGCCGCATTTCGGACAAATCATAAGTATTCTCCTTTAATATGAATTGAAATCGGACGGTTTGCGGGCTGCCGCAGATCGTCAGTTTCTGTAGTGTATGTTTAGTATACCATACTTTATGGCAATTGTCAATGAGAATATGCGAAAATGTTGAAAAATCATAGTGGCATCATTGATGAGGCAATAATGGATATGGGAAAATTTCTCCGTCTGCCCTTGCGGAAAACGGCAATTCTCCCCACAGCAAGCCCGCTTTTCTTTCATTTGTCAAAAAATTAACAGCTTTCCCTTCCGATTTTGCACAAATCTCCAAAATGTGCGGAAAAGTAGTGACAAACGGGGCGTGTTATGGTATACTTGTACTTGAGGCAATACCGAACAAAGCCTGCCTGTGGCTTTGCACAGTGTTCCCTTCACAAAATCAGACAGCCCGATGCAGATCTGGATACGGGCTGACCAAAGGAACCGCCTGACGTGCGAATATCCTGCTGTCGTCAGTGCGTGAAATCGAATTTGGCGGCGGAACTGCCGCGATAAAGGATAGGAAGCGTGAATGTTATGGAAAACATGGAAAACAATTTTGACGTGATCATTGCCGGTTGCGGTGCTGCCGGACTGTACGGTGCCATCAATCTGCCGTCAGACTGCCGGATCCTGCTGTTGTGCAAACAGGAACTGACCCTGTGCAACTCTGCACTGGCTCAGGGCGGGATCGCCGGTGTGTACAAGTCGCCGGAGGATTCCATTGAACTGCACGAGCATGACACCATGGTTGCCGGCGGGTTTACCAACAATCCGGAAACGGTGCACATTCTGACCACACATGCCGCACACGAGATTCAGGCGATTCTGGATTTCGGCGTGGACTTTGACCGGACACCGGACGGCGAACTCCACCGGACACTGGAGGGCGGTCACAGCCGCCACCGCATTTTCCACCACAAAGATGCCACCGGTGCGGAGATCCTGGACAAGTTGCTCAAAAAGGTAAAGACCCTGCCCAATGTGACCGTTCTGGAACACGCCATGATGACGGGCATGCAAAAGACCGACACCGGCTTTTCTGTCAATGTGATGCAGGGCGGCTCCTACACCGTGTACAGCAGCCACTTTATGATACTGGCTACCGGCGGCATCGGACGGGTCTACCGGTTCACCACCAATTCCAAGATCGCTACCGGCGACGGCATTGCATTTGCCTATGAAAACGGTGCGGAGATCCGGAACCTGCATCTGATCCAGTTCCACCCCACAGCATTCAACGACCACCACACCAGAGAGTGCTTCCTGATCTCGGAGGCTGTCCGCGGCGAGGGGGCATATCTGCTGAACTGCAACAAGGAACGCTTCATGGACCGGTATGACGAACGGCTGGAACTGGCTCCCCGTGATGTGGTTTCCCATGCCATTATTCTGGAAAGCCGCAGAACCCATTCTGACAACTTCTATCTGGACATTTCCTATAAGGACTCGGAGTTCATCAAGAACCGGTTCCCCATGATCTACGAAAAGGTTCTGGAACAGGGCTACGACATGACCAAGGAGCCGATTCCGATCTTCCCCTGCCAGCACTACCTCATGGGCGGCATTCAGGTGGACGACAATTCCGAAACCACAGTTCCCAATCTGTACGCTGCCGGCGAATGCTCCCATACCGGTGTACACGGCAACAACCGTCTTGCCAGCAATTCTCTGCTGGAGGCTCTGGTGTTCTCCAGACAGGCGGCACTGGACATTGCCAAGAAGCTGCCGGACGCTCCCAAGACCTTTACCGCCGCAGAATTTCCCACCAAGCCGAACCCGCAGAAGATTCCGAAAGGACTGCGTACCGAAATTCGGCAGATCATGCAGGACAACTATTTTGTTATTCCCAACAAGGAAAAGCTGCCGGAGGGATTCCGGAGAATCACCGAGATCCGCGACCAGCTGCTGAACGGCAACTATATTGTAGATGCCGACTATGTAGAAGCAAAGTCGCTGGCAACGGTGGCATATATTATTCTGAAAGAAGTACTTTAAAAAGGAATCATCAAAAAGCATCATCGTGAAAGGAACCATTCCCCATGTTACAGCAAACCTATATTGACCGACTGATCACCACCGCACTGGACGAAGATATTCACTATATCGACGTGACCACTGACAATCTGCTGGACGACGCACACACCAGTGAGGCGTATTATCTGGCAAAGGACAGCGGTGTGCTCTGCGGTATTGACATTGCCAAGCGGGTGTTTGAACTGGTTGGCGGCGACTTCACCATGGATATTCGCATTCATGACGGCGAACAGGTGAAAAAGGGCGACATTATCGCCACCATGACCGGCAGCACCAAGACCCTGCTGAAAGGCGAACGGACTGCCCTGAATATTCTCCAGCATATGAGCGGCATTGCCACTGCCACACACCAGTGCGTGGAACTGGTGGCTGGCACCAACGCCCAGATCACCGATACCCGCAAGACCTTGCCGGGGCTGCGTCCGCTGCAAAAGTATGCCGTGACAGTGGGCGGCGGCAAGAACCACCGGTACAATCTGTCTGACGGTGCCATGCTGAAGGACAACCACATCGATGCTTACGGCGGCATTACGCCGGCTGTGGCTGCCCTGCGGAAAAAGATCGGGCACATGGTGAAGATCGAAGTGGAAGTGCGGACACTGGAAGAACTGGAAGAAGCCCTGTCTGCCGGTGCGGACATCATCATGCTGGACAACATGAGCTGCGAGGATATGACCAAGGCAGTGCAGCGTGTGGACGGCAAGGTGCTGCTGGAAGCTTCCGGCAACGTGACCGCGGAAACCATTCGGGGCATTGCAGAAACCGGCGTGGACATCATCTCGCTGGGAGCACTGACTCATTCTGTCAAGTGCTTTGATATTTCCATGCGGATCTCTGCAAAGAAATAAAGGCAATACCGCACAATCTTTGTGCGGTATTGCCCTAAGAGCTTGTGTTCATAGGCATCTATTCACGTCTTTTCGGCAAATTTTGCTGCATACTGCGTTAAAAATTCTTGCCAGACATAGAGTATGCCTGCGAATTTTTGCCTTGTCTGCAACAAAATTTGCTCGAAAATCCGCACACATTTCCTATGAACACAAGCTCTAAGACAACTGATCGTTTTTGAACCGGCGGCAGGAGATTCCTGTCTGCCGGTTTTTTGTGTCTTGTAAGGGAAACACTGCACGCATCTTACGCACAAGCTTTATTCAGTGTTTCTCAAGAAAAATGTGAATCTTTCTGCAAACGTCTTGACAATTTCACGGAAACAGTGTAAAATAAAAGTGTTGTATCAAATTACAAACGATTCTCAGTGAAAATGCTGGGTGACGCTGCGTTTTTTGCGTGTGCGTCGTGGTTATTCATGTATCCCGTCTGCCGGCAGATTTGTTCCGGCAATGGGTTCCGATAGAGCAGAGAAGGCAGTTCCTGCGATGTGTGGGAAACCGCTTTTTTTCTGGAAATGGACTTGTGAGCCGTGCGGAACAGGATTCTGCCGCACGGCATACAGGAAAGAAAGGCGATCCTGAACAGCGTTTTGGATGGGATTGTCTATGATCCTCATGATACGTCCTAAGACATCAATGCATAAGGCAATATCGTACAAAGAGCGTCTGGCGACTTTGTGTGATGTTGTCTGAAAGCGATTCGGCGGAACGGAGAATGCCGCGGATTTGCTGTGCAGGACGGAGAGGGGAAGGAGATGCACGTCTTCCTGAGGAGAATTCCCGACTGTCGGGAAACACAAGTGAATACAAGACGCACATGCCGCCTTTGGCAGAACGCCGCTGTGTTGTATACAGATAGACAAATACAAAACAGATTTTAAAGGAGGTAGTGCATAGACATGCAAGCGATGAACTGGGCACTGGCAGCAGTGCTTTGTCTGGTGGCTTTGCTGGTGGGTGCTGCGATTGCCGGATTTCTGGCGTACCGCAAGGGTGTACAGTCCGGCGTTGAACAGCGGAAACAACAGGCAGAAGCTGCTATCGGCTCCGCCGAAAAAGAAGCCGGACGCATTCTGGAAGATGCCAAAAAAGAGGCAGAGGCCAAGCGGAAGAATGCCATGGTGGAAGCAAAAGACGAAATTTATAAACTCCGTTCTGAAGCGGAAAAAGAAATCAAAGACAGACGCTCTGAAATCGGCAGACAGGAACACCGGATTCAGCAGAAAGAGGAAAATCTGGACAAAAAGACAGATAATCTGGACCGGAAGGAAGAATCCCTCAAGCAGCGTCTGAAAAATGCAGACAAGAAGCTGGCAGAGGCGGAAGAAGTCAAGAACAGCCAGCTGAAAGAACTGGAACGCATTTCCGGACTGACACAGGATCAGGCAAAGGAATATATCCTGAGCACGCTGGACAGCGAACTGGTGCACGAAAAGGCTGTGAAGATCTCCTACTATGAGCAGCAGATCAAGGACGAGTGTGAGGAAAAGGCTCGCAGCTATATCTCCCTCGCCATTGCCAAGTGTGCGGCAGATCAGGTTTCGGAAACGGCAGTTTCCGTTGTGGCACTGCCCAACGACGAAATGAAAGGCCGTATCATCGGCAGAGAGGGCAGAAATATCCGGACACTGGAAACCCTCACCGGCGTGGACATCATCATTGACGACACACCGGAGGCAATCGCCCTGTCCTGTTTCGACCATGTTCGTCGGGAAGTGGCAAGGATTGCTCTGGAAAAGCTGATCGCAGACGGCAGAATCCACCCGACCAAGATCGAGGAAATGGTGGAAAAGGCAAAGCGGGAAGTGGAACATCGGATCCGGCAGGAGGGCGAACGTGCCGTGCTGGAAACCAATGTACACGGACTGAACAACGAGTTGGTCAAGCTGCTGGGACGGCTGTATTACCGCACCAGCTATCGGCAGAATGTGCTGATGCACTCTATCGAGGTTTCCAAGCTGTGCGGTGTGCTGGCTTCGGAACTGGGCGTTGATGCCAATCTGGCACGCCGTGCCGGACTGCTCCACGATATTGGTAAGGCTCTGACTGCGGAGATCGAGGGTTCTCATGTACAGATCGGTGTAGATGTTTGCCGGAAGTACAACGAGAGCAACGAGGTCATTCACGCGATCGAGGCTCACCACAACGATGTGGAACCGAAAACCGCAATCGCATGTATCGTACAGGCGGCAGATGCCATTTCTGCGGCACGTCCGGCGGCGAGAAGCGAAAACTATGAGAATTATATCAAGCGGTTACAGAAGCTGGAAGGCATCTGTTCTTCTTATGAGGGCGTAGAAAAGTGCTACGCATTGCAGGCTGGCCGTGAGATTCGTGTCATGGTGGTACCGGAGATCATCAACGATGAGAAAATGGTACTGGTGGCAAGACAGATCGCCAAGCAGATCGAAAACGAAATGGACTATCCGGGTCAGGTCAAGGTCAACCTGATTCGCGAAAGCCGCGTGGTCGATTACGCAAAGTAAAGACTCGCAATGAAATGCGGAGAGGACAGGGGAACCTGTCCTCTTTTTGTTTGCTTTGGCTAAAAGAATGTGTGTGAATTTGTGCAAAATTACACCAGTTTAAGGGTTGACAAAATACAAAAAACGTTATAATAAAATTTGGGCAATACCGCACAATCTTTGTGCGGTATTGCCCAAACTCTGGCCGTCGGCAATTCTGCCGGCGGCTGTTTTGTATTTCCGGACATATGCGGAGCAGTGCGTACACGCCGGTGTGGTTGCGGCTTGACAAATTTGTCAAAATATCGTATGATAGAAAGGCAATCAAAAACGCCTGTACTGTCCGAAACGAAAGGGGAATCGCCATGGAGCACAACCATTTACAAAATCACGCCGCCGCACTGCCGGCACAGATGCCGCCGGAATCCCAGCTGGCAGATGTGGCAGAACTGTTCAAGATCTTCGGCGATCTGACACGGGTGCGAATTATCTTTGTCCTCTTTCAGCATGAGGAATGTGTTATGGATATTGCCCAGAAGCTGGAAATGACACAGTCTGCCATTTCACACCAGCTTCGTGTGCTGAAACAGTCCCGTCTGGTCACCAGCCGGCGGGAGGGAAAGACCATTTTCTATGCACTGGCGGATTCCCACATCTCCTCCATTTTCGGACAGGCTCTGGAACACATTCAGGAATGAGGTAAAAATGTTTGAGAAAACGCTTGCTTTTTCCACGGCAATCTGCTATAATAAGAAATAGCAGAGAATACTCTGCGGAAACCAACACGGAGGTGAATTTCTCATGGCATATAAAATTACAGATTCCTGCATCAGCTGCGGTACATGTAAGGACGCATGTCCGGTGGACGCAATCTCTGAAGGTGCTGACAAGTATGAAATCGCTGAAGATGCTTGCATTTCCTGCGGCTCTTGTGCATCGGAATGTCCGGCAGATGCAATTGAAGCTGACTAAGCTTTTGTAAACAAACGGCAAAAAAGCTGTTCCGTTCCGGCTTCACACTGGAAACGGACGGCTTTTTCTTTTAGGGAAACACTGCATAAAGCTTGCACGCAGATTGCGTGCGAAGCTGTCCGGCGGGCTTTATGCGTTGTTCCCTTAGATAAGGAAAGGGACGGATTTATGATGAAAAAGCAGATGCAGAAAGCGGTCTGTCTGCTGTTGGGCAGTGTACTGCTGCTGTCTATGGGTGCCTGCGGCAAAAAGGACAAAACTTCTGCCCGCGATGTGACTGACGGTTCTTCTGTAACGGCAACCCAGACTACACAGGTTGTCAGAGAGATCAAGAGCCATAAGGGCGAGATCGGTGAGGAGATGCAGTATCAGGATGTAGATGCCGTGATGAAAAAAGCATACGTTTCTGACTACACATTCTCGGAAAACGGCAGCGAGATCGGTCTGACATTCTTCGAATTTGAGATCACCAACAATAGTGAGGACGAACTGGCGGTGGACTTGCTGTCACAGACATTCGGTCTGACGGTAGACGGCGAGGCTTACCCCGGTGTCAGCATTCGCGGTCCGCGGTTTATCTATAAGGAATTCGGCGATTCAGGCAAGACGTTCGACACCGCGATCCAGCCCGGAGAAACCCGCGACGGCTATATCTGTATGGAAGTGCCGGCAGATTTCCAGAGCCTTCGCATTACCTATTTCCCCAGAGCCGGCTTTTTGGACTGGGACGAGGCATTCCTCTTTGACATCGATCGTTCGGACATGGAAGCTGCACCGGAACCGGTGGAAGCATTCCAGTAAGAGCCTGCCTGCAAACGGGCTTTGTGCGGTGTTGCCTCAGATACAAAAAGTAAACGGCAGGCAGATACAAATGCCTGCCGTTTTTCTTGCACAGAACAAAGGCAATACCGCCTAAAGTTTACCGGTCAGTTTTGCATGCAATTCCCGAAAAATCGAAGTATTGATCTGACGCATCATGCTGTCTTGCAAAAAAAGTTTAGTTTTTCAGAACTTGCACTTGACTTTTGCAGAACATTCTGGTACAATCCGGTTTGACAAAAGAAATTTGTCAGAAGGGAGTATCGAATGAGAAGTATGCAAAAAATGTGGGAAGACTATGCAAAGGAAGTGCAGGTGCTGCGGGAACGTATCGCAGAACTGCGGGAGGTCCTGCAGCGGGACAAGACGATGGCACCGCTGGAACGGCAGGAACTGGAGGCACGGAAACGCCTGCTGAGTGAAGAAGTGCGGGATATGGAACGGAGCATGGCGGACATTGCGGTCTATGCCGAAAATGAAAAGGCAGGCGAATCGGCATGTGCATGACAAAAGCCGCCTGGGAACAGATGCTGTTTTCCGTGGATTTTCATCTGGACCGGCAGGAAAAACAACGTGCCGCCTGTCTGGCTGCCAGAAACATTCTGGAACATGACATTTCTGCAAGACAGAAACAAGTCCTCCTGCTGTACTATGGAGAGGGAAAGAAAATGGCGGATATTGCACAGCTGCTGGGGGTGAACATTTCCACGGTATCCCGCACCCACCGCCGTGCCTGTGCCGCCGTTCAAAAGCGGCTGAAAGCCTGCGGGCTTTTATAAGGAAACACTGCATAAAGCCCGCCTGACGGCTTTGCACGCAATCTGCGTGCAGATTTTCCGTCATATTGCCCAGAAATCCCTTGCCATACATAAAGTATGCCTGCGGAATTTCTATGCAATCTGTCGAAAAATCTGACGACGCATCTTACGCACAAGCTTTATGCAGCGTTTCCTTAAGAACTCGTTCGGATTTTTGTGGTTCTGAACAAATTGAATAAAACTTTTTCGTGCATTCTGCTGTGCTTTGGCGGAATGCACTTTTTTGTGTCAGGCAGATGAAAACTGCAAAATCCCCTTGACAAAATAAATAGCATGCGTTATAATAGAACAAAGTTATTTCATAACAATGTTATTGAATACAAATAGGAGGTGGAACACTTGAAGTGTGATGCAAAAACATTTTTCGGGGTGATAAATGCGTTTCGCAGTCTGAATCTGTTTTCGCTGCTGCCGCTGTCCCGACAGGAGTATATGGTGATGTTTGTAATTGCCGGACAGCGGAAAACCAATCCGGAGGGCAGCACGGTGTCTATGGTGACACAGAAGATGCACGTGCCCCAGCCGGCAGTTTCCCGCACGCTGCGTGGACTGGAAAACGACGGTTATATCTGCCGCGAAGTATGCCGCACTGACCGGCGGAATACCTATGTGACACTGACGGCTGCCGGCGAGGCAGAGGTGCAGCGGGCGAATCAGCTGTTGGAGGATTTTCACAGGGGGATTCAGAAACGCTTTACACAGGAAGAAGCCGACCAGCTGATGGAACTGCTTCAGCGGCTCTATGCGGCGGCCTCAGAGGAACTGGAGGAAATGAAAGGAGAGAGAGCGACCAATGGGTAAACTTTTCAAAAATCTGAAACCCTACTGGAGTTCCGTGTTGCTGATCTTGGTGCTGTTGGTGGTACAGGCATTTTGTGACTTGTCCCTGCCGCAGTACACTTCGGATATTATTGACACCGGAATCCAGAACAGCGGCGTGGAACACATTCTGCCGGAACAGATCACGGCAGAAGAATTCGAAAACGCCCAGCTTTTCATGACGGAAAGCGAAAAACAGAAGTGGCAGAATGCCTATGACGGAGAACAGAGAAAGGAAAGTCTGTCGGGCAAAGATCTGGACGAACTGGACAGCGACCTGCTGGTACCGGTGCTGCTGAACTATCAGATGTCCATGATGAGTGAGGACAGCTTTCGGGAGATGCTGGCACAGCAGCAGACCGATCCCAACGCGGCGGCTCAGATGGAGCAGATGACCGTGGAGGAACTCGGTGCTGCCATGGGCGTGGAACTGCACCCGTTCCAGCGGACAGAGGAGGACAGCGACGGCAACTCGTCCACAGTGACTTGTGTCGATGTCCGCCCCGTGTTTGCGGCAATGCAGCAGAGCGGACAGCTAAATGAAGATACAGTTACCCAGATGCGTTCCCAGCTGGAAGATATGCTGGACACTATGGGGGATTCGCTGGTACAGTCTATGGGCGTTGCCTATGCGGTGCAGTGTGACAAAGACGCAGGGCTGGACGTAGACAAGATTCAGACCAGCTATCTCTGGCGAACCGGCAGCAAGATGATGGCGATGGCATTTGCCATGATGGCTGCGGCGATCTGTGTTTGTTATGTGGCTTCCCGCGTGGGTGCCGGTGTCGGACGTGATCTCCGCGGCAAGGTGTTCAGCCGTGTCATGCAGTTTTCCAGTGCGGAAATGGATCAGTTTTCCACTGCTTCACTGATTACCCGAAGCACCAATGATATTCAGCAGGTGCAGATGGTTACGGCGATTTTCCTGCGAATGCTGCTGTATGCTCCGATTCTGGGCATTGGCGGTGTTCTGAAAGTGGTACACACCGGAGCCGGCATGGGCTGGGTCATTGTACTGGCAGTGCTGGTAATTCTGGGAATCGTCGGCGTGCTGATGGCGATCGCTATGCCGAAGTTCCAGAAAATGCAGGTGCTGGTGGATAAGGTGAATCTGGTTTCCCGTGAGATCCTGACCGGACTGTCCGTCATTCGGGCGTTCGGACGGGAAAAGACCGAGGAAGAACGCTTCGACAAGGCGAACCGCGACCTCACCAAGACCAACCTGTTTGTCAACCGTGTCATGACCTTCATGATGCCGGTGATGATGCTGATCATGTACAGCCTGACCATTCTGATCGTGTGGGTTGGTGCTCACCGCATTGACGGCGGCTCTATGCAGGTCGGCTCTATGACTGCATTCATTACGTATGCGATGATGATCGTCATGTCGTTCCTGATGCTGACTATGATGTCCGTCATGCTGCCCCGTGGTTCTGTGGCAGCCAAACGTATTGATGAAGTGCTGCAAACCAAGACCTCTGTACAGGAAACAGCACAGCCGAAACATTTGCAGGACAGCAAGGGTGTGCTGACCTTTGACCATGTCTGCTTCCGCTATCCGCATGCGGAGGAGGACGCTCTGACAGACCTTTGCTTCACGGCAAAGCCCAACCAGACCACGGCGATCATCGGCAGCACCGGCTGCGGCAAGTCCACACTGGTGAACCTGATTCCCCGTCTGTACGATGTCACAGCAGGCAGCATTACGCTGGACGGCGTGGAACTGCGTGACCTGCCGCTGGAAGAACTGCGGCAGCAGATCGGTTTTGTTCCGCAAAAGGGCGTGCTGTTCTCCGGTACCATTGCCAGCAACTTGCGGTTCGGCAATCCGGACGCTTCCGATGCAGAAGTACAGCAGGCGGCGGAAATTGCACAGGCAATGGAATTTATCCAAGAGAAGCCCGACCGGTTCGACAGTACCATTGCACAGGGCGGTACCAATGTTTCCGGCGGACAGAAACAGCGTCTGACTATCGCCAGAGCCATTGCCAAGCACCCGAAAGTGTTCGTCTTTGACGACAGCTTCTCCGCACTGGATCTGAAAACCGATGCGGCTCTGCGAAAGGCACTGGGAGAACAGGTGCAGGACAGCACCATGATCATCGTGGCACAGCGAATCAGCACCATTCTCCATGCTGACCAGATTCTGGTTCTGGAAGAAGGCAAAATTGTCGGCAAGGGCACCCATGAGGAACTGCTGAAGAACTGTGAGGTATATCAGCAGATCGCCAAGTCCCAGCTTTCCCCGTCGGAACTGGGCTTGGAGGAAACACCGGAGGAAGGAGCGATGACAGATGGCGAATGAAAGACGGCGTATGGGCGGACGCGGACAGATGCCGGTGGAAAAGGCGAAGGACTTTAAAGGCTCTATTGGCAAACTGTTTGCATATATGAAGCAATATCATGCCGCAGTGGCCGTGGTAATTCTGTGTGCAATTGCCTCCACCGTGTTCAGCGTGATCGGACCGGACATTCTGGGTAAGGCGACCACGGAACTTTCCAACGGACTGCTGGCGAAGATTCAGGGAACTGGCAGCATTGATTTCACCAAGATCGGACAGATTTTGCTGTTTGTGCTGGGACTGTATCTGCTGAGTACTCTGTTCAGCTTTGTGCAGGGCTGGCTGATGACCGGTGTCACACAGAAAGTCTGCTACCGCATGCGGAAAGACATTTCGGAAAAAATCGACCGCATGCCAATGGCATATTTTGAAAGCCGTACCTACGGCGAAGTGTTGTCCCGCATCACCAACGACGTGGACACACTGGGACAGAGTCTGAACCAGAGCATCACCCAGATCATCACTTCCGTGGCGACTATGGTCGGCGTACTGGTAATGATGCTTCGTATCTCGCCGCTGATGACTCTGATCGCTGTGGTAATTCTCCCGATTTCCGTAACTCTGATTTCTCTGGTGGTGAAAAAATCCCAGAAGTACTTCAAGCAGCAGCAGGAATATCTGGGACACATCAACGGACAAGTGGAAGAAACCTATGCCGGCCACACAGTGATTCAGGCGTATAATAAAGAAAAGGACATGGTGCAGCAGTTTCAGGAAACCAACGATACCCTGTACCACTCCGCATGGAAATCCCAGTTTCTGTCTGGCTTGATGCAGCCGATCATGATGTTCGTGGGCAATCTGGGTTATGCCGCTGTGGCACTGTCCGGCGGTCTGCTGGCGATTCGCGGCACGATCACCATTGGTGACATTCAGGCGTTTATCCAGTATGTGAAGAACTTCACCCAGCCCATGCAGCAGATCGCACAGGTACTCAATCAGGTGCAGTCTATGGCTGCGGCAAGCGAACGTGTCTTTGAATTCCTCGAAGAAGCGGAAGAAGTGCAGACAGCAGAGCACCCGCTGGAACTGGCAAACGTGGAGGGTAATGTTGATTTTCAGCATGTTTCCTTTGGTTACCAGCCGGAGCAGTGCGTGATCCACGATTTCAGTGCCAAGGTAAAGTCCGGACAGAAGATCGCCATTGTAGGCCCCACCGGTGCCGGAAAAACCACAATGGTGAAGCTGCTGATGCGGTTCTATGATGTCAGTGGCGGTGCGATCCTGCTGGACGGCCATGATGTGCGGGACTTCGACCGCCACAAGCTGCGGGAATCTTTCGGCATGGTGTTGCAGGACACATGGCTGTTTCAGGGTACCATTATGGAGAATATCCGGTACGGCAGACTGGACGCGACAGATGAAGAAGTCATTGCCGCCGCAAAGGCTGCCCATGCGGACAGCTTTATCCGCCAGCTGCCGGACGGCTACCAGATGGAACTGAACGAAGATGCCAGCAACGTTTCACAGGGACAGAAACAGCTGCTCACCATTGCCCGTGCCATTCTGGCGGACAATCGGGTCATGATTCTGGACGAGGCGACCTCCTCTGTGGATACCCGTACAGAAATTCTGATTCAAAAGGCAATGGATCACCTCATGGAGGGCAGAACCAGCTTTATCATTGCCCACCGGCTGTCCACCATTCGCAATGCCGATATGATTCTGGTCATGAAGGACGGGGACATCATCGAGCAGGGCACCCACGAAGAACTGCTGGAGAGGAACGGATTCTATGCCGATCTGTATCGTTCACAATTTGCCCAGACTGCATAAAGCGGTACCGCACGAAGAATAGCATTCCCTTGAAAATGCCTCGTACAGCGTTGTGCTGTGCGGGGCATTTTTGCATTTGCAGGGAAATTTTGCAGGGCAGGCGGCTTTCGTGGTTTTTATGGATTTTGGGATATGGCTTTCGTACTTTTCCGTGTTTTTTGCATAAAAAGGGCTTGCCAAACGGGAAAGATTGTGCTATAATGTTGGTATCTGTTGTTCTGTCCGCAGGAGGGGAACGGCGGAACACACTTTCCGGATTCTGTTGCTGGAATCCGGCGATCATTTTATCATTTAAGGAGGACTTTCATGGCAACCACCAAAATCCAAGCTGCCCCACAGACTGCGAAACGCAGTTTCAGTGCCGGCAGTGTCATCTCTGCAATCGGCAGATGGATCGTCCGGAACCGGATCTATCTCATCGCCTTTGCCATTCCGGCTGTGCTGACCTATCTGGCATACGCCCTTTTCGGACTCTACCCCTTTGGCGAAGAATCCGTGCTCTGTCTGGACCTGAACGGACAGTATGTGTATTATTTCGAGGCACTCCGTGATGCGTTCTGGGGTGACGGCAGCATCTTCTACAACTGGTCGCGAAATCTTTCCGGCGAGTTTATGGGCATTATTGGCTATTATCTGGCGAGCCCGTTCACGCTGATCGTCATGCTCCTGCCGGAGAAATTCATGCTGAGCAGCCTGCTGATCATGCAGCTGTGCAAGCTGGGTGCAGCCGGTGCAACATTTAACTACTTCTTACAGAAACGCCGCGGCGTACAGCCGTACCCGTCACTGCTCTTTTCCACCATGTATGCGATGATGGCATACGGCGTGATCCAGCTGATCGACCCCATGTGGCTGGACGGTCTGGTATTCCTGCCGCTGATCATGCTGGGCATTGAATATCTGGTCGATGACGGCCGCCGGCTGAATTTCATCATTCCGCTGGCACTGATGTGTGTGGCAAACTTCTACATCGGCTACATGATCTGCTTCTTCGTGATCCTGTACTTCCTGTTTTATCTGTGCTTCGGCTCGGACAAGAAGCGGAAGGGTTATGACTATTTCACCGCGTTTGTACGGATCGCGTATTCTTCCGTCATTGCACTGGCATGTGCGGCATTCATGCTGCTGCCGGTGTACAACGCTCTGAAACTGGGTAAGTTCGAATTCACAGATCCGGACTACAGCTTCCGGTTCCAGTCGTTCCCGCTGAGCAAGAAACTGCTGGAAAATGCACAGGATTCGCCGCTGCTGGTGTTCCTGTGCGACCTGCTGGACATGTTCCCGCAGCTGCTGCCGGCACAGTATGACTCTGTAAACGTACAGGGCAAGCCGGAAATCTACTGCGGTCTGCTGACACTGGTTCTGCTGCCCCTGTTCTACCTGAACAAAAAGGTCAACCGGAAAAAGAAGATCGGTTATTCTCTGCTGATCGCTGTAATGGTAATGTGCATGCTGATCACACCGATAGACATGATGTGGCACGGCGGACAGGTGCCGAACTGGCTGCCGTTCCGCTATGCATTCCTGCTGTCCTTTGTGTTCCTGACCATGGCGGCAACTGCATTCGCAAACCGCGACGGCATCGAAAAGAAGCATCTGATCGGATCGGCAGTGATAATGGCGGTCATCATTGCCATTGTTGCCGGTCTGAAATTTGACCAGATGGCAAAGGGTGCTGTCTGGATCTCTGCGGCACTCATGGGCATTTACCTGATCCTGCTGTACTTCATGCTGGGCGGAAAGATCACGCAGGGCAAGCGTGGCGTAAGCGTTGCCCTGACCACTATGATGCTGATCATGGTAGGCGGCGAAGCAACCTACAACGCTGTAGATTCCATGAAGGACATCGACAAGGAAGTGGCATACTCCACCCGTGCCTCCTATCAGAACTACGTGCAGAACGGACGTGCGGCAACACAGATGCTGGAGGAAAAGGACGACGGCTTCTACCGTGCGGAAAAGACCTTCTTCCGCTGTGTCAACGATAATGCGGCATTCGGACTGAAAGGTATCTCGCACTCCAGTTCTGTCATGAATACCCGTGCCATCAATTTCATTGAAACCTTGGGTTACTGCATGCACAGCTACTATACCCGCTATGACGGCAACACCGAAATTGCGGACTCTCTGCTGGGCATCAAGTATGTGCTGGACCGCGGGGAAAGCGGTGATCAGAACCGCCGTCTGAATCCGGCATATGAAGCACGCTGGGCATACGACTATACCAATGAAAATGGTACTGCAAAGACCATTACCGCTTATGAAAATACCAACGCTCTGTCTATCGGCTACATGGTAGACGAGGATGTGCAGAAGATCGATCATCTGGGCAACGACAATCCGTTCAACAGCCAGAACATCTTCATGAGCACCATGAGCGGACAGACCACATTTGACGAAAATGGACAGTTCCAGAGCTGGCACGAGTATTACACACCGCTGAATCTGGCAGAAAATCCGATCGTCAGCGATGCAATCACCACAAGCCCCTACGGCGAACAGACCAAGTATGACGTGACCGGCGACGGCGATCCCACTGTGGACTTCCACTTGGTGGCAGAGTCCAACGAACCGATCTACATCTACTTCAAGACCGAGTTCCAGAAGAAAGTCAACCTGTGGATGTCCACATGGAACAACAGCGAATGGAGCGAGGCAGAAAACGGCTGGAAGGAATCCAACAGCGGCGACTTCACTTGGAAAGATGCCGATGAATACGCCAAGAACAACGGTGGCTTCCAGTCTATGGGCGAATACTTCGAGGGCGATAACTACATTGCTCTGCGTCTGGGTACCTTTGAGCCGGGCACGAAGATCACCCTGCGTATGACCATTGCCAATGAGGAAAAGTTCACCATTGTCAAGAACTTCCTGTTCTACACCTATCATCCGGACGTATTCCAAGAAGATATTGACATTCTGAAGCAGAATCAGTGGCAGATCGATACCAAAAAGAGCAACGACCGGAAGCTGACCGGTACCATTACCGCAGAAGACGGTCAGATCATGATGACTTCCATTCCGGATCAGCCGGGCTGGACCGTCAAGGTGGACGGCAAGAAGGTCGATCAGGTGGCAATCGTAGATGCCATGATCGGTGTGCCGCTGTCTGCCGGAGAACATACCGTGACCATGACCTACACACCGCCGGGGTGGTGGATCGGCATGGGCACACTGGCAGGCGGTATTATCCTGATCGTGCTGTTCTGGTTCGGTGACCGCAAGCGGTATGCTGCAATGCTGGCAGAGATCGAAGCTGAAAAGGAACGGGAACAGCAGCAGGCGAAAAAACGCGTGAAGCTGAAGTCCGGTACCAAGGACAAGGCAAATGACGACTCTCCGGAGAAGCTGCTGGAAAAACTGGAGGCACTCCACCAGCAGGGCATTCTGGACGACAAGGAATTTGCAGCCAAAAAGGCGGAAATTGAAAAGAAAAAGAAAGCGGACGGTAAACAGACATAATCGTTGGTTTTCGTAAGGGCAATACCGCACAAAGATTGTGCGACAGATGCGTTGTCAAATTTTTCGTCAGATGAAACAAAAAGCGGAGTGAATACTTGATGTATTCACGAGCATTTTTGTGAAATATGACGGGAAATTTGCAAGCAGATGGCGTGCAAAGTCGCCAGACGCTCTTTGTGCGGTATTGCCTAAGATACGCTGAAAACAAGAAACGGCTCTGCCGCAGGGAAATTCCTGTGGCAGAGCCGTTTTTTTGTGTGGTGTTTAATGATACGATAATACATCGTGATATGCTGGAAATTGGGTTTCCAAGTATGCGACTACGATAATCATTAACATGAAAATCCATATGCCTGTCAATGACTGCACTTTTATATATCGTTTGATTTTTTCAGATGACTTAGAATATGCAAATATCATGCCTGCAAAGCAAAGGACTAGCAAAAGAATAAGAACTATAAAACCTGAAAAATTGCCGCCGGCAGATTGTGTTCCATATCCCTCTATTATCCAGTTTAACGCTCTGATAGAATAGTGTGTTTGCCAAAAATATTCGAAGCAAAAAAAGGAAAAGGACAGTGACAAAACCCATTTCAACAGAAGCTGCTTCTTACTTTCACTTAACAGCATAGCTGCATATATTACTGCTACAACCAACAAATATGGCAATCGGAATAACTCGTTTGCGATACCGATAATTTCCGCAAGAAATATAGCTGACACTGTAATAACTGACATTGTGGCGGAACATATTATGGTGTTTATCGTTTTGAATTTCATTTTTTCTTCCTAATTATGCATCGCAAGTTTTGATGTAAGAAATGGTATAGAAAAGCCCACCGTAATTCTCTTGGAATTTTGGTGGGTTTCTGGTGGACTTACCTTATCCAAAAACAAACCCTTTTCCATATGCTGAAAATTCTCCTCAATTTCAGACAAAAGAAAGTCGTCAATAGTAACAGGGTCATCGCCTGAATTAAAAACAAGTGTCATTTTATCATCGTAAAGATATATTGTATTCACGAACATTGTAATAAGAGCTTTCCGATATTTTATATCGCTTGTATTCCCTTTTTTGAGTGAATTCAGAAAGAAACGAATCTGCGGCTCTGAAATTACAGATTGATTCCTCGTTTCATTTTCTAAGTTTTCTTCAAGCGTTTTCAGAACATTTTCAACTTCTTCGATTTTAACAAAAATTGATTTGCAGACACTTGGAATATCACATTCTGCTACATTATTCAAAAGATTATTGCGTTTGCGTTCATATTCTTTTATCTGTTTTTTCAGTGCAGCAATTCTATGCGATTCGGCAGAGGTATTTGCAATTGCCATTAGCTCATTTGCAATCTTTTTGATATTCTTATCTGTTAATTGCTGTCGGCAAACTTCTACAACCAAATCCTCAATATATTCTTTTCTCACTCTCTTTTTAGCACAGGTCTTGTCTCTACGCCCTTTGCATTCATAATAACGATATGTCTTTCCCATCTTGCCTGTACCTGAAATTCCCGTCATCATCTTTTTGCAATGACCACAAAACAACTTTAATGTAAGTAGGTATTCTACATCCGCTTTTGCTCGGGCAGGTGCTTTTTTGTTCTTTTCCAGGATGTCTGCAACCTTATAGAACAATTCGTCTGGAATGATACGAGGCATTCCATTAGGGGTTTCTGTCCCTTTATATGTGTATATTCCGATATATCGTTTGTTTTGTAATAGTGTGCGCAAGGAATTTTTATTAAATTTAGCACCTCTTGAAGTTTTGAACCCCTGTGCATTAAGATTGTCTGTTATTTCTTTTATTGTCATACCATTTGCATAGCTTTCAAAAATATATCGTACAATGAGTGCTTCTTCCTTATTGATATGAAATTTTTTATCCTCTCCAACTCTGAAGCCCAATGCAATATTACCGCCAGTAGACAAGCACTTCTCAGCATTCAAATTCATACCACGAATTACTTTTTCTGAAAGTTCTTCCGAATAATACTGTGCAAATGATTTCAAGATATTACGCTGTAGATTTCCTGCCGCATTATCTTCAAATTTTTCAGTTGCGGATAAAAGTTTTACGTCATTTTTTTCTAATTTACACTCATTAATTACGGATTGCATAAGGTTTCGACCGAATCGGTCAAGTGAGTATACAAGAACAGCTTGAAACTGCTTTTTGGAACTATCTGTTAACATTTTCTGTAATGCCGGGCGTGAATCTGTCTTTCCGCTGATTGCTCTGTCTGAATATGTGTTTATTATTGTGTAGCCGTTTTCTTCAGCATATTTTTGACATACCCTTACTTGTCCCTCAATACTTTCTTCTCGCTGTGAGCTTGAACTAAATCTTGCATAGATTACAACATTCATAATAATCAACTCTCCACAATACTCAAATATTTATAAATCGTCGGATAAGACAAGTCACAAAGTCTTGAAAACTCTTTTTTATTGATCTCACCCTTTTTATATTTCGGATAATGCTTATAAAAGATACTTGGAATATCCTCGGCTGTTGTAGGCGGTCTGCCGATAGTTTTGCCTTTGGCTTTTGCATTTTCCATACCGCTTTTTACCCTTTGACTTATGATATTGCGTTCCAGTTCACTGAATACGCCCATCATTTTGAGCATTCCCTCTGTCATTGGGTCAAGCTCCTTACTGCAATCCACAACAAAAGTACCAAGCACTAATTTGATATGCTTATTTTTAGCAAGCTCAATAATATCGCAAAGCTGTTTTGTACTTCGAGTAATTCTGCTGACCTCTGTTGCAATAATGGTATCTCCTGACTGCACAATATCAAGAAGTTTTTGCAGTTCTACTCGGTCGGCTTTCATTCCGCTTTCGTATTCAAGATATATTGTAGTATCAGTTGCCCCTTGTTGTTTTAGTTCCCTGACTTGCCTGTTGATATCCTGCATTTTCTCATTGGTGGAACATCTCGCATAACCGTAAATCATCGAAAACACCTCACAAAATATAATGTTGTATATATTATAAGATATAAACGAAAAGAAGTCAACTGTTTCTTTTATAATTTTAGCCGTAATTTTTTACGATTACGGCTGTTTTTATGGTATCAAAAATTATAAACGGAAAGAGATGCTTACTTTTATATAATTCTTGGATTATCAAAATCGGTATAACCAAAGTAGTTTTTAATAGCTGTTGTTTCTTCATTTTCACCAAAGCGAGATAGCATAAATTTGTGGTATTCCGTATTGTATGGATTTGTTTTCAGAATATCCAGAAATACATCAAGCAACTTATCCTGCGGAAAATTCGGATTTGACATATTCTGAAATATATTATTTGCCTGTTGCGTTGTTTCGTTTGTAAGCCACCAGATTGATTTTCCATTTTTATTTAATAAGTATACAAGCGATAAGAAAACACGCCAATAATCCGTGAATACACATTCAAACAAATAGTCGGGTTTAATACGACCGTATAATTCTGCCTGCTGTGCCTGATTGATGTTGGATACACTGTTTATGAGTCCTGCTTCTGCTCCGTCACGAACAATATTGAATGCTGTAGCTGTTGCAATTCCCTTGACTGCTCCCTTTAGACCAAAACCACCGCCGCTTAGATTTGGAATTAGGCTTGTCAGACTTGACATTCTTCTGCGGTTTGCTTGCAATGTCAATTCAATACTTTCGAGGGTTGTGGTATAGTCATTCATTCCAAGGTGGAAGTCAGCAAGGTGCTGCTGTTCAAATGAATCTTCCGTCACTGTCCATATTCCCTCAGAAATCAAAATGTTCATGGACTGCTTGATTAAAACGCTGAGATAGGATTGATATATGTTCGGATAAAAACCAAGAAATGTGGTGAGATTCTGAACTTTTCTGTCATATTCTATTCTTGCATTATCAGCACAAATAGAAGCAAGCTCGCGGAATTTCAGTCTGTATGAATTGAAAATATCCATACTTTCTGAAATTTCAAGTTCCTTTCCGCATAAAGGAAACTTTCTGATTGAGCCAACTACCTGCTCCCATTTATCCGGTGTAGTTTCCTTTGATTCATCTTGTTTACTGTTTTTCACTTCCTCTATATAGGAAATAACAGCTTTCGCAGTTTCTATATCCTGCGGATTTAAAGGCATAGATACAGGAGATGCACCATTATTGCCCAATATATCAATTTTTAAAGCAGATGTATTTTCTACAGTGTTTATCATCTGTAATGTCAAATCGGAGAAATAAACAATACTTCCGCTTGAACCGCCTTTCATAGAATTGCTCAGAATACTGCTATATCCGGATTTCAAATAATACAGAATTGCATAATCCTCATATATCTCCAGCTTAGTGCCGTTGGGCGACTGCAAAATGTATTTATAATTTTGCTTCACTCCATTTGCAGAAGCGATTTGTTCATTTGCATATGTTACTGCACTGGCAAAGCGTTCTTTTTGACTGTACTCAAAAGCTAAAGTGAGATATTTTCCATTTGCATTTGTTTGAGCTACGCCGTTTGACATTGGTCTGGGTGGATTTGTAATATTGATCTGTGTCAATTCCGAGTAAGCGTATTCTGCACTGCCATATATTAAAGAGTTTTCTGTAAAAATAAATTTCTTTCCCAAACCGAGCGCAGGGGTAAATACTTCATACATAGTGTGTGAAGTATTATTAGAAGAAGTATTCGCTGATTGACTTCCCGAAATATCACTGACAACTTTTTGCGCACCATTCATTGCCTTTTTAACGGTGCTGTTCAACTGGTTGAAAAAGCCATTATTTGTCGGATGTGACTGGGTCGCTCCGGTATATACTTTAGCACCACATTTACCGCAAAAAGCTGAACCCTCATTTAATTGATTACCGCATTGCATACAAAAAGCCATTGTAATTTTCTCCTTTTATTTTCTATATTCTGCAACTTCAATCCACGCTTCATTTTCCCATTCAATGGGAGAATGATAATTACTTTCTGAAATGGCAGTTCTTACAGCACTTTGAAAGGCAATATATTCTTCATAATTCCACTTGCTCCAAGGTTTAGAATTGCTTTCGCTATACTTGCCTAAAGTACCATCCTTTTTTGGAACACATTCCAATTTCAGACAATATTTCAGTTTGGGGTTATCCGAACCAACAGCCTGCATAATATAACTGTCAACTGGAATATGCAGATAACTTTTCAGAACAGAATCCTCCTCAATTAAGAGGACATATTTCAGCATCATATTCAGCCACTTCTGTGCCTGACCGTATGTGAATTCGCTGATTTCAGAATATCTCTTGACGATTTCTTCGCAGATGTGATTATGCTCCTTATCGAAAATATTTTGTTTTTCTTCGTCAGAACAAGCACTGACAGCATTGCACAGAACATCATATTTCTGCATAAGCATATCACAAATTGTTGCCTTGTACTTTGCTTTGATGCTGCTGTCGTCCGTCTTAAATCTGATTGTTCTGCACAAGTCCATATACGCTTTGTTTGCACATTTGCTTAAAATATCTTCCATTCTATCACCCTTTGTAATATTGAAGTAAGCATACTTCAAAAATTCAAGTACCATAATTTTTACCTTTCGCTCTTGTCTTATTTAACAGTTTACATAAATTTTTCGGGTTTTACATTCAGCGCATAGCAAATTGCCCTTAAATCATCCAGGCATAGCGTTTGTTTTCCATTCAAAATCGCATCAAAATTCTTAGCGGAAATCCCTGCTTTCTTTGCAATGCTGGACTGATTTAATCCATTTTTCTTAATGTACGTACGAACGTTTTCATAAACTCTCATAAGACAGACTCCTTTCCAGAAATTCTGGATTTATTATCATTTTACCACAGATTATCTGTTAAGTCAAGCAGGCTATACAGATTTTCTTGATTCCTTTGTTGACATAACAGAATTCATGCGGTATAATCAAAGTAGAGGTGATTTGATGAAATACGAAATCGGTGCAAGAATCCGTAAATACCGGGAAATGAGTGGTTTCAGCCAAAAGGAACTGGCACAGAAAATCGGTGTCAGCAACAGCCGTGTTTCCAACTGGGAACAGGGAATCAACCGTCCCGATGCGGATATTCTTGCGGATATCTGCAAGGCATTGAATGTATCTCCCAGTGAGCTGCTTGATGTCAGATTATCACCGGAAGATCTAAGCGAACAAGAGCGAAAGGTAATTATGGCTTATCGCACCAAACCAGACCTCAGGAAAGCTGTAAATATTCTTTTAGGTTTAGAGTAGCTACTCGTTCTCACCTAAAAATGCTTATACTTTCCCGCGGTTAATAACGGTTGAGAAGTTGAGTTGTTTGTTTTGTCAAACGTTTGATACCATTTTCTTTTGGGTTTGTGCATCTTCACCAAACAGACTTGCTTTTGAAAAATCTTATATATAATCAATGCCACGGTTAGGAGTGTCCTCTCACCTGATTTATCAGTACATTATGCAGAACCTTTCATATACTTTTATAATAAGAAAAGCCATTGACATTCAAAATCAATGGCTTTTTGTATTGCAATGAAGAAAAATGTTTATGAATGAACTACGGGAGCGTTGCTTTTATAGGAGCTAAAAATCGAAAAACCTTATATATAAATAGAAAAGGAAAGCTGTTATTTCTCGTTTCTAAAATCCGATTGCTGAAACCGTCCTCAATAGTATTAAGAAAGAGACATCTAACTGAGGTGCAGTAACAGCAATCATTCTTTGCAAAGGAGCATACTATGAAAAAACTTATCAAAAGGGTTTATGCAACCACCGAGTCTGTCACCAATTCTATTGATGACTACACATTCACCGCTGATAATGTGGTGGAAATTCTCTCACAGATTAAAGAGCTGAAAGACCGCAGTATTGCACTTGAAGCAACCTCTGACGGCAAGGTTCAGATTACTGTGGGTGAGGATTTGTATGAGGTGTTTGGATAAAAGCATTGTCCTACTCAAAGCCATTGGTTTCATTGTAAATCAATGGCTTTTCTGTTACCTCGACAAAGGGTGTGGGTAGCAGGGATGTTTCTGTATATATTATAAAATACATCAGTTTTTTTGCCATATATAAATTTCCCCCTACCCCTTACACCCTGTCGGTTATTGTTTTTATCCTCTGACTATGTTTTATCGGTTGCGGGATAATCAGGCAATATTGGAGTTTCATATGTTTTATCTTCAGCGAATGGTGGACAAAGAATAAAATTTCTTCCACGAATTGTTTTTCTTTCAAACTGTTTGCTTGTTCGCTTTTCAATGCGAGGAATAAGATTTTTTCCCACGCTCATACTGCTGATATGCAAAGATTTGAATCTGCTGTTTAGTTCATCGACTATTTGTGCGGCGGTCAATCTATTAGTCCAAAGTGAGTAGTCAGCAGATGTATCAAAAACTGTCATAAACTCATCTTCACCTTGCAGAAGCGTTTCATATTTTTCGTTACTGCGATTCAATGTGTTTTGTTCTTCGTTTGTAAGCAGATAACCCATTGGATTTTGCTTATACTCGCTGTAAATTTGTCGCCATAGCTGTGTATACCATTCGGAATCAGATGAAAAAACCTTGTTCAAATCAATGCTTTGAACAGGAATTGTCCAGAAACGTCTATTGCCTGTTTCATCTGTCAGATACGCAGTAGGATTTACCGTACCGCAAAATGAGGTTTTCCGAAGTCTTTTCACTTCCTTGCGAGCATAAGGTTCTCTGTATCTGTCATATTGCTCAGTAATGAATGCTTTCAGTTCTGATTGTTTTTTACTTGTGGTACTGTCAATTTCTCCAAGTTCACAGATCCATACCCTTGTGGCTGAAATAATGGTGTCTTTGTTTTTCATGTCCAGTACAGATCCTCCTTTGAAGAATTCATTCTTAATAGCAAGGTGGCGAAGAAATTCTGTTTTACCGATACCTTGTCCGCCTTGCAGCACTAAAATTCCTTGAGAAGAAATTGGTTTATCATTACTGTTAAACAGAATGGCTATAGTTTGTAACAGCCATTTCCTTACAAGCACCTTATGAAATTCGTCTGATATACCCATTATATGATACAAATCAGTCAATCTATCTGCATTATCCCAGGGTTCCTTTTTCAGCAAATCAATTACAGGATGATAGCGGTTTTCATTTGCAATTACATCAAGTATGCCATATATAACAGCCTTTCTCCCTCTTTTATATGCCAACTTTATTATTGTATCTTCCAATATAGTGGCAAGCAGTTCAAATCTGTTTTCACCGTTGATTACAGTAGTCGGTGCTGTGATTTCATAATCGTGGCTCATATCATTGTATCGGATACTGATTCCAAAAGTTTTCAGAAACATACGGCATACATCTATGTTGAAAATACGCTTTTTCTTTTTCACTTTACAAAGTTTCAGCAGTTCGTTATAATCAGCTATCGGGAGTTCAAAATTAATATTCATAACTCCGAGATTATAAAGTTCCGGTGGAACATAATCGGCACTTATTTTAATGTCACTGTTATAATAGGCTACTGCTCCGTTCCATATTTGATTTAGCTCTGAATTATCCAATGGCGGCGAACACCTTTGAGATTCATTGCGAAACGCCTGATACGCCGTTCCATCATCCGCCCCATATCTTGTTAGTACCTTTAGTGCATACTGGTGCATCGTGGCGTTACGCTGTCCCTCAGGTATGTTATCAAGCTTTATTTCTGTATCGGTTGATTTTTGATTTGTTTCTTCGCTGACTGAAACAGTCTGCATAAAATCAAATAACAACATATTTCCATCATAAAACTCTACTTTTGGATTAGAGACGCCAAAGAAAAAACGGGCAGCGTCCTTTGCGTTCTGGTCAAACTTTTTAAAATAATTGCATACTGATTTTTTGTGCTTGCTGTATTCTTGGCTGTCAGTAAAAACAGTGTCAGGGAAATACAGGTGGAATTTAGGTCTTGGTGCTTTATCGCCCTTTTGCTTCATATGATTTCGGGAATAGGAAACATAAAAGGGAACATCTGGGAATGCTTCTCTTACATGCTCCGGTGTAATCCATTCATCTGGGTTGTCCGTTTCGGTGTTATCCACATCAAACATACTGCAATTAGACTGAATGAAATTTGAATTTTTGCGGTAGCCGTCCTTATACTCTGCACAAACATGGTCATAGGAAACAACTGTTTCTAAATCTACTATGCTGTTTATGGTACTCTTATGGGGATAAACAGCATTTTTTTCATTCTGGCAAATTGTGTTGTAGTGCAATGTCATTGTAAAAACCTCCTGTTTTTGTCTAACTGTGATTGTGTTTTCATTCTTCTTCGCCTCTGTTCTGTTCCTCGTACCTCAGAAATGCTTCGTACTCTGCTTTGTGAGCTTCGATGTAGTTTGCGATACAATCGAATATCGACGCAGCAAATTCTTGTGCTTGAGACTTTGAAATGTTAATTGCAATCATAGAAACAACCTTTCTGCCGAACATATATTTACTCAACAAAAAACACTTAGAGTGCATCGGCAGAATTGATAACTATTAGATGGTGTAATTATGCACTTGACGAACTTAACAGGATATGGTATAATACAGATATGGAAACAACAAAAAAATACTTTGAAGAATTTGAACGCTTATTTCACAATGAGCAAATTTGTATCGATTATCTATATAATTTGAGATGGAAAAACGGTTGGCGATGTCCCAGATGTTCGCACAATGAATACTGGAAAGTTGGAGATATGAAATACAAGTGTAAAGAATGCGGATATCAGTCTACGATTATTTCAGGTACACTTTTACAAAGGTCACATTTGTCTATTTCTAAATGGTTGAGGTCTACTTGGTACGTAGCAAATGAAACAGGCTGTGCAAACGCACTTGAAATGCAGAATCTAATTGACCTCGGCAGTTATCATACCGCTTTATCTGTACTCAATAAAATAAGAATAGCAATCAGCAGATGTAAAAAGCCGAAACTAAAGGGTACTGTTATAGTCGATGATGTTTATATAAAATCAGATAATGACGGTTTTTCATATCATACATTCATTGCAGTTGAGATAAAGAAAAATGGATACGGGCAAATCCGTATCGAGCTTCATTCAGAAACAGATTACTTTTCATTTATCCGAAGAAATATAGTAAATGGCAGTACCATTCAGACTAAAGGACTGAATATCTATGCCAAAGTTCCAGATGGCTATCAACTTATGGTAATAAACAAAAAAAGCGGCAGCAAAATACTACTGCTAATCGAAGATGTTGTAGATGAGATTTTAAACCGCCGATTGCTCGGAGGACGGCAAAGCTCCTGTTCAACCTCAAACTATGATTTATGTCTGGCTGAATGCTGCTTCAAATTCAATCGGAGAAATAAAAAAGCAGAATCCCTTTTTACAGAGATTCTGCGTAGCGCTTTGAAACCAGATAAACTTTTATAAAAATAAAAAAGAGAGCATTACGCTCTCTTTCAATTAACGATTTTATTCATTATCATTTTTTGTAAAGTTTTCGCGACCAATCAAGCTATTGATGCCTGAAGATGCGTTTTGCATTGCTGTTAAATCTGCACCCTCAGTTAAGTAGGTTACCATATTTGAGGTATCCGTAGGTGGAACGGGAATTGGAGCTGGGCTTTTAACAGTATTGTTCCAATTAACAGTAATATCCTTTGGATCAGTTGACATAAAATTCTCACCTCACTTAATTAAAGAATAAATAACTAATGCTATTATTGATATGATACATCCTAATAACGACTTCTTAAATGTTTTAGCTCTATTTTCATTCAACTCTCGATGTTCGATAATGATATTTTTATAGGTAAGAATCAGTCGAGCTAAAGCATTCATTCTATTTTCTTGAAGCAGCGATTCATCAATACTCTTTACTTCAAAATTTGGATGTTGCTTTGTAGAAATAGTATGAAATACATTTACAACAGTGAAAACAAAACCTCCATAAACAGAAAGTCCAGAAACAATTTTTAAAAAAATCCAGAATGTCAATGTTGTCGAAAATAATGATAATATCTCATTTAGTTTTACCACTTCCAAAACAAAAATAGCAAGAGTGCCAATTAAAGCTAAAACAATTCCAGCACGATTTTCAAAACTTTCCTTTTTTGCTCTTTCAATATCATATTCAGATTTTACAACTTCCAAATACTCTGTAATGGCAGTATCTGCTTCTTTAGGAATATTATTAGCATCTGATTGAAGATTAAGATTTGAATTTAAGCTAGAATCCGATGTAGAACACTCACTTTCTTCCGTGTTGACATTCTGTACGTCTGGGTTACCGTTATTAGTTTCATGATGACAAATTCTATCCATCATAATTCACCTCATTTTTATTTAAATATACCACATTTCTCCGAAAAAGTCAAGATAAATGAAAAAAGAGAGCATTACGCTCTCTTTTCTTCTCAGTATTATACAATAACGCAAACAGCAAAGCCGCCTACAAAGTAGTAGGTTTTTGTGTAATATTGCATTGGTGGAGCATAGGAGAATCGAACCCCTGACCTTCACAATGCGAATGTGACGCACTCCCAACTGTGCTAATGCCCCGTATGTCTTTATTATAGCACCGGAATGGTGTCGTGTCAAGCATGTTTTACCGCTATAAATGAAAATAACCGCCCCACTCTCGCATAAGGCGGTTGTTCTCGCTCCCATGTATTTTTTGTACGATGGGAGGTGATATGAATGACGCATGGTGTTACATGGACAGAATTATTTGCATTTCTGACATTTCTCGTAACTTATACAGGAGTTCTTTACGACCTCTTTCATGATAATCATCATCACAAAAAGAAATAACCGCCCTCGCTACCAAACTAGAAGGCGGTTATTTCTTTAACCGAATTTTACATGGGAGCAAACCGTCTACTGGTATGCTCTTTCTATTTCTATTATAGACGATTCCTTTGGATTTGTCAAGTAGGCGTTCTGGATTTTTTACAGAAAAATCCCTTGACAACCGCCCGACAATATGGTATGATAAACACATTATGAAATGCGTAGAGCAAGAGAAGTATCTGCATTCGTGCCGGCACAGAGAACCCTCGGGTTGGTGGAACGGGGGAGCGTCACCGCAGAGAATACACTTGGGAGCAGGCTTCCTGAAACCGTCGTGCGTAGGGAAGTTCGGGCACGCCCGTTACAGCGTCTTTGAGGTCAGGGCGGCTTTCGCTCTGATAAATTGAGGTGGTACCACGGTGAAAACATCGTCCTCTGGAAAAATTGTTTCCGGAGGGCTTTTTTGTACCCTTCGGGGAAAGAGGGAAAGAACATGACAGTATTTGAAGAACTGAAACGACGGGGCCTGATCGCCCAGATGACCGATGAAAAGGAGATCGAGGAACTGATCAACGCCGGCAAGGCAACCTTTTACATTGGCTTCGATCCCACCGCAGACAGCCTGCACGTGGGACACTTCATGGCACTGTGCCTGATGAAGCGGCTCCAGATGGCAGGGAACAAGCCGATCGTTCTGATCGGCGGCGGCACGGCAATGATCGGCGACCCCTCCGGCAAAACCGACATGCGGAAAATGATGACCAAGGAAACCATTCAGCACAACGTGGACTGCTTCAAGAAGCAGATGAGCCGGTTCATCGATTTTTCGGAAAACAAGGCAATTGTTGTCAACAACGGCGACTGGCTGCTGGATCTGAACTATGTGGACGTGCTCCGCGACGTAGGTGCTCACTTCAGCGTAAACCGCATGCTCTCTCACGAGTGCTACAAGCAGCGTATGGAACGCGGTCTGACATTCCTGGAATTCAACTACATGATCATGCAGAGCTACGACTTCTACAAGCTGTTTCAGGATTACGGCTGCAACATGCAGTTCGGCGGCGATGACCAGTGGGCAAACATGCTGGGCGGCACGGAGCTGATTCGCCGGAAGCTGGGCAAGGACGCTTACGCAATGACCATTACCCTGCTGCTGAACTCCGAGGGCAAGAAAATGGGCAAGACCGAAAAGGGTGCGGTATGGCTCGATGCGGAAAAGACGACACCGTACGAGTTCTACCAGTACTGGCGGAACGTTTCCGATCAGGACGTTATCAAGTGCCTGAAGCTGCTCACCTTTGTTCCCATTGAGCAAATCGAGGAAATGGAACGCACACTGGAGGGACAGCAGCTGAATCAGGCAAAGGAACTGCTGGCGTATGAACTGACTGCACTGGTGCACGGCAAGGAAGAAGCCGAAAAGGCACAGACTGCGGCAAAGGCTGTCTTTGGCGGCGGCGGAAACAATGCGGATATGCCGACCACTGTTCTGAAAGCAGAGGAACTGACAGACGGCGGCATCGGGATCCTGACCTTGATGGTACGCTGCGGACTGTCCCCGTCCAACGGCGAAGCACGCCGGCTGGTACAGCAGGGCGGCGTTTCTGTGAATGACACCAAGGTCACCGACCCCAAGAGCGTGATCTATCCGGAAGCAGAAACCATTCTGCGAAAGGGCAAAAAGGTATTCCACAAGGTGGTTGTGGAGGACTAAGACTCATCTCCAACAGAAAATCCAAGGGCGTTCTGTGGTTGCAGGACGCTCTTTTTATAGCAGGGAAATCAACGCAGAAATACAAATAAAATGTTGAGGCAATACCGCACAAAGAGCGTCTGGCGACTTTGCACGCCATCTGCTTGCA
>ERZ837380.1260-NODE-1260-length-32951-cov-6.863509_pt1 | contig 32951 bp, 40 predicted proteins | sample MGYA00519685_ERZ837380 | MGnify/ENA primary metagenome ERZ837380 (study PRJEB31850, sample SAMEA3708817) | human gut metagenome | biome: human gut; feature: human-associated habitat; material: faeces | place: China | collected 2014 ...
TGACTGTTAATCATGATGTCACTGGTTCGAGCCCAGTTGGGGGAGCCACTCTAAAATCCCATTAGTAAGCTAAAAACGGCTTGTTAATGGGATTTTTCTTGCTTTTGTATTGTTGTATATGTTGTTGTTTGTTTCTTTTTGTTTCGTGTCATTTAATCCGATATACAACAGATAAACAACAGATTTTTGAAGTATACAAGGCTATTAAGCCATAAGCTTAATAGCCTTGTATAGGGTTTCTGTTTCTTGATTTATATAATGCTTTATATCTACATCATAATTAGTGTGACCCATTAAAGCAATAATGTCTTCTTCCCTTGCACCACTTGCTGACATTCTTGTACTGAATGTTCTTCTACAACTGTGTGGTGTTAAATCATCCGGTAAATCCATTAGCCTTGTAGCCGGTCTAAAGTAATACTTTAAGTAGTTATCTTTGTTTAATGGTTCACCTTCAGAACCACAGAATATTGTTTTACCACCGTTGGCAATGCATTTTTCAACAATGCCTTGTATGTTGGGATGGATTGGCACTATTCTGTTAGTACCTGCATCTGTTTTTTTACCTGCCACAAAAATTGGTATTCCTGTTTCTGTTACCATGTAGTTATCGGTTGTAAGCTCTAAGAACTCTGATACTCTAAAATTAAGGTAGCATAAAGCATATATGTATTCTGCATATGGGATAACACCAATGCTTTGTTTAACTTTGAGAAGTTGCATATCTGTAAATCTAGTTCGCTTTACATCATTAGGTTCAGGTAGTTCAATATAAGTTGCATAATCTTTATTTACTATGTCATTCATCATTGCAAACTTGTACATAGATGTAAGTAAACATTTTACTTTGTTCAATGCAGAGAATTTTAAGCCCTCGATTATAAGTGGTGTGTTCGTCTTTTTGTAGGTATTCTTTCCGTTCTTGCCTACATACATTAATTGACCGTCAACACCTCGCTTGTGGTGTGCTGATGAATAAAAATCTATGACGGCTTGAAAGTTTGCCGTTCTTAGTTCTCTAAATTTCATATTATGAAGTGTAATCAGCTTATCCCAGGAAGTTTTATAGTTGGATTTAGTACTATCACATAGTGATTTATATGATTGTTGTTTCATCCATTCTTCATGTAATTGTTCTAATGTAATATTAAAGTCCGTAACTGGATTATATTCATAATCTTTTAATGCCGTTTCTGCTTCTACTTTAGTTGCAAAGCTACCTATGTACTTTTGAATACCTGTAATACTGCTCATAGCTACCCAAGGTTTAGACTTTGTGTCCTTCCTACAGTATATTGAGCCTGTACCCTTAGTTCTTCTTGCCTTTGTGGTCCTTTTCTTTGCCTCTTGTAGCTTTCCACAGTAGGGGCAAAATTTAAAATCATCATCAAATGTTTTATTGCATCTTCTATTTATGCATTTTTTCATTACAAAACACCTCTATTTTTTGAAAAAGGGTGCAAAAATACCTCAATGAAATTAGTTGAAATTTTCATTGAGGTGTGGTACAATATTACTGCAACAAATATTGTATCATTACACCCCAAATGTAATGGTTACGCTCTTTGGTACGCCAATACCAGAGGGCGTTTTTTTATTTTATTTTACTTTGACATTAACAAAGCTAACATTTTTATCTATTGTTTTTCCTACAAAACCATCAAAGTATTTAAACTCACCACCAACTGTTTTTGGTTGTTTACATTCTATGCTATCTGATGTTATAGAAATTATACCTGTTGACTTAGGTGCAACAGGGTCAGACATTGATATGTCATTATAACTAACACCATCAAGTGTTACTGTATCTGCTTGAAATTCAAGCTTTTTGCTAGTTTTGTTCTTTACTTTGAAATTAACATATGTTTCATCATATTCTGTTGTTACATCGTGAAAATAGATATTAACATTACTATCACTATAAACTAAAGTATCTTTCTTAGGCTTTGTAGTAGTTTCTTCTTCATAGTCATAGTCATAATCATCATCACTATCATAATCTTCAGTTGTTGGTTCTTCTGTTGTAGTTGTAGTTTCTTCTATAGTTTCATTATGTAATATCAAATCACTACCAATGACATTGTTATATAAAGTTTCCATATATTTTTTAAAACTTTTGTCACCATAAAATTCAATTTCATAGTCTTCACCATCAGCTATAAATTCAACAGTATGTGAATAATTGTCTGATGATGAATCAAGATGTGTAGTATCTAATGCATCTACACCATCAAATATTTCAAACATTTCAGAATGTTTGTTTTTATAATCACTATCATTGTCGAAATAATCCTTAGATGATTCAAGTGAAATATCACTTTTTCGACTTCTTACCCACATAAATATGTAACCGTTATTACCATCAATAGTATAGCAATAGTCATTTTCATAGATTGAATCATCCTTATTATTTTCTACTTCCCATTTATCATTAATAGGAACTTCAAGATTTTTGATTGTTTTTGAACTATTAGTTTCTAATATTGATTTGTCAAAAGAACTACTATCGGATGATGTTGTTGTATCTCTTACTGTGTTTTTGTCACAACCAGCAATAATCATTGCGATTGCTATTACACCAACAACAAATACTAAAAAACAAATTGTAAATATTTTTCTTTTTCCCATATAAATACCTCATTTTATTCATTTATCAACTCTGCTAAATTATTCCTATCCTCTTCAATTTCTTTTGTAAGGTCTTCTTCTGATGCACTAGGATGTTTCATTTCTAACATTTTCCATTGTGCTGATGATATGTATATACTAACAGATAGGTCATCATCTTTACAATCCTTTGGTAATCTATTTTCGACATCTTCAAGTTTTTCACTTGCTTCTTCAGATGATATATCCATATTTAAGAAATCATCAATAATTTCTATAGCTTTAACACAAGCTTTATAGCCTGTATCTGACATACTATCCGGTTTATTACTACATCCTACAAGTAGTAGTATACAACAACTAATTATAACAAGTATTAACCTTTTCATAAAAATACCCCCTTTTTAATAAATAATTTTAATTTTTGTAACTGATTATATAATTATTTCACCTCAAATCTATAACTATAATTCTAGTTTTTTCTTTGCTATGAAGTTTTCAAACTGCTTGTACACTTGAATTTCTAATGAAGATGTTAGAAATTTATTTCGACTGTACAGCAGTTTCATTCTTTCGGCTCTAATCTTAGAAGCTGAATAACTTATAGAACATAGCTTTTGTATTTGTTCTGCTGAATGAATATCTAATGCCCAAAGTACACATGCCGGAGCAAGTAACCTACTTGCGAATATGTCAGCTTGTGTTTCTTCCTCGGGTTTAACTATATCAAATGTTCGGTTATATTCACCGTTGGTGAGAGGATGGCCAAGATAGATGTGGCCAAGCTCGTGAGCAATAGAAAATCTAATCTTTTCTTTACTCATACTATCATCATATATAATGTACCACTTATCAGATATTAACATTGTTTTTGCAAATTCTTTGTTATTTAATAAATGCACTGTGCTATTTTTAGCGAGTGTAATATTTTCGTCTTTACAAATTTTAGTTACTGACACCGGTAAACTAGTAATATTATGATTTATAAGAACATTCCAAGATGCGTTTCTTGCGTCTTTGTATTTTCCATAGCTAGTTAGCATTAGAATCACCTCACAGATATTATTTGTGTAGGTGATTTTTTTATTCACTAATTAAAACTATTGTCAAAGGTCATCATCAGAAGATGGTTGTTCTTGTGACTGCAATAATTCTAATTGTTCAGCAGTAATAGTTTCTTTATATGGTTTGTGATAGTCAGAACTTCTTGCTACTGATTTAACTTCAATTAGTGTTTGTACATTTAAAAGTGTATCAACAGCATTTTGCATTTCTGGTTTAGCTCTATATGCAAGAATAACTAACTTTTCATGCTTTGATAAAGATAATTCTTTTTCATCATCATTCAATAAATCTTTAACATGAAATTCTTTAAATATATCACTTACTTTATATATATCACATAACTTCAAAAATGTTTCAACATCAGGCTGGCTTCTTCCATTTTCCCAACCGTTGACGGTTTTACCGCTTTTTCCGATTAGTGTACCAACTTCATCAGCAGTCATTTGGCATTCTAAACGAAGTTGTTTTAGTTTATCTTTAATAAAATCTTTATCCATGGTTGTGTTCCCTTTTAATCTTTATTATTAAGATATTTATATTATAATATAAGATTTTGCAATAGTCAATATAAAAATCTTAAAATTTAAGAAATAAATATTTAAAAACAACTTGACAATCTTAAATTATAAGATTATAATACAATCAAAGATATAAAAATCTTAGATATTAAGATTTAAAGGAGTTGATACAGTGAATATGCAAAATATTTTAGATTTATTCAATTCTACAATAGAAGAAAAAGGTCTAAAACAAAAAAGCATTGCAAGTCAAATTGGAACAACTGAAGATAGACTATCAAGAATATTGGCAGGAAAAAGCAAAATGCTTGTTGAAGAATTTTTAAAGCTTTGTTATGTTCTGCAAGTTGACCCAAAATGCTTACAAGTAGCTTAAGAGGTGATATGTATGACAACTGAAAGAGAACATTTACTGCTTGATGAAAGTGGTGAAATGTATGTGAATGTACCAGTTAAGGTTGCATCTAAGTACCTTAATATCTCATACAAGAGTTTGTACGAGATGTTAAAACAAGACAAATGCCCTTTTGGTACTAGTGTTCAGACTGAAAAAGGAGTGTGGGTGTTTAACATCCCTTGTGAAAGGCTTATAGCATATGCAAGGGGTACTGACCTATCACTTAACAGTAATTTATCATTACTTAATGATATGGTCAGTAACCTTGTTACTGCACTCCAAGGTACAACACAATGACACTTAGAATTAATACTACTTATAATGCAGTAATTAAAGTTAGGAATGTAAAAGAAGCATATGTGTTGGGTAATCTGCTTGTAATAAAGCAGATGGACAACCGTAGAACATTTTACGATTACAGCAGAATTAGAAGTGTTATCCGTATAGGCAGAAGAAAGAAGGTGTAACCGTTGGATTTTACAAATACTGTATTAGTAATCATAGCATTACTAGTTGTTATTGCTGGACTTGCTATTAAGTTAAGCAATGAAAGTGAGATGCACAAAATATATCAAGAAGCTTTTAACAGGCAAGTGAATGAGAACAAACATATTTTAAACTTAGCAAAAGAAACACAGAAGTTTAATGAAAATATGTTAAAGGAAAAAGCAAATCTTATGAATAAAATTGATGAATTAGAAAGTGAAATTGTCAATCTAAATTATCAGAGACAACTTTATAATGGAACTCTTGAATTTAAAGATATTTTAGAGCCAACAGAGGTGCAAAATGAAGAAATTTAGATTAGTAGGTTTTATAGCTTCAGTTGTCATTACTGTAGCAATTTCCGAATTGTGTAACATCACTTTGTTTAGCAAGTTTGGTGGTGTTACTTTGATACCGGTGCTTTATTTCCTTGTTACATATGTAGTGCCACATATGGTTAAAGATTATGTTAATGGATGGAAAGAAATCATTGACGATAAAGAAGTGTGCTTTACCAAGGATGCATATTTAACAAGATGTGTCGAAGAAGCTACAGGTGAAAAAGTAGAAACACTTGAAACAACGGCAGAGGGCGAAGAAGTATGAAAGTTATACAAGATGTTGCAGACAGATTTGGAAAATATCCGATTATTTTTAAAGGTAGGAACATAAAGCTTGAAGATATACATCAATGGCTTTTTGAACACTATCAAGGCTATAAATTTGCAATAGTAATTGATGAAACTGTTGATGAATACGAAGAACAGTTTACTAAGTCAGTGTATGTTTACTTTCTTGATGAAATAAAAGAAGAGTTAGAGGCTTATTGTAAATAAGCAAGTTATTTGGGGTGTAATTTTAAATATGGATAAAATTAATCAATTAGAAGAGCTAGACAGACTAGCTTATAGTTTTGGCAATACGGATAAAATGATGATGTCATCATTACATTTTGAAGAGAGGGCATATGTAACTACATTAGCTAGTCTGTATATGATGTACGATTTAGTAGGCGTACATATAAAAGATAAGGTCGTTAAGATTAAGCAAGATGCTTTGAAAGACTACAGAACTATACATAGTGAGTTGTATTTTGAAAGGCTGAGTTATCAGCAATGGCAACAGTCAATCAAGGCTACGGAAAGACAGACTAGAGAACTCACAGAAGTTCTTAAAAGTGGTGACTTGCAGAAGTCGCTAGAACTGGCACTAGAAGTTATAGATACATTATTGAAAGAAAACACGCTAGTGAATATGTATAGAGCAGTGATGCAAAGTGCTGTTACTGATGATGAAATAGATTCAGCAGTAAAAGACTATGCTGTTGAGCATAATCTTGAATTGGATAGTAAAGAGATAGAGAAGATAGTATATAGGTTTATCACAAGTCTAGGTACATCAGAAGATTTGTTGTGTTTCAAATCTATGACTAAAGAAGAAATTGAAGAGTATTCTAAAAGACTTCCAAAGCGTGAAGTTGACGGTATCAGAACAGAGATTAGTGAAGAATACTTAAAAGCCCTATCAGCTAGTTAAGCTGATAGGGTACATATGGGATTGTTGAATAATTGGTAATTCATCAGATGAACCGTTCGTGTCTGATATGTAAGTTCAAGTCTTACCAATCCCACAACCACCTCTGCAAGTTACTTACTAAAATCAATTTAAGTGTATCTCCTAAGTTCTAAGATAGAAAATCCTTCACGCAGAGGTTTATGCAACAAAGGAGAAGGTTACTACATATTAGTACCTTTGTTGCTACAAGAAATGGAACTGTAGCATAAGTAATGCGATTAGATTATCCGTACAGTCTAATTATATAGGTGCAATTCCTATCAGTTCTAACATCTCCGTCTGCACATCAAATTGTGATATTCCTTCATTTCATAGATTATATAGGTTTTTGGATCTCCTGTTTTTAAGTTTAAATTCTTTAAGTCCTTCAACGCAGACGGACATAGTCAAGGGAAGGCTACTACTTTTGTAGTACCTTGACTATCACATATGGAACTTTAGCTTAGGGAAAGCGTTGTAAAGATGTTAAGATGCCCATCTGATACATTACAAAGAGTTGGATCATGCCCAACAAGTTCCGGACTGGTTTATTTTCTTGCGTGACTATTTTTATAGATGTTGCAGTAGTCACGCACGTATGGAACAATAGCATAATTGGTAATGCGTTAAAGCATCCCTGTACACTTTAAAGATATAAGTTCAAATCTTATTTGTTTCACCAAAGTTGTTAGTGGATTTTAGAATCTCCTAGTTTAAGTCAAAATTATATATAAAAATGTCACCAAACACTAACAACTTAATACAGCGAACAGAATGTTTTAAACTGCTGGTAGTATAAGGGGCGGTGGCTGTGACACTCACCATGTGTCACCCCCTTGTACTATTTTCAAAATGTCCGGCAATAGCATAAGTAATGCACAATATTATCTAGGTGCAAATCCTAGTTGCCGGTCGGTTATCTACCTTTATTTTATACTGTTTCGTGGTGGTGCATATCACACACTGCACCACCAAATCTGCAGTGGCCAAGTTGGTGGTTTATTGAGTTCAATCCTCAACTACTGCATACCATGGTGAGCCATTGGCTTATTTCCTTCTTTGATTTTAGGTCCTATCTTTTACGGATAGGACCTAAGGAGAATTAATAATGAAATTTAAATTAGACAATTACAATAAATATAGAAATAACAAAGTTGAATATGATGGCATTATCTTTGACAGTAAGAAAGAAGCTAAAAGGTATTCTGAATTGAAGTTATTAGAGAGAACCGGCAGAATACAGAATCTAAAAAGGCAAGTGCCGTTTACCCTTATTCCTAAAATTCTTGATCAGAATGGCAAGTGCATACAAAGAGCTTGTAAGTATTATGCTGACTTTGTATATACATATAACAACAAATTAGTTGTTGAAGACACCAAAGGCGTCCGAACAGCTGAATATAAAATCAAAAAGAAACTGATGTTATATCAACATAACATCATTATCAAAGAAATTTAAGAGGTGAACTATGGATATTAAAAAGATAGTTAATATCTGCAAAAAGAAAAGTGCTTTTCGTGTTAATAAAACTAATGACGGTTGCCAATGGTTTGGTGACGGTAAAGCTATGTATCTACTTTCTCCGGATATTCCATTTCTATCTGCTGAAGTTATTAGTGGCTTGTATGAACTTAGCAAAGACAAAGTAGAAGTAGGATATAGGCTTCATTGTTCTTTGTCACCGGGTGAATTAGAATTACTTGCTGACACTACGGAAGATGAAGAAATGTTAGTGCCATTAAATATGAATGTTGTTTATGGTGGTACATTGTTATTGCCATTTCGGTCTAGTCAAGGTTTAATACTCATTGATAGTGAGTATTTGAACCCATTAGGAAGTAAACCAAGTGAATTAATGTTTACTTTGCGTGGCGAAAACATTGTTGCAATAAAGAACGGAATGCTTATTACTGCTATAATTAGTGCTTATGATGTTAATAGAGATGATGACTTTACGGAAGAGTTAAAACAGTTGTATAAGCTTAATTCAATCAGCCGAGAAAAAGAGTTTTTGAAAAATAAGAACTTTGATGAAATGGAAGGTACATCAGATGAACAGGAAGAGCTGTGAGGGTTGCCTTTACTATAAAGATGGCAATGGCAGACGAAAGAAAAGCAGTTACGAAAGATTTTGCCATTATATGATTGATGAAGGCAAACCAAGGAACTGCGACCCAGCAAATTGTGATAAGAAAGTTATTGATTTACCTATTCCCAGATTGGGAGCATTACCACTTCCAAGAAGGTGATAATGTGAACGGTAGAATAAGACTATTGACTATTCAAAAGCTTTTGTTGAAGAATGGAAAGACAACTGTTAAAGATATACAAGCTGAAATTTTCAATTTATATAATGAAAAAGTAGAAAGAAAGGCTATCTATAAAGATATTAGAGCCTTACAGCAGTTTCTTCACATAAATAAGAAGAAAGTAAACGATACGGTTGTTTATATATTAGAAAGGAAAAACAATGAATAAATTATTTCCTATCATTCTTATTTTGTTGCAGTTTTGTGCTTGTATCGGTTATGTCATTAGTAAAGATTATAAGATGGCCGTTTATTGGCTATCGGCTGGAATATTAAACATTTGTGTGACTTTCTAAGTCAAAAAAGGAGATAACTATGGAACAAAAACAAATACCTATTGATATGTTAAGACCTCATCCGGACAATCCAAGAAAGGACCTGGGGGACCTTACAGAACTTGCAGAGAGTATCAAAGCTAGAGGTGTGATGCAGAATCTAACTGTAATACCTCAATACAAATTAGGCAAAATTGCTTACTATACAATTCTCATAGGTCATAGAAGATGTGAAGCATCTAAGATTGCAGGACTTAAAACATTGCCATGTACTGTTGTAAATGTAATGTCAAAGAAAGAGCAAATAGCAACAATGTTGCTTGAAAATATGCAAAGGTCCGATTTAACACCACTTGAACAAGCTGAAGGCTTCCAGATGATGATTGATTTAGGCGAAGGCATTAGAAGCATTGAAAAGAAAACAGGCTTTTCTGCTACTACAATCTGGCATAGAGTTAAGCTACTTGAACTCGATAGGGAAGAATTACGCAAGTCACAAGAAAGGGAAGTTAAGCTTACTGACTATATAAAACTTGAAAAGTTGAAAAATGTAGAAGATAAGAATGAGTGTCTAAAAGAAATAGGTACTAACAATTTTGACTACACATACAACTCAAAGCTTCGAAAACAAGAAAGAAAAGAAAAGCAGAAGGTTATTAAAAAGGAACTTGAAGATAAAGGGTTAGTTGATATTACTGACGAAGAAAGAAGCTATTACAACGGAACTCACCAAGCCTACAGACAAGAAGAAAATTAAATAACAAATAACAAAAATCTTTGATAGAAAATCATTAAAAAATGACCTATCAAAGATTTTTACTATCACAATAAAATAGAGGTTTTGACCTCTTTGCTGACCTTGTAATGGGTATTAACAACTCAACCACTAGTAAGGATAGATAATCATGAAGAGAAAGAAAAAGCATTACATAGAATATGATTATGAAAATCAAATAGTACAGCAGTATGAGAAAGAAGAGGAAGATACTGTTCTAAGGTTGTTGAAAGATGGTGTCATTAGTCATTGTTACGCAACAAAAGAAATTTTCGCAGGTAATCAACTTGATGTGGAAATCTATCCAGAATTCACACGCAAAGAGAGTTGTACACTAAAACAGAAATTAAAGAAGAAAACTAAGAAAGCAATTAAAGACCTTAATGATAAAAATGCAAGGAAGTATTTCGCTAGACTAGTCAATACAAATTTTACTGATGATGATTACTGCATCACATTGACGTACACACCTGAAAGCCAACCACAAGACTATGAATCAGCACATAAAGATATTACTAACTTCCTCAGAAGGTTAAATCGAAAAAGGAAAAAACAAGGAATACCAAATGCAAAATATGTATATGTGACAGAGAAGAAAAAGAATGGCTATCATCATCACATTATTGTTGATAGTCAGCTTGAACTGAACATGAAAGAAGTGAATTTACTTTGGGGTAAATCAAAAAGAAATGATATTAAGCTATTAGACACAGACGAATTTGGATTAACCGGTATTGCGTTCTACCTTGCTAAAGACCCACAAGGAAGAAAACGTTGGGGAAGTAGTAGAGGTTTGAAAAAGCCAACAGTAAAGAAAAATCATTATAAATTCAGGGGAAAAGACATTAGACAAGCCATCAGCTGTGAATATAACTTAATTGACAAGTTAAAAAAGCTATATCCACAATACACTTTTACAGATGTTGATATTAGATACAATGACATTAATGCTATGTTTTACATATACGCTAGATTGCGTTTGTAGTAGTATCTGTAACAAAAGTAACACCAAAAAAATAAAACACACACATATGTACGCACGATAGGAGAAGAAGAGAATGACAATGTCAGAACTACGAGAAATGAGAAAAACTTACCCATCACTAAATCTAGAATTAAAAAGACTGCAACAAAAGAAAACGGAATTAATCAAAGAAAATACAGTAACTGATACAGTTGTGGGGTCCTCAGCTGAATATCCTTATACATCACATCCGGTATCTGTTGAGGGCTTTATGCAGACTACAGCAGTAAGAAAGCAGTTAGATAGTATTAATGAACAAATCAATAAGATAATTGATATGCAAAATAAAGTAGATAAAGTTATATCTAGCATATCAGATAATCTTGTTAGATATTCAGTTATGCAGTATGTTGTTGAGCAAAAAACATGGGTTATTATCTATTCAAGCCTTGATACATACTGTGAAGGTGCTACTGTTGATGCACTAAAGAAAAGAATTGCAAGAGAAATTAAAAAAATTTAAAATTTTTTCAAAATGTGTCCCATTTGTCCTGTTTGTCCCATTTTAATATGTTATTATTGAAAATAGAGAAATAGCATAGTAGATATAAAGGCACTGCATAATTAAAAAAATGTAGTGCTTTTGTAGTATAAGGACGGTGAGGTGTTGTGGCTAAAGTTGATAAGTGGATTGAAGATAATGGTCTTAAACTAATTGAAGGTTGGGCAAGAATGGGATTGACCGACCAACAGATAAGCCACAATATGGGCATTAGTCGCAAAACACTTTCTGAGTGGAAAAAGAAATATCAACAAATAGATACTGCTATTCAAAGAGGTAAAGAAGTTGTTGATATTGAAGTTGAAAACTCATTACTGCAAAAAGCGTTAGGAATATTCAAAACAGTAAAGAAACCCATCAAGATTAAGACTGTTGAATATAAAGACGGTAAGAGAATCAAGGAAATTGAGCATATAGAATATGCTGATGACCAAGTATATATACCACCTGATACTACTGCTATGATATTCTGGCTTAAAAACCGTAAACAAGAGAAATGGAAGAATGACCCACAGTTACTTGAACTACGAAAAGAAGAATTGAAGATAAAGAAAGAAAAGCTAGAAAGTGATTGGTGATGTAATGTTATCAGACTTCTACCGTACAGCAGAATGGAAAAAGCTAACTCACATCATCAAGCTATCTAGAGTTGATAGCAACGGCTTATGGGTATGTGAACATTGTGGAAAACCAATAGTTAAGTCTTATGATTGCATTTGTCACCATAAGATATATCTAACAGAAGAAAACTATAATGATCCGAACATTGCGTTAAATGAAAACAATATTGTATTACTACATCACAAATGCCACAATCGTGTACATAATAAGTTAAGCCAGCCAATAAGGCAAGTGTTTATTGTGTATGGTTCACCGTTGAGTGGCAAGAGCAGTTATGTTAATGATGTTATGTTGCAAGGTGATTTGTTGCTAGATATAGACAAGATATGGATGGCAATATCAAATCAGCCTTTATATATTAAACCTAAAGAACTAACAAGCAATGTATTTGCTATTAGAGATTTAATATTACAGCAGATTAAGCACCGACAAGGTAAATGGCAAAATGCCTATATTGTCGGTGGTTATCCTTTGTCAGCTGAAAGAAACAGGTTAGCCAACACATTAGGTGCAAGGCTTATTCATATTGACACCGACAAGGAAACTTGTATGGATAGATTGTTAAGTTGTCAAGATAAAAGAGATAAGGAAGAATGGAAAAAATTTATTAATGAGTGGTGGGAAAAATATTCGGCAACATTTTGAGAAAGACACCCCCCACCAAGAAATATTTGATAAGGCTAAAAGAGACTGTGGGAAGTTCTTAATTCTCGCAGAAAGTCAAAAAATGAGATTTTTCAAAATCAAAATAGCTAATTTTTTAAGGATAAAAGAAATGAAGAAAAAAGATACTCAGAGAAAAGAAAAAATAATTGAATATCTTAAAAGCAATGGGTGTGATGTTGGCTTTATAAACCAAGCTGTTGATGAATTTATCTTTTTAGAAAACAGATTAATAGAATTAAGGAAGTTACCTTTCATACAATTTCACCCTAAAAACAAAAAGCTTCAGAAAGTAACACCAGCAAGTAAGCAATATAAAGAATTACTACAGCAGTACACAAACCTGCTGAAAGTTTTAAGTAAGTTTGCCGGTAATGATGATACAGAACAAAGTTCACCACTTAGAGAATGGGTTGAAAAGTATGTTAGTGACAGAAAAAACAATATGGACGGCTGATAATTCGTGGCTATTAAACTATTATGCACAAATAGAGTGGGGAAAAATTATCGTTGGCCAAGAGTTGTGGCAAGAACTGAATAATCTTAAAGATGATTTTAATAATGACCGGTATTATTACAATACTGATGATGCCAGACTAAGGATGAACATAATGGAAAATTGTATAAGGTTAACGAAGTCACCTTACTACAATAAGCCAATGAAACTTATGTTATGGCAGAAGGCGTTTATAGAAACGATATATTCATTCAAAATGACTGAAACTGATTTTGACAGGTTTAAGAAAATTCTTCTTCTGATTACAAGAAAAAATACAAAGTCAGAAACTTGTTCAGCATTAGGACTAAGCGAATTAATCGTAGGAAATGAAGGGTCTGACATTGTGTGTAGTTCCAATGATGATAACCAAGCATCTATTACTTATGATGCGATTGATACAATGCGACAGCTAATAGACCCAAACGATTTAGACACCAAGAAAAACCAGCGTTTTATTATTAATAAAGTGAATGGTTCTAAAATCTTCAAGTTGTCAGATAGGACAAGGAATAAAGAAGGGCGTAATATTGATTTTGCTATTGTTGATGAAACACACGAAATGAAAAACAACGTTATAGGTAAGTCAATAGAACAGTCACAATCCTTGAAAGATAATCCCAAGTTTATCAATATTACTACAGAAGGTTTTGTTGTTGACGGTTATCTTGATGATGAATTGAGAAAGGCAAGGGCAGTAATTTGGGGTGAAGATAACGGAAAATCAGCCGAAAGGCTTTTACCATGGTTATATACCCAAGATAGTGAAGAAGAAATTTGGCAAAATAGAAAATCGTGGGTTAAGTCCAACCCAACTTTAGGCATAGTTAAAAAGTGGGATTACATGGATGAACAGATTGATGTTGCTAAAACGTCTAAAGCCGATAGAATTTTTGTACTGACGAAAGATTTTAACATAAAACAAAACGGCGTGGAAAGTTGGTTAAATCTTGAAGATTATGACTATAAAGCTGTGTATAATCTTGAAGATTTTAGTGGTTGCGTATGTTTGGGTGCTTGTGACTTGTCAGAAACTACTGATTTGACAAACGCAAAAATTTTATTGATGAAACCAAATGACCCACACAAATATATATACTCACATTATTTTATACCACAGTCAAAGTTAGAAAATAATGATGATGAAAATGCCGGTGCTAAGTATAGCGATTGGTTAAAACAAGGCCTGTTGACAGTTAGCGAAGGTAATGATATAGACTTATCCTTAGTTGCTGACTGGTTTTATAAACTTTATAAAGACCACAACATTAAATTGTGGAAATGTGGCTATGATCAGAAGTTCGCAAAGGACTTCTTAACAAGAATGGACTACTATGGGTGGTCAAAAAAGAATGATGATATGATTATGATATTACAAAATGCTGAAACTCTTAACAATGCAGTTAAGTTGTGTGAAGCTGATTTCCAACATCAGTTAATTAATTTTAATGACAATGATGTTGACAAGTGGAATTTGAAAAATGCAAGTTTATTAGTCAATAACAAGGGCTTTTGTATGTTAGTAAAAACCGAACCAAGTAAAAAAATAGATGGTGCAGTTACTCTTGTTATTCTCTATGAAATGTACAGAAGATATAGAACAGAATATAAACAGATAATAGAAATGAGGTGATAACTTTGGGCTTTTTTAGTAACATATTTTCAAAACTATCTGCTAAAAAGCAAAATAAACATTACATTGATATGATGAATGGTTATGCTCCAGTCTTTAGCCAATTTGGAACTAACATCTATGCGAATGATATTGTACAGCAGTGTGTTAATTGTATTTCAGCAGAAATGAAGAAGCTATCACCGGAACACATTATACGCAGTACTAACGGTGATACTGAACCGTCAAAAAGCAATTCTATCCAACCGGCACTGAATGAGCCAAACGAATTCATGACCACATCAGATTTCTTGGAAAAGACAACAAATCTATTGTTGCTAAATTTAAATGCTTTTATCGTTCCTGTATGGCGTGAAAAAAGTGATAGAGGTGTTACAACACGAACACTTGAAGCTTTATATCCTATTCAGCCAACACAAGTGGACTTTATTCAAGACGATAGTAATGCATTATTTATTCATTTCTATTTTCCAAATGGAACGGATTATATTTTAAAACAATCGGACGTAATTCATTGGAAAATGAGATATGCAACAAATGACTTTATGGGTGGTGACTTAAATGGTCAGCCGGATAACAGCGCACTACTAACAACACTAGATACATACCACACATTACTTCAAGGTGTGGCCAAAGCTATGAAAGCTAGTTATGCCGTTAACGCTGTTGTGAAATATAACGGTATGCTTGATGATGGCAAGACAGGAAAAGCATTGAAAGAGTTAGAAACAAAACTAAAAAATGCTGAAAGTGGCTTTCTACCGTTGGACCTCAAAAGTGAATTTGTACCAATCAAAAAGGAAACTAAACTTGTTGATGCAGACACTTTAAAATTTGTTGATGATAAAATTCTTAGACACTATGGAGTGTCTTTACCAATCATTACAGCAGATTATACGGCAGAGCAGTACGAAGCTTTTTATCAGAAGACCCTTGAACCACTTATTATATCTTTAGGACAAGCTTTTACAAAGGTATTATTTACAAAGCGTGAAAAAGGCTTTAATAACGAAGTGGTTTTCTATGCTAATAAACTAGAATTTATGACCAAGTCACAAATTTTAGAGATGATAAGACTACTAGGGGACCATGGAAGTCTATTTGAAAACGAAGCTAGAACTGCTTTAGGTTTAAGGCCATTAGCTGAATTGAAAGGTGTGCGAATGCAGTCGCTGAACTATGTTAATGTAAATGATGCAAGAAAATATCAAGTAGGGGATGAAAGTAATGAATAAGCAACACGAAGTTAGAGCATATGACTTTGAAATAAGAGCCATGGAAGATGAAGAACACGGTACTTATATTGAAGGTCAGCCTATTGTTTATAATAGCAAAACCAATCTAGGTTATTATGATGAAATTATAGAACCTGGTGCATTAAAAAATACAAATCTTAAAGATGTTAGATTTCTAGTTAACCATGATTTTAATATGATACCTTTGGCTAGAAGTAGAAACAACAATAAAAACAGTACAATGCAAATGGCGGTTAATGATGAAGGTATGAACATTAGAGTTAATCTTGATGTAGAAGGTAATTCTAAAGCTAAGGAATTATATTCAGCAGTTAAACGTGGTGATATATCAGGTATGTCATTCGCATTTTACATTGATGACGAAGAATGGGAAGACTTAAAGACAGACCACCCAACAAGAAGAATTAAAGCTATTTCACAAGTGTTTGAAGTGTCAGCAGTGACATTTCCGGCATATGAAGATACTAGTATATCTGCTAGAGATAAAATGGCATTGGAGAGTGTCAAAGATGTACTGGATAGTGCAAAGAGGTCATTGGATAATGACGATAAGCAGTTAGAACTAGAACTAGAAAAAGAAAAAATTAAATTACTTAGTATTTAAGGAGAATGAAAATGAAAGAATATTTTGAAAAACTTATTGAAAGAAAAAAGAAAAAATTCAAAGAACTACAGGAAAGAGCACAGAATAGTAATGATGTTGCTGAAGTTCGTTCTATTGGTCAAACTCTTATTGCGTTAAGAGATGAAATTAATGATGCAGAAGAACAGCTCAAAAAGCTAGAAGATGACGATAACAATGAAGGTGACAACGAAGGTGACAACGAAGGCAACAACGGCGAAAGCAAAAACAACAACCCTGATGCACGTTCTAGAGTTATCAATGGTGAAATTCGTGGTTCATTCGGTCTAAAAAACGGTCAGCCACAGAAGAGAGAAGAAGACCCATCAGATACAGTTGAATATAGAACAGCGTTCATGAATTACATTTGCAGAAATGTTCCTATTCCGGCTGAACTAAGAGAAGCAACAACTACTACTGATGCATCAGCCGTTATTCCTAAAACAATCGTAAGCGAAATTGTTAAGAAGTTAGAAAGCTACGGCAACATTTTTGCTAAGGTTAGAAAGCTAAATGTACAGGGTGGCGTTAATTTCCCTGTAATTGACTTAAAGCCATCTGCAAAATGGATTGATGAAGCTACGGCAAGTGAAGATCAGAAACTTACTGCAAACAAGTCAATTTCATTCAATTATTATGGTATTGAATGTAAACTAGCACAGTCAATTCTTGTAAATGTTACAACTCTTGAAGTTTTCCAGCAAGAATTTATTAATCTTGCAACTGAAGCAATGATTAAAGCTATTGAAATTGCCATTTTCAATGGTACCGGTGTAGGTCAGCCTTTAGGCATTATTAAAGACACTAGTGTTAAAAATGTAATTACACTTACAGCAGAAGAATTTGGTAGTTGGGAAGGTTGGCACAAAGTTAAAGCTAAGATTAAGAAAGCTTATCGTAATGGTAACTTTATCATGAACCAGTCAACCTTTGATGAAAAGATTGATGGTATGGTTGATAATAATGGCCAACCAGTAGGCAGAACTAATTACGGAATTGACGGTGAAGAAAAGTACAGATTCATGGGCAAAGATGTTGAAACTGTTGAGGACGATATTTTACCATCATACGAAGATGCAAAAGCTTCAAATGTAGTTGCAGTGTTCTGTAACCTATCCGATTACGCAGTTAATACAAATCTAGATATGACAGCTACTAAGTGGGTCGATAACGATAATAACAAAATCAAGAATAAGTTAATGATGATTTTAGACGGCAAGCTAATTGACCCTAACGGTGTTGTGCTTATTAAAAAGGGTGAATAATTAATAACAAAGGAGCAATAGCATTATGACAGATGAAAAACTACTAAAGGCAGTTAAAGCATCATTAGGCATTACAGGTGACTATCAGAATGAAACATTACAAGTTTATATTGATGAAGTTAAACAATATATGTTGTCAGCTGGTGTTGATAGCGTTGTAGTAGATAGTCAACTTGCTACAGGTGCTATTGCTCGTGGTGTTGCTGACCTTTGGAATTACGGTGCCGGTGAACTCTCTAACTACTTCAAAGAGAGGGTTACACAGTTGGCATTTACAGTAGGTGATGAAGATGTATAGACGAACAACAATATTCAACTCGGTTGCAGAACTACAGACGGTCACTACTGAAACTAAAAAAGGTGTACTAACAAAGACATACAAAACAAAGGATATTATATACTGTTGTTTTCGTTCATTTGGTGGTACAGAGAAGGTCAGCAACAATGTTATTATCGTAGAAGATACAGCAGTAGTAGAAACATGGTATAGACCAGACATTACAGTGAATTGCAGACTAATAGTTAATAATAAGACATATGAAATTATTAGCGAACCCGAAAACATTGAAAACCGTAATCAGTTTGTGCAGTTCAAGGTAAGAGCTATTAAAGGTGGTGCTTGATGTGGCCAAGTCAAAAAATAAAGTATGGTTTGATATATCAGGCTTTACTGAGTTAGCAGAACGTTTTAATGGCTTATATAAGAAAACAGATAAAATTGCTAAAGAATGTTTAATTGCTACGCATAAGAATGTAACAGAGAAAATAAGCAAAGATATTGATAGACATACAGTGACAGGTGAAACAAGAAAATCATTATATAGAGAACCGTTAATCACTAAAGAAGGACACGATTTTTATAGTGTTAATGTTGGTTTTGATATTGCTGAAGGTGGTTTAGCTTCAATCTTTTTAATGTATGGTACACCAAGAATGAAACCGGATAGAAAATTTAGAAGTGACTTGTATGGAAGTAAAACCAAGCAAGAAAATTTTGAAATACAAAACAAGATATTTCAAAAGTATGTACAGCAGTTAGGAGATTAAGAAATGGAAGATAAACTATTAGAAATTATAAGTAGCTTTAACTATCCTTTTTTCTTGCAAGGAACACTTGCTAAAGATGAACCTTATCCAACTGACTTCTTTACATTTTGGAATAGTTCTAGTGATAGTGAATCCTACTATGATAACAACGAAAATAGCATTGTATATGAATATGATGTTAATTTTTATAGTACCGACCCAGAACGGGTTTATACAGTTCTGAGAGAACTAAAAAAGATATTGAAAGAAAATAAATTTATCGTGTCCGGTGACGGTCATTCAGTTGTAAGTGACGAAAAGACCCATACCGGACGTGGATACACAATTTACTACAGAAAGGAACAAGCAGAATGAAAGTTGAAGAATTTCGTGGCGTTAGAGGTGCAGTTATTGCAGAAGTAACAAAAGATACAGCAGAAGAAATTACATTCGGTGAAGTTATGTCACTTGCCGGAGTTAGTGAGATTAGCAAGTCTACAGAAAGTAGCAATGAACCACATTACTACGATAACCAACCAATGGTTACTGTATCATCAACAGGTAATGACGAAATAGGCGTTAATACTTCTGCACTACCTCTTGACGTTTATGCGAAAATTACAGGACAAAACTACAACGAAGAAAAGGGCGTACTAATTGAGGGCGAAAGAAAACAGAAGTACTTTGCTTTTGGCTACATTACTAAGCTTACTGACGGCACAGAAATGTTTGTATGGCGTTTAAAAGGTACATTTAACATTCCAGATGATACCCACACAACAGAAGATGACGGCACAGAAGCAAACGGACAGGAAGTAACATTCACAGGCATTAACACTACACATAGATTTGCAAAACTTCTAGACAAAAATAGTAATCCAAAGTCAGCAAGAGCAGTTACTGTTGATACTTCAGCAAATAAGTCAATTACTGAAAGTGATTTTTTTGCGAAAGTTCAAACACCTGACACAATTTTTACTGAATAATAAAATAAAGCAAGGTTACATAAATTAGTAGCCTTGCTTTTTGTCATATATAAGAGGTGAAATAAATGATTAAACTTAACATTAGAAACGATAAGAATAAAATTGTAAAGATATATCAAACAGAAGAAGTAAATCTAAAGATGGGTACTGTAGAAGATATTGTTGAGGTTATTAACCTTGATAAACTGTTAAAAAATAAGGAAGATACCTCAGTTAACTTATATGATGTTATTGCTACTGTAGCAATGAACAGTTACGCAATGTGTAAGCCGATTCTAAAAGATGTTTTTCCACAGATTACAGACGAAGAACTAAGAAATATTAATTTCAAAGAAGTAGTTAACACAGTAGTAGATATAATCAAGTATAGTATTAGTGACATCAACAATGTATTCGGTACATCAAAAAACTAAGTGAGGGTAGGGAGCAAAAGCAACCTACCCTTTCTGCAACTTTGTTTGATATGAAATTAGCCTTGTGTGATAGATATAGTTCTCTTAATCCTCTAAGATTAAGATACTACAAATTTCACGAATTAATCAAAACATATCAAATGATAAATGAACACGATAGAAAGATAAAGAAATCAGCAAGTAAAAAGACGGTTATTAGAAGACCGGCTGGAGATAATTGGGTGTGATGAATTATGGCTAATAAAAAAGAAAATCCAACCACAAAATTTAAAATTGATTTAAGTGAATTTAAAAAAAACATTGCTGATGCCAATAGACAGATTAGGCTTGTTAACTCAGAATTTAAAAAGAGTACAGCAGGTTTAGATGATTGGGGAAAGTCAACTGACGGTGTCAGTGAAAAACTCAAAGCACTTAATAAAGTATCTGAGTTAGAGAAAACAAAGCTGGAAAATCTACAAAAACAATACGAACTTGTGGCAAAAGAGCAAGGCGAAAACTCCAAATCGGCACAAGATTTACAGATTAAGATTAATAATCAGTCTGCTACTATAGCTAAGGCTGAAAATCAAATCAAGAAGTATAGTGAAAAACTAGCTGATTTAAAAGCCAAAGAAGATGAAAGTAAGTCTGCATCAGAAAAGCTAAAAGCTGAAATTGAAAGTCAGTCTAAAAAAGTTGATGAATTAAAGCAGTCTTATATTAATGCAGTACTTGAACAAGGCAAAAATAGTGAATCAGCAAAGAAACTAAAAGAAGAATTATTAAAGTTATCCACATCTTTAAATGAAAATAAGGAAAAGTATTCATCAGCAAAAAGCAAGGCTGAGGAATATGCCGGAGAACTCAAAGATGTAGGGGATAATGCAGAGGACTTAGACGGTAGTTTTACAGTTGCTAAAGGTGCTATGTCAACTTTTGTTGCTGACGGTGTTGAAGTTGTACTTGATAAGCTGAAAGAAATGGTTACTGACATTGGTAGTGTAGAAACTGCTTATAACAATTTCAGCAACCAAACAGGCATACAGGGTAAAGAACTGCAAAAATATAAAGGTGTCTTAGATGATCTATATGATGATGGCATGGGCGACAGCTATGAAGACCTATCAGAAACACTAGCACAGATAGTACAGACAACAAAGGAAACCGACCTTAGCAAAATTAAAGAACTAGCCAATAATGTACTTGTTATGCGTGACACGTTTGGTTTTGATGTTCAAGAGAGTATGCGTGCCGTTAATATGTTGATGGACCAGTTCGGTGTAAGTGGTGAAGAAGCTTTTAATCTTATAGTCCAAGGAGCTCAAAACGGACTTAACAAGAATGATGATTTATTAGATAGCATTAACGAATACGCAGTACATTATAAACAATTAGGCTATAATGCTGATGAATTTTTCAATTCATTAAAAAATGGTACTGATACCGGCACTTTTAGTGTTGATAAATTAGGAGATGCCATGAAGGAGTTTGGCATCAGAACTAAGGATACTGCAACTAGTACAGATGAAGGTTTTCAACTTGTTGGACTTAATGCAAACAAAATGCGTAAGGAGTTCGCAAAGGGTGGTAAGTCAGCACAGAGTGCTACTAAAAAGACTTTAAAGGCATTATTCAGCATGGACAATCAAGTAAAGCAGAATCAAGCCGGTGTTGATTTGTTCGGCACAATGTGGGAAGACCTAGGCATTGATGGTGTTAAGGCTTTGATGAATGTTAATGGTCAAGCTGACAAAACCAAAAAATCAATGCAAAAAATTAATGATGTTGCTTATGATGATGTTGATAGTGAACTTAAAGTTCTATATAGAACTGTACAAACAAAGCTGATTAAGCCAATTCTAAAAGACTTTTTGCCGGATATAGAAGATGGAATTGAATGGACTATTGATAACTTGCCAACCGTTGGGACTATAGCAAAAACAGTAGGTGGATATTTGTTATCTATTTTCATAGGCAAAAAGGTATCATCTTTTGCAACGCAGATAACTAATCTAATTACTACTTTTTCTACGCTTAGAAGCACTACAGAGGGTTTAACAACTGCACAGAAGTTATTAAACATTGCACAAAGTAGTAACCCTATAGGTGCTATAGTTACTATAGCAGGTACATTAGTTACAACTTTTATGGCTCTTAACGATTTGTTCGGTGATAATGCAGACAAAACGTCAGAAATGAAGTCTAAGCATGATGAATTATATACATCTATTGACGAAGAAACAAAAAAATGGAAAGAACTTAAAGAAGAAAGACAGAAAGCCAGTCAAGATACCACTAACGAATTTGGTTATTATGAAACTTTATTAGGCGAATTGCAACAAATAACTGATAAAAACGGTAATATCAAAAAAGGGTACAAAGAACGTTCGAAAGTTATTACATCTACATTGTCAGATGCCTTAGATACAGAAATCGAAAACAATGGATATGTAATTACATCTTACAAGAATGTAATTAAAAAAGTACAAGAAGCTATTGCGGTAAAAAGAGCAGAAGCACAGCAAAGTGCATATGGTGATTCTTACGATAAAGCAAAAGCAAACATAACAGAAGCACATACTAATATGACTAATGCAAAAGATGCAAACGAAAAAGCACAAACAGCATTGAGTAGTGAATATTTAAAGTTAAGAACTGCACAAAGAAAGTTAAAAGAATATAAAGAAGAACACAAAGGTGAAGACTACTATGCACAAAGGGATTTTACTGATTTAGTGTCAGAAGTAAACGGTTCTCAGCAAAAAATTGATAATAGCTTATCAAAAACGGCCAAAAATGCAAGTAAGAAATTTCGTGATGCACAAGAAACATATTTAGGATATGTTACAACAATAAAAAATTACGAAGGCGTTACATCTGCTATGGCAACAGGTGATATTAACAAAATAAATGATGCAGTATCTAATATGACAAGTGGACTTGTTACAGCAGAAAACGCAACATTAGAAACATTAGTACAACAAAAAAAGAATTTTTCAAAGTACTATGAAAATTTGAAAAAAGAACTAAAAGAAGGTACACCGGGTGTTTCACAAGAAATGGTTAATACAGCTAAGTCAATGGTAGATAAGGCTGACAAAGAATTAACCAAATTAAAAAACAGTGGTCAGTATGCGGGTGAAGCACTATCAGATGGCATTGAAAATAAAAAGGAAAAAGTTAGTAACACAAGTAAGAAAGTTGTTGATAAAGCAAAAACAAAGGCTTTACATACAGCAGAAGGATTGTTTTTTGCAGGTACAAAAGGTGCTGACAAAATCACAGAAGGCTTAAACAAGAATAAAGGCAAAGTTAGCAATTCTGCAAAAAATGCAGTAGGTGAAGCTAAAAAAAGTGCCGACTATAAAGCAAGTGAATTTTTCTTTACAGGTAAATCTACAGTAGGAGAGATTACAAAAGGTATTGTCAAAAACAATAGTCAAGTGGGTAATGCATCTAAAAGCACTATGAACAAGGCAAAAAAGGAAGCTAACAAGGTAAAATCTAAAAGTGTGGGCGAAAACTTTGTTTCAGGTCTTATTGAAGGACTTGAAAACAATTCTTTAATTAATCAACTAATAGATAGTGCAAGTAGTGTAGCCGGAACTATTGTTGATACCGTCAAAGATTTCTTAGGTATTCACTCACCATCTCGAAAAGGTATATGGCTTAGTGAAATGTTCGGTGAAGGACTTGTTGAAGGTGCTAAGAATAGTGAAAAATCGGTAGCTAATGCGTATGAGAATACAGCAGAAAAGGCTTATAAGTCAGCAAATAAAGTGCTTAATAAGAACCTTGAACTTGACCCAATTTTTACAGATGGACTAAGACAAGCAAGGGCAAATTTAGCTAATGTTAATAATAGTGTTAGCAAGGCTACACAAGATAAAGTTAATGGAACTGTTAATAACAACACAACTGTTAATAACACTTTCAATCAAACAAACACAAGCCCACAACCTCTTTCAAGGTTGGATATTTATAGAGATACTAAGAATTTAATTAAGCAGATGGAAGTGGTTAAGAATGTTTAATCTAATAATAGAAACGCAGAACGGTGAAAGACTTGATTTTTCGCAAGTAAGAGATAAATATGACATCTTATCCGTTGACGGCTTAACTTCTCCGGATACGAATATAAACACTTCTAGCTTATATTACACAGACGGTTGCTTAGTGAATTCAATGAGAGCAGAGAAAAGAAACATAGTTATTACACTTAACATTAAGCCACCAATAGAACTGAACAGACTGGAATTATATAGATTTTTCGCTTGTAAGGCAAAAATAACACTATATTGGACCAATGATAACCGAGATGTTTACATAAAAGGTATCGTTGAAAAATTTGAAACAAATCTTTTTGACAAGGTTCAGCAACCACAAATATCTATTATCTGTCCACAGCCCTATTTTATTTCAACTACAGAAGATGTTATTGGTTTTACTGATAGTGAAAGTTTGTTTGAATTTCCTTTTTCAATTAGTTGGCCACCGGGGAAGGCTATAAGCGAAGGCAAAGGAAGAATATCACAACTAGTTGATGTAGGTGAAGCTACCACAGGTATCATCATTAAAATTTCAGCCGTAGGTGGTGCAGTAACTAACCCTACAGTAGTAAACAGAACTACCGGTGATACTTTTACTATTAATTACACTATGTCAGATAGTCAGCAGATTGTAGTTAATAGTAATGCAGGTGAAAAGTCAATTTATTTATATACAGGTAGTAGCAAAAAGAACTTTTTATCTAAAAGAAAATACGGCACACAATGGATTACTTGTGTGCCTGGATATAATGATTTTTACTATACAGCAGATAGTGGTAGTGACTATATGCAAGTTGAGTTTATTATGGCTAAAAAGTATCAAGGAGTGTAATAATGGAAGTTTATTTATTAGATAGTAGTTATCAACCTATAGCAGTTATAGATAACTATAAATCACTTATATGGACTAGCAGATATAACACACCCGGTGACTTTGAACTGTATGTACATGCTAATAAGGATATACTAACTCTTATAGAATCAGCAAGTTTTGTACAAAGAGATGATATACCAACTGATTTGATGCTTGTCGAAAAAATAAAAATTCAAAAAGATATTGAAAATGGCACATTTATTATTGTAAGTGGAAGAAATTTATTATCATATCTTGGTAGGCGTATTATCTGTTCCTCAGCTGAATTTCAAAACGAAAAAGCTAGTGATATTATTAATAGTGTTGTCAAAAACAATATGATACCTATTATTATTGGCGAAGATATTAAAAATTCAGCAGAGCGTTACATTAAAGGATTTGACATCAAATCAATGGCAAACAAAGGTGAGACTATTACAGCACAGTACAACGGAGAGAACTTACTTGATAAAGTAACAGAACTTTGTCAAGCAAATAATTTTGGTATGAAAGTATGGTTTGACCGTGATGCATATGATAGTAAAAATAGTTATATTCATTTTGAATTGTACAAAAGAGAAAAAGTTGATTATACTTTTTCGGAAGAAAACGAAAATATACAAAATCTAACGGTTACAACTGATTACACAAATTGGAAAAACTGTGCGTTAGTATTTGGTGAAGGCAAAGGACGATCACAATGGGTTAGACAAGCTTTTAGAATTCAGAAGCTAGAAACATTGTATCAAGGCTTATTTAGACGTGAAATATATGTTGATGCAACTAATCTAACTACTGACAAAGTGGCCGAAATGGTCGGCAATGTTAACGAAAACTACGAAAAATGCTTAATACAAAAAGGCTCAGAAGAATTGCACAAGGCAGAAATAATGAACATCAAGTCTTTTGAAGGCACAGTTATTGCCCAAAAAAGCGACTTTAGGACACTATATGATGTAGGTAACATAGTGCAAGTTGAAGATGCTGAAAGTGGATTATGGGGTGAAGTAACTATAACAGAAGCTACAGAATGTTGGGACGATAGTGGTTATACGATTACTTTAACTTTAGATGACCAAAAAATATATAATAGTGCAACTATTCTTTAATAAGAGGTGAATTTAATGATTACATACGGTTTTTTTAACGCAGTCAATGGTGATAGAAGATATAGTGCTGACCAGTTAGGCAACTATTTTAAAGGATTAATATCAAATGGTGTGTTTGAAAAAGTTGGAAAGGCTTTTATAGTTACATCAAATAATGATATGTCAATTAATGTGGGTTCAGGCAAAGCGTATATCAATGAAAAATGGATTGAAAATGATAAGACTGCTAACTATAGCATTGATGCATCAGATACAGCATACGCAAGAATAGATACAGTAGTAATAAGGCTAGATTATACTGCCAGAACTATTAGTATTAAGATACTTAAAGGTACTGCATCACCAACACCAACAGCAGTTTCAATAACAAGGAACAATAGTGTTTATGATTTAAAACTTGCAGAAGTTAAAGTTAATGCTAATGTAACAAAAATTACTACATCTGATATATCAGACTATCGATTAGATACAAGAGTTTGTGGTTTTGTCACAGGCGTAATAAAACAAGTAGATACATCAGATTTGTTTTTGCAAATGCAAGAAGATTACAAAGCTGTCAGAAACAGTATTGTTAAAGATTTGAATGTTAACACACAAGTGTTAACAAGTATGGAAACAAGAATTGCTAACGGAACTTTTGTAGATTTCTATGTAGGCGAAAATTATAGTCCTGGCGACAGTTTAATTGTAATGAATGAAAAGACAAGTCATATTTATGGTACTAGTGAATATACGATTATACGAAACGAAAATAACTACTATTTGAATTTTAAAAAGCAACCGGACAATGGGGCGAAGATTAACATTATCTTGGTTAAGTCTTATGTTGGTGGCACAGGTGAAGTACCTTTTTATACGAAGCCAATGTTAGATGCTAAATTTAGCTTTAGTAATAGTTACTTGTTTGATGCCAACGGAAAAATAATTCTATCATCAAAAGAAACTGGGCTAGGTTCAGGCTTTGGAACTAGTAACAAAGATGTTGTAACTGCGTACATCAGTAAGAACGTTACAACTGTAGCTTCACCGGCACTAACTAATTGTCCTAACTTAAAAACTGTGTACATAGATAACACAAAAGAAAACATTAAAATACTTAATTTAGATAGTAGTGTTACTGTTATCTATAATGACACAGAAAACAATCAATTATTTAATTACGCTGAATTTATACTACAACAGTTAAATAAGCAAAACAAACAATTTGACTTTTCTGTAGATGAAAACGGAAAAGGTGTTATTACATTTGAATAAAAGGTGGGGCTAATATGACATTTAAAATATGGCAACACAAAACGCTAACAATATTCAAAGAAACTAAAATTTATGAAAAGGAGCATGACTTTGAATTTATCAAAGTCATACTACCGGAAACGATATGTAAGAATAGCATTAATGATATTAATGTGTATCTACAGTTTGATTTTGAAGACGGTACAGCAGTAACAAAGCAGTTAACAAAAACGGAAAATCAAATTGGTATATGTAATATTGGCTATTGGTTGACATACAAAGCACAACAAGTTGGAATTACTGCACTGTATATTGACAACAATAATGTTCAGCTAGGGAAAAGTAATAAGATTGTTATTGATATAATTGAAAGTAAAAGTAATGAAACTGAATCAGTTATTAATATTTTAGAAAAAGCACTTGAAGATGTTAGAACTGAGGTTGAAAAAAGAGGTGTTGACACATCAAGCTACAGTATTGAAAAAATAGCTGAAACTATTAAATTAATTACTAATGCAAAAATAGTAATTGATGACGAAGGTAATGCAAAATTAGTTGTTACAGATTCAGAAGTTACAATTGATGAAGACGGCAACGCAAGTATTGAAAGAGGTGTTTAAAAAATGGCTTATCTAAAAGAAGTCGAGTATAAAGGAAAAACATACGATTTGTTTGATAAGGAAGCAAGAGTAAAAATACAAAATTTGCTTGATACTGTTAACGAAATGGGCAGTAACAAAGTTAATCAGGCTGATTTTGATAGTTACAAAACAACGAATGATGCAAACGTGAACAAGAAAGAAAATGCATCCAACAAGGTTAATGAAATTCTTTTCCCAAGTACGGATTATTTCCCCTCTACTAAAGCAGTCTTGGACTATGTTAGTAGCAAATTAGCAAAACCGGTTGCAGATATTGAAGCACTAAAAACTGATAAGGCTGATTTAGTGCAAAGCCATAATTTATTTGATTGGAGTAAACTAGATGGCAAGAACACAGGCGGATTAAGTGTTGTTAAAGTGAAAGATGGTAGTTATCACATCACAGGCACACCAACAAATAAGTATGTTGCTTTATTGAACGAAAGAATTAAGCTTCAAGAAGGTAAGTACTATGTATCAAGTAACAAATCTAATACAGACAATTGTTATGTGCAAGTTGCAGTAACAGATAATAATAATGTTACTAAGTACTATATAGATAGTGAATTTATTGTTGATGATACAACAAGTTATGTTTTGTTATCTGTACAAACAGGTACAGATACAGTACCCATTGACTTATATATGTACCCTTGCTTGTGTATGGCAGATGATAAAAACAAAATTCTACTACCTTATTATGTCACAGATGGTGTTTATCAACTATCAATTCAGACACAAAAAGAGTTGCAAAAGAAAGAACAAAAAATAACTGATTTAGCAATTAAGAACACAACTGAAAAAAGTAGTAATTGTGTTGTATATGATTGCTCTAGTGAAGGTATAAGAGCATTAACAATGTATGGAAAATCAATCCAAGAAACAACACCAAGCCTAGACAAGCCTACCGACATTAAAAATGTTGAAAATCCAAGCATTTTTGTATCGGGCAAAAATCTTTTTGATTTTAATGTATTAAAAAACAATCTAGGTATTAACATAGCTGGTGGTGTTACGGTAACTAAAGTAGATAATGCTATTAAGTACACAACAATCGAACACGATTATCTAATTGGTATATATTTAAGATTGATGTACCTTAACTTGCCTTTTTCACAATTAGATAGAAAAAACATAACAATATCTTGTGATGTTACATCAACAGCAGATTGTACATTTAGATTGACAACAGAATTTAACAACTATCAAGCAACAGAAGTTAAATTAGCTAAAGGCAAAAAACAAAGAGTGTCAATTACATCTCCTTACGTAGATAGTGAAACAAATAGAAATAAGGCTATATGTTTCTACGTTTATAAGAGTGTAGCAACCGAAATCACACTAGAAAATGTAATGCTTGAAGTCAATGATATAGCAACAGATTATGAAAAATATAAAAGTTCTCAAAATTGCAAAATAACGAATGCAATTTTAAAAGGTGTAGGCGGTGTATGCGATACGTTAACAATCAATGCTGACGGTACAGGCTACATAACACAAAGATTATTTGCAGAAAGAATCACATCACAGAGAAAGCCAACCAGTTTCGAATGGAGTTATTCTAATACAACCCATAGATTTTTTAGAAATGACTACTCATATTCATTTAGCACCGAGAACAGCAAACCTTTAATTTTATGTACTCACTTTTGTGTAGGAGAAAATGAAAAGAATACTGCTTTGGATAATTCAATAGGCTGGATTAATGCTAGTGGTATTGGAATTGCAATAAGAATGAATAAATTTGATGGGGATATTGAATCTTTTAAGAAGTGGCTTGATGACAATGAAGTGTATGTTTTAGCACCACGGTCAAAACCTATAACAGTTAATTTGTCAAAGAATGAAGTTGATAAAATAATATCACTACATACTTACTACCCACATACTACAATTGTTTCCGACTGTGATTGTGAAGTTGAATATGTAGCTGACACTAAAAGCTATATTGATAACAAATTCAAGGAACTGGCACAAGTAATTGTTGCTAGTGCAGAAGAAAGCGAGGTGATGTAATAATGTCAATTAATCTACAGAAGTTTGTTATGAGAACACTAGAACAGATGTACAAAAGTGGCGAAAGCGAATATAAAGTAAGACAGTATGCGTTAAAATGGTATACAAAAGAAGTTCTAAATGATGAAGACTTAGTAACAGTTGATGGCTGGTACTCAGTTGACGAAGAAGAAACAGAAGAAGAAAGCAAAGAGGAAAAATAAAATGAAAGAAAATTTTTTACAAATCTTGTTTGCAACAGTAGCCGGTGCTATTGTTGCATATTTGAACGTGTTATTATTGCCACTTGTTGTACTAGTCATTGTAATGCTTATTGACTATTTTACCGGTATGGCTCAGGCGTATGTATCACATACGCTAAATAGCCGCATTGGTGTTGTAGGCATTATCAAAAAAATTAGCTACATAACAGCCGTTGCAGTTGGTATTGTTGCAGATTATCTAATATCATCAGCACTAACGCAAGTAGGTATTGATATTAAGATTAATTATTGCATTGGAATGATAGTAACCATCTGGTTTATCATTAACGAGTTAATTTCCGTGCTGGAAAACCTCGCAGAAATCGGCATACCACTACCTAAATTTCTTGTATCACTAATTAAAAGATTAAAGGTAGTTGTAGAAAATAAAACAGATGAAGGTGAGGATAATAACAATGAGTAACAGTAAACTTGTAAGTGTAAATAAATTAAGCCCAAACCATTCAGGACTAAGAACTCACACCATTGACAGAATCACACCACATTGTGTGGTTGGTCAGTTGTCGGCTGAATCTATTTGTAATTGCTTTACAAGTCCATCAAGAGAGGCAAGTTGCAACTATGGTATTGGTACAGATGGTAGAGTAGCACTTGTTGTTGAGGAGAAAAACCGTAGTTGGTGTTCTTCTAGTAATGCGAATGACCAAAGAGCAGTCACAATTGAATGTGCTAGTGGACTTGAAGAACCTTATACTATGAACCGTAAAGTATACAAATCTCTTGTGAAGTTGTGTGTTGATATTTGCAAGAGAAACAACAAGAAGAAGCTACTGTGGTTCAATAGCAAAAGCAAGTCGCTAAGCTACAAGCCTAAGTCTGATGAAATGGTGCTAACTGTCCATAGATGGTTTGATAATAAGAGTTGCCCCGGCAACTGGCTCTATAGTCGATTAGGCAAGTTGGCAAAAACTGTAACTAAGAAACTACAGAAAAAAGAGAAATTTAAACTACAAAGTAATGCAGGACTATATAAGTATAGTTTTAAAGACCCAATCGGAAATAGCAGTAAAAAGCTAAAGACCTTAAAAAAGGGTACAACAGTACAAGTTATTGAAGATGATGGTACAGGATGGGTAAAGGTTAAGGCACTATTGACAACAGGTTGGATTGCTACAAGTCATCTTGGTAATGCTTGTAATCACTCTAACTACAAAACAATTACAGTTAGTAAAGGTACAAGAGTACGCAGACTTAATAGGGCAGAAACAAAGTTTGAAACCGATACAAAACTTGGTGCAAGTCATAAGTTTAGGCTCATTTGTACGATTACTAAAGGTAAGTATGCCGGTTGCAAATATGCAAAACTTATCAGTAAAGATGTGAATAATGGCAGAATGTATTACATTTATTAATAAGAATTAACGATAATAATTAATTTTTGAAATTCTTTCGTTAATTTTGAAAACTTTTGAAATGTTTAATTAAAGTTTTAAAATTTTAAGCAAACTTTAAAACAAATCAGTAATTTTTAAAAACAGTAAAACAAAATCAATTTTTCGTGCAAGAAACCCCACAGCAGTATCAGAACTGTTGTGGGGTTGTTTTACTTTTGTGGGTTATTTGTTTTCTTTAGCTATTCTAACAAGTTCATTGACTACAAGTTTTTCAACATAGATAGGTGGTTTTCTTCTTCCATTTTCCCAATCTTCAATAGTACGCTTAGGAATTTCAAGAAGTTCGGACATCTTTGCTTGTGTTAATTTTGCATTTTCTCTTGCTTCTTTGATAGTCAATGTTAACACCCCCATTTCTCTTAAAAAATAAACTTGATAATACCATAAACACAAAGAATAATAAAAGTAATTAGACCTAGTGCTTTTGCGATTGTATATATAAGTTTCATCCATAGTTTCATATTGACATCAACTAACCTTTCATATATAATAATGATGAACCCACAAGGGGTGGGAGGTTTAACCTCCCATAATAGTTATTAAACTTTTGATTGATAGAACTAGAAGGGTTGCTGTTCCAAGTAGTTCTATAATTTTCAAAAGAAGCTTGTTAAGTTGTTCTAGCAACTTAATGAGCTTTTTTATTTTCTCAATCAAATTAATCACCTCCTTTAACTGTCTATATTATATCACGCATTGCGTTATTTGTCAATGTATTTTTTGTAATTTATTGTAAAATTTAGAAAAATAAAACACATAGTAAAACTACTATGTGTTTAGTGTTAATATAATTAATACAACAAATAAACAACAAAAATTTTTAAAAATCGCATATATAAGCCATTAATAAGCATTTGTGTTTTGACTGTTAATCATGATGTCACTGGTTCGAGCCCAGTTGGGGGAGCCACTCTAAA
>ERZ837380.1286-NODE-1286-length-32352-cov-9.334087_pt1 | contig 32352 bp, 26 predicted proteins | sample MGYA00519685_ERZ837380 | MGnify/ENA primary metagenome ERZ837380 (study PRJEB31850, sample SAMEA3708817) | human gut metagenome | biome: human gut; feature: human-associated habitat; material: faeces | place: China | collected 2014 ...
GCCCAGGCCATGCTGACTATGTAAAGAACATGATCACTGGTGCTGCACAGATGGACGGAGCTATCCTTGTAGTAGCTGCTACAGATGGTGTTATGGCTCAGACAAAAGAGCACATCCTTCTGTCCCGTCAGGTAGGTGTACCTTACATCGTTGTATTCATGAACAAATGCGATATGGTAGACGACGAAGAGCTGCTTGAGCTGGTAGACATGGAGATCCGTGAGCTGCTGAACGAGTATGACTTCCCGGGAGATGACACTCCGATCATCCAGGGTTCTGCTCTGAAAGCTCTGGAAGATCCGGCTGGCCCATGGGGAGATAAAATCATGGAGCTTATGGATGCAGTAGATAGCTGGATCCCGGATCCGCAGCGTGACACTGATAAAGATTTCATCATGCCTGTAGAGGACGTATTCACCATCACTGGTCGTGGTACTGTTGCTACTGGCCGTGTTGAGGCTGGTGTTCTTCATCTGAATGAGGAAGTTGAAATCGCAGGTCTGAAAGAAGAGACCAAGAAAACTGTTGTAACTGGTATCGAGATGTTCCGTAAACTCCTCGATGAGGCTCAGGCTGGTGATAACATCGGTGCTCTGCTTCGTGGTGTTCAGAGAACAGAGATCGAAAGAGGACAGGTTCTGGCTAAACCAGGTACCGTTCACTGCCATACCAAATTTACCGCTCAGGTATACGTTCTGACAAAAGACGAGGGTGGCCGTCATACTCCATTCTTCAACAACTATCGTCCGCAGTTCTACTTCCGTACAACTGACGTAACAGGTGTTATCACTCTTCCGGAAGGAACTGAGATGTGCATGCCTGGCGATAACGTAGAGATGACCATCGAACTGATCCACCCGATCGCTATGGATCAGGGTCTTACCTTCGCTATCCGTGAGGGTGGCCGTACCGTTGGATCAGGCCGTGTTGCTACTCTGATCGACTAATTTCGGTTATCTATGAGCAGTGCAAATTCGGAGAGTAATGACCGGTGGGAGCTTGCTCACACAAGGGCATTAGTCGGAGAATTTATAGGGCGACAGCCCGACCGAGATGGAGCGAAGCGAAATCGAGGAAAGCACTGCGGGAAATAAAATATAATTGTATCGAAAGATACTTGTGCTCAAACGTAAGAGACCCCGGCGCCGTAAGGCGGCCGGGGTTTTTCTGTTTTTAACCAAAAGAAACTTATCATATATAGCAGGATATGATATAATTTTTATTAGTTGAAATAAAAGAGAATAAGAAAGGAAAAAAGATGGACTACTTGGAGGCAATTGATGAAACCTCTTATTTATCAGTACCGAATGCAATGGAGAGAACTGCTGCAGTGCGTGGGAATTGTACCGGATAACATTTCTTCCCTGGTACATGCGTTTGGAATTCGTTTGAAAAAACAGGAGATATGGCATCCGGCATATGAAGCCTTTTGCCGATGCGGGGAACCGTATGTGCTTACCATGGAAAATCTGAAGGGTATTACAGAAGTACAGCCTGTCGGAACGTGTGTATACATTGTGGAAAACGAAATGGTATTCAGCTATCTTATGGAACAGGTGCAGGGAAAGAATGTGTCGCTGCTGTGTACGTCGGGACAGCCGCGGTATGCAGCATTAAAACTGATTTCGTTGATCGTACAGAGTGGGATTCCCATTTACTACAGTGGAGATCTTGACCCGGATGTGATCAAAACCAGAATCTGTAAAATACGAATTGTGAATGATGGGAAAAGATAGAACAGAAAGGATTTTACCAGCATGATTACAAAGGCGGACATCAAACAGGAGACGAATTCCGTATCATATAACCGTGGAAAAAAGATCTATGAAGAACAGAAAGTGCATGCTTTTCAGGTACAGGAAATGGAGGATATTTTCGGATATCAACTGCATAAAATTACAGCTGTCGTAGACGGAAGCGGAAAAAATATGTATTGTGTCAGCGTTTCTGTAGATGAAGAAATGTCTGAAATTATGGAAGATGATTGTGATTGTCCGGCACATGAGCAGTACTGGGGATTGTGCAAACATTGTGTCGCTGTTTTGCTGTACTATCTTGAATGGCGGAAAAAAGAGAGAAAAAAACTGGAAGAAAAAGTGAGAAATGACGAAGAACATCAGGAACTGGAGCAGCTTCTTCGTGCTGTCGGCGTGAAAAAAGGAATGAAAGAATTCCAGGGAGAACATAAAATTGTCAGAAAAGTAGTAAAACCAACACCAAAAGCAGAGACAAGCCCCGGTTTTTCTGAACTGCTTTCACATTATGTGATGCGGGATCAGGTTGCTTTTCTGCCGAAAGCAAAAGCAGGTCAGGTTAAACTGGAAATTCATCTGGAGAGCCAGTTTGACGATTCCTTTCGGGCAGAATTTAAAATCGGAAGCAAAAGGATGTATGTATTAAAAAGTGTTTCCAAAATGACAGCAGCTGTAAAAAATATGGAAACGGTCAGCTACGGTGCGCAGCTTTCTTTTTTGCACTGTATGGATGCTTTTGAAGAAGAAAGCCGTCCGATGGTAGAATTTCTGAGCGCATATACCATGGAATGCGGCTCATGCTATCAGATAGGTACCGGCAGCTATGCGTCCTGCTTTGATGACCGTTATGTGATGATTTCTGTGCAGAATATGGATGAATTTTTTGAGGCTGTTGGCAGCCAGGAGTTCTTTTGTCGTACGAACTGGAGAGAAGAAAAACTGTGGCACTGCCAGGAGGGGATGCCGCAGTATGAAATGAAGCTTTTACGGAAAGCAGATGGCCTAAAGGTACAGATGTATGCGGATCCCATTTTTTATGGCAGAAAATATTTGTATTTTCTTTCAGAAAAAAATACAATTTACCGAATCCCAAGGGAAGAGATAGCAGAAGTCTGCGACTTCCTGGAATATATGGAGCGATGTCCGGACGGAGTCTGTGAAATTGCAAAAGAAGATATCCCGACCTTCTGCCAGGGACTTCTTCCGGTGTTGGAGGAACATTTTAAGGTAAAAAAAGAAGAAAAGCTGGAATTACAGCAGTATCTTCCGCCGCAGGTGGAATTTCAGATTTATCTGGATGCGCCGCAGCATGATATGATTACCTGCGAACTTCTGGCTGTCTATGGCGAGAAAAAATACAATGTTTTTGCAGATGCAAACGATATCCATCAGCTTTCCCATGGCCGTGATGTACGGAAAGAAGCGGCGGCAAACCAGCTCGTTCGATCTTGTTTCAGTGCCTATGATGCGCGGAAACATCAGATGCTTCTCCAGGGAGCCGATGAGATGTATGAGTTTTTAAGCAGCGGTATGGAAGATCTGCAGAAACTGGGCGAAATTTTTGTTTCTGACCGGTTAAAAGCGATCCGTGTCATCCCGTCCCCGAAAGTTTCTGTCGGTGTATCCCTCGCAGAAAATGTACTGGAACTTCATTTGAATCCGGGCAATTTTGGCATGGAGGAACTGGCAGAGATTCTTTCAAAATATGACCGGAAAAAGAAATTTTACCGCCTGAGGACCGGTGAATTTATGGATATGGACGAGGACGGTATCCGCGTTCTCTCGGAACTGCGGGAAAATCTGCAGATCTCCGAGGCAAAGCTGAAGAGCGGCGAGATCACAATTCCGAAATACCGAGCACTCTACCTCGATACCCGTTTAAAAGAGCAGGATGATCTTCAGGTTGAGAAAAACCGCGAGTTCCGTATGCTGATCCGAAATATGAAAACTGCAGAGGAGAACGATTTTGAACTTCCGGACAATCTGCAGGCACAGCTCCGTGAATATCAGAAAACAGGATTCTGGTGGCTGAAAACCTTATGCCAGAACGGCTTTGGCGGTATTCTGGCGGATGATATGGGACTTGGAAAGACGCTGCAGACCATCGCCTTTCTCTTATCTGAAATGCAGGAAGCACCCGAAGATGCAAATCGTCGTTCTTTGATCGTTGCACCGGCATCTCTCGTCTATAACTGGGAGAGCGAATGTGCCCGCTTTGCTCCGGAGCTGCAGACGAGACTCGTCGCCGGCACACAGGAACAGAGGAAAGAGATGATCCAAAATGCCGGTATGCAGGATATTTTGATTACCTCGTACGATTTGCTCCGCCGCGATATCGAACTGTATCAGGACCTCCCGTTCTTCTGCGAGATCATTGATGAGGCGCAGTTCATCAAAAATCACGCAACGCAGGGAGCAAAAGCCGTGAAAACGATCCATGCATCGTTCCGCCTGGCATTAACCGGAACACCGGTAGAAAACCAGTTAAGTGAACTATGGAGCATCTTTGATTATCTGATGCCGGGATTCCTCTATGGATATCAGAAATTCCGCGAGCAGTTTGAACTTCCGATTGTGCGGAACGGCGACGAAGAAAGATTAGAACGTCTGCAAAAGATGATCCGTCCGTTTATTCTGCGCCGTCTGAAGAAGGAAGTGCTGAAGGATCTGCCGGATAAAATTGAGAAAAATATGGCTGCCTGCATGGAACAGAAGCAGAAGGAGCTGTATCATGCACATGCCCAGCGGCTGGCGCTTATGCTGCAGAACCAGACAGAGGAAGAATTTGCCGATTCCAGGTTCCAGGTGCTCTCTGAACTGACGCGGCTGCGTCAGCTCTGCTGTGATCCTGCGCTTGTTTACGAAAATTACGAAGGCGGTTCGGCAAAACTCGATCTCTGCATCGAGCTGATTCAGAGTGCCGTGGAATCCGGCCACAAAATCCTGCTGTTCTCCCAGTTCACTTCGATGATCGAGATCCTGACCGCGCGTCTGCAGGAAGAAAGCATCAGCTACTTTGTCCTGCAGGGAAGCACGAAAAAAGAGCAGCGTGCACAAATGGTGGAACAGTTCAACCGGGATGACACGTCTGTATTCTGTATTTCCCTGAAAGCAGGTGGAACCGGCCTGAACCTGACCGGCGCGGATATCGTCATCCATTACGATCCATGGTGGAATGTTGCTGTTGAAAATCAGGCGACAGACCGTGCACATCGTATTGGGCAGAAAAATGTTGTGACGGTATACAAATTGATTGCAAAAGGAACCATCGAGGAAAAAATCATCAAGCTTCAGCAGATGAAAAAAGAGCTGGCGGAAGAGATCCTTTCCGGTGATGAAATTAAGACAGCATCCTTTCAGAGAGAGGAACTGCTTGAGCTTTTGGAAGAACGGTTCTGAAACCGCAAAAAGCAGAAAAAGATTTGATGTAAGGACGAAATGCAGCAGCAATGCAGGAAAATATAAAAGGGATACGTTTCTGTCATACCCTGAAAACGGGCGGACAGGAAACGTATCCCTTTTACAGTAATAGTCTATTCGAAACCAATCTTACAGAAGCTGAATATTCATCACATCCATCACCTCTCGTGTCTCCATCGGCCATACCGAGCACTGTACCTCTCCGATGTGCGCTTTGCGCAGGAAAAACATACAGATACGGGACTGTCCGATACCGCCGCCGATTGTCTGCGGGAGAGTGCCGTTCAGAATGGATTTCTGGAAGGGAAGCTTCGCGCGGGACTGGCATCCGCATTCCTTTAACTGAGCGCGGAGAGCATCTGCGTTGACGCGGATACCCATGGAGGAGAGCTCAAGAGCGATGTCAAGCACTGGATAATAAACGATCAGGTCGCCGTTTAAGGACCAGTCGTCGTAGTCCGGGGAACGTCCGTCCTGACGCTCTCCGGAAGCAAGCACGCCGCCGATCTGCATAATAAAGACAGCACCTTTTTCTTTGGTGATTGTATACTCTCTTTCCTTTGGAGTCAGATCCGGATAGCGATCCTCAAGTTCCTGGGAAGTGATAAAGAAAATTTCATCCGGCAGAATGGTTTCGATGTAGTCGTACTGGTCTGCCATATGTTTTTCCGTGTTTTTCAGTGCCTCATAGATATCTTTTACGGTACTCTTTAAGAAATCAAGATTGCGTTCTTCCGGGGACATGATTTTTTCCCAGTCCCACTGATCCACGTAAACGGAGTGAATGTTGTCGGTCACCTCGTCCTGGCGGATGGCGTTCATATCGGTGTAGATGCCTTCTCCCTCAGAGAAGCCGTATTTGTGAAGTGCATACCGTTTCCATTTTGCCAGGGACTGAACAATTTCAGCGGTTTTCTTGGTACCCTGATCCTTTAACTCAAAAGAAACCGGGTGTTCTACGCCATTCAGATTGTCATTCAAGCCGGTTTCCGGCTGTACAAAAAGTGGAGCTGTTACACGGAGCAGATGCAGACGATGTGTCAGCTCATGCTGGAAATAATCCTTTACTGTTTTAATTGCCACCTGTGTATCGTGGAGGTTTAATGCAGATTTGTAACCCTGCGGAATAATAATTTCTCCCATTACTTTAAAACCCTCTTGTTTTAGATTTGCTTTTCGAATCATGCCTTCTCAAAAAGCTTCAAATTTAGTTTACCATGTTTTCCATGGAAAGCAAGGAAAAGATACGAAAAAACCAAAGATAGTAAAGAATTTTTTCGACATATTTTCCTTGCTGAATTTCTCCCCGGAAATACGAAATTTTCCGAAAATCAGAGCGCTTATGAAAGAGGCGGAATTATTCGGAAACCCACTGGCGCAGAAACGCTGCGGACTGTTCGATGAACGATAACTGATCCGGCGCATCGAAATGCTCGATGGCGAGATAACCATCGTAATCGCACGCTTCTAAATCTGTAAGAAGCTTTGCCATCGGCAGATATCCCGTTCCGGCCGGTGTCTGGCCAAGGCCGCGGCAGAAACGTCCGTGAACGAGCGGACTTTCGGCACGATCCTTACAGTGAACATGGACAATATAATCCTTCAGAAGCCAGGCAGCATACGAAACATCCTCATCACTGAAAGCAAAATTTCCGATATCAAGCGTATACCGCAGCCCCGGCACGTGCTCCATAAACCAGAGCAGCGGATATGTGCGTGCAAACGGCTGTAAAAAACCGTCAAAGTCCTCTAATGTAATCGTAACGCCACGCAAAGCCGCATATTCGGCGAGTGAGGAAAGCGCATGTACCATATTTTGAATCGATTTGTTTTTGGCCATAAAAGTACTCGTTGCCTCATAGGTGCTGCTGCAGGCTGCAAGCTCTGCCGCTTCGGCAGTTTCAAGCGCGCCTGCAACAAACAGGACACGCGAAACCTGCTGCGATGCCGCAGTATCGAGCATCTGCTGTGCTCTGCCAAGATCCGTATCATGGGAAAAATCAAAGGTTTCATGCATACAGCTGATCACCAGCCCCGCATCGGAAAGCATCGGGGCAATGACCTCTCTTTCTGATGCAAACAGACTGTAGTTCATCTCAACAGCCGAAATTCCCTGCTCCCTGCAGAACGCGAGCACTTCCGGAATCGTCTTACCGGACTGCTCACACGCCTGTAGAATGTGTTCGTAAAAAACGGAAAGCTTCCTCATATAACATTTCCTCCTGATTTATGCAATGTGTACGCAGATTCCATACGTGTATTGCAGAACATTTTTGATCGTGAAATCAGACCCCTGTTTTGAAAAAATCAAACGGGATACAGATATCGGTAAACTGCAGCTGCTATTTTTGGTGTGAAGAAAGATACACTTCCTCCGTAGATGGATTCACCCATGCATTATCCAGTGGTGCCGGTCTTCGTACTACAGGAACGCACCAGCGTACCCCATTTTTGATAATCTTCTGAATCACCGGCATATGGTAAATGGGGTATTCCTCGTGTCCCGGCTGAAAATAGAAAATTTTGCCCAGCCCACGTGTAAAGGTGCATCCGCTGCGGAACACCTCACCGCCTGCAAACCATCCCGTAAATACCACATCATCCGGTTTGGGAATATCAAAAAACTCCCCATACATCTCTTCCTCCGGAATATCCACCCATGCCGGAATTCCCTGCGCGATCGGATGGGTCGGACACGTACAGAACAGTCTCTCACGATCCCCATGCCGCCACCGAAGCGTCATACTTGTTCCGAGAAGCTTCCGCATAATCTTGGAATAATGCCCTGAATGCAGAACTACCAGCCCCATTCCGGCCAGCACATGACGCCGAACCCGCTCGGCCACATCGTCCGAGAACTCCTCCTGCAGCATATGATTCCAGAACACCAGCACATCGGTATTTGCCAGTACTTCTTCCGTCAGCCCATGCTCCTTCTCGTCAAACACAGCCGTCCGAACCGAAAGCTCCTCCTCTTGTCTCAGAAACTTTGCAATACAGGTGTGAATCCCGTCCGGATAAATCTCTTTCACTTTCTCCTGCGTTCGCTCATGCTGAAACTCATTCCAGACCGTAACTCGTATCATTCGTCCATCCTCCTTCTATAAGAAAAAAATGTATCATTTTCAAAAAGTTATCGATAGCAAATCTTGAAAATAATGAAAAAAGCAGTCGTTCACACTCTGCGGTACTGAATTTTTGCGTTATTTTCTGGCCTTACTATAAATTATACTCGTGCTATACCAATATTTCAATTCACAAATTCCTTGACATCCCCTCCGAAATCCCGTATACTAAACAATGCGCAGCCGGGGAGATAGCGGTGCCCTGTACCCGCAATCCGCTACAGCGGGGGTGATGCCAATCCGAGGGCTTTTTCATTGCGAAGCTGCCTTCTATAAGTGACGTTGACGTCTGGGTCTTACGCAACAGGACTCCATGAACCGTGTCAGGGCAGGAATGCAGCAGCACTAAGTGGAATCTCCTGTGTGCCGTGAGGGTGCCTGGGCCGAGTAGGCTGTAGGAGTAACGTTTGTGGTGAGAGTTCGAAGTGCGGCGCGCATAAAAAAGAAAATCCAAGGAAGCCTGAACCACAGACTTCCTTTTTTCGTACAAAAAATAGAAACTCCCGCGCTTTCTTCCCCCGAACTATTGTGAGAACGAAAAAAATAGGGTATAATGTAAACATTCCATAATACTGCCAAGAAACAAGAAGCAGTCGTGAAAATCTAATAAAGAACAGGATGGGAAAAGTCATATGTTAAGAATTGGTCTGTTAACAAGCGGCGGAGACTGCCAGGCATTAAATGCGACCATGCGCGGAGTCGTAAAAGGCCTTGCAAACAATGTAAAAGATCTCGAAGTATACGGATTCATGAACGGCTATAAAGGCCTCATCTACAGCGATTACCGCATGCTCAGTGCAAAAGATTTTTCCGGTATATTAACACAGGGAGGAACTATTCTCGGAACCTCACGTCAGCCGTTCAAGCTGATGCGTACCCCGGATGCAAACGGTCTGGACAAAGTGGAAGCAATGAAGCATACCTACCACAAGCTCCTTCTGGACTGCCTTGTCATTCTTGGCGGAAACGGAACCCAGAAAACAGCAAACCTCTTGAGAGAGGAAGGACTGAATATTATCCATCTTCCGAAAACCATCGATAATGATATCTACGGAACGGATATGACCTTCGGTTTCTACAGTGCCGTCAATATTGCATCCGATGCGATCGACTGCATCCATACAACAGCCTCCTCTCACCAGAGAGTTTTTATCGTAGAGGTTATGGGTCATAAAGTAGGATGGCTGACTCTGTACGCCGGAATCGCAAGCGGCGCAGACGTTATCCTGATTCCGGAAATTCCATACGATATTGAAAAAGTATGCGAGGCCATCAACAGACGAAAAGAGCGCGGAAGCGGATTCACCATTCTTGCCGTTGCCGAGGGTGCAATTGCAAAAGAAGACGCAGCACTTCCGAAGAAAGAGCTGAAAAAACGTCAGGAAGAAATCGCAAAGAAATACCCGTCCGTATCCTACAAGATCGCAGAAGAGATCGAGGCAAAGACAGGCATGGAAATCCGCGTCACCGTACCGGGCCACATGCAGCGAGGCGGCAGCCCGTGTCCGTATGACCGTGTCCTTTCCACAAGACTCGGATCCGAGGCAGCACAGCTTATTCTGGACAAACAGTACGGCTACATGGTCGGAATGGTCAACGGAAAAGTAAAGAAAATTCCGCTGGGCGAGTGCGCCGGAAAATTAAAGACCGTAGATCCGAATGCACAGGAAGTCCTGCAGGCAAAACGGATGGGAATCAGCTTCGGCGATTGATGCGTTCCCGAAAAAGGCAAGGAAAAAGAACGGAGGCCTTAAAGCAAGAACAACAAGGTCTCCGTTCTTCTGTTGCACTGCTGTCCAAAAGAAACTGCCGGCGGCAGGCTTCCATGCCGATGCAATAAAAGGAGAAAAATTTTATGAGCTATACTGCTCTGTACCGAAAATTCCGTCCTTCCACCTTTGAGGATGTAAAAGGACAGGATCACATTGTAACAACATTAAAAAATCAGATCCGCGCGGACCGCATCGGTCATGCGTATCTGTTCTGCGGAACCCGCGGAACAGGAAAAACGACGATCGCCAAGATTCTCGCCCGCTCGGTCAACTGCGAACATCCCGTGGACGGAAGCCCGTGCAACGAATGTCCGACGTGTAAGGCGATTCTGGCGGGCGTTTCCACGAACGTCATCGAGATCGACGCGGCATCGAACAACGGTGTCGACAACATCCGTGAAATCCGTGAGGAGGTAGCCTACCGGCCGACACAGGGACGGTATAAAGTCTATATCATCGACGAGGTGCATATGCTTTCTACCGGAGCGTTCAATGCACTCTTAAAAACCCTGGAGGAGCCGCCGTCCTATGTCATCTTCATTCTGGCGACCACAGAGGCAAACAAAATCCCGGTGACGATCCTTTCCAGATGCCAGCGGTACGATTTCCGCCGCATCACGATCGACACCATTGCGGCGCGTCTTAGTGAACTGATGGAAAAAGAGGGCGTGGACGTCGAAGAAAAAGCCATCCGCTACGTCGCAAAGGCGGGCGACGGCTCCATGCGAGACGCGTTAAGCCTCCTGGACCAGTGCATCGCCTTCTACCTCGGGCAGAAGCTGACGTACGATAAAGTCCTTGAGGTTCTCGGAACTGTTGATACCGAAATCTTCAGCCAGATGCTCCGCACGATCCTCGCCGGGGATGTAACGGGAAGCATCCGCACGCTGGAAACCCTTTTAAACCGCGGAAAAGAGCTGGGACAGTTCGTTACCGACTTTACGTGGTATCTGCGGAATCTGCTGTTGGTAAAAAGCGCAGATGAAACCGAAGAACTGCTCGACGTCTCTACAGAAAACCTGAAGCTCTTAAAAGAAGAGAGCACGATGGTAGACGATGAGACGCTGATCCACTATATCCGCGTTTTATCCGAGCTCTCCGGCCAGCTCCGCTATGCGGCGCAGAAGCGCGTGCTCGTTGAGGTGGCGCTCGTCAAACTCTGCAAACCGCAGATGGAGCAGAACCTCGAATCCGTGCTGGAGCGGCTTAGGATTCTCGAAGAAAAAATGGAGCGCGGAATCCCGATGATGGTGACAAATGCACCGGGAGCAGGAAACGGCAGTGCAGGAGGCTCCGGAGCGGCCGGAGACGGCTATGCGGCGGCAGAAACACCGCAGAGTGCACCGGCACCAGTGAAAGCTGCACCGGCGGATTTACAGCGCATCAGCGCGTCCTGGAAGGCAATTGTCGGCCAGACAAGCGGCATGTTCCGCCAGTTTCTGCAGAGCGCCGTTCCGAAATACAACAGCGAGACGGGCGACGCCAAACTGTTTGTTGAGTTTGCAGACCAGCTCGCATCCATCTACGTTGAGCGGCCGGAGGCAGCCGATGAGATCCGCACCATTATTGAACAGATGACTGGAAAAACCGTAGAGGTCCAGCTCATTTTAGCAGACCAGCATGCAAACGCCGCGCTCTCCACGATTTCCGTGGATGATGCACTGACGCAGGCGATTCATGGAATCCCGGTCGAGGAGGACGACGAGAGCGACTTTGACGACGGGGAAGAATAAATTAAAAACAAATTTTTCAGGAGGATATTACCCATGGCAAAAAGAGGAGGATTCCCGGGAGGAATGCCGGGCAACATGAACAATCTGATGAAGCAGGCTCAGAAAATGCAGAAGCAGATGGAAGAGAACCAGAAAGCACTGGAGGAGAAAGAGTTCACTGCGACAGCAGGCGGCGGAGCCGTAGAAGTAACCATTTCCGGTAAAAAAGAAGTAACCAAAGTTAAAATCAGCGAAGATGCCGTAGATCCGGACGACGTAGAAATGCTCGAGGATCTGATCATGGCAGCAACCAACGAAGCACTGCGCAAAGTTGAGGACGAGGCAGCCAAAGCTATGGGCAAACTTGCCGGCGGACTCGGCAGCATGGGCGGAGGATTCCCGTTCTGATGGATTACTACAGCGGATACATCAATCAGTTGATCGAGCAGCTGTCCCGTCTGCCTGGCATCGGTGTGAAAACCGCACAGCGACTGGCCTTTCATATTATGAATATGCCGGCCGACCAGGCAAAACGGCTGGCCGATTCGATCACGGAAGCAAAATCCCACGTCCAGTACTGTAAGTGCTGCCAGACCCTGACCGACAAAGAGCTGTGCCCGATCTGCGCAAATGTCAAGCGCGACCACAGCGTGATCATGGTGGTGGAGACGACGCAGGATCTTGCGGCATATGAAAAAACCGGAAAATACGACGGCGTTTACCACGTCCTGCACGGGGCCATCTCCCCGATGCTGGGGATTGGGCCGGACGACATCCGGTTAAAAGAGCTGATGCAGCGCCTCCAGGGCGATGTCTCGGAGGTTATCGTTGCCACGAACTCCAGCCTGGAGGGCGAGACAACGGCCATGTACATCAGCAAGCTGATCAAGCCGACCGGAATCAAGGTGACGCGGATTGCAAGCGGCGTTCCGGTGGGCGGCGATCTGGAAAATATTGACGAAGTCACCCTTCTGCGTGCGTTAGAGGGCAGAACGGAGCTGTAATTATGGGCAGAAAAAAAGTGACATCCAGTGATGTCGCAGCAGCCTCAGGCGTATCCCAGGCGACGGTCTCCATGATCCTGAACCGGCGGGAAAACGTTTCGTTCTCGCGGGAAACAGTAGAAAAAGTGGAGGCGGCGGCAAAAGAGCTGGGCTACCAGATTCCGCGGCGGAAGATGAGAAGAGAGTCGAACGGCAACAAGCTGATCGTCGTCTTCTGTCCGACGCTGACGAATCCTTACTATGTGATGCTGCTGCACGGCATCGAAGAAGTTGCAAAAGAGAAGAATTACGGGGTCTTTGTCTGCAATACGCAGAGGGACCTGAAAATCGAAGAGAATTATCTTCGGATGATGAAGAGTGTGCGCCCACGCGGCATTATCTACACCTGCAATCCGAGCAGAAGCTGCAAGGAAAAAGTGGAGGAGCTGGCCGCGGAGATTCCGCTTGTCATCATCAACAACCGGGAAGAGCTGCTGGAAATTGATGCGGTCGAGCTGAACAATGCAAAACCCGGCAGGCTGATGGCACGCCACCTGCTGGAACTGGGACACCGGCATGTGGCGTTTGTTTCACCTCCGCTGACTTCCAAACAGGGCCAGCGCCTGAAACGCGTGGAGGGCTTTGTGCGCGAGTTTGAGGAGGCAGGATACGGCGACGGCGTGATCGTCAAATCGGCGGATGAGGACCTCGACGAGGTGATCCCGAGCATGGATTCTGAGTACAAGATGGGCTATTATCTGACGAAGGAACTGCTGCGGGAGGACAAGAACCTTACGGCAATCGTCGGCATGAATGATATGATAGCGTTCGGGATCATGGACGCCGTGCTCGAGAGCAAACTGCGCATTCCGGCGGATATTTCCGTAGTGGGATGTGACAACACCGTCTATTCCAGCTTCCGCTCGATTTCCCTGACGACGATCGACCACTATGTGCCATTGAAGGGCCGCGATGCGTGCGATATCATCCTGCGGAAAATCCAGTCTCTTCGGGAAAGCCAGGACGGCAATGAACCCTTAAGCACGTATCATGTCGAGTATGAGCCGAAACTGATCGTGCGGCGCAGCACTTCGTATGCAAGAACCGAAAAATTAAAAAATAAATAGGACGGCTGAAATTATTATTAATAATTTTGAATAAAACAGCTCCGGCGCAAACCGGGAAAACACAAAGAAAAGGAAAAACCGGAAAAAATGAGAAAAAATCCGCCAGAGTAATTTATAAAATAGTATTTATAAATAATAAAATTAATTAATAAAAATGAGGCCGACTTGACGGAAAAACCAAACATATCTATACTGGAGATAACAGAAAAACGGAGCCGTTCTGCGGAAAACAACAGGCCCCGAAACCTTACGAAAGTATGAATATGGGAGGAAAAACAACATGAGATTTTTCATCGACACAGCAAAAGTAGAGGACATTAAAAAAGCAAACGACATGGGCGTTATCTGCGGCGTTACCACCAACCCGTCCCTGATCGCAAAAGAAGGACGTGACTTCAAAGAGGTCATCAAAGAGATCACCGAGATCGTAGACGGACCGATCAGCGGCGAGGTAAAAGCTACCACAACAGATGCAGAAGGCATGATCAAAGAAGGCCGTGAGATCGCAGCCATCCATCCAAACATGGTTGTTAAAATCCCGATGACCGTAGAAGGACTCAAAGCTGTTAAAGTTCTGAGCGCAGAGGGCATCAAGACAAACGTAACCCTGATCTTCTCCGCAAACCAGGCACTTCTGGCTGCAAGAGCAGGTGCAACTTATGTTTCCCCATTCCTTGGAAGACTCGATGACATCAGCACCCGCGGCGTTGATCTGATCCGTGAAATCGTTGAGATCTTCGACGTAGCCGGCATCGACACCGAGATCATCGCAGCAAGCGTCCGCAACCCGATCCACGTAACCGACTGCGCACTGGCTGGTGCAGACATTGCAACTGTTCCATACAATGTAATCGTACAGATGACCAAACATCCTCTGACCGACGCCGGAATCGCAAAATTCCAGGCTGACTACAAAGCTGTATTCGGCGAATAAGACCTAAACATGATTGCATAAAAGCTGGAAATATGGTATTGTGAACGAAGTGAACAATAGCGATATTTCCAGCTTTTGATTCCGATCCAACTAAACAAGGAGAAAAGACATGAACAAGTTAGAACTTCAGAAGACGGCCAATGAGATCCGCAAAGGGATCGTCAGCGGCGTTCATGCAGCAAAGGCCGGCCATCCGGGCGGATCTCTGTCTGCAGCCGATATTTTCACGTATCTGTATTTTGAAGAAATGAACGTGGACCCGAAAAATCCAAAAGATCCGGACCGCGATCGTTTTGTACTTTCGAAAGGCCACACAGCGCCGGGACTCTACGCAGCACTGGCTGAAAAAGGTTACTTCCCGAAAGAAGACCTGCTGACCCTTCGTCACCTTGGCTCTTACCTGCAGGGACATCCGGATATGAAACATATCCCGGGCGTTGATATGTCAAGCGGTTCCCTCGGACAGGGAATCTCCGCAGCAGTCGGAATGGCACTCGGTGCAAAACTGCAGAACAAAGCATTTCGTGTTTATACACTTCTTGGCGATGGTGAAATCCAGGAAGGTCAGGTCTGGGAGGCAGCCATGTTTGCCGGAGCAAAACATCTGGACAACCTCGTTGTGATCGTAGACAACAACGGACTTCAGATCGACGGAAACGTAGCAGATGTCAACAGCCCGTACCCGATCGACAAAAAATTCGAGGCATTCAACTTCCACGTAATCAACGTAGCGGACGGCAACGATTTCGATCAGCTGAAAGCTGCATTTGATGAGGCGCGCACCGTAACAGGCATGCCGACCGCCATCATCACAAAGACCGTAAAAGGAAAAGGCGTTTCCTTCATGGAGAACCAGGTAGGCTGGCACGGAAAAGCTCCGAACGATGAAGAGTACGCAATTGCTATGGCAGAACTGGAAAAGGCAGGTGAAGCGTTATGTCAGAAGTAAAGAAAATCGCAACAAGAGAAAGTTACGGTAATGCACTGGTTGAACTTGGCGCAGAGCATGACAATCTGATCGTACTCGACGCTGACCTTGCAGCAGCAACCAAGACCGGTGTGTTCAAAAAAGCATATCCGGACCGCCACATCGACTGTGGTATCGCAGAATGTAATATGATGGGAATCGCTGCCGGTCTTTCCACCACAGGCATCGTTCCGTTCGCAAGCACCTTCGCGATGTTTGCCGCAGGCCGTGCGTTTGAGCAGGTGCGCAACTCCATCGGATACCCGCATCTGAACGTAAAAATCGGTGCTACCCATGCCGGAATTTCCGTAGGAGAAGACGGCGCAACACATCAGTGCAACGAGGATATCGCCCTGATGAGAACCATCCCGGGCATGGTCATCCTGAACCCGGCAGATGATGTAGAGGCAAAAGCCTGCGTGAAAGCAGCTTATGAATACAACGGACCGGTTTACCTTCGTTTCGGACGTCTGGCAGTGCCGGTGATCAACGACAGACCGGATTACAAATTTGAGCTCGGAAAAGGCGTTGTTCTTCGTGAAGGCAAGGATGTCACCATCGTTGCAACAGGCCTTTGCGTAAGCTCCGCTCTGGAAGCAGCAGAGAAACTTGCCGCAGACGGCATTGATGCCAAGATCATCAACATCCACACCATCAAACCGCTGGATGAGGAGCTGATCGTTGCAGCAGCAAAAGAGACTGGCAAAGTCGTAACCGTAGAAGAGCACTCGGTGATCGGAGGACTTGGAAGCGCAGTCTGCGACGCACTGGCAGAGAAATGCCCGGTTCCGGTGAAGAAAATCGGTGTACAGGACGTCTTCGGAGAGTCCGGCCCGGCAGCCGCTCTTCTTGCAAAATACAAACTCGACGGCGAGGGCGTTTACGAGCAGGTAAAAGAGTTCTGTAAATAAGATTTTTCGAAATAAATGACAAAAGAAAACAGGCAGAGGCCACACCGGAAAACGGTGCAGTCTCTGCCTGTTTTGTTGTCTGCAGTTTTTCTTAAAGCAGAAGTTCGCTTGTCCCGGCCGCCTCAAGTTCCCGGCAGGCGAGCAGGATTCCCTGCGAGATGGATTCCGCCATATGGAAAATCGTGGCAAGCCGGGTTGTCTGCAGAAGAAGCTGTTCAAAACTGCCCGATACATTCACAATGCCTGTGATAAAAATATCCCCGACCTCGGGCAGCGTCTTCCCTGCCCCCGCGCCCGGCCGGATCGCCCCGTTTCCGATCGTGATGTATCCCTGATGACGCCGCGAACCAAGCGAAGCATCAATCGCAACGAGCAGTGCCTCCGGGTGGCGGGAATGGATGTACGAAATCCGGTCCGGTAGATTCAGGGCGTGCACCGGGTCATCCAGCGTTCCGTAGACATGAAAAATGCGGCTGCAGTACGGCGAAAGCTGGTACCCGATCAGCGGTCCTAAGGAATCCCCAGTGATCCGGTCGCTTCCGATGCAGAGAAATACCAGTTCACGGAACATGCGTCCGTCCTTTTGAATGCAGTAAGAAAACAGCGACGCCAGCTCTTCGCTGGCGCTGCGGCTTCGCTCATTGATGTAGTAAACTTCGGCGTCTTTTTTTTGAAACATGACCGGTACCTGCCTTTCAGAAGAATCATCCACAGTTTAACCGTATATGGTATAAACTATTCCTGCAATGAAAAAAACATGACATGCCCTCCGGTGCAGAAAAACGGGAAAACAGTCGGAAAAAACCGTGACAGCCCTGCCCCAAAACGATCTTTTTCGCGGAACATCCGTGATAAAGTAGGCAAAAAGGGGTGAAAAGCATGATTGAGATTGTCTATAAAGAAAACAAAGAGCAGGCGAACGGCAACGAAGGATACTTTCATCTGCCGAAAAATATCCGCCAGGTCGGTGATACGAACGGCAGGGAGCGGATTTATCTGGAAGATTATGTCGGAACCTTTCTGAAAAAATATTTTTCCGCACCAGAGGGACGTGCCGCCATGCTGTTCGGCGAATTTAAGTGGGCGGACGGAATTTCCTACTTTTTTATCCGCAGCGCGGCCGCGATTCATACGATGGAGCCGGCGCCGGATCACCTGGTCTTCGATGATGCAGTATGGACGGAGGTCCACGATGTGATGGAAAAATATTTCAAAAACCAGCAGATCCTCGGCTGGGCACTTTCTCTTCCGGGATACGGGGAGGATCTGAATGAACAGATCATCCGAGCGCATCTGAACCACTTCGGCGGAAATGACAAGACGCTGTTCCGCGTCAACGGACAGGAAAAAGAGGAAACCTTCTATACGTACGAGGGCGGCACCCTGCGGAGCACGGGAGGTTTTTACATTTATTATGAAAAGAATGAGCCGATGCAGTCGTATCTGATCGATCAGAATCAGAACCGGTCGATCGAAAACGGAGAGAGCGTGCCCGACCGCGCTGTCAGCGATTTTCGGAAGATGATTGAGGAGAAGAGCGGGGAGGAGCCGGAACACGATCACAGAAAGCCGATCCTCTATGCGATGACAGCATGCGCGGCTGCGGCGCTTCTTGTGACGGTGACGCAGAAATACGGAGATGCGCTGCCGTTTCCGGGGAAAACAAAGGAGCAGACGGTAGCAGTGGCGGGAAACGTACAGGGAGAGAAGACACAGACGGCGGAGAGTGCAGCGGAAGCATCAGCGGCGGAAGAGGGAAACACAGGGGAAAATACTTCGACACCGGAAAGCACAGGAACGGAACTGGAAACGGAAAATGAGAGCGGGAGCGCGGCAGTAAGTGAGGAGCAGAATTTATCCGGAACGGATCCGGCAGGCAGCGGAGCGCAAAGCACATCCGGCGGGGAGCAGACTGGTGCAGCGGAGAACAATACCGGTACGGCGCAGACAGATCCAGCACCGGGAGCAGAGCCATCGTCCGCCCCGGGAACTGCTTCCGGCAGTGAGACGGCAGAAACCGCCGCGCAGGTCTGGCAGGAGTACACCGTACAGAAGGGGGACAGCCTCTCGAAAATCAGTGAGAGATATTACGGAACGATGAGCAGAGTGAAAGATATCTGCGAACTGAACCAGATCGCGGTGGAAGATCTCATATATGCGGGGCAGAAAATATACCTCCCAAAATAGAGAAAAATATGGTACACTAGAGCGGAATCAAACTGCGGCCGAAAGGGCGGCAGAAAATAAGTCCGAAAAGAACATAAGGGGAATGAAAATGGACGGAAAAAACAGAGAAGAACAGGAGAACGGAGCAAAAGTCCGGGATCTTGAGGAGTATAAAGCAGAAAACAGAAAAAGAAAACGCAGACGCCGGATCACCGTCGGAATCCTTGCGGGAGCCATTCTCGCAGCCGGAATCGGTACAGGGGTATGGATTCAGCTGCGTACTTTTCAGGGATACGACACGCTGCAGGCAACAGAGACCGAAGACACCGATACGTATATGTTTCAGAAATCCGGAAATAAGATCGTGCGCTACGGCATCGACGGCATCGAACTGCGCGACCGGAAAAATCAGACCCTCTGGAGCGATCATTATACCATGGAAAATCCGCAGATGATATCCTGCGGCGATGCAATTGCCATTTATGATAAAAACGGAACGAAAATTGTTGTATACGATGCCGATGGAAAGGCCGGCGAAATTACCGCGTCGTATCCGATCGTGAAAGCATCCGTTGCAGGCCAGGGCGTCGTTGCGGCGATTCTGGAAAACAACGGGGAGAGCTGGATCAAATACTATAATACCGATGGAACGGAGATCGCCTCCTCCCACCCGAATATGGACAGTCCGGGCTATCCGATGGATCTCTCGCTTTCTTCGGACGGACTCTGGATGGCGGTTTCCTACGCTTACGAAGACGGCGGCAAGATGAAATCACAGGTCGCTTTCTACAATTTCGGGAGCAGGGGCGAGGATCTGGTGGACAACCTTGCAAGTTCATCGAGCTATACCGATATGCTGTGCCCGCAGATCGAAACCGCGGGAACATCCTCATGGGTTGCCTTCTTTGACAACGGCTTCCGCATCTATGAAGGAACGAACAAGCCGAAAGAGACAGTGAGCGTATCAGAAGATGGAGAAATTTTAAGCTGCGCGTATGCAGACGACCGCGTGGTTCTGATTCTGCGCGGGGAGAGTGACGATCATCCGTACCGGATGAAAATCTACAATCTGAAAGGAAAACAGCTTGCGGATGAAAATCTGGATTTCTATTACCAGAACCTTCAGATAGAAGAAAAACAGATTCTGCTGACGAACCGGCAGGAACTGTGTGTATATACCTTAAATGGAAGAAAGAAGTACAGCGGCGTGGTCAGCGAAACACAGATTCACGAGATCCTCGGCATGGGGCAGAACCGGTATCTGCTCGCGGAGGAGGACGGCGTTTCGATGATCCGGCTGAAATAGGAGAAGAAAAACATGAATTGGCTGAGATACGTATTACTTGCGGTGTGTATTCTTTCCGCACTGGCTGGATATCGAAAGGGGCTGGTCCGGACAGTGCTGTCCATGGTGTCCCTGATTCTGGTGACAGGACTGGCGATCTGGATGAATCCGTATGTAACGGATGTGCTGAATGAGCGGACAACGCTGCCGCAGTATGTGGAGAAGAAATGTTTAGAGACATTTGAAAACAATGAATTTCTGTCGGGGGAAAACCAGGATGTGCAGAAGAAATGGCTGGAGAGCATGGGCGTGCCGGAGGAGCTGGTGAACCAGATCCTCGGAAGCGGCGCGGTGCGGGAGTACCAGGAGGAACAGCTGCACAGTCTGGCATCCTACGCGGCGAAGGCGGTATCGGAAAAGATTATGAAAGGAATCGCTTTCTTTCTGACACTGGTGCTGGCCGTTGGTTTCGTGACGATTGCGGTGAAAATTGTGGAATTGATTGCGGAGATTCCGGGGATCAGCTTTTTGAACCGCATGGGAGGAGCAGGACTTGGTGTCGTGCGTGCGGTGCTGTGGATCTGGATTTTCTTTGCGGTGGTGTACTGCTTTCAGGCGACACACTGGGGGAATGTATGCATGAAGCAGATCCAGGGCGATATGGCGCTGGCATGGATTCGGGAGAATAATCCGGTGCTGATGCTGTTGAAGAATGTATTATAAGATGAGAAAAAACGGTTCCTTGTGGGGCCGTTTTTTGGTGGGAGGGGGGACGAGGAAAAGCGGACGTCGTGTGGGCGGCGGATGCGGTGGGAGGGGAGAAACGTGCCGGGGTGCGGGGCTGTGATTTGGGTGGGGCGGAGACCTTGGCGTGGATGGGACGGAACGGGGGAGCACCGAGACAATTCGTCAGGAAAACTGATGTTTTCCCGACTCAGTGTCTCTTGAAATCCGGCTTTGTGAGCCGGATTTCATCTCCCCCGTTCCGTCCCGTCCGCGTCAGGTTCCGCTCCCACCCAAATCAATGCCCCGCGCCCCGGCACGTTTCTCCCCTCCCACCGCATCCGCCGCCCACACGCCGACCGCTTTTTCTCTGAAGTTGAGAGCGGAAGAATCTGCTAGATAGAAGGGGATAAGAATGGAAATGAAAGAACAAATAGGATATTAGTGGAAAAAGTTGAGAGTTGTGGAAAATATGGGGGTTGAACTGATATGAAAAGAAATATCTATAAATATACGTATTTATATAAAAAAAATTACATGTTTTTGTGAAAAAAATATTTATGTGAATTTATAATGAATAAAAACTGAAAATATGTACAAAAAGCACATTGAAAAAAGAAGAAATATAGATATAATGTAAGTATGTAGACGAAAAAGAAAAGCTGAACAAGACTATTTGCATATGAAAAATAAAAAAAACGATGGAAAATATGTAATTATAGATGACGGGACAGCAGGGGGGGCTGTTTCTGAGTGAGAATGAATACTATGTTGATGAGAATAAAAAAGTTGTTTTGTGCAATTCTGAAAAAAAAGATAATCTGTTTAGAAAGAGATATAAACTAACACATGGCGATAAGTGTTATAGTATCATCAAATATTTTTGCCCAGAGGTAGAATTTATCTCTATAAAAATTATGGAAACAGGGGAAAGAGGTAGCATTGATTCATTCAAAGCGGCGTTAGAATGGTGCTTAAAAGAAAAGATAAAACTTGTGCATATGAGTGTTGGAACAACAAATTATATAGATGCAAAAAAGATAGAAAATATTATAAAACAAATGGTTTCTAATAAAATGATATTATGTGCAGCGCTATCAAATACAAACTTTCCTACATGGCCGGCATGCTTTGATGGGGTTTTCGGGGTAAGAAATTATATTGCTAACTATAAATGAGCAAATTTGAAAAACTGCACAAACAAATCTGCTATACACGGACATTAAGAGGATTAAACAATTTATTGTCCGCATAATGCGCACAATAAATTATGAGTTTTGTGCACTTTTCGGTATTTGCTCATTTATAGTTGCTAAATTGCAGGAAAAAGAAATTTCGGTGTCTAAATCATTTCCTTTTTCGGAAATGAATTCGATACAGTTAAATTTTGATGACGTTTTAAAGAAGATTGTTGGGAAAGAATACAAATCAAATAGTTTTGCAGCTCCGATTATTACTGTGCTTTTGATATGTTATTTAAGGAAAAATAAAAAAGGTTCATACCAAGATGCAAAAAAATTTATTATGAATCATATAAACAAATGTATCTATGAAAAAGAATTGGAATGGAATGGGATTGTGAATAATAAAGCGTGGTCAATTCCGATAATTTTAACACGTACTGTTATTGGGGCAAAGTTGTTATATGAGTGTTTTGGGAAGGAAGACTATGAGTGTATAGTATTAACATCAGAAAAGAACCTAAAAGAGTCTTGCGTGGCAGAAATTCCATTAGAATTTTATACGCATGGGAATGTGACAGAGACGTTAATAATGGCAGTAAATACAATATACAATCCAGATGTGCTTATTATTCAAACGGATAAAAATATATTTGAAAGTAATAGTTTGATAGATTTTGAGGTTTTTGATAAAAAAGGATGGAATGTGAAAACAAGGATGGAGCAAATGCAGTTTGAAAATTGTTATAACGCATATAAATGGATAATAATGCAACTTTTAGACGACTAAAATTTACTGGATTACTTTTGCGATCGCAATGGGTAATAAAATTATGCTCGAAGGGAGGTATTCAAATGAAGAAAACGCTTAAAAAGAAAGAACATAAGGGAAGAAATAATGTGAGTGTTTATGCAAATGGACCGTGTTCATGCACATGCTTTTCTACGTGTGGGTCTGCCTATGTTCAGAAAGCTCAGGCGCAGAATCAGTTATACACAAGTGTATTTGGATCTAATGCTAATCACTAAAATGTAAGAAAGATGAGGGCTGCTACAGTGTTAATTAGTTGTAGTCCTCATTTTAATTAGAGGATAAGTTTAAAAGTTGATTTAAGCATTATAAAAAATCGTTTAAGAATATGGCTAGAAGTATTATAGATCCTTTGAAATAGCGTTTGTTAAAATGTTGATATGTTTGTTGTAGAGTAAAAATGCTGACAATAGTAGATTTGATGAAAGAGAATAGAAATGATAGAAGAAAAAGTGAAAGATATATTAAAGAAATATAGAAATTTAGAACAGAAAAAAGACTGGAAAAATCAAAAGCTTTTAGGAAATGATCTAAAATTCAGCGCAAGAGATTTGATAAATGTATATGTGGAGTTAGAAAAAGAATTTGATACTATAAATGAGCAAATACCGAAAAGTGCACAAAACTCATAATTTATTGTGCGCATTATGCGGACAATAAATTGTTTAATCCTCTTAATGTCCGTGTATAGCAGATTTGTTTGTGCAGTTTTTCAAATTTGCTCATTTATAGTTTGATATTCATTTTAAGGAAAAAGATATTGTGGCTGGAAAATTTGATACATTTGATGACATAATAAAATTGATTAACAAAGAAATAGCATATAAAACAAGAGGAAAAGAACATGCATAAACCATTTATTCATTGTTTCAAAACTGCAAAAGAATATTATGTATATGATGTGAATACTGATAAAATTATTCAGGTGTCTTTCGAAACATATAATTTTTTGGAAAACAATATTTGGGATGAAAAAGCGGAAAGAGAAATAGAAAAGCTAATAAATGAAGGATATTTGAAAAGAACGCGGGTAGAAGAGGTAAAACATTTTGCTACGGACTTTTTAGAATCTTATTTAGAAAATAGAATGAATCAGTTAGTTTTGCAAGTGACACAAAAATGTAATTTGCGTTGCAGTTATTGTGTTTATTCTGGTGATTACAAAAATAGAAATCATAGTCAAAAAGAAATGAGCTGGGAAACTGCAAAAGAAGCAGTAGATTATTTGTATGGGCATTCGATGTCTAGCGAAGACATATATATATCATTTTATGGCGGAGAGCCATTATTAATGTTCAGATTGATAAAAGAAGTAGTTGAGTATGTGAAGAGAGAATATTGCCAAAGAACGGTACATTTTAATTTGACCACTAATGGAACGTTGTTTACACCAGAAATTGTTCAGTATTTTATTAAAAATAATATACAAATTATGTTTAGTTTGGATGGGCCTAAAGAAGTGCACGATAAAAATAGAATATTTGCAGGAAGTAATAGAGGATCATTTGAAAAATTGAGAGATAGCATGAAAATGATATATAGTATGGACAGAAAATATTATAAAAAAAATGTGTCTTTCAACACAGTGTTAGATCCCCAAAATGAGTTAAGAACAATATATGAGTTTTTGGATAAAGATAGGCTGATTTCGAAAAATTTGAGTAGAATATCTGTTTTGAATGATAATTATACGGATAAACAATGTGAATTTAGCGGAGAATTTGTTGAAGAACAGGAATATGAATATTTTAAATGTTTTCTTTCAAAATTAAAACGAATTAATGAAAAATTTGTGGCTAGAGCAGTAAAAGAAGAATTTGATAATGAAATGAGAGAAATTAAACAACATGAGGAAAAAATGCAAGAAGAGATTTCAAAGGTAAATCATCATAGTGGTCCCTGTATTCCAGGCGCGAAAAAAAATTTTGTAACAGCAGAAGGAAATATATATCCGTGTGAGCGAGTGAGTGAAATATCAGAAGTTTCCAAAATAGGTGATATAAAAAAAGGAATAGATAAAAACAAAGTGTTAAATTTGCTAAATATAGAACGATATTCGCAAGACCGGTGTAAGGATTGTTGGGCATATCAACATTGCACAATTTGTATAGCATGTGCAGATGACACTAAAAATATTTCAAATAAAGAAATAGAAAAACATTGCTGGAAGGTTAGAGGGGGATTTGAAGAGGCAATGAAAAATTACTGTACTTTAAAAGAACTTGGTTATAAATTTGAGGAGTATGAATGAAAATGTTAAAAAGAGTAGGTATATTTCCGGTAGATCAAGAAAGTATAACACTATTTGAGAACATACATGAATGTAGATATGGTGAAATTATGCATATTGCTTCAATAAAAGCATGGGGACTTTGCGGGAAAAAAATTCAACGTTGTGATGGTAGTGAGATAATAATAGAGGAGGGAATAGGTAATATTATAAAAGAATGTGAAGTGTTAATTCTTCTTGAAAGTTGGCACGATGCATCGCCTGAATATATAAAGAGCGTGGTGAAAACAGCAAAGCAGAAATCCATAACGATAGTTTCTATTAATAATATCAGGAACAGTTTAGAGATAGATCAGCATTATGAAAATGTCGTTGTTGCTAAAAAATTAAAAATTCAAAAAAAGTGTGACGATTTAAGAGTAAGAAAGATAAATATTCCGGTTATTTGCGTTTTGGGTTTGACACAAAATAGTGGAAAATTGAAAATGGAATTAGAACTGCAAAAATGTTTGAAACAAAAAGGATATAAAGTTGCAGCAATTGTTTCTGGATTAAATGGATTAATTGGGAAAGATACATTTTGCTTTGAAAAGAAATATTTAAATGGGAAAAATAGGAATGAAGAGATAATTATAAATATAAATGCGGCTGTAAAGCGGTTAGAACAAGATTATGATATTGTAATTGTTGGGATACCAGGAGCATGTCTCTCGTTTAATCCACAATATTCTAATGATTTTGGCATTACTACACAATTGTTTATGTGTGCAATAGAACCAGATTATAGTGTTTTGATGCTACCATATATGCGCTATGAAGAAGCGTTTATTAGTCATGTTAAAGATGAGGTTCAAAAAAGATATGATATTACAATTAATGATATTGGAATATCAGAATTTGCAATTGATATGGATGCGAGTTTTGAACAAAAAAAGATGTGTTTTTTAAAATTAATTGACAAGGAAAGGGATTTTGAGCATTTGAAAAAAATATCAGTTGTTGATATTAAAAGTGATTCTCAAATAGAAAAATTGAGCGATAGGATTATTTGGACACTTGAAAATTAAACATAAGCTTGTCGCATTTTGAAATATATAGGGGGAAGAAAGAATATGTTGAAAAGAGCAAGCAGAAAATTAAGAAGTACTCCTGCGAAAACATTGATGTATATCATACTGTTTTTAGTACTTTTCCTGGCGATATTTTCTATGCTGATGATTGGAATTGCAAGTGGAAATAAAGTGAAAAGAGCACAGGAAACATTGGCCAACTCTATTACTCTGCGCGGGCCGGCCGAGGGAGAAGCTGGAAAATCATGTACTGTATATGCGATCCCGTCCGCAATCGTAGAAAAGTTCATTGACAGCAATTATGTTCAGGGGTACACCATGGAAGCGGGAACATATTGGCTTGATCCGGTGGATACGGAAACATATATCAGCGAGGAGACACAACAGCGCCTAAAAGGTTATCTGAAAGATTCAGGCATGTATACGATGACGGCTGTTGGAACACTGGACTGCGCATACGATACCTATTTTCTGGCAAAGGGTTACAGGATTGTGGAAGGAAGCGGACTGAGCTACGGAGAACGGGGCAAATACGAAGCTGTGGTAGGAGAAAAATACGCCGAAAAAAATCATCTCCATGTGGGCGATACTGTTAAATATAAAATGGAGCAGGGAACGATCGAATACTATAAAGTAAGTGCCCCGGAAGAAATTAGTTTCAAAATTCGAGGCATTTACAGAACTCCAGAGGTTTATCAGTCCGATTCCGTTGTGAATGACTGGCACAATAATTTAATTTTTATTCCACTGGATATTTTCTGCGAGTATTCTATGAAAGCATTAAAAATTCAAAATGTGGGATTTAATACAGTTACGGTCTATTTGAAAGATACAAAATCAGTTGAACCATTCATAGAAGAAACAAAAAACAAAATAAAAATAGGAAGTGTGGATGATGTTGTACAGACCGATGAAAATGGAATACGTTCCAGCGTAAAGCCAATGGTAATATCACAGCAGGATTTGGAATCTGGAGAATGGTCCTATCAGTTGATTCGAAACAAGGAATGGTATGAGATGGTTGCGAAACCTGTTGAAAAATTGAATCGTCTGATAGGATATATGATCGTAGGATTTGTGACTGCCGGAATTTTACTGTTCGGCATTCTGACCAGCCTGTCAGTCAAAGGGCGAAAACGTGAGATTGGAATTTTACTTTCGATGGGGGAACACAGAAAAAGGATTTTAGGACAGTTCGTTTTGGAGAATTTGGTTCCGGTTTTGATTGCCCTGGTTTTTGCGGCGCTGTGTGCGACACCAACAGCAGAGTATTTCGCAGATCGGATGATTTCGAATCAGGCTGAGAAAGTGGAGCAGGAAAATGAAGATCTGTCGGGAAATATTAAAAACGCGCTCCCGACAAGCGAAATAGCTGCGTATGAATCAACGGGAGTAACTGTTGATACGGATTTGTCCATTGAGTGGAACTGGAAAATCATGACGGGGATGATTCTTGGTATTTTAGATCTTTTCCTTTTGATATTAATTCTGCAAGTCGGCAAAATAACTAGAGAAAGCCCGGCATCTATATTGCTGGACAGAAAGTAGGTGTTCATGAAGAAAAAAAGAATGATAATGATCGTAGCGATGGTTCTGGTGCTGGTATGGCGGGAAGACGTTTTTGCAGTGGAATCTGGAACGACACAGGTTTCGCTACAGGCAGACTGGCTCCAAGAGGGAGATTACCAGTATAGCGTGGAAGAAGATGAAACTGTAACTTTACGAAACTATATCGGGACGGAAAGCGTGATTGTCACACCGAAAGAAGTAGGTGGGAAAGAAGTGACGAGAATCGGAGATTCCTGCTTTTTGAGAAAAACGGATCTTCGGGCAGTGCAGATATCCGAAGGCATTGTTGAAATCGGGGAATCTGCCTTTGCGGAAGATGGTCAGTACAGTGATACAACTGCTGGGTTTATCAGCATTGTAATGCCAAAAACACTAAAAAAGGTAGGAAAAAGCGCATTTCAGGGAACTAGAATCACACAGATTTATTTTTATGATGGTTTAGAGAGCATTGGTGATAATGCCTTTATGTATTGCTCTTCTTTGTCAAAAATACGGATTCCAGATAGCGTGGAGAAAGTAGGACAATTTTTATTTTTGGGAGCTGGAAAACCCTATGAAGAAAGTCAAGATAGTGCGATGAAGATTTTTGGCGGAAAAATAGCGGAAGAACTTGCAAAAGATAATCAAAGAGCCGAATATGGTGGTGAAGAAATGCAGGAAATTTCGATCCAGTATTGGCTTGAGAAGAAGGAGAATGAAACGAAAGAAGAGGTTATAGGACAAAAATATTTTGATAAAAATGATACAGGCTTTGAAAAAGTATTTTTTAAGGCTCCTTCGAGTGGAGAAAAGCAAAGTGGGAAAATAGTCTGGATGGACATATTTCTTGGGGTGTGTATGGTTGGACTAATAGGAATCAGTGTTTGCTTAAAGGATTAAAAATATTATATTTGTGAACAATGAAGAAAATAATAGAGAATAATAAATGTTTATATTTTTTAAAAGAGTTACTCAAATATAAAAAAGAAATAGGTATTTTGAGTATAAGCACTATTGTTTCTACAGTAACTGTATTTCTGCAACCATTATTGATAAAACAGATCACAGACATCGGAATACTCGAAAAAAATATGCCCCAAATTGTTAATGGAGTAGCCGGTTTATTTGTTTGTGTGCTGGTATATTTAATGATTGAAGTTGTGCAGGCAAAAACTTTTGCAGAAATACATAATTCATTCTATAAGAACTTGTATTGCAATGTATTTCGAAAATTATTGCATTTAAAAAAACATTATTTTCAAATGAAAAATAGTATGGAAATAGTGCAAATGTTACAATGCGATGTATCTCAGGTTGCGTCTATGACAGATAGATATGTAGTGATGAGCTTTTCGTATGTTTTTCGTGTAATTAGTGGACTTGCTGGACTTATGCTGTTGAGTCCTGAACTGTTATGCATTGTAGTGATAGTAATTCCAGTGAAATACGTGTTAGTAAAATGTCTTGCTAAAAAGCGTGAGAAAAACATGAAAATGTATATTCAAGTTGAGCAACAATTTGGAGGATGGCTTGGCGATACAATTAATACTGTGGAAGAAATTAAATTGTGGAATCTATATGAATTAAGAAAATGCGAATTTTTAAAACAGATTTGTAAATCGTTAGCGGTTGAAATGAAAGGAACCATGATTGAGACATGGAATATTTTTGGGGATGCTGTTTTAGAGTGGGGTGTAACAATTCTTATTTATTTAGTTGGTGGATATTTGGTGTTCGTGGGAAAAATTTCCATAGGTTCAGTTTTTGCTTTTGTTTCTTATTCTAGTTATGTTACAAGACCGGTAAATAGTTTAATTGATCTGCGTATGCATTTTGCAAGTGTCAAACCGTCCGCTGAACGACTTTATACATTTTTGAATATGGAAGAGGAACGAAGTGGAAGTAAAAGAGTGGAAAAAGAGATTTCGCCAATATTAGAATTTAAAAATGTGAGATTTCAGTATACAAAGGATAGGGAAGTGTTAAAGAAAGTATCTTTTAAACTTGAGCCGGGAGAAAAAGTGGCTATTATTGGAAAAAATGGAAGTGGAAAATCAACAATTTTGGAATTACTATTACGATTTTATGAACCGGAAGAAGGAGAAATTTTATGTAATGGTGAAAATATAAAAGTGCTAAAATTATCAGAATACCGAAGCCTTTTTTCTGTTGTGAGTCAGAAATCAGCGTTGTTTTTGGGGGACATTGTGCAGAATATAGATTTGGAGGGGAAAGCAGACAGACAAAAACTGAATGAGGTACTAAGGAAAAGTGGCGTGAAAAAATACTTGCAACGTTTTCCAGAAAAAGAAAAAACACAAATAGGAGATGATGGAGCATTTCTTTCAGGAGGAGAAAGACAAAAGCTTGTGGTTGCACGGGCACTATTGAAAGATGCGCCGGTTATGCTTTTTGATGAAGCGTCCAGTGGATTTGATGTAGAAGCCAATGAATATCTTTATAAAATTATAACAGAAGAAATGCCGGAAAAATCTGTGATTTTTATTACACATCATTATGATAAACTGGAAAAATTTGATAAAGTATATTTGGTAAAAGATGGGTTTCTTACGGAAGTGAGAACTGGAAAAATGTAGAGGCGACTAGATTATAGTAGAAAGGAACAATATGGCAGAACTGGAATTAAAAGAGGTAAGCTATTTTTACGAGAGCGGCGGAAAGAGAATTGATATTTTGGATAAAGCCAGCTATTCATTTGAGAAGGGTACTCTTTACACGATTGTTGGTCCTTCTGGATCGGGGAAAACAACGACGCTGACTTTGGCGGGTGCGCTGGAAGAACCTAAGAGCGGCTGCGTGTGCTTTGAAGGAAAAGATATCCGGGAAATTGGCTATACAAGATATCGAAACAGCAAGATTGGAATTGTGTTTCAGGCGTATAATCTGCTGCCTTATCTGACCCCGCTGGAGAATGTGCTGGCGGCAATGGAAATTACGTCAAATCCGATTAAAAACAAAAAAGAACGGGCGCGGGAACTTCTGACACGAATGGGAATTACAGAAGATCAGATGAACCGCAATATCAATAAACTTTCAGGAGGCGAACAGCAGCGCGTAGCGATTGCGCGTGCGATTTCGACAAATGCAGAGGTGATTCTTGCGGATGAGCCGACGGGAAATCTGGACGTTGATACGGCGGCTGGCATTGTGAAAATTTTCAAAGAGCTGGCTCATGAAGATAAGAAATGTGTAATAGCAGTTACACATTCGGAAGCATTTGCCGCGGAGGCAGATGTGGTGGTACGGCTGGAAAAGAAAAAATTGCAGGATTAAACATGAGGGGGAGGGAAAGTTTTTATGAACTGGATCAAAAGAGCATTTCGCAGTATTTCTTATCATAAAAAAAATACAATTCTGATGTTTTTAAGTTTCCTGATTTTATCCATCCTGATCCTGTTTGGCTTATGTATCCGCGCGGCAAGTCGGGAACGGATATGGGAGATTCGGACGAGCATCGGAGGAAGCGTGCTTGTATCGAATGAGCGTCAGATATACAGTGAAGAGCCGCGCGGTGTGAATTCGATTTCACATCAAAAATATTTGGAACTCTGCGCTGATGAAAGAATTCGGTTTGGCAGCTGTAATACGGTGACAGCTGCTCTGGCGGATAACTTTACAGCTGAAATTATGGACGGACAGGAAGAAAATGGAACAGAAAATATTTATGTGGAGGGATCATCTGATCCTGTCGAGTATTTTAGTTCTGTTTCTTCTGTAGTTACACTGATTTCGGGACATGTACCGCAGAATGCAGAAGAAGCGGTAGTCAGTGATGGGATTGCGGAACGGAATGGACTGGGAATAGGAGATACCATAGCTGTTCTTTCACCATACACAAAGGAGCGGTATACATTTAAAATCAGTGGTATTTACAGTACGAACGAGGCAGCTTACAGTGGAAATGTGGTATATAATAACCCAGCAAATGCTATCTATACCCTGGATACACCAGTTTATGAGATGAATGAAAATGATAATGTAAAAGAAATTACATTGCAGTTGAAGGACCCGGAAGAAGGAAGAGCGTTTGCTGAAGATGCGAAAAAAATGCCGGAATATATCAAAGAAGAATATGATATGGACTATACGGTAAATGTTTCAGCTTATAAAGCGGTGGCCGACAGCCTGAAGAGCCTGGCAGGGATTTCGAATCTCATGGTGATAGTTTCCGTAATCCTTGGAACTATCACATTAAGTTTTTTGATTCTTATGAATTTGCGGGATCGCATGTTTGAGATTGGCATTCTTCTTTCTGTTGGAGAAACAAAGATGCGGATTATGCTGCAGATGTTGATGGAATCTTTTTGCCCGGTATTGCTGGCAATTACAGCGGGGGTAATTTTTTCTTATCCTTTGGCGAATGTGATAAAAATAGCTGTAGATCTTTCGAACGGTGTGCAGGCTGCAATTAAGACACAGCAGATTATAATATTGTATCTTTGTGGAATGGGGGTTGTGCTGGCTTCTTCTATGGTTATGGTATACCAGATTGTACGATATCAGCCGAAAAAGATTTTGATGATGGAGTAAAAAAAGAAATAGTCAGATAAAATACTGAATATGCAGAATTAACTATATTTTTCTAAAAATAAGAAAATTCGAAAAAAGGTGT
>ERZ837380.1307-NODE-1307-length-32011-cov-12.579359_pt1 | contig 32011 bp, 44 predicted proteins | sample MGYA00519685_ERZ837380 | MGnify/ENA primary metagenome ERZ837380 (study PRJEB31850, sample SAMEA3708817) | human gut metagenome | biome: human gut; feature: human-associated habitat; material: faeces | place: China | collected 2014 ...
AGACGAGGGTTCTGATACGTTCCATCTCGTCTCTTGAGAGCGTGATGCTGTTTTTATCTTCGAGCGCCCGGGCTGAACAGCGCCACGAACACCGCCTGGGTGATCTCCTTAAATACCCGCCAAATTTCCCCCACGGTTTTCTCCTACCCCTTAAACAATGAGCGCCACGCCCGGACCAGCGCTTGGTATTCCTCTGCCTCTACCCGTTGCCGTTCTTCTGCCTTCCGCTCAGACTCTCCCCGGCGGTACGCTGCGGCAACGATTGCGGCATACCAAAACGGGAAAGCGAGAAGCTCGCCCACAGGGTCTCCTGGCATAACGTAGTCATGCCGCCATATCCAGCTCAGGAACCCGAAACCGATCAGAGCGACCGGATCCAGACACGCCTGCCCGATATTTTTCAACACGCTCACCGCATTCTCCTATCTGTCTGCCGTCAGTGCGGCTTTGTCTCCTGAGAGTCTCGCAGATAATTCTGCACCCTCTGCAGAAAGTCCGACACCCTCTCCGAGTAGTTTCGCACTTTCTCCGAGTAAGCGCTCACACTTTGCGAGCTGTCCGCTGTCACTGGTGCCGGCATCGGCGTGCTTTTCGGCTGCACGCACGGCACTGTCACTGACTGCGCTGGAACGCTCGAGCACCCGACCAGCGTCACGCCGAAGAGAAGCGGCACGGTTGAGAGCCGCGTCACGTTCTGCAAGAGCTTCCGCCACTTTTTCTGCCCGGTCATTTTCCGCCTCCTTCGCTTTTTTCTCTGCCGCCTCGAGCGCCTTCACGCTCTCAAGTTCTGCCGCCTTCGCCTGCTGTTCTGCTTTCGTTTCTGCCGCGTTGTAACCCCACTCGTATCCAGCCGCCAGAATGGCGAGCGGCACCACGACCACCGATATAACTTTGACCGTACCCGCTAATTTTTCGAGATCTATAGACACAGCGCCCTCGCCGGGTTATTATCTGTTTGCCATAGTCCGCCTTTGCCGGGCGGTTATGGTCTCCTGCACCCGGTGCTCTCTTTCTCTGAGCGCCGGGTGTTTTCTCTTTACGTGTGGAAGATACGAGCCTCGTCCGCTCGCCGCTTCACCAGGCCCGGCAGTTTCTTGCCGCCGGCATAGACCCACTTCGGGAATTCCGACGCCGCTCCTCTTTCATCACCGCTATTCACTTTCTTCAGAAGCGTGCTTTTCTCTAGCGCTCCAGTGCCAGCGTTGTACGCAAAGTCCATCAGTGCGACGTACTGGCCTCTGGTGACGGGAACGGTCACAAGGTCGCACAGGATCTCGTGGAATCCCTCCAGAGTGTGTTCAAGAAGGTGAGCCGCCCCCTCCTGACTAATGCAGATGTTTCTGATCACCGGGTTCCCGCTCAGCAGACGGGTTGACCCATACCCAATGGTCCAGACCCCAGCGGGGTCTCGATACGAAGTCAGTCTGCAGCCTTCATGCGACTTAATGAAGGGGACCGCAATTGCCGGGTCCCACACCGAAAATTCTTTCTTTTCGCTCATAACTCTCTCAGCCATAAAAAAGCCCTCGAGAGATTCACGTCTCCCAAGGGCTTTGTTCTAAGAAAAATGGATTGGTTTTAATCTTTTCGATGAAGTTCTCCCTGGCTTCCGTCTGCCACTCCGTCAACCATCGCCTCAGACCGCTCTTCCATCGCCTTCAGCATCTTTCTTACTGGGTCGGGGATTAATGATCCATATCCCAATTTCTCGATGTTCTCTAAAACACTGCCGAAATCATTCAGGCAGAAGGCGAAGACCGCTACGTCCCTTATGCTGACAAAAGGGATGATCGAAGTGGTATCGAGTCCATGGCACAACGCTACGAGACTCAGGATGATGATCTTCTTGGTAATCCCGATGAATCCAGTCCTGGAGTTCCATTGGCCGCTCTTTAAAGCCGCAAAGGTCCCCGATAGGTAATCCACAACGATAAAGACAAGGAGCCACTGAATAGCGTCATCAACGGGGCCAAAAAGAAAGGAGCACAAGGCTCCTAAAATTCCACCAACCGCCAGCAAAACACGGGACGCAAAGTCGGGGATCAAGTCTGACATTTTCACCTCGACTTCAAGCAATTTTCATAATGAAACTTAATGCATAGTATGGTGGCATATTGTTGTGGGCCCAACTTGCGCCCGCGTTGGCAATGCTGATTTCGTGAATGTGATCCCCCGCCCAATTCGTCGTTTTGCCATACTGTCCGTTGTAATTACCGGCAGAGTCATATCCCGTGCCATCGTCTTTAACCCCGACAGACCCAATATCGGCATTTCGAGACACAAGATGATAGTGATTGCCGTTGTTGGATATCGTTGCCTCGTGATTATGCGCAGGCATCTCATTCAAATTTAGGGTATGTGCCTCTTCGCCGCCCGTCTGCCCCGCGGAATGACCGTCGCTTACACCAAGTACAAAGCGCCCTCGAAGATCAGGCGTCCCATCTCCCCCATCGCAGAGCCTCCATGAAGTGTCAGCTGTCCCAGATGAAATAGGATGCCCGGCCGAGTCAAAGTTCCCAGAAAACGCCGTGATCGCCCCAATAGGAAGCGAGGAGGCAAGACCCGGGTTCAGCTTTGATCCGGCCCCTGAGTTAGTAAAAAGTTTGCTTAAAAGCTTCGGGAACGCCATTTAGACCTCCTTTGGCTTTTCAGGATAGACGATCGACTGCGGGAACCCCGCCTGCGCGGGGATGTCACGCAAAGCCTGGCGATAGGCTTCCCACTTTACCCGGGCTTCCGCGGACAGCGGGTAATCCGGCAACATTAAATAATCACACTCGGTAAGGAGGATGCCCCGTCGATTTCTTGCCCTCTCTGCAAGCTCCTCTGTACTAGGCTCGGGCGGGTCGCTTATTACGTAGCCACCTTCAGTTTTTGTGATTAGCTTGCCGTTTTCTGTAGCCCAGTACGCCATGGAACTGTACTTTCCAAGACCGTCTTCAGTCTTCAGCTCTTCTTCTGTGACTTTATCGCCCACTGCTGTCATAGCCTTTCCTCATTTTCCAATACTTAATGCGAATATCCGAATATTGAAGTCATGGCCCTCGGAATGGAGCCACCCTTGTGCCGATGTAGTGGAGAGGATTTCTACCTGAGTTTGTGTCGTGCCAGAGTACTGGCTATAGCATGAAACCCAAGTGACCGGTGCCTGAGTGAATGGAGTGGAAAAATTTACTGACCAAAGGGTTTCATTTTCTGACCCCCGATACACCGTCACTGAACTCCACGCCAAAATCAGTCCGCTCGCATGCTTCACATAGCCTTGCAGACCGTCGCTGCTGATATACCGCGCCACCTCGCGGTCCACCGCGTCAGATAAAACGGAATCTAAGAGAACATACCCCCCCCGTATAGCTGAAGAGTTTTTGGAAAAGAATCGGTAATGCCATAATTTATCTTTAGTCCTTAATATCCAATTGCTATTACAGATACTGTGATGGGCGTCCCCACCGCGGCTGGAGAGTTGGTAAAGAAATACCCACCGATCCCTTCAGGAGATAATGTTTCTTGTCCTCCTTCAAAATCTGGCATCCACCCAGATCGGAAGGTTGGTATAGCTACCGGGTTTTTTGTAAATGGCACAAGAAAATTAATGCTCCACGACTGGACCACTTTCGTACCAGAAGAGGGATAACTCTGATTAACAGTAATCCACTGCACCAACATCCCTGACTTATACCGAAGATATCCAGATTGGCCGTCTTCGGTTGCATAACGAGTTACAACACTATCTACTGTTTCGGGGAGAACCGAATCTAAAAGTTGATACCCACCCCCCTGATTTACGGTTACTAATTTGTTTATCAATGCGGGAAGCATTAGCCGTCCCCTCCTTAGCTAAAAGAAATTGCCTCGATCTGCAGACCAGAAGGCAGTGTGTCATTGAAAGTTATCGTGGTAGATGTCTTTTCGACGTACTGAGCGCTGGATCCAGCCTGGCAGATGATCCCGTCCAGATAGATAAAAAGCCGATTAGCACCCATCGTGTACTCAGGTACCGCAAAAGAGGTTCCAGCCGTCAGATCAGAACTCAGCGTTGTGACTGCTCGGACGATAGAAATGCCGCCGGCTTTCGTTACGGCATCGATAGCGCTGTCCCGTGCAGAGGCAATCGCGGTCTGGGCAGAAGCGATATCTGACTCGATCTGAGTCTTGTCTGCCGAGACCGCAGACTGAGACGCCGCCGCGGCAGAAGCACTCGCAGAGGCGTTCTTTTCACTCGTTGCCGCACTGGACGCCGAGGAAGAAGCTGCAGACGCGGAATCCTTAGCCGCCGATGCCTGACTGGTAGCAGTAGCCGCAGAAGCGCTTGCCGCGTTTTTGGATGACGCCGCCGCGGTCGCCGAATTGGATGCGGCACTCGCCGAAGAAGCGGCGGCTGAAGCAGAACTCGCGGCGGTCGCTTCGGCATCAGAAAACTGATCGATCAGAGCGGCCGCTTTATCCGCCAGTTCTTTCGTATAGCCTTGAATCGGGGCAACGGCGTAACGTCCGCTTGCGGCCGTTGTCCCTTTGTAGGCAACAGCAAGAATTATTTCCGTGGCTGAAACGACCTTCGAAATTTCGTAGAGCAGCCCGTCCGGGCCTACAAAGCCATCGCTCCCGATTCGGATGTTGTCGACCCATGCCGTCCCAGCCCCGGTTACCGTGGGTGACCCACTCGTAACGGAGCAAGTTCCCGACTTGTACCATGCCATTTTTAACTCCAAGAAATTGCGTTGACCGCATCAATCGTCTCTGCCGCCTGAACGGACTCAACGAGCTTTTTCCGCCTTCCCACGGCTTCGGCAGACGCCTTGCTGTAAGCCTCCACGTGCGATTTGACCTTGCCCATGAAGTCGTTCAGCTCAATGCCTCTGGCTGAAGCGCAGGCTGCGCACCACGGAACAAGGTCGGCGGATGGGGAGGATGAGGCAAACCATGCTTTGCATTCGTCTGCCTGCTGTTGCCAAGTGGACTGCTCATCCTCCGGGTAGCCGGATTTAAACTCGTCCAGTGCCGCGCTCATAGCTTTCGTCAGTTCCCTGACTTTGGACGCCTTAGCCGCAGAAAGCTCAGCCGCCTCATCGGCGGCCTTTTGTGCATCGGATCTGGTGTCTTCCCACGCATGCTTTGTCCAATTAAACGTGTGATACTTCGAGGGCTGAGCGGGCTTTTTCTGCCACCCCTCTCCATTCCACCAGTCACCCTGAGGATTGCCTTCCATGGCTTCGGCGCCTTCGGAGATATTCGCCTGCAGCTGTGCCGGATCGCCCCAGAAGGTCTTAAGGAGCTGCCCTGTCGCTTTATCGATAATCGCGTAGTTCATCTTTTCATCTCTTCATCTCTATTACGGCGATGGATTCGGACCGCACGCGCGACAGGTTGTAGGGAGAAACAGCTACGGAATACGTATATGTTCCCGCTGAGCCCGGGGAGTCTAAATAGGCAAACGTCAATGTGTGATCCAGTCCGTTTCCGCCAGTCCACCCACCGGTGCAGTAGGTCGTGAGATACGTTCCATTCCGATAAAGCTCCGCCGATCCTCCGGCAAAGTAGCTTGAAGATGACTCATCGCTGGATGTGATTCCTTCCAGATAGCAGGAGAAAATGATGAGCATCCTGCTGCCTGAAACGGCCGTATAAGAAATGCTTTCCCCGCTCGCCCCGGCAGTTCCCGTGACTGCTCCGTCCAGAATCTTGTAGAAGTCCACGGCGTTCGAGCCTATTTTCAGGTTCGTAACCGAAGCGTCCCGAATCTTCGCATTCGTAATTGCGGCGTCACCGATTTTTGCCGAAGTAATCGCTCCGTCCTGAATTTTGGCATTTGATATCGAGGCGTCTGCGATTTTCGCATTCGATATCGAAGCGTCTTGGATAAGGGCGGAATCCATATAGACCTGCCCGCCGGAAACAGTGAACGGAGAGGTCACGGTTCCGCCGCTTTCCGTGCTGCTCAGTATGGCGAAAGTGTCGGCGTTCACGAGGAACTGCGACTGCACGCTTCCGGACGAGTTATCCACACCGACAGCAAAGCCTGCGGCGTAGTACTTGCCGCCGGCCGTGATGCCGGTCTTGACCGTATAGGCAGAGGACAGCGTTCCGTCAGCCTTGGCGATCGCGGTGGCGTTTGTTTCAATGTCCGCCGAGTTCTGGCCGATCTTGGCTGAAAGCTTTGTATCTAGTTCAGCCAGGGCTTCTTCATTGCTCGAGCTTGTTTTTTGGAGCTGAGTTATCGAAGCCCGGCTGCTCCATTCGTTAAGGACATCAGCCAGATCGCCTTCGGCATCCGGAGCGCGGGATATCTGGGATTCAATGCTGCTGACGATTGATTGCGCATTGTCTGCCGCGTTCTTAGCCTCGGTGGCTGTGCTTGAAGCCGTTCCAATTTCTGACATCAGATCGCCTCCCAGCTGCGTGGAAGTGATTTTGTTTGTCAGATAGCCGAGAATGTTTGCGGCGTCAGTGGAGCTTGTTCCTTCCACCCCGCCCGTGGCTGATGCCGGGTAATAATCTCCCGCCAGTCCATTTTTATCAACAAGCCGAACCCAGAAGTAGAACGTCTGCCCTGATTTCAGACCCGTAAGCGTGTATTTCGCCTGCGGATACGGCAGCATGGTGAGCAGGGTTGCCGCAGTGCGGTCGTTCGTTGCGCTGTACCAGATCTCCGTGTAAGAGAGGATATTCAGCCCGCTCGGGAATCCCCAGTTAAGCGTGATCCCAAAGATTTCGGACGAAGCCGCAAGGCTTGCGGGAGATGCTGGAGCCGCTAGCAGTCCGTCAATGGAGACTGCGTCCGAAGCCTTCCAGGGGGACTTAACCCCCACCGTATTGGTGGCTCGGATTCTGAACTGGTAGGTCCCGCTGTAGGCGTTCGTGATGTCGTACGAGCAGGAAGCCACCTGCGGAACTGTTATCCAGTCCGAGTTATCCCGCTTCCACTCGAGAATGTAATAGCCCACTCCTCCGGTAACTTCTGGCTTCGTCCACGAGAGCGTCACCGTGGTTGAAGAGATGCCCTGTTCAACCACTTCGTTAGAGGTGATTGCGAGATCAGGCGGAGCGGGAACGGAACTCTCTGGAATCGAAGTGATGATCGTGTCCGAAAGGGCAGATCCATAGTCAACCGCCGCGTATTTGCTCTGTTCGTTCTGGATTGCGGCGATATCAAAGGTGCTCCCATCCCCTTCCGTAACAGACACAACCCTGAACGTCTGCGTCTGCAAATCGGAGTTAACAACCGCCCAAATGGATTCGGGCTCAGGAGCCGCAGAAAATGCGGTTCCTACGGTAATGGTCGTTCCATCAACCGCAGAAACAGTCCGCGATTCCGTTTTTCCCGAGGGGAGTGTGCAGATCAGCGTGTCGCCCACGCTGATGCCGTCATTCTTATCCACCACCACCTGTGTAGTGGAATTGACGGCGTGCAGGCGTCCTCCGATCCTTTTTCCAGCAATGGCAGGATCAGCAATGCGAATGATCTGCCCAGGGGTCGCAATAGCCCCATCCAACCCTACAGAGAAGGTGACGCTGCGAGTTTCCCTTTGTGAGGTAAGCAGCGTCCACAGTCCCAGACGGTGCGCCTGCGACCGGGAAGAGCAGGCAAAAGCGGTGATCGAGGTCGCTACAATCCCGTAGCGTGCAATCCCGTCAGCGTCCTCGACCGCTTCGACCTTGGTGTTGTACATGTCATCAGGGTCGTTATAACTAACGTAGCAGACGGTATAGCGGGTGGATCTGGCACTGCCCTGATACTGGAATTTTCCATCGATTACGTTCGCGGCGGTGTAGGTGTACGAAGGATCCCGAGGCATATCGGCCACGGGGATAGCCGAGCCATTGCCCCAGTAAACGATTCCTCGGAAAACGGTCGCAAGGTCACTCAAAACCGCTGTGGCGTCCGCTGCCGATTGAAGGTAGCAGTTGCAGGTGAAGCGAGGCTCCGTGTTGCTTCCTACGCCGGTAGGAACGCTTTCATCGCAATACTGGGCGATCTCATAAAGCGACCACTTGTCAATGTAGCCCGCGTCTAACACATCCCCCAGGCCGTAGCGGTCATTCGTCAGGATGTCATAAAACACCCAGGCAGGGTTGTTTGAGTATGCGGTCTTGAAAGTCCCATCCCACGTACCTGAATAAGTGCGTGCGTCCGCGTCATAGTTTGAGGGGACGCGGATAATGCGCCCTTTGAGGTGGTAGGCGCGGGTAGGAATGGAGCTGAACTGCGAGGCGTCAATCTTGATCGCGGCGAGCGCGCTCATGGGATAACGCAGTTTTGCGTCAATGATCTCGGTATAGGCCTGAACGAGGGTCGTGTCGCTGATGTAGTTTGTGCTGCTGTCCGCGGTCGAGCGGCGCACTCTGATCGTCCAGGGAGCCCCGCCGGAAGGCAGATCAATCCGGTGCGAACGGGCGTAGGCCGAGGTCGTTTTACCATCAAACGCCGAAGAAACGACCGTGGAATACGTCCCTCCATTGGAGGACAGCTCAATCGTGTAATCCACACGATATCCATTGATGTTCCCGTTCTTCTGGTTGACCTTCTGGAGTCCGGAGACCGCCAGAGTAATACGGACAGCGTCAAGTTCCGTGTTCGTGAACGTGTGAGTCCACGGAGTGGAAGCCTTGAATTCAACACCAACAGAGGTGGTCGATTCGGACGCGGGGAATCCGGAAACGGGATCCTGATCCTGCGTCCCAGAGCGGAACTGGATGTCATAGCCCGAGAAACTCGCCGTCCCATCAGAAGACAGAACCGGAGTCTCATCAAAATAGACGGATTTCAGGCCATCCACAGGCCCGACAATCTCACCCTCAGATAGCAGATCGACAATGCGGGCGTACGAAGTGGAGTGCAGCGAGTCGCGATCTTCTTCCCCACCGGAAGATCCGCCTCCGCCCTTTTTCGCGCCTTGGACGATTCTCCACCCGCCTTTAACCTTCGTCATGCCTGATCCTCTGCGTAAATGCCTGCGGAAATAACCGCGCTTCCTACCGTCATCTCTCCGTAGAGGAGAGGAACCGGCCCGCCCTGCGCCTGCGTATTTACCGCCCCGCTGAAGTTGTAGGACGAACCATTATCGGAACTCGACCCGCTCCCACTTACGCTTGAAACTGGAGAAAGAAACTGAACCAGTCCGCCCAGAGCCAGGGCCGCCCCCATCTGAGCCGCCACGGCGTAGCCACCGGTTACGCCTAAGAAACTACCGGCTCCTGCACCAGCTCCCGCCGCGGCACCGCCACCCGCAGCACCGCCCGCTGCTCCTGCCGCACCCGCCGCGGCACCGCCAGTCCACACGGCGGCAACAACGATCACAATGCCGATAAAGATCTGCATCAAGCCACCGCGTTTAGCGCCCATGAGAATCGGGGCTATACGAATGTCGTTGTTTCCCACCGGATAGCGAAATTGCTTAGTGTCTTTAAGATTTTCCTTACCCACCCAAATCCCGTACCCAATGCCGCGATCCTTGGATGTCATCAGTTCCTGCTCGAAGCCTGGGCAAACGACCCTCAAGGCCCGAATAGCCTCTTGGACAGAGGAAACAGCAAGACGGTGAACCCTTCCAAACTTCCGTCCAAGGTTCCCATAAAGACGAATTGTGCGAAGCTTTTCACTCATTTCTATACCTGATGATCAAGCGGGTGTGCTCAGCCCAGTACCCGCCGTAAATCACTCTCTCGCTCAAATGCCCGTACATGTGGTGGAGCACGCAGTTATGAACCGGATAAAGGGTTGGATCCTCTTTAAGCGGATGCTCGCCCAGGAAGATGCCCGCATGATTGACCACTGGGGCCCGGATCTGCATCAGGATGAGATCTCCGTAATCAAGGTGCTCATCATCCCGGAGGGCGGAAAAGCCTGCGTCACGGAAGTTCTCCATATAAAGGTCTTCGCCCTTGTTCCACCACTCATCCTTGCGCAGGAAATCCGGAAGCTCAATGCCTAGCTCTCGCTCGTAGAAATCCTTAACAAGCCCGTAGCAGTCAAGCGTCCCGTGGTAGAACATCCTCCCTACGAGCGGGGCCTTGTAGCCCGAGGGTTTGGTCATGGTGATCGTCCCCGCGCCCTCTTTCGATACGAAGCAGATCAGCCACGGGAGCCCTGAAGATTCAATTCCTACGAGATCTGCCTCAGATGGGTTCGGATTGGCATCAGGATGGCTGTGAACCACCGCAATGACCTTTCCTTTGTCCTCTGCTGCCGCATAATCCTTGGGGTCGAGGACGAAGTGGTCGAGATCGCCCAGATTGCGGCAGGGAAAGTACTTTTCCTTTCTCCCTACAGCAACCACAAGCCCGCAGCACTCGTTAGGGTAGGCCTGCTCAGCGTGCAGCCTGATCGCTGCTTCCGTGGAGGTCTTCATGTCAGTAGGTCTTGGTATTCGCAGCGGGGAATCCGCCGAAATTGATGACTGCCGCGTCTTCGGAAACACCCTGCTGAGCGGCAAAACGCTTCTTGCAGTCACTCAAGCGGCCTGGGCAAACGTCCTTAGCGGCGTCCGCCACGGAGTTTCCATCAGCGTCAAAGTACGCAGATCCGGTGTATCCGCAATATGTTCCGCGGTATCCACCCTTCAGCTTCCAGCAGCACAGGTTGGCGATAATCTGCCTCGAAGGAAGCTGCCTGTTAGCGAAGTCAAGGGCTGTGGAAAGGGTGAACTCGATTTCCGTTTTGGTCTCATTCGCCTTCTGCTCGACAATCCAGACCTCGTCAGGAAGATGCTCGTCTGGATCGGCGGAGGAATTGCCTTCGGTGAAGTTTTTAGCGTCAAGGTATTTGGCGAGCGTCCTGTGGCGGACGAGCTTCACGCCCACCAGGTCGTCATAAGTCACGCAAAGGGCCGAAATAATGCCCGGGATCTTATTTCCATTAGCGTCCTCGCCCACGTTGCTGATCGTGAGTGATGGCTGAGGTTGTTGGCTCTCACTGGTGCGCTCGAACCCCGTAACCTGCATTGCCCAGGGCGTATATTCCTCTCCCTGCCACCAGATCGAGCCGCTCTCGGTGTAGGCGTGGAAGCGAAGCCTTTCTCCGCCCACCTCATCAAGCTTCAACTCATAGAGGTCAATCAGCTTCCCGGGCGAGAGCTTCTGAATGTCCGCAGTAATTGTCATTTAAGCTCCAAAAAACTGCATGAAGTCGACAGACAAATTCCAAATCCTCCCACCCTTGGGTGTGAGGCTGTAGTCCGCAGCCGTCCAGATCAAAGTGCTGTCGGAGAAGGGCGGCTTCCAATAGAACGGTTCGTATCCGGCTCTAGCATCGAGAAACGCCTTAATTTCCTTGATCTCGTCCTCATCGCCCGAAAACTGGAGGCTCCATGCCTGCGGGAGGTTGTTAATTCCATCCCCAACCACCTGCCTGTATCCATCCCCATATTGGGCGGAGAGAGTGCGGGGCTTCACGCTGCCCGAAGATGATCCAAGCGTGGGTTTGAAAGTAAAAGTCTCCATTTAAACCCTCCCTGCCCGCCACTTCCACAGGATTCCACCTGGGCGCATCTGGTTCATCATCTCGGACTGAACCGCGGTTCCCACAAGGCGGCCCAAAGCATTGCCCATAGAGAAGTCCTGATTCTTAGTGGTTGACGTCTTTGTCGTCCCGGTTCCATCGGAAGAGACGTTTACGACAACATTGACCGCTCCGGCAGTGCCTTGGGCCTGAACGCCCAGACGGCCGCTGCTCGTTCTGGTAAGCGGCATGATGGCTTCCGGCCCCGCTTCTCCCATAAGGCCTACGCCCTTAGCGAACGGAAAGAGGGTAGGCCTGCTCACAACCTGATTTGCGTAAGCGTGAAGCCCTGCGGACTGGAATACATTTCCATTCGCGCTAGCGAATAAAGAACTCACGCCGGAGGCAATAGATCCAAACAGCCCGGATCCCTGCACCTGCTTGAACAGCCCGGACATCGCCGCACGGATCTGAATCCGCACGATGTCTTTGACCACGCTCGTGGCGAAATCGCTGAACCCGCCTTTGCCTGTAACACAGAAATCAACCAAGGAATCTTCCATACTAGAAAACGCATTGCTGAAAGCTTCTTTGGTCTGGTCGGCTACTTTGCGATTGGATTCGATGTAATCGCCAAGGGCGGCATTTGCGCCATTCACCCAATTTTCTTCGCCTTCCCGCAGCGTCTTCCAATGGTTGTCCCATGCCTCAACGGCCTTTTTCTGATAACCCTGAAGAGCTGCGAGCCGCTGATCATAAGCTTCCTGATCGTCTTTATTCCACGCCCCCAGAGCCGTTTGCTGGTCGCGATCGCTCTGAAGCTTCCTGCGCTCAGAACTGACCTTGTCGTCAATCCCGTTTAGCCCAGAGGCGTAGGAAAGCGCACTCGCTCCCATCCACGCGGATGCTTCTTCCCTCGAATACTGAGTTCTGGTCGTGTTGAGCGCGTCTTTCAGCGTGTTCTGATACGAGAGCAGGGCGGCCTGACGCTTCCTGATAGCGGCTGTTTCATCAGCATCGATTTTCGAGAGCTTCGCAGCTGCGGACGAGCGCACTTCCTGCATCTTCGAAGTGTTGCTCGCGGTCTGCTTTTGCAGATTGATCCTGTCCCGCCCGTTCGCCTTTTCCTTTGACAGGACGGCGTTCTGCTTCTCAAGAGCCTTGATCTGCGCTTCGGTATCCTGATTGACAAGATCACGCTTCTGGCTGAAATAATCAGCCGCAGTCATCGAGCCGCTTCTATAAGCGGCATCAAGAGCGGTTGTCTGCGCCTGTATCGAGCTTCTTTCAACCCGCAGCGCATCCTGAATTTCGGACACATCGGCGCGAGTTATGTAGGGCGTTAAAGAAACACTCTTGCGAGACGATGCCTTTCGACCGCCTTTAGAGATGCTCGCCTGGTAGCGGGAGTTCTCTTTTGCTATGCGGCTCTTGTAGTTGGGCTCGGAAATAAGACCATTAGCAGCCTTATACTGGGCGTTGATCGAAGCAAGATTCTTAAGATGCTCCCGGTCTTTCTTCTCTCTATCCGACAAATATTTGTCAGAGTCGGCGATAAACGCCTTAGCCGCATCATCAGCAGCCTTCTGCTTCTGTTTTTCGGCGGTTACTTTGCGCTCAGAGTCAATCTGCTTCTGAAGCTTAGAGATCTGGTCTTCCAGCCATTTTTTGGCTTCAGTCTGAGCGGGGCCTAAATCAGCCAAACGCTCCTGATATTTTTTGAGAAGATCTTCGGTGGTTGAAGCCTGGGTAATGCTCGACATCGCCCGCCAAGCTTTGGACGCTTCTTCTCCAACCCACGCCCAGGCTCTCCCCAGAGCGTTCAGGTTTGCCTTGACTTCCTCAGCCCGCTCCTTCATCGCCTGAGCGTAAGATTTTTGAGCGAGAGCCGCAGCCTCTTCCTGTCGTCCCTGATCTTCTAACGCTTTGATGCGCTCGAAGGTGGAAGCGTTCAGATAGTGATACTGAGCATCGAGAGCTTGAGAAGCCTTTACGGGATCGTCAGCAAGCTTATTGAACTGCGCGATTGTGTCTTCGATGGACTGCCCCGTCACATCCTTCATGTTGACGGCGGCAGAAGCGACCAACTCAAAAGCATCGCCCGCTATCTTCGAGTTTCCGGCCAACTGAACGACAGCATCCTGAGCCGAAGAGAAACTACCGGTTGCGTTGCCTATGGAATTAACCATAGAGTTCAGCTGACTAACGGTCACTCCGGCGGCATTGCCCGTCATCGTGATAGCTGAATTCAGCTGTTCATCCCGCTTTATCCCGGCATAAGCGGCGTAAGCGACCGTTCCGAGAGCGGCTGCGGCAACTGTTGCGGGGCTGACAATTCCGACAAGCGTAGACCCGAGAGCCTTAGCCGCAGGAACAACGCCGCCGAACATATCCTTTAACTGGCCGCCCTGTTGGAACAAAACAGTAAGCGGACGCTGCCCCGATTGCATACTTACGAAAATATCGGTCAGCTGAGCCGGTACACCGCGCATAGCAGCAGCGATTTCCTTCTGCGACTTACCGTATTGAGAAAACGTTGTCGTAGCCGCCTTAGCCGCAGAATTCGCGCTAATAATCTGCTGCTTGAGGTATTCCTGAATCTTGCCCGTAGTGCGGGTTTCGATCCTGTACCCAAGCATGGCATCCTTCGAAAGACCGAAAGCTTCTGCCTGCTTGACAAGGCTGTCAACGCGCTTGCGCTCAGCAGATGTCAGCTTGTTGTACTCGTCCCGGACTTCTTTAGACGCTCCTTCCAGACCCTTCATGGAGCGTTTGGCGGCGGCAACGCCTGCCTGAAATTCCGCTACGTTGACCTTTATGTCTACTCTGGCTGTTCCTACGGTTTCTTCTGCCATCACTTGCTCCGTTCGTAGATTTGGTTCAACGCCTCAGATTCAATAATTCGGATCGAGTTCATAACCCTGTCGTATTCCTCTTTCTCCAGATCCATGCGGTCTAACTCGTGGAATATAACAAGATAATTTAATCCGACAGCTCCACCAGAACCCATGATCCATTGCGTGGAGTTGTCGGCAAAAACACGAAAGGGAAGAGCGTTCTCTTCCCATAATTCGAAAGGCCTCCCGTCATCGAAAAACACTGCGGAAAGTCCTAAATCTTTTGCGGCGATGCCTGAATCAGAATAGAACTCACGCACCGCCTCGATCAGTTTCCCTTGAGATGGGTGACGAAGGCTTTCTGATAACCCTGAAGAAGCGCAATCCCAAATCCCGGATACTCATCGCAGAGCTTTTCAACGCTTTCATTGTCGAGCGGGCATTCAATATCCCATGAATCAACCACAGCAAGAACTGCGTCCGCCTCCGCTCCAACAGGGTCTTTGCGATTATCGAAAACTGTTGCAAAGAGCGACTCGAAGGCCTTTCTCCCCATGTGCCTGAAAGTAACCTTGCACTTGAGATCAGCCCCCTGGGCGGTGAATGTCAGGTTTGCGTCAAACTTGGGATTGGCGGTTATTTTGAAAGCCATTGCCACACATCCTTATTAATTAGGAAGCAGAGTAGAAGGTGTACGGAGCGGCGAGAGCGAAAGAAAGCACAACCGTTTCGTTCGTGTTGATCGCAATCGTCGGATCGCCATCGAAACTCACATAACCCGGATAAAGCGCAACATCGCCCTGCGGAGAAACAACGCGGAGAATGCGAAGATCGCCCGCAGCGTTTGCGCTCAGCAGCGTGCTGTACCAGTCCAGTTTCGGATCGAAGTGCATCGTCAGGTCGATGGATTTCGCGCTGCGGTATGTCGGACGCTGACGCTGCATGCCCGTGCGATCCTCAAGGAACTGCCACTGCTCGAAGTTGGCATCGCCGCCGCTCTTGCTCACTTCGGTGATCTGATTGATCTGAACCCACGTTTTAACAGCAACAAGAGATCCAGTACCTTCGCCTGCAGGGTAAACGGTGGTGTCGGAAGTGTCGATATTCTCAAGCGTGGCGGCGTTAGTCGCAAAAGCGGAAACGCGGGCGGCACGCTGATTAATTCCGCTCCAATTGCTCGAGAGCAGGACGATATCGTCCATCAAGACCGTGGAAGCAACGGTGGCGACAGCGGAAGAGGCGTTCGTGATGGCGGAAATCGCCATCGAATCGCCAAAAGCCGAAGAAATGGAAACTACAGTTCCGTTAGCAAAATTCGAAGCCATGCGGCTCTCCTCTACGAAAAAAGCCGCTTAACGCGGCAAGAAACTAAAACCAAAATCCAAAATCCTGGCGAGTTCCGTAAATTCTCACGACCGAATCGTAAACAGCCGTCAACCCGCCGTATATCTCGCAATTAATGCCCGCACCCACAAGCATTTCTTCTACCTTGTGGGCGATAGTGTTCGCTTCATTCCTCGTATCAGCCCACACGCTGATCTGAATGCGTGAATGCCGTTTGTCAGGAAGCGTGTTGTCCACATACTGAACAGCGTTTCCTCCCACCTGTTGATAAACGATGAAAGGAAGATCAAAAACCTCCGGCGAAGTGTCGGGATAAACACGCTTATTCACAAGAGGCGAAAGGAGCGAATAAATTTCCTGCTCGATCGTCATTTCTTAACCTCATTCAACAGTTCCGGCAGTCTTTCCCGCCCGCGCTCAATCATCGCTTTCACAGCCCTTGCAGCTGACGCTTCATAAGCCGGGCGAAGAAACGGATAAGCGGGAACATACTTAATCTTTTTCTTTGTCTTTCCGTGGCTCACGAGCCAGTGTCCGAACTCGACCAGATGCCCATGCGGAGCCTTTGCCGAGTTCCACGATACGGAGTACTGGATGTGGGTGACATCAGAATCCTCATCCTTATAAGCGATATAAATCGCATCCCGCAGCGAGCCGGTTTTGGCAGCTGATTCCCTGTTTATCCCCTGCCGATTCCCGTTTCTTCCAATGCCGGGAACATAGACTGGGGCGCGTATTTTTGCCTCTTTGCTGATAATCTTTCCGCCAGCCACAGCCATTGAACGAGCCAAGTGAACCTTCATGTCGGGATCAGAACAGGCATCCAACAGCTTATTAACATCCGAAAAATCAGCCGTCATGTCGAAGCGATCAGCCATTGTTCATTCCCACGGCAACAACAAGGTCGGTGTATTCATGTCCCGCCATGTCCTGTATTACAGAGCGGATGTCGTAGATCGTTCCCTCGCAGACGGCCCGCATCTTCGCTGTCACGTCCGAGCGATAGCGGATGCGAATCGAGTACTGGCTGCGAGAAATGTCGCCGGACTCTGACTGATACTCGGAAGTGATCGTGCCCATGCCGGTCGGCGCCTTAATCCATGCCCAGACCGTGCAAAGATCCAACCACTCTTTCTTAGGCTGACCCCAGTCATCGGCTTCGGAGGACCTCTGCTGAATCGTCACCCGGCGGTTAAGCTGACCCGCTTTCATTTGAGTATCTCCAGTAAATGACCCACGGATCGAGGAGGTGGTCGTAATTGCGCTTCTTGCTGTCACCGCCCTCTGTTATCGCCCTGTTCTCGTAAAGATCGGAGCAGTAGAGGTAAATCCACGCCTTGACGGTAGCAGGAACGTTTGAAACGTCCGTGCAGAGGGCGTTTTCATCACCCCGCTTGATAATTTCGCGGCCCATAATATGCTCGGCCATCTGCGAAGCAGCGAGGATGTACGCTTCAATGAGAGTGTCTTCTTCCGAGTTGTCAACTCGCATGTGGAGCTTCACATCATCCAGGGATGCGGCTGCAACGCAGGTAGACGAATCAGGAGTTGTCATCTTGCTTCACCTTCCTGCGAGCGCGCTTGGGGGTGGTGGCCTTTTCAGGCTCGCTAAAGTCAACAGCGAGTCCTGCGCGAACATAAATGCCACGGTCTAGCGCGTTCACTTCAACGACCTGCCCGGACTCGATCATGCCCGCGATAGTGAGCGCCGACTTGACGAATTTAACTTTCATAATGAGCGAGAGGGGGCTTTCACCCCCTCCCTTTCGTTAAAAGGAAGCCTTATTTATCAGGCCGCGGGAACAGCCAGAGACCCGCCAACGAAGGCATCCGCACGCGGAACGATCACGCCCGCCATGCGAGCCTCGCAGCGGAGCGAAATCAGGTTGTACTCGAAGTCGGTCGAGTTCTGGGTCGCGATCTCAAGGGTCACGCCCTGACGATCGTATACCTGAGCAGTCCTGAAGTCGCCCACAAGGTACTGCCCCTTCGTCACAGAAGCGGAGGCCACAACCGGAATGCCCCACGGCGTGCGGCCCTCGAAGGAGGCACCCGGAACACCGTAGAGGTAGCTTCCATCAGTGGCCTTCAGACCCTGCAGCACCGCCCAGTCGAGCGGATTGAGCAGGACAGCGGAAGCGCGATAGCCATTGTTTTCAACCGTGGCGATCGAGAGGCGAATCAGGTCGAGCAGGTTGGCGTTGGATCCGCCGAGATCGGCAAGCTTGAAAGCCTGGGAGGTGTAGTTTCCAGTGGCAAAGAGACCGGAGAGGTTCGGAGCAACACCGTCACCGGAAACAAGCTGCTTCTCTACAGCGAGGCGCAGGTAGTACTGCATTTCGCTGTTCAGGAAGGCCATCAGGGCGGGGCTGTCGTCAAACAGCTGCTTCGTCACCTTCGCGACGTGGGCGATCGTCTGGACGTTCGCCTGCACCTTGGTGGTCGTCATGGTCGAAGCGGGCTTCTGGGTGCCTTCAGCCACTCCGGCGGCAGCAGAGGTGAAAGCAGTTTCCTTCACGTACTCGATCACGCCCGAAGAAGTGGGAATGTGGGTGAGCAGGGAGGAAACCGTCAGTTCCTGATGCGGAATCGCATTAATGCCAGGAATGCGATAAGGAACAGGCTGAGCGACAGCAGTGGTGAGCGGATCAGCTTTTTCAGCAAATTCGACCTCCTTGTTCGCAACGTGGTTCTTGTAAACATCACTCTTGATGAAGTTTTCGCCCATAGTCATGGTACGGGCGGAAGCATTGCTGCTGAAGGCTTCAGCCTTCTGCTGCAGATCAAGGAGAACGCGGGCCTGACGCACCTGCTCCTCACCGAGCTTAGCACGGGCCTTTTCAGCCTCTTCGCGGGAGGTCTTCTGGGACTTAACTTCCTCGTCAATAGCGGCGAGCTTCTTGTCGACCACGGCGAGGGATTCGATAACCTTGGATTCTTCCATTGTCATTTCCTTTAAGAATTAGCGGTTTTCAGCAGTTGATTGATGACAGCCTGAAGCTGTTCATCTCGAGCGTCAGAATCCCTCTGAGCATCGAACACGGCCCGCACTTTGCTGACAAACGTGAGAGCCTGAGACTTGGAAAATCCTGCATCCCGCAGTAGTTCCTCAATGTCCCGAATAGATTTAATTGAATCGACCACGGAGGAGAAATCCTCCGACTTGACCACAGAGACCCGGGCCTTCGAGTCCGCGGGGAAATTCACCACGGAGATCTCACGAAGCAGGGAAACAGACTTGATCGTTCTCCCCATTCCGTCACTCTTCCAGTCGTAGTCAGACTTCTGCAGCCCAATTCCCACAGAAAGCCCGGTAACCGTTCCGGCCTTGAGGGCCTCGTAAACTTCGGCCGCCTTCCCGATAGAGAGCGTGAGCTGCCCCTTGCAGAACAGACCTTTATTCGTCTGCGCCACGGACGTCCACTTTCCAATAGGAACGTCATAGGTTGCATGGTTGAAGAAGATAGGCAGGACGCCGGAGCCTAAGGCCTTCAAGGCCGGTTCGTAGGCATTCTCGAGGATCGTGTCTCCATAGGAGTCTTCCCCATTGAACACGGATCCATAGCCCTGAAAGCGGCCTGAAGTTCCATCCACACTGAGCTCGGCCTCTTCCAGAGGTACTGCTTTAGTGAAAAGGTCCATTTCTTTTCCTCATTGTTTAATCGGGGCCGTCTGGACAGGCGTCTGCTTAGTCTGACTGGGGTCGTTTTCACCCAGTTTCTCAATCGGAGCGAGGTTGTTCTGCGCGAGGAGCTTGTCCGCATTCTCTTCATCCGAGAGCGGAAGATTCTCCATGGCCCGGGCCTCGTTGCGCGTCATAAACCCGTTCTGGAGAGCCTGCGCATAGGCGTTGTAACGTGTCTGAATGTTCGACCGCTGCAGAGCGTTCATGTTGAATTCGCAGGTCACTTCACCCCGCTGACTGGCGGGAACGAGCTTCATTTCAAGGAGCTTCTCGAGGCTCACAACCAGTGGCTGAATCGTGCTGCGGTAGAAGTATTCCGTGAGTGATTCAATCGCCGTGGCTGAACCTTCGTTGCTGTTCAGAAGCGCACTGGGCACGCCAAACCACCGCCCTATTTCATCCACGGAAAATTTGCGAGAAGAAAGCAGCTCAGCGTCAGCCGCCGTCATCCCTAACTGTTGGAAGCGCATGCTCGCCGGGAGGACGTGCAGGAAGTCCTGTGGCCCGCCGTTAAATGGCTGCAGGTTGGAGAAGCGGTTCTTGATCTCCTCAATCTGCGTCTTCGACAGCTCGGAATCGACCATCATCAAGCCATTTAAGCTAGCTCCATTCCCATAAATAGCCGAAGCGTTGACCTGCTGATTTGTGATCTCCGTGGTGGTCGCTCGCATCAGGTCGAGCGGGCTCAATCCCACCAGGCCATTCCCGATTCCCCTCCAGTGGAGAATTTCCTCGGAGCTATAGTCCTTGTATTCACCGTCAAATGAATACTGGTATTTCAGCTTCCCGTCATCATCCAGATAGACGCCCACCTGATCGGCCGCGAGCGGGCGCAGGGAAACAAGATCCCCTACCACGTCACGGTTAATAAGAGCATAGGCATTCCCCCGCAGGAAGCGGTTCATGCCCATGGTCATCCAAAAGTCGAACGCTGTCTGGTTGTAATTAGGATGACTCAGAACCTGAGCGAGCCTGCTGCCGCGATCCTCAATCTTGTCATCGCCATTGCGCGTGTAGACCTTGAGCGACAGACTCGCAATCGTCTTGGAAAGCAGTTCAACCGCGGAAAACACCGCGGAGATCTGCATGGCAGCTTCCGGCACAATCGTCCGGGAGCCGGGCACGAGCGACCGTTCGGGGACGCTGGTCTGGTAGCCCGTGGAGTCGCCCGTAGAGCGGCTTCCGAGCCCCAGAAACTGGAAGATTTTGCCGAAAAGCATACGTTAAAGCCCCAAAAACCAGTTAAGGTCGAATTTCTTGGATTCAGTCCTTTCGGCCCGCGCGAGGGCCATGATTGCCGCAACCACGCCGTCAATCTTGCGATCCGGCGTCTCTTTGCGGGGATAAATGTTTTCCTTTGCGTCCGTGTGGCAGACCACGTTGCTCACCATCCATGTCAACACCGGATCCCCGTTGAAATGAATGCGCCCCGCAAGCACGAGAGCCTGAAAGCTCTTCATGGGCTCACTCATGTTCTGCACCGTCTGCCGATATTCGAGCATTGGGACATTTTCCTGGCTCAGCTCGCCCGCAATCTGAGTAGCCTGGAAGGGATCGTAAGCAACTTCAACCACGTTGAACCGCTTGCAGTCCTCAATGATCGTGTCCTTAATCTGCCCGTAATCTGTGACGGGGCCCTCAGTCACGTGGAGGAGGTTCTCGTACTCCCACCCCTGATACTGAGAATTGGCCCCATTTTCCACAGCGTCACGCGGCAGCCAATAATCTCCAAAGAGGTAGTAGTGATCCTCTCCGTTGACGCTCTTCTTGAACACACGCATCATTGCCGCGATATCGATTTTGGATGCGAGGTCTAGCCCCATGCAGCAGTCCTGCCCCTCGAAGTCGTTGTCGTCAAGGGATGGATCGGCGCACTTCATCCAGGCTTCCATGTTCATCCACGAGAGGTCTGCATTGCACCAGACGTCAAGATGCTTGGTCTTGAAGTTGTTCTCGGCGGAAGGAGTGGCTATGGCTTTAGCCTGGAGGGACTTGATCACCTCGGGGCGGACGCTGACCCCCCAATTGGGATTGGCTTTGGAGAGGGCTTCTTCACTCTTCCAGTCATCGTCCTTGTCAAGCGTGTAGATCACGCCGAAGTAGGAGTCGTCTTCAATCGCCCCGGAAAGGATTTTGGTGACGATTCCTCGCTGCTCGTAACAGATGCCCGCACGGTCAACGCCGGCGGTCGTGATCGAGACCATCAGGGAATTACGCCGCTTGCCCAATGATGTTTCAACAACGTCAAAGACATCACGCTTTTTGTGAGCGTGCAGCTCATCAATGATGGCCAAATGCGTATTCAAACCATCAAGAGTGGATCCTTCAGCGGACTTCGCCTGAAAGTAGCTGTGCGTAGAAGGAACATAGATAGCGTGAGCCTGCACCTGAAGGCCGTAAGCTTCCTTCAGGGCGGCGTTTCCCTGCACCATGGTCTGCGCATCACCGAAAACGATTTTGGCCTGCTCGCGCGTAGTCGCAAACGAGTAGACCTCAGCTCCGGGCTCATGGTCGGCGCACAAACAAAACAGCCCTATGCCTGAAAGCAGGGTTGATTTGCCATTTCCGCGACCCACTTCAATGTAAGCCGAGCGATACCGCCTGTTTCCACCATCACGCCTCTTCCACCCGAAGATGGTTGTGAGGATGAACACCTGCCACGTCTCGAGATGGATGTACCGCCCCGCAAGCTCGCCCTTTGTGTGGGTTAAATGCTCAATGAACCAACAGGGGCGCGCAGCCTCATCCGCATCAAAATAGAAGGGTGAATCCTTATCCTTCCACCGCTCGAGGTCGTTTCTCTGCCTCCTGCACGCTTCCTTCACGAATTCACAGGCAGGTACAGTTCCCCCAAGGACGTTGTCAATATATTGATTGGCAATGTCGAAATAACAGGGCTTATTCATACTTCAAACGGATTCGAATCGTCCTTCTTTTCCTCTCCCGCGGGCGCGCGCGTGCGCGCGATAGGAGTGAAGCCTAATTCTTTCTCAAGGCGCAGCATTGTTGAATCCACCTGCTGCATCATCAGGAACTCAGGTGCGGCCTTGCGATTGCCCTTATCGTCCACTGTGATCAGGCAGTCGCCGTCCGACCTTTCAACCATCTTCGCGAGCTTCCTGTAAAGGGCGTAATTTCGGCACCAGCGCTCGAAAACAGCCACGTCTGTGGCCTTCAGCGACCCCTCAGGGATGTTCGCAAGGACGTTCGTCCACGCGTCCCGAGCGTCTCCTGTAAGCCCTTTTGGCGGCTCGGCAGACAGCCATGGCCTCCCATCCCTGCGAACCGTGGCAGGCACACTTCTCGCGCTCGAATGAACGCCTTTAGCGCACTTTTCTTCGGCAGAAACTCGTCTTGCGGGCATAAATTCAAGTGAAAATAATCAGATACTGATGTTCGTACGCAAAAAATTGACGGATCAGCACGGTCGCGGGCCTCGGCAGCGAAAAACAGCCTCCCCCTGGGGGTGCGGGGCTCGATCCGCTCCATCGCTAGACAGAAAATCAGAAAATCTAGGCAGAGACGCTCTATCTATAGATAGAGCAGCGCGCGGCCGCGTCTACCAGTGCGCTAGTCACTCATCTTTCTCTGCGCTGCTCTTTCCCTAGCAGTTTTACGGCTATGGCATTCATGACATAGTGCCTGCCAGTTCGATCTATCCCAAAAAAGTCTCATATCTCTTTGGCCTAAGTTATTCCATGGAATAATGTGGTCGACATCGGTTGCTGCACGCGTTATTCCGCGCCGCAAACATTCAGCGCATAAAGGATTAGCGCGAAGAAATTCTTTTGCTGCGCGCCGCCACTTTCCGGTGTAGCCGCGCGCCGTAGCATTTTCTGTAGTCGCGTGTTTTCCATATCGCTGCGCCCGCAGAGCGTCAACTTTCTTTTGATGCTCCGGGCAGTAATGCGCCGAATAAGCTACAGCTTTACTACAGCCTGGATAAGAGCAGATATGGAGGAGAGGCATAAGAGAATCCAAGCAAACTCAAGGGAAAACCAGCCCGGCATAAAAAATAACCCGGTGATCTTGCAATCATCGGGTTTACGTTTCTTATGGGTGCAAAAAGGATGGCCATCGGCCACCCCTAAATATGCAACTGGCGTCTTTCGCTTACTGATATTTCATAGTTTACGCCTTATCATCTTTGAAATCAACAGTTTTATCTCTGGCGTAAAAATCGAGGATGTTCTTGAGCATCACGCTCGCGCGTCGAGTCTCCTCACAAAAACTATGCCTGTTTAATCCCAAAGCCCTTCCCAGCCTTTTTACGCGGATTCCCGGTCTAAGGTAAAGCACGCACATCATGAGGCGGTATTTTTCTGGATAAAGAGGCGAACAGAGGGCTTTTTCTACCAGTGCAGCGTCGGCAGGGTCTATCGGGTCATAGCTTTTTGAATCATCCTGATAAAAATCCTCCAGTGCTCCGAAGAGAGCAATCAGTTTCGTCAGCATGGGAACATGGGCCTTAGGCCTGTCTCTGTAGTATCTGGCCCAGTTAGTGAGCCGGAAATCGAGTTCCTGATCGATCACGCTTGATCTCCTACTTTCCCGGATAAGGAATGACATCGAACCCGCCGCCCTGACGTTTAGAGCGCGGATAGGCAACGAAGAGCGCGAAGGGGTACTGGGTGGCAACGCTCTTGCACTTCACTTTTGCGTCGTCGGCGAAGATTCGGGGACTGCCCTTGACCTCGTGCAGCTCCAGCTCGCCGTTCGGCCGAAGGATCATGAAATCGGGAAGGTACCAGCAGGCGCCATCCGCGACTTTTAGCTTTAGGCTTTCGAACCAGAAGTCCACTATTCTTCCGGCCTGCTTCTCGCCCTCGAGGTACATCGCGTATGCTGACTCGGTTCGATTAAGCTCTCCCTTCTTCATCCGGCCTTTCGCCCTGAGAGCGGTGAGGCCGTAGTTCTTGTGCTGCGTCTTAAAAAACATCCCTCAGTCCTCCTCCATCTCCACATGTGTATAAAGCTCGAGGACTTTCTTCAGGGTAGCTTTAGCGTCTTGAAGGTCCTGATACTCCTGGAGGTGTGGATACTTTTCGTAAAATTTGTAGTCACCTATGAATTGCCCAAGAGCGTCGATAATCGTCAAGAGATCATCCTGACTCAGCTTTTTTGCCATACCTTCATCCTCTCCCCATCAAAACGGGACATCCGCGCTAGGGGCAGATGCGGTGTTCCGCGGGATATCTCCCCCCTTCGCCGCGGCTTTCTTTGCTTTGGCCCATGAGACGGGTACCTTACAGCAGACAAGGATATCGACCGCAAAAGAGAGCGCATCTTTCCCTGTGTACTGCGTCCCGGCAATCGCCTTTCTCGCCATTGACTGGACGAAAGCGCGGTACCGTCGGTCTTCATCCGGGATATAGGTGTGACCATTCCTCATGAACCGAGGCCGGGCGACTCCTCTCGCTTTACCCGGCACCTGGAAGCCAAACTCAAAACTCACTTTTCTCCTCCTGCTTTTCCTTGAATTCCCTCCGGACCTCGCCAACATAGCAGGTGGAGATCCCAAATCGGTCTGCCACTACCGGGATTGGCAGCTTCATCGATGCTCGAGCGATATGCTCCCGAATCACTGCCGGGAAGCGCTTTCTGCTACCGTCAGGCAACGCCCTGAGCTGCTTGATGTACTTTCGGACATCGCCGTCAGTCTTCACCCATGAAGCATCCGGCACCAGGCGATGATCGTGGACAGAAGGACGGACTATCCCCTTTCGCTTATACGCGTCCGCGATGACGCCTATGGTGACCTTTAGCCGGGCTTCAAGGTACATAGCCGGTGCAGTCCGGCAGAGGATATCCAGAGACTTCCAGACATCTTCAGGGATGGCGTCAGGGAAGATCCTCGCGCCCTTGGCGTGGGAGATGATTTCTCGTCTTGCCTCGACATAAGCCGATACCTTTTGGAAGTGCTCCTCGCACTTTTGCAGGTCTTCCAGCGGGGACATCCGCTCATCAGTCAGGACTCTGACGGCCCTATCTTTGGCTGCCTTTTCCTTGGCATCGGCTATCTCGGCGACTCTGGCGACTGGCTGCGTGAGCGTGTGATTAATAAAACTGGCTGAGATCATGTTTACCGCCTCATCTTTTCTTCATTTCCTGATTTCGCGTTTAAACGGCCTACAAGCGTTATCCTGAGCCTCATCGGTTCATTTATCGTTTTTCCTCGGGATGACGCTCTGAGAGGCTCCTAGGTGCCTTTACGGGCATTTTGTGAATAACAGTGCCCCTGAGCTGGATAAAAAGCATGGTTAAATCCACCCCGGGCCTTCGGGACTCAGTGCTTCTGCCTGATGGCTCTTTGAAAGATCGATCCCCGAGAGTGACTGCGGCATCAGCTCCATCAGCTGGCGCTCAGGAGAAAGACAGAACTGCCCGCTCGACTTTTCGTACCAAAGCTTCTGCTTCGCTACCGCACCAGTCTTCCGCTGCTTATCGAGGAGCAGTACCGTGTCAGGCGCCCGATCCCACCCGGCGTTTTTTGTCTTCAGCTCAACCGCTTTCTTTTCCTTCGGGAAATTCCGGAAAACAATCACCACGTTATCGGCAAGATTGCTGATGTCGGCAGACCCGGAGATGGAGTAGCGGTCAGGAAGCTTTTCTTCGTCATGATCAGCGGCGTTCGCTTTCCTGAGATGCGCTACAAGATGGACGTGGGCACCAGTCTCAACCGCGATCCGCTTCAGCTGCTCGGTAATGTGGCGCTGAGTCTGAAAGAGCTGATCGCTCGAGTGCCCGCCCGTCAGCATCATGAGGTTATCAACGAAGACATGCCGGCAGTGTTTGACAGCAGCGGCATAAGCCACTGCGTCAAGGGCATACCCGGGATCGATCGCCCCGCGGTTGCGGTATACCCAAAGAAGCCGCTCACACCAGTCGAAGAACTTCTCCACCTTTCCGGACTCCCCGATGGAGAGACCGCGGCCGTAAGCTATACGAACCATCTGCATCACGGTGTCCTTCGGCGCCATCTCGAAGGAGAGCAGGCACACGGCGCGCTTCTTCATCATCATTGAAAGCGCGACCTGGGACATCAAAGCGCTCTTGCCGGCGCCGTTATTTCCCGCCCACACAGTGAGTTCACCTGGTCTCATCTGAAACCTCGGGATCACAGGACAACTAACCCCGCTGTTCCTAAGAGGATGATCCACCTCTTCCATAAGTTCAGCCTGCATCGTTGCGGCAAGTACGATATCTGGTGATGGGTCCTTCCCTGACCAAAAGCCTTTCACGTCTTCTGGCTTCAGAAGGAAATTACCTGCGTTCATAAACTGCCCCTCCATAATTTCTGATGTATCTCTCTGCCTTGGTATCTCCATGAGCCGCAAAGACGACAATAAGAGGAAGTCCTGAAAAGATTCCTTCTCTGGCTTCCAGCATTCTCTTCATCCCCTCTTCACCGTCGTACATAACGTGTACCATGCGTCCTTTAATGAACCTCTGCCAATCAATGACAGGAAGACGGTCTTGAAGGAGGATGTCTACGACACCTTTTATTCCTAAGGACTCGCTTTTCTCTACGGTTTGGAAATCTGGAGTCTCTGAGTGAAAGAAGACAACGACAGAATCCATTGGTTCAGCATCCATTGCCTGACTGATCAGCATTTCAGATTTCCTCAAATAGACGTTCTTCAGCAGTCAGATGCCTCACTTCCCTTCTTTGTGCTTCTTTCTCTCTCCTTACCCATGTCTGCCAGCTTTGCGTCCAGCCTTTATCTGACCTTCTGGTGGAGGAACCTCTGCCGTTCTCCCAGTAGAACCTGAAGTCAGTAAAGACTTTCTTAGGATCCAAATCAGGACGTACGGCTTCGATGTATTCCTTCCAGGCATCCGGTATCTCGGATAGCGAGAAGAGGTGTGTCTGTGCCTCCCGCTTCGCCAATGGCGAGGGAGGAGGTAGGGGATTCTCTCCTTCCTTGTTAAGTTCCTTGTTAACTTCCATGTTAGGGGTCGACTTTTCCACCCCCTCCGGGTCGACTTTTCCACCCTCCCCGGGGGTACTTTCATACCCGGTAGACTTCCCGACCGGGTCGACTTTTCCACCCGGTATAGACAGTTGATACTCGGTCTTTCCGCCCGGGTTCCGGGTGTAAGTCACATAGCCCTTTGCTACCAAAACTTTCAGGGCTTTCCTTACGGTATCTTTACAGACTCCGGTATCCCGCATGATTGTTCCTATCGAAGGGCAGCAAAGTTGCGTAGCGCCGTTTTTCCTATGTGCGAGGCAAAGCAAGATGTACTTGTCCATTCCTCCGATATCAGAAACGTTCCATGCGCGGTCTTCTTCTTTGAACATGCGTCCACCTCGTCATGAGACCCTCTTGCCCCTGCGTGATTTCTTTGGAGGTCTAAAAAAATTCGGGCAAAGGATGTATTCAGGGATCCCTGTCAAGGCAGAAACTTTTGCCGCATACCTATACGAGACATACCCAAGCTGCCTCCATCTGCTCACTGCTTGATGCGTGATTCCCAAAGCATCCGCCAGTTCGATGTCAGTTTTGCCAAAAGCCGCCACAGCGCGATCAACTGGGTTAGTAACTTGGATCCGTTCCATTTTATTCCGTGCAGCAATTAAAGATAGCTTAATGTTATATTTTTATGCGTAGAAAAGCAATAGTTAGTTGACTTTAATTTGTTCGCCCATTGCTGTATAAGTGCAAATAACAATTGCATTAACGAGGAGGCGCGGCATGACGTTGCAAGAGCGTTTGCGTGGGCTGATGGCAAGAAAGGGGCTAACTCAGCAGCAGGTAGGTGATGCCGTCGGCGTCACCCGCCAAGCCGTCGCTAGGTGGCTTGCTGGTCTTAGCGAGCCAAAAGGCAAAACCTTAGGGAAACTTGCATCTTTTCTCGGATGCACGGCTGCTTGGCTACAATTCGGTGAAGGCGATTCAGTCCAAGCTTTTATTGAAGGTGAAGAATCTCCACCAGACGGGGTTGTTGAAATTAGGGAATACCAGCTGCGAGCATCGTGCGGATGCGGCGCTGAGAATGACTGGGAAGAGATTCATAACAGCCGGGCGACGTGGTACCGACGCGAGTTTTTCGACACCAGAGGCGTAAAACCGGAGCAATGCCGCAGAATAACGGCTCGTGGCGACTCTATGGAACCTTTTATTTTTGACGGTGATCACGTACTTTTTGCCGAAGAAATAGAACCTGTTCAAATTAGAGATGGCCATTTATATGTACTCGCGATTGCTGGCCAACTAAAAATTAAACGCCTTGCTTCTGTAAAGGGAGGCATAGAAATTCGTAGCGACAACCCAACCTATGGGACTGAAACCTATAAGGGGGACGAACTCTCGCAAATAAAGATATTTGGTAAGGTGCTTGAGATAAGCCGCGCTGTATAGCAACCCCTAAGTAGCCTAACAAGCAATCATGTTTGATAAAAAGCAAAACATGGTTGCTTTTTTATGCTTTTAATAGCAATTTTCTATTGCTTATTCTTGATTGATGATGTAATCTTCAAATTGTCAAAAGTAAATAGTGAATAGCAATTAGCAATAAGGAGCCCTCATGTACACCTACCGAATCAGCGTCAAATCCAACTTCGCGGATATCGAAGGAACCTTCTCACAGGAGAAGCCCTTGACCTTTGCGGACTTTAGCCTCCTCACAAATGATTTCATGCCATCAGACGACGAGACTGATGAATCAGCATTCGAAGCTACGGACAAGGGGGATTGGTTCCACATCTACCGCAAGGTAAAGACTCGTTCAGGCGGTGTAGCAACCGCCGAGTGCGAGCTGATCGATTAACAGGAGACAGACATGGGAAAAGACATGACTTACAGAACCGCCGATTACGACCAGTACGAGTCTGATCTCCGTGAACGCGAAGTGACTCAGAACCTGACGGTGCATGAAGACTCCGCCCGGGAAATCTTTCTCTGGATCGCTGAAGCAGCTATTTCGCTCGCTTCCCTCTTCCTGATCACGGCCGTGCTCCTGTCCTTCTTTGGGATTCTCGAGTTCTCGATCAATTGAGGTCTGCGATGGATAAAAACGAAAAACCGCTCCGCATTACTGAAGAAGCCGCTCGGGATATCTGGGCGGCTGAGCTTAAAAACGGAACCGAATGTTTTCACCGATGGGGTTCCGTAACGTGGCATTTGCTAGATGTTCTAAAGCAATTACATGAATCTACTGGCGGCCATGCCAATGATCCGCTTGGCTTCTTCCTCAGTGAGCCCAGTGAGGAGAGCCTCTTTGAGGCAAAGCAAGTAGATGGCGTCCATACGGGCAAGACCGCCAAGCTGGTAGGCGAGTCGTTTGGAAGTGAACTCCTCGTATTTCTCCTCCAGCGTGCCCCCATTACCGACCCCCGGATTCTTCAGGTGGTCGCCAAGTTTCTGATTGAACTTTTCAACGTTGAATTTTCTGCTGAAGGGAAGAACGATCGCCCCAGACTGCAGGCCGGCAACGATGATCTGGGTCACCTCGGCGGAGGTGAATGAATTTGAGTCAGACATAGCTTTTCTCCTTGTGGATGAAAGAAAGAGCGTTTTGGTGGAACCGCTCAATTCAATCTTCCCACAAGGAGATCCTCAGAACCGAGTTTTTATGCATGGCTCAAAGCCATACACAAGATCTTGCAATGAAGGCAAGTGACAGGGGTGCAATGCCCCGGACAGCATTGATCCGTAAACGGCATTACGGGGACGCTCGAGCAGACAGCCGTACGACCTGACGCGGCTAACTCCCAGAAGCTCTTCTGAGCCATATGCCAGGGACAGTTGACCTGAGCTGGGAGGAAAAAGCCTACCGTTGTCGCTTTTCTTAAGGACACAACGGTCGGTTTTTTCAAGTTGGATCTTTATGGAGAAGCAATGAGTTACGCAACACTAATTCTTGGCGAATCCGGCACCGGCAAAACAGCGAGTCTGAGGAATCTGGACCCGTCCAGAACGCTTCTGATTCAGCCGACTAGGAAACCACTCCCATTCAAGCCCACTGGCTGGTTCGAGAGGAAATTCACCAAAAGCGGGAACAATGGCGGGAACATCTATGTCACAGATGATCCCAAGATCATTGTGGCGGTTATGAAAAAGTCTCAGGCCGACATCATCGTGGTTGATGACTGGCAGTACATCCTCGCCAACATGTATATGGCTCGGCGGGATGAGAAGTCATTCGACAAGTTCAACGCGATCGGCGGTGCCGGCTTTGATATCTGCCAGGCCGCCTCTCAGCTCGATGGAGACAAGCGCGTCTACATCCTCGCTCACACCACTACCGACGAATTCGGCAACACCAAGATCAAAACACTGGGAAAGCTCCTCGACGACAAGATCGTGGTCGAGGGCATGTTCACAACTGTTCTTCGGACTCACGTTGTGAACGGCCAGTACTACTTCAGCACCCAGAACTCAGGTTCAGACACCGTCAAGTCTCCTATGGGGATGTTCGAAACGGCAGAAATCGAGAACGACCTGGCTGCTGTCGACAAAGCTATCTGCACTTACTACGGAGTCACCAATGGCGACAAAACTAACGCTGTATCAGCTTGATGAAAGTATCCGGGAACTCTTCGAAAACCTTCCGGTTGATGAAGATACCGGTGAAATTCTCCCCGAAGCGGCCGCCCAGATCGACGCTCTTCACGAACAGTTCGAAGAGAAGATCTGCGGTATCGGTCTCTACGTCAAGGAACTCAAGGCTAACGCGGAGGCATGCAAGGAAGCGTCTGCTCAGCTTTCCGCCCGAGCCAAATCCCTAAATTCCCGCGCTGATTGGCTGAAGTCCTATGCCCTTCAGCACATGCAGCAGAACGGACTCGTCAAAGCCGAGAACCCGCTTTGCAAGGTATCGGTTGCCAAGGGTATGCCGACCGTCTCTATCTACGACGAGAAGCAGATCCCTGAGAAGTTCTACATCGTCAAGAAAGAACTCAGCAAAGCCGCAATGAAGATTGCGCTGAAGGATGGCGTTGATATCCCGGGTGCCAAGCTGGTGACCGGTCCGGCGTCTCTTCGAATCAAGTAATCCCCATTTTTAAAAGGAAAACAAATGGACTTCACTCTTAACGCGGATCGCGCCAAGGAATCTTGCCGGGCCCCCAGCGCCATCACGGAATCCGGCGCTTATATCGGTCAGTTCCATGACGCGTACTACTACACCACGAGGTCGGGTGCCGGCTTCATGGTGTTCAACTTCTTCGCGAACGACGGACGTTCCGCTCGTCTGAATATGTGCATTACGAAGCGGGATGGATCTGACTCTTTCGCTCGAGGGATTGTGGACGCGGTGATGACGGTTCTTCGTAAGCGTTCGATCTCTTCCACGCTGGGCGTCATTAAGTACTCGAACGGTAACTCTCAGGACGTTGAGCGCTTCCATGATCTCGAAGGAAAGAAGATCGGCGTGATCCTTCAGCGAGTGAATGATCCGTCTGATGAGAAGTACCCGTTCCACATGGAGCTCCTCACGCCGTTCGACGCCGACACCCGCATGAACGCCCGGGAAATTCTCGAGAAGGCTCCGGAAGCAAAGGCAGTGGACGCCCGGCTGAAGACTCTGTCGGACCGCACGCTTAAGAAGAAGTCCGCAGCCGAATCGTTCGAGTCTCCCAAGCGAGATGAAGCGCCGGCACACGATACGTTCGTGAACGAAGACATCCCCTTCTAAGAAAAGATTCACCCATGCCTGAAGAAAAAATCAATCACCCGGCGCACTACAACCAGCTGCCGCACGAAG
>ERZ837380.1311-NODE-1311-length-31945-cov-4.646598_pt1 | contig 31945 bp, 31 predicted proteins | sample MGYA00519685_ERZ837380 | MGnify/ENA primary metagenome ERZ837380 (study PRJEB31850, sample SAMEA3708817) | human gut metagenome | biome: human gut; feature: human-associated habitat; material: faeces | place: China | collected 2014 ...
TTGTTGTTACTGCTGTGTCAAATTGATTTTCTACTACATTATCATTATTTAATGGTCCTTCCATACTGCTTCCTCCTTTGTAAGAAAATATTATTTTTTCCTTTACCATATTTATACTATAAAAAAAATATTTTATCAAGTCTTTTTTACATATTTTTTTGTTTTTTTTTAATTTTAATTTTTATTTTAAGTTTTTGTTATATTTCCATTTGCTTTCCTAAAAAATTTGCAGCAGATTGAGCCACCTTTTGCTCAACTTCTGTCATTTTAGTTTTATCATCTTTAGACAATAATATTACACTTCCAACCGTGTCTCCATCTGATATTATAGGATATATTACTTGTGCTTTGGAAATTTTATCGTTTTTTTCCTTGCCTGTTATTGGAACTGCCATATCATTATTGTCTTTACTTATATATTTTTTCTTATCTTCTAATATTTGTTCTAACTCTTTACTTATTCCTTGCTCAAGCCATTCTTTTTTAGGCATTCCAGACACCGCAATTACAGTATCTTTGTCTGTTATGCAAGCTATATGTCCTGTTGTTTTATTTAATGTTTCTGCATACTCTGTTGCAAATTCAGAAAGCTCTCCAATTGGAGAATATTTTTTTAATATTACTTGTCCTTCTCTATCTGTAAATATTTCTAGCGGATCTCCTTCTTTTATTCTTAAGGTTCTTCTTATTTCTTTTGGAATTACTACTCTGCCCAAGTCGTCTATTCTTCTTACAACTCCTGTTGCTTTCATTTATTTCCTCCTCATTTATAAAAGTAATTTATATTTCTTATTATTACAAATAAGGAAAAAAATATACATTTTAAGCAGGATTTTTTTCAATCCTGCTTATTTTTAATCTACTGTAGTATTTTTATATTTATCTAAAATATTTCCAAGTTCTTTTGCAAACTCTTCTATCATTACTGTTTTTATTGTTGGTCTCTTTCCATCAATATAATTATCCATTATCATTTTTAATTTTCGCATATTTTCTATTTCTAATTTAACCAAGTCACTATTTTGTTTTGCTCTTTCGGCAAGCATTTCTCTTATTGTTACCATATCTTCATTACTTGCACAAGATAGTCTTTGGAACAATTGGAATGGATCGTAATATTTAAATATTGGTATGTCTTTGCATTCTTTTGCATATTTGTCATAGAATACTTCCATTTTCATAGGAATACATTTAAATAATTCTTCCGTCTTTTCTGTATACATTCTGTCTTTTAATTGTGTATTTATTTCGAAGAATCTTTTAATTATTCTTTGCATTTCTTCTCCAGGATTTTCTATAGCAATTTGTTCTAATTCTTCTTTTGCATCTGCACAATATTCTGAAGTTACAGAAGCAATATTCATTCCATTTGTAAAAACACTTTCCATTGTTTTTATATCATAGTCTATTAAGTTCTTTTCTATGAAATATGAAAAATATGCAAATAATTTTACACACTCTATTGGTTTTATTTTTCCATCTTTTATGTCTTTCAATATTCCATCTATTACACTTGGAAATTGGTCATCTGTAATTTTCCAATATTCTTCTGTAAGTAGTCTTTTATATCCTGGTAGTTGGTCTGTATCGACTGTATTTCTTATAACTTCCATATCATCTCTAAATATTTTCATATCAAATATTCTTGTACGTACGTATAATTCGATAAATTTGAAGAATCTATAGTCTGCTTTGAAGTTATAGTAATATGTACTATCAAATTCTTTAATATAGAATTGGCGATTGTCCATAAATACTCTTGAAGATACAAGTATTGCTCTATACTCTTCGTTGTTTGCTATGTTTTTAAACTTATCTTTTGTAACTTTTCCAGCTTTTATTTCAAACGAAATAGCAATTGTAAATATAAGCATTGTTTGTAGAACTCTATTATTTGTATTTGGATATGACGCATTTACCATATCAAATACTTTTTTAAAGTCATTTAAAGCATGTTTTAGAATTCTTAAGTTTCTTGTTCCACTCTTATTAAATGTTGATGTTATTAGATTTGAATTTTGTCTTAAAAATCTTATTAGTTCTGGATATCTTTCATATCTCATAAATAAGCCATTTATAATATAAGTAAATTCTGGTGCATATTCAAAAGTTTCACCAATAAGTTTTTCTTTTATTCTTTCATAGTCATTTGCTTTATCAAATACGTATTCTATTGTATCTTGAATACGCTCTACCATTGGTTCATCTGTTTTTATATTTAGCTTATTTTCTTTATCTAATAAGTATGTAGCAATAAATGTTTTCATTTCTAGATTGCTACTTTTTAGCTTAGTAGATAGCTCTTTTTCATTGCAAATAATTATTGTTTTTATATGGTCATGTTCTACGAAGTTATTTATATATCCTAAAATATCTATAACGTCTACATTGGCTCTTTCTAGGTCATCAAAGCAAAGAACTTTGTCCTCTGTAGAGAAAAATTCTTCATAGTTTATTTTATCTCCATTTTGTGTAACTCCAAAAAAGTTTGCCATATCTAGTCCTGTTTTTGCATACTCTGGAATTACTTTTTCGCCTTTTGATCCCATATATTTTTTTAGGTTTTTGTCCATTAATTGAGTAGTTTCTATGAATATTTTTTTGCTTATTTCTTCTAGGTTAGAAATACCATATAAAGACATATAAATGGTTGTATATTTTTTACCATTTACTTGCATTGATTCAATTTTATTTCTTATTTTGTGATTCCAAAAATAAGTTTTTCCGCTTCCCCATTCACCATTTATCATTATGGCGTAATCTGTGTAATCTGCTCTAATGTAGTCCAATATGCTTTCTACTAAATCGTCCATAAATTCCTCCTTTAATCTTTTGCAATTGTTAATACTCCAATTTTTTTATTTGTATATTTTTTCAATATTTTTGCACATTCATTTGCAGTGCTTCCTGTTGTAAATATATCATCAAAAATTAGTATTCTTTTGTTTTTTATTATTTCTGTTTCGTTTATGCTATATGCATTTTTTGCATTTTCTATTCTTTGCTTTTTATTTAGTAAACTCTGTGCTGTATTATTTTTTGTTTTATTTAATGAATTTACATATTTTAGATTTGTTCCTTGTTTTGCTACGTCTTTTGAAAGTTGTTTTGCAATTATTTCTGTCTGATTATAACCTCTTTCTCTTTTCTTTTTATTATGCATTGGAACTGAAATTATTATATCATAACTTTTTAAATTGTCACATATTTTTTTGTTATTTATAAAAATCTTTTCAAAGGTCATATAATAATATGGTTTATTGTTGAATTTATAATTTATTATTTGCTCTCTTATAAAGTTTTCGTATTGAAAAAGATATATATGTTCATTAAAGTATATATCTTTTTTGTTGTATCTATCTATATTAAAATGTTCTAATTTTTTTAGTTTTATTTTGCAGTCTTCACATAGACAATTTCTGTCTATTTTTCCACAAAAAGAACACACTGGCGGAAAAATTAAATTTAATATTTTCTCTTTAATATTCAAAATTTTTTCTATAATTTCTCTCCTTAAATTGATTATTCTTTATCTGTTTTATGTGCTTATTTGCTTAATCAGCAATTTTTTCTAGTTTAAATTTAAGTCCTGTATTTCTCTGTCTTGATTCATTATTTGAAATCATGTAATTTATTACACTTTGTGAACCTATTACTATTAATAATTTTTTTGCTCTGGTCATTGCTGTGTATATTAAATTTCTTGTTAATAACATTGGTGCTGTTTGAGCAGCCACTAATATTACAACATCAAACTCACTTCCTTGTGATTTATGCACTGTTATGCTATAGGCATGTTCTAACTGATCTAAATCTGTATTTTCATATGTAGCAATTTTGCCATCATCAAATTTTACTCTTACTGTTTTTGCTTCTTTATTTATCCTTTCAATTCTTCCGAGTTCTCCATTAAAAATGCCATTTCCAAGCTCTTTTTTAAATTCTCTCTCATTTTCTTTTTCCCACAAAATATTGTAATTGTTTTTTGTCTGCATTACTCTATCTTGTTCTCTAAAAATTACCTCTCCATATGTTCTTTCATTTTTCTCTTTTTCTTCAGGATTAAGTTCTCTTTGTAATAAATTGTTTAATTCTTTTGTTCCAAGTTTCCCTTTTTTGGTTGGAGTAATTACTTGTATGTTATTAAAGAAGTCATAGTTGCCAAAATTTCTTAGCCTTCCCTTACATAAGCTTACAATTTCGTTTTGTATTTTTTCTTGGTTTACTTCATTTATATAAAAGAAGTCGTCCAATAATTCTACATTTTCATTGTTTATTATTGTTTCTTTTATGTTTCCAGATATAAAATTTTCTCCTTCATTTACTCTATGGGCATTTACTATTATTTTGCTTTTAGCAGCTTGTCTAAAAATTTGATTTAATGTAATTGTTTTTACTGTATTTGATGTTATTATATCTTTTAATACACTTCCAGGGCCAACTGATGGAAGCTGGTCTATATCACCTACTAATACCAATTTTGTACCTTTATAAATTGCTTTTACCAAATAGTTCATTAAAAACATATCAAGCATTGATGCCTCATCTACAATTATTATATCCCCATCTATTGGTGTTACTAATAAATCTGTATTAAAATTATCTGCATCATCCGAAATTCCAGCAAGTTCAAGAAGTCTGTGCAGAGTTTTTGCTTCTTCTCCTGTTGTTTCTGTCATTCTCTTTGCAGCTCTTCCTGTTGGTGCACAAAGTACAGGTTTCATTCCGTGTTTTTTGTATAATTCTATTATTGCCTTTATGATTGTTGTTTTACCAGTTCCTGGTCCACCAGTAATTATGCATACATTATTCTCATTTATGCTTTCTACAGCTTCTCTTTGTTTTTCTGATAACTCTATATTTATGTCTTCTTCTATTTTTTCTAAATCTTTTTTCAAATTTTTTATATATTTAACATTATCCGCATTTCTTAAATTAATTATTTTTTCTGCAATATTTTTTTCTGATTGATAAAAAGGCTTAGAATATACCCACTCTTGCCCATCTTCTCTTTCTTCTATGTATATTTCTTCTTTTGCCTTCATATTTATTACTGCATTTTCAATTGAGTTTATATCTATTTTTAGCAAATCTTTCTCATAATTTAGCAAATTATTATATAATACACATGAATTTCCATTAAGCCCTATTTTTTCTAATCCATATTTAATTCCACTTCTTATTCTAGTATAATTGTCTATTTCTACACCTAATTCTAGTGCAATTTTATCTATTTTTTCGAAGCTAACTTTACTTGCAACATCTATTAATATATATGGATTTTGACTTATTTTTTCTAATGCATCATTTCCGAGTTTTTTATAGACATTTTCTGCACTTTGAGGGCCTATTCCAAATTTATCTAAGAAGCCAACTATTTGCCATATTTCCCAGTTTTCTATGAATTGTTGTGCAATTTCTAATGCTTTTTCTTTACTTATTCCTCTTATCTGTGTTAATTTTTGAGGTTCTAATTTTATAACATTTACTGTGTCTTCTCCAAAAGTATTAACAATTTTTTTAGCAGTAGCTGGTCCTACACCTTTAAAATTACCATTTGCTAAATATTGCTCTAGAGCCTCTGGTGTTGTTGGCATCATTTTTTCAAATGTTAATATTTTTATTTGTTCACCATAATCTGGATGAGAGACAACATTTCCATTTATTCTTATGTTATCGCCCACATTTATAAAAGGTAAATATCCTACAACCGTTGTTTCTTCTTTTTCTGTTGTTTCAAAGGTTGCAACCGTATAACTATTTACCTCATTTTTATATATTATATTTGTTATTTGTCCTTCTAACTGCAAAATTTTATCCTCTATTCTTTTTTTCTTATATTATCACATATGTTTTTCTATTTCAATTATTTTATCTTTCGAATTCATCTATTTCTGGATATATTTTTGCTAAAGTCTCACTCGCACTTAATTGTCTTATTTTGTTTCCTTTTACTTCATAGTATGTAGGTAATTCTTTAAATACTAATTTAGGACTTTCTTGTAATTCATCCATTATATGTTTGAATGCAGACTTTTTATAATTTGCATAAGAAAGAGCTCCCTCTACACATAGAGCTTTTAGTTCATCATTCCAATACTGTATTTCCACTAGTGGGAATAAGTCATAGTTCAATTTACTATTAGTCGTATATTCCTGTTTTATATGAGCCATTTGATGAACTGCATTATAAGCAGTATTTTTTTTTCTATGATCTTTTGTTTTATCAACGACTAAAAATTTTTCTAATTCCTCTTCTATTTTTTTCAAATCTTCATCTTTTCCAATTATTCTTATACCAAAACAATCATCTAATATTTTTTTATGACTATTCTCATATGCTGATGCATAGCTTTTAATTCTACCAGTTACCTCTACATTTTGACTTATTAATCTTTCTTGTTGCATTTTTTCTATTACATACCCAATTAACCTGGCAGTAGCTTCAAACCCTGGTTTTTGATGAATTATATGTTCATCATATATCTTTTGTGTATTGTCTTGTTTTATCAAATTAATCCCATCCTTTTATTTTTATTGCGTTCTTTATTTTACCACTTTTTCGCTAGATATTCAATAAAAATCGTATTCATTGTTTCGACTTTATTCTTCATTTATCTTGCTTTTATTCGCTTATTTTTGATGTTATGTAATTTAAATTGGAAAAATTTGCAATTTTTAATTCTTTGTGTTATAATAAAGGAACTAGCCAATATACATTGGCAAAATAAAAATAAAGGTAGGTCGTACAAAATGATCAAGAAAGCACTGTTTACTATTAGCACATCTCAGTTTGAGGCACTCAAAAGTTGCATCCCGTTTTCAGAGATCAAGGTTTTTGGCAATAAGGCTTATGTCCTCGTTGAGGATTCCCCTTACACGCCAGGATCACCCATCGAACTTGCAAGTTCGATGTTTAACCAGCAGCCCACGTTAGGCTAAACCTTCATCCCAGTAAGAAAAATTTTCTTACTGGGTTTTTTACTTTTTTACGCAAAAAAAGAGTTCTAAGTTTTTACTCTTAAAACTCTTTTTATTATATTCTAGCTTTATTATTCAGCATCTGTTGTATCTGATTCAGCAGTTTTTGCTGAATCTTCTTCCTTCGCATAAGCTTCTAATATAGCTTTTTCAATCTTATCTCTTGTTTCTTGATTGATTGGATGTGCTATATCCATAAATCTTCCATTTCTTTCTTTTCTAGGCATAGCAATGAATAGACCATCTTGTCCCTCTATAACTTTGATTTCATGAACTACAAATTCATTATCAAATGTTACTTGAGCGATTGCTTTCATTCTATTTCCTGAATCTACTTTTCTAATACGTACTTCTGTTACTTGCATTTGAGCACCGCCTTCCAATGTTTTTTTATTTTGTACATAGACTTGTACAATTATATTATTCTCCATTTAAACTTTTTTTCCTTCTATCTTTTACAATATTTTTAATTTTTCTTTATAATTTTTTAATATTTGAAAATACTATATTATTGTATAATTTTCATAATTTTTCTAATACTAACATAAAGGAATTTAATTATGTTTAAAAAAATTATCGTTGGTTTATTAGTTGGTTTTATTTGTGGTATGTTTGCCTCTCGGTGGCGGGCTTTTACTTGTTCCAGCTTATACTTATATATTTAACGCTTCTGAGAAAGAAGCACGTGCAACAGCCATTTTTTGTATTTTGCCTATGGTAATTGTAACTGCTATCTTTTATGGAAAAGGAAATTTTATAAATTGGAATGTAGGCATTATTTGTGCTACTGGTGGAATTATTGGTAGTTTAATAGGGTCAAAATTGCTAAACATTCTAAAAGGTAAATATTTAAAACTTATTTTTATTTGCTTTTTATTATATTCTGGAATCAAAATAATATTCTTTAGTTAAAGGCATAGAAAAATGGAATTTTTTATTGGAATTATTGCGGGAATATGTACTGGTCTTGGATTACGGTGGAGGATCAGTTTTAATTTTATTACTTACTCTTTTTATGAATTTTGAGCAGCATATAGCTCAAGCAACAAATCTTTTGTTTTTTATTCCTGCTGCTATTGTTAGTATTTTATTTAATTTAAAACATAAAAACATAAAACTTAAAAACGCTATTTTAATTACTACATTTGGAATTATTGGCTCTGTTATAGGCTCCATTATCTCAGAAGGATTACCAGTCAATATTTTAAGAAAACTTTTTGGTTTGTTTTTAATTTTTATTTGTATTTATGAAGTTCGTTCATATTATATTTTGTATATTAAAGGAAAAAAGAGACATAATAATTTAAACAAAACTTTTAGGGAGGGATAATTTTATGAAATTTGTTGAAGGTATGATTGTTGGCGGTATGTTAGCAGTTGGTGCAACAGTTATGTATAATGAAATGGTTTGCAAAAAAGATGCAAAAAAAATGATGAAAAAAGGTAAACAATTTGTACGTAAATTAGGTTTAGTCTAAATTTTTAATATTTTTTCTACATTTTTTTGTCTTTAATAAAATTAAAAATTTCAAAAGTTTATTAAAAGAGTATGCAATAAAAATTAAAGCATACTCTTATTTCTATTATTCTTTTATAAAAGCTGTATATTTTTAATATTTAGCTTTATTCTGCTTTACTGTCACTTCTGTGTTCACAAGGTTTATCTGGCATACATGGTTTGCAATCATCTTTTTTGCAATCCATATCTACGCCTCTTAGACATTCTCCCTTATGATGGCACTCTGTACATATTTTAGCGTGTTTTACATTATTTACCCAAATTTCTACCTCATAAAGTCTATTTGCACAAAGAGGTCCAAATACAAATTCACCATTTTCATCTGTAAAAGTATGAGATACTGGTTTTCTTATATCTTTTCCCATTTTGCACTCTACTTCAATTAGTTTTACAACAGCATCGCAAATTGGCTCTTTATAGCAGTCTTTAACGATTCCATAAATAACATTTCTGTTGTCCTCTGGAAGTGTTATATCTAAATCATATTGTTTTCCTCTTTCTATAACTCCATCAACATTAACAACTGGGCAAATGTTTTTATCGTACTCCATAATATTTTCTTCCTTTCTTCTTTAATAACTTAGCAATACCTTGCTTTATATATATTATGTTTTTTGTTAGTTTTGGTGATTTATTTTGCATTATTTGATTTTTTGTTTTATAATGGCTTTTGTAACTAAATTTTTTTTATAAAATAAAATATATAAGAGGATTAATATATGGATACAAGACCTATTGGAATGTTTGATTCTGGAGTCGGAGGACTTACAGTTTATAAAGAAATAAGAAAAAAGTTTTCAAATGAAGATATTATTTATTTAGGGGATACAAAAAGTTTCCCATATGGTAGTAAATCTAAGGAAAGTATTATTAATTTAACTAAAAATGGTATTGATTTTTTAATTAGTAAAAATGTAAAAGCAATAATTATAGCCTGTGGAACAGCTACCAGCCAGGCTTTAGATGTTGTAAAAAAATTATATAATATTCCTATTATTGGAATTATAGAACCTACTGCAAAATATATTGCTAAAAATTCCAACATAAAAAATGTTGGAATTGTTGCAACACATGGAACAATTCGAAGTAATGGTTGGCAAAATGCTTTATTAAAATATAATCCTAATTTGCATATAATAAATAGAGCCTGTCCATTACTTGCACCTATGGCAGAAGAAGGCTGGACAGACAACAGAGTTGCTGAACTTGCAGTTGCAGAATATATGAAAGGATTAAATAATGTAGATGCACTAGTTTTAGGTTGTACACATTATCCTCTATTCACCAACATATTTAAAATGAATTTAAAAACATCTGCAGAGATAATTAATACTGGCACAATTATTGCAAATAGTCTTATCTCTACACTCGGCAAAAACCTATTAAATTCTAAAAATAATACTGGTATAACTCAAATTTATTTAACTGACACAGAGTGTAATTTTATATCTGTTGCCAAGAATTTATTAAATGTACCTAGCCTTGTTGTAAACAAAGCTGATATGACTGATATAAAAATTGATATTTCTGAATCATCTTCTATAAATGCTTAATTGGGCTAGCATATATTATTAGAGCAAAAAAATTATTGAAAAGACTTGTTTTTTTTGTTCATTTATGGTATCATATGTAATAGTCGTTTTTAGTAAATCAATAGGAGGTGCAAAATCATGGCAAAATGCGCAATTTGTGAAAAATCATTATCACACGGAAATAAAATAAGTATAGCTCGTTCACACGTTAGTAGAAGAGCATCTAGAACTTGGAAACCAAATTTAAGAAGCGTTAGAGCTGTTATAGATGGAGAAACTAAAACAATTCACGTATGTTCAAAATGTTTACGTGCTGGAAAAGTTACAAGAGCTTAATTTATCTTAATTTATATAAAATAAAAATAGGGATCGCCCTATTTTATTTTTTTGTTTTTTTCCATATTCATGATTACACAATTTTTCAAAAAAACAACTACCAGTGTTGGTAATTGTTTTTTATGTATTATTTTTCATCTTTTAATCCAAATATTAGTTTCACAAAGCCTCTTAAAAACTTTGGAACTCTTTTTACCACTATTTTCATACTAATCATATCCTTTCTTAAAAACTGTTTTTTCTATTTTTTGCCAAATAGCCAAGCAATTCCCATTATAAATACAGCACATCCTATTATAAATAACCAGCCTGTAATTGGAAGTAATAATACTAATAGTATGCCTGTTCCTATACCTATTAGACATACACCAATAGTTTTTTTTAATGCCTCAAACATATTATTACCTCCTCTTTTATATTATAATATTACGAGTTTTACATAAGTGTGAAGAATTATTTATTTTATTTTAAATTTGTTATATAATGTTGTCATAGACTTAAATGAAAGGATTTATTATGACTAAAAATAATGCAATTGAAATTATAAAAATTCTTAAAGAATTATATCCAGATGCTAAGTGTAGCTTAAATTTTTCTACTCCTTTTGAGATCCTTGTTGCAGTTGTTCTTTCTGCACAATGCACAGATGATAGAGTAAACAAAGTAACTCCTGCACTATTTGCAAAATATAATACTCCAGAAGACTTTGTTAATATGGATATTGAAACTCTAGAAAAACTAATTCACTCTTGTGGATTTTTCAAATCCAAGGCTAAAAACTTGAAGAAAACTGCTCAAATTTTAGTGGATAATTTTAATGGTCAAGTTCCTAATAATATGGAAGATTTAATTAAACTTCCTGGCGTTGGTAGAAAAAGTTCTAATGTTATTATGCTAGAGGCTTTTAATATGCCACAAGGAATAGCAGTTGACACTCACTGCAAAAGAATTGCAAATAGACTAGGCTTTTCTTCTGAAACTGATCCATATAAAATTGAGATGGATTTGCTAAAGGTAATTCCCTATGAATATTATAAAGATGTAAATCATTTATTCATTTGGCATGGAAGAAATTTATGTTCTTCGCAAAAGCCAAAATGTGATAGATGTTCTTTGAAAAAATATTGCAATTTTAATGGGTAAAGTTCATATAATTAGTTGACTTTTGGCAGATTTACATATATATTTATTTTAGTATTTTTAATACAATTTTACGAAAGGAGATTCAATATGAAATTACTCAAAAATTCAAAAGTAAAGCTAATTTTAGTTTTAGCATTATTAATTTGTTGTTTTGCATCATTTGCATACGCAGAAGAAAATGATATTGCTGTTATTAGTGCAAATCCAGATTCAAACTCTGAGGCAGTTGTAACAGAGGAGGATAAAAATACAAATCCTGTTTCTACTTCAACTATAAACAAAAAAGATCAATTTTTAGGAGGAGATACTGTAACCTTAGACACTCCTACTGCTGGAAATGTATTTGTTATGGCAAATACTGTAAACATTAATACAACAATTGACGGAAATGTATTTATTATGGCAAATAAAGTTACATTTGGAACAAACACATACATTTATAGTGACGTATTTGTTATGGCAAATGAAGTTTCTGTTTCTGGTGCAATGTACGACATATATGCTTTGGTTAATAAATTAGATTTAACTTCAAAAGCATATGTAATAAGAGATATAACAGCAGCTTCAAATACTTTAAATTTAAGTGGTTATATTAAGAGAAATGCTAACTTAGCTTTTAACACTGTTACAATTGATGAAGCAAATTGTCAAATTGGCGGAGATTTAAATTATTCTTCAGGTTCTGATTCTATACCAAGTTCTATAGTTGTTGGTGAAACAACTTACACTGAAACAAAATCTGAAGTTCCAACAGTTCAAAGTGTTGTAAAAACATACATAAAAGACGCTGTAAGCGCTATTGTAATAGCATTGATTGTTGTTCTTATATTAACTTTTGCAACACCAAAATTTGCAGAAAAAGCTCAAACAATATTAACAACTAAACCATGGGCAACTCTTGGTTATGGAGCATTAGCATTAATTGTTGTTCCTGTTGTTTGCTTTATATTATTCTGTACTGTAATTGGTATTATACCTGCAATAATTCTTTTATTAGCTTACATATTTGTATTAAGTATTTCTTCTGCAATAATTTCTATTCCTGTTGGAAGAATGCTTTGTCAAAAGATGAAAAAAGATTCAAAAGGTATGTCTATATTAATGTCTATGGTAGCTTTCATTGTAATCTGGCTTGTTAGACAACTTCCAATTATAGGCGGAATTGCAACATTATTTGCAAATCTATTTGCTCTAGGACTTATTGTAAATTTAATTTTTGATTCTAAATCAAGAAAAAAAGATTCAAATGTTGTAGCAAAAGAAACAGTTATAGTTGAGAAAAAAGAAGAAAAATAAAACAAAAAATGAGATTTAAATTTTAGTTTAAATCTCATTTTTTATGCTCATAATATTTTATAATATTAGCTTAAATTACTTAATGTTTTAGATCCATTATTGTTTTTTTGTAATCTTTAGATGATGTTATAGCCGTTCCAGCAACTAGTATGTCTGCACCTGCATCTATCAATTTATTTGAATTATGCAAATTTATTCCACCATCAGCCTCTATGTCGTAGTTTAATTCATTCTCTTCTCTATACTTGTTTAACTCCCCTATTTTGTCTATTGTTTCTGGTATTAAAATTTGTCCACCTTTACCAGGTTCTACTGTCATTACTAATACTATGTGAACATATGGTAAAAATTCGTAAATCTCTGATACTGGTGTTTCTGGTTTTATAGATATTCCAACTCTTCTAACTTTTGTTTTTATATAATCTATTAATTCCTTTACTTCTTCTTTATTTTTACAAGCCTCGTAATGAAATGTTATTATATTAGGCTGAAATATTTTATAGCTATCTACATAGTTTTTTATATCTTTTACCATTAAATGAATGTCTATTGGCTCACGAGTTATCTGATACAAATATTCGCTGTATTCTAGCATTAAATCGTGTGTATCATTTTTTACAAATTCTCCATCCATAACATCTATATGAAAATAATTTGTTTTTGCTTTTTCTAATTCTTTTATTGTATCTACTATATTATTTTTATTTGCACTTAATAATGATGTTGAAATTTCTACCATTTGTGGTCCTCCCTATCTTTTAATTCTTCATATATTTTTTTGTAGTTATTATATCTTGAAGTATTAATATTTCCCACTTCTAATAACTCTTTTACTCCACATTCCTGCTCTTTTATATGGCTGCATCCAACATATTTGCAATTTTCAATTCCTTGTTTAAATTCTATAAAATAATGGTCTAAATCTTTATATGGAATTTCGAATATTTCAAATGTAGAAAAACCAGGAGTATCTGCTATATATGTATTTGGTTCCAATTCATAAAGTTTAATTCCAGTTGTAGTATTTTTTCCTTTTTTATTTTTAACACTTATTTCGCCTTCTTCTGTAATATTTGTTCTAAACAAATTATTTATAAGCGTTGATTTACCAACCCCAGAATTTCCAGAAAAAGCACTAATATTGTTTCTTAAAGTATCTTTTATTTCTTCTATTCCTACTCCATTTTTTGCATCTGTTTTTATTACTTTATATCCAATTGGAGTATAAATTTTTTCTATATTTTCAAATTCTTTTTTTTCATCTAAATCTGTTTTATTTAGAACTATTACAGGCTTTATATTTAAAAATTCAGCAAATGCAATTTGCTTATCTAATAATAATAAGTCTGGTTTTGGGTGTTTGCAAGACATAACAAATATAAGCTGTGTTAAATTTGCAAGCTTAGGTCTCTTTATATATGTTTTTCTTTCATTAATTTTTTCTATAACTGCTGTATTTTTTTCTTCTTCTATTATTTTAAATTGAACTACATCACCTACTACCGGAGATTGATTCTCATTTTTAAATTTTCCCCTTGCTGTGGCAACGTATTCTTTTTTATTTTCATCTTGTATTTTGTATAAATTTGCTTTATTTTCTACTATTAAACCTTGCATCTATGCCTTCCTATAATTTTAACTATGTTCTTATTATACCAAATTTATGTTCTTTTTACAATAAAATATTTTTAGAACAAATTTTAAAATTTTCAATTTGCAGTTTTTCGCCTCTTTAAGCTAGTTATTTATTCTTTTATAACATTCAAAAAACGTATAATCATAAGATTTAAGTTATGTTTATACGTTTCTTTTTATTATTTAATTGTTATTTCTGTATCTGTTCCAAATGTTATATAGTAGTTACTTGAAGAATAGTATGTTTTTTGTCCATTTTCAGATTTTATTGTTATGCTTACTGTTATTTTTTCTCCATCGTTTCCTGTTAATCGAATTGCATAGTCTGTATCTGATCTGTCTACTCCTGTTCTTGTTTCTCCATTTAGTATTATTGTAACTTTACTATCGTCTGCTGTTGTTCCTGTTTCAGCATTTCCTACTGTATTTGTAGCTGAATTAGTTGGATTATATTTTGTTAAAGATTTTACATTTATTATAACCTTTGCTTCTTTTGTTTGTTTTACTTTGTTTACCTTTAATGTTATTTCTGTTCCTTCGTCTATATTCTCTCCTGATTTTATGCTTTGTTCTTTAACAATTCCATCATCGCTTGTAGCATCTAGGTTATATTCTACATTTACTTTTAAGTTCTTACCTTCTAGTGTTGCTGTTGCATCTTTTTCTGTTTTTCCAACTACGTTTGGCATTACTACTTGTGCAATTCCTGTTCCGATGCTAACGTGAATTTTTATTGTATCTCCTGCATTTGCTTCTGTGTTTGCGTCTACTTCTTGGCTTATTACTATTCCTTCTTTTATTTCTTTACTTGTTTCTTCTATTTTTTCTGTTTTTAGCTTATTTGCTTCTAGTTCGTCAACTGCTTCGTCGTATGTCATTCCGGCAACTTTTGGAACTTTTACTTTTTCTGTTCCTTTGCTAACCTTTACTGTTATTGTGCTTTTTTCTTTTACAGTATAGTTTGCCATATATTTAGGGCTTTGCTCATATATTTGTCCTGCCTCATATTCTGTGTTGTAGTCTTCGCTTTGTTTTACATATTCTAATTTTAATTTTTCTAGTTCTGCTTTTGCTTCTTCTTCTGTTTTACCAATTAAGTTTGGAATTTGCACACTCTTTGGTGAAGATGCATTAAGTGCTGCTGATGTTACTGCTATGCTTCCAAAGAATAATATTATACATATTAATAATATTACAGGTACTTTTGCTTTTGGATGTTCTGCAAAAAATTTTGCAAGTCCTTTTTTCTTTTTCTTGTTTGCATTTTTCTCTGCATTTCTAACCATATCGTCTGTTACAACACCCATTCTTCTGGTTAGTCCATCATTAAAATCGTCTTCTTCTACAAATTCTCCTTCTGGTTCTTTTAATGCTCTTGCTAAGTCTCTTAACATTTCTGTTGCAGTTTGATATCTTGCCATTGGCTCTTTTTGCATTGCTTTTAGTATTATATCGTTTACTGCTTTTGGTATATTATTATTTACTTCCATTGGTGGTACTGGTGGTTCTTGCATATGTTTTAATGCAACCGATACTGATGTGTCGCTATCAAAAGGAACTCTGCCAGTTAACATTTCGTACATTACAACGCCTAAAGAATATATGTCTGATTTTGCATCTGTATAGCCACCCTTGGCTTGTTCTGGCGAAAAATAGTGTACTGAGCCAATTGTTGTTCCAAATGCTGTTATTGTAGAATTTGATACTGCTTTTGCAATTCCAAAGTCTGTTACTTTTGCAACTCCGTCCTCTGTTATTATTATGTTATGTGGTTTTATATCTCTATGAACTATGTTGTTTCTGTGGGCTGTTTCTAATGCTGATGCAATTTGCATTGCTATATTTACAGACCATTTCCAAGGAAGTGCTCCTTCTTCTGTTATTATTTGTTTTAGAGTCTTTCCTCTTATTAATTCCATCACTATATAATAAATTCCGTCTTCGTTTCCAACATCATATATAGACACTATATTTGGATGTGTTAGGCTAGCTGCAGCTTGAGCCTCTGAATTAAATCTTTTTATAAATTCATCATCTGTTGTAAATTCGTCCTTTAAAACTTTTACAGCAACATTTCTATTTAAAACAGTGTCTTTTGCAATGTATACTGTTGCCATTCCTCCAACACCAGTTTTACTAATTATTTCATATCTATTTGCTATTGTTCTTCCTATTATATTCATATTAAATCTAAGTTCCTTTCTTAAGGTACATTAAAAATATTTTACATTACTATAACAACTGTTATGTTGTCATAACCCCCATTTTCATTTGCTTTTTTTATTAAGCATTCTGCAGAATTTTCTTTTTCTTGTTTTATTATTGTATATATTTCACTTTCTGGTACCATATTTGTTAAACCATCTGATGTCATTAATATTATATCATCTTTTATAAATGTTTTTGTGTATATTTCTGGTTCAACATCTGGTGTGCATCCAAGTGCTTTTGTAAGCATATTTTTCTTTGGATGATGCCACGCTTCTTCCTTAGTTATTGTTCCGTCATCTACTAATGTTTGAACATAGCTATCATCTCTTGTAAGTCTTCTTATGAAGTCTTTTCTAATTCTATATACTCTACTGTCTCCTATATGCGAAATATATATTCTACTATTATATATTAAACAAATATCTAAGGTAGTACCCATTCCAGACAAATCTTTTTTGCTCTGAGATTTTTTGTATACTATACTATCTGCGTATTTTGTTGCTTCCCTTAGCATATTTTCTATTTTTTCTTTGCTATCTTTGTTTTCTTTAAAGTGCTTGGTAATATAATCTTTTGCAGATTCTACTGCCATTTTGCTTGCTACTTCTCCACCATTATATCCGCCCATTCCATCGGCTAGTATAAATAGCTTTATTTTGTCTTCTGGTTTTGATGCATAAAAATAGTCTTCGTTTAATTTACGTTCTTTTCCTATGTCTGTTTTAGCAAATATTTGCATATTTCCCTCCATTCTTTTTGTATGTTACTTTGCCTAATTATTTTCTTTTAAGTTTTGTTTTCTTAATTGTCCACAAGCGGCATCTATGTCTGAACCAAGTTCTCTTCTAATTGTTGCAACTATTCCATTATCATTTAAATAGTCTCTAAACTTTATTATATTCTCATTTGAGCTTTTTGTAAATTTACCATTTTCTATTTTGTTTATTGGTATTAAATTTACATGGCATAGCATACCTTTTAACAATTTTACAAGCTCTTTTGCATCGTCTAAATTGTCGTTGTTGTCTTTTGCTAAGGCATATTCGAATGAAATTCTTTTATTTGTTATTGCAATGTAATCTTTGCAAGCTTTCATTAATTCTTCTATATTATATCTGTTATTTACTGGCATCATACTAGAACGTTTCTCGTTGTTAGATGCATGAAGTGATACAGATAGTGTGCATTGTATGTTTTCTTTTGCTAAATCGTATATTCTTGGAACTAATCCACTTGTAGAAACACTTATGTGTCTTGCTCCTATTTCTAGTCCTTTTGGATTATTCATTATTCTAATTGCTTTTATTACATTATCGTAATTGTCTAGTGGTTCTCCAATTCCCATAAATACTACATTAGATACTTTATCTCCTGTATCTTGTTCTACTGCCAAAATTTGCTCTACTATTTCACCTGCTGTAAGATTTCTTCCAAATGGAATTCCTGTTGATGCACAAAATTTGCAACCCATTTTGCAACCAACTTGCGAAGATACACATATAGTTTTCCCAAAATGATATTCCATTAATACAGATTCTATTGCATTTCCGTCTAAAACATCGAATAAATATTTTTTTGTTCCGTCTTTAGACTCTAGTTTTTTTAATATTTTGTAATTACACATTGTGTAATTTTGTTTTAGTTTTTCTCTTAATTCTAATGAAAGATTTGTCATTTCATCAAAACTTTTTACTTTTTCTACATATAACCATTTGAAGATTTGTTCTGCCCTGAATGGCTTTTCGCCAATAGAAATTAGTTCTTCTTTTAAATCGTCTAAGTTATAGTCTTTTATATTTTTCATTATTATTTTTTCGTCCCTTCCGCCTTTATTTCTTTTGGCGTGCTTCTCTTATATGCTATATTTATATCATATTACATATATTTTTTCAATAGTTCTTACGAATAATAAAACTGTTCATAAACGGAAAATCATATTTCCGTAAAGTCAAAGCAAGTGTTCAATCAAAAATAACCAGAATAGGTAAAATTATACTTTTCCTATCCTGGTTTTTAATATTCTTGTATTAGTCAAATGCTATATTAGGATTTTCAAATTCTTTTAATCTTATGTTATATGCATCAAACGCTTCTTTTTCGAATGCAAGTTTTGGATTTTTTACTCCTAATAATTTTAGTAAATATTTTGTAAAGTTTGGATTAAATACTAAAATTGGTCCTAGCACATATGTTCCCATAAAATTATTTATTCTAACTCCCTCAAATTTGGTATCATTTAGTCCTGGTCCTCTTAATGCTTTAAATAAATAATTTTTAGAATTATCTCCATAAGACTTTGCAAATTGCGACATAAATCCTACTATTTTTATTGTTTCTTTTCCCTCTAGTTCTCCTAAGAATAAAGAATTGTATCTATTCATCATGTCTCTTTTTGCGTAAAGATTAGTAATTCCAAGTCCTTCAATTTTGCTTCTATCTTCATTTTCTATATATTTTCCAAATACTTCTAAAGCATTTCCTATCATTAAAAACACTTTATTTTCCTGTATTTGTTTTTTTATTATTTCAGTGTAAGGTTTTAGCTTTTCTATTACAAGCTCTTGAGTTTTTTCAGTCATTGGAGCCATATAAACTAAGTCTACATTTTCTTTTACAAATGTTGGTTCATCATTTAGTGATGTATTTATTATTTCTATGTCTTTTACAGATTGCTCTAAATATTTTATGTTATATGTGTTTCCAAATAAGTTACACACTTCTGGATATAAAACTTCTACTCTAAGCATTATCCTCACCTCCTGCAATTCTTTTTTCTATGTGTTCTCTTATATCTTCTGCAAGTTCTCCATTGTAAATATCGTATAAAATGTATATATCTGTTCCTTTATTTAATGATAAACAATCGGCAATTTTTTCTGTATTCTTCGTGAATACTAATTTTTCTCTTGGAACTCCTGCAATTAATAATCTTAAATAGAAATCTTCTGATCTAGGTCCTCCAATTACAACTCTATCAATGCTTTCGTCATTCAAAAATTCAAAGTCGCAGTCATAAAGCCATACCATACTCTCAGATGTTTCTTTTGCATCATATCTATCAAATAAAACTAACACAACTTCTTTCTTACCTTTTTCATTTTTTACATAGTCGCATACACAAGAACATGCAACAGGGTTTTGACCCTTTGCTAGATGGCTTACAATTTTTATTTCATCAACTGTTTTTTCTTGATATCTGCTCTCTACTATTTTTTCTTTTTCAAAGGCATTTTTTATTTGGTCTTGTGTAAGTCCTATTTCTGTAAGTGCAGAAATAACGGCAAGCTCATTATAAATGTTGAATATACTATCAGAAATTAAATTATAGCTATTTGACTTTCCATTATGTTCTATTGTTAGTTTTCTATTTTCAAAGTCTATATTGCTTACTCTAAAATCTGCTTCTGGTGATTTAAAATCGCAATTTGGGCAATATGCATTTCCTATATGATGATATCTTACATAGTTGTACTTTAGCTTTGTATGGCATTTAGGGCATACTCTCATGTCATTTATAATATTTACAGATTCTGTTTTGTCTGTTGGCAATTTGTCTATCGCAAAATAAACTTTCTTATTACCATTTCCTAACCTGCTACTAATTAAATCATCTGCATTTAAAATTAGTTTTGTTTCTTTTGGAAGTGCTCCATTTATAATATTAAATATAAATTCTGGATGAGCATTTCTCTTTATAGAATCTCTAAATAAATTTGTACAAACAAGATATGTAGGTGTAATGTAAGAATATACCTTTATAGAACTTCTCTCATCTACCTCTAGAACTGCAACATCATATTTTGTTTTATTTGTAAGAGTTGAACCTGCAATAAAAGCAGATGCAACACCAGAGTTTATGTTTGCACCAAGTCTGTTATCTAAAACTTTTTTGCCACTAGACTCTAAAGCTCCTATTAACAAATTACATACTGTAGTTTTTCCATTTGTTCCAGTAACTGCAATAATTTCCTTTGGTTTAGATACTTTTGTTAAGAAGTCCTTATCTATTTTTAATGCAACCTTCCCTGGAAAGAAAGATGCCTTGAATTTTACAATTTTAAGTTTTTTTAGTAATTTAATTCCAAACATTATAAACTTTGCTGTATAAAATGCAATATAAAATTTAAACATTGTTATTTCTCCTTTTATAGTTTTAATTCGAATATAGTCTACCACAATTTTATATAAAATACTAGTATTTTATATAATAGAAAATTAGCATAGCTTCCCTAATATAAAACAAATTTAAAAATTCTCTGTGCAATATTTTATTATCGAAAGTTATTCAGTTTTTCCTAATACATAAAAATAAGATTTTGTTATTTCAAAATCTTATTTCTTGTTTAGTATATTCTCTTTTCAAGTTCTAATGTAACCTTTGCAATTTTGTCTATATGATCATTCAAAACAACGTTTCTCATTTCATCTATGTCGTTGTATTCTTCTAATTTTTGCAATCTTTTCATTATAACTTTTCTATTTTTCAATACATCTGCCTTTATATTTTCTTGTTCTTTTATTAGTACATCTAATTTTTCGTTTATTGTTTTTAATAGTTCTGCAAGTGCTTTTGTTTGTATTGAATCCATAAAATCACCTGCTTTCTTATTTTACTCCTCTATTTTTATATGTACATCTTTTAATTGTTTTTCCTCTACTCTACTTGGAGCATTCATCATTGCATCTCTTGCTTTTTTGTTTTTAGGGAATGCAATAACTTCTCTAATATTTTGTGTATTTGCAATTAACATTACCATTCTATCTAACCCAGGAGCTGCTCCTGCATGTGGTGGAGTTCCGTATTTGAATGCTTTATATAAAGCTCCAAATTTTTCTTCTACATTTTTCTCTGTGTATCCAGCAATCTCAAATGCTTTTACCATTAGTTTAGGATCATGGTTTCTAACTGCTCCAGATGCCATTTCGTAGCCATTACATACTAAGTCATATTGATATGCTAATATGTCTAATGGGTCTTTTGTTTCTAGTGCTTCCATTCCTCCTTGAGGCATTGAGAATGGATTATGATTAAAGTCTACTTTTCCCTCGTCTTCATTATATTCGTACATTGGGAAGTCTACTATGTAGCAGAATCTGTATACATTTTTTTCTAATAAGTCTAGTCTATTTCCAAGTTCTATTCTAACTTGTCCTGCTATTTTTTGAGCTGTTTCAAGCTTGTCTGCTATAAAGAATATGCTGTCTCCAATTTTTGCTCCAAGTTTTTCTTCTAGTCCTTTTAGTATATCTTCTGTAATGAATTTTGCAATTCCACCTTGAGGCATATTGTTTTCATCTATTTTAGTCCAAGCTAAGCCTTTTGCGCCTTGTTCTTCTACTGCAAATTCTGTCATACTATCAAAGAATTTTCTTCCTTGAGCTGCTCCATTTGGAACTACTATTGCTTTTATGGTTTTGTCTTGGAACGCTTTAAATTCTGTTCCTGCAAATATTTCTGTTGCATCTTGTATTATTAATGGATTTCTTAAATCTGGCTTATCTATTCCGTATTTTTCCATTGCTTCTCTATATGGAATACGTATAAATGGACCCTCGTCTACCTTCCAGTTTGTAAACTTTTTAAATACTGTTGGTACTAATTCTTCCATTACTGCAAGTACGTCTTCTTGAGTTGCAAATGCCATTTCAAAATCTACTTGATAAAATTCTCCTGGTGCTCTATCTGCTCTAGGATCTTCATCTCTAAAGCAAGGAGCTATTTGAAAATATTTATCAAATCCAGATATCATTAATAATTGTTTAAATTGTTGTGGTGCTTGTGGTAAAGCATAAAATTCTCCTGGATGTAGTCTACTTGGTACTAAAAAGTCTCTAGCACCTTCTGGTGATGAATTTGCAAGTATTGGAGTTTGAATTTCTGCAAAACCCATTTCATCCATTTTGTCTCTTATAGTTTTCATTATTTTAGAACGCAATAATATGTTATTGTGTATTTTTTCATTACGCAAATCCAAAAATCTATATTCTAGTCTTAAATCTTCTCTTACTTGTGATATATCTATTTTTTCCGAATTTATTTCAAATGGAAGTGTTGGCTCACAAGTTCCAAGAACAGTAATTTCTTTTGCATCTATTTCTATTTCTCCTGTTGGAATTTTTTTGTTTTTATTTGAACGTTCAACAACTGTTCCTTCCACAGATATAACACATTCTGTATATAAATTTTCTATTTTATTTTTTAGCTCTTCACTAGATACAACTATTTGTGTAATTCCATACTGGTCTCTCAAGTCTATAAATGTCATTCCACCTAAGTTTCTAATTCTTTGTATCCAACCAGCAAGTTTTACTTTTTTTCCTACATTTGATATGTTAAGTTCTCCACAATTATTTGTTCTATATTCGTTTGCCATTTTATCAATTCCTTTTATATTAAATTTTGTTTCTGTTATATTCTACTCTTTTTTTGCCTAAAAGTCTAGATATTTTACACTATTTTTTATTACATTGGTTAAGGATTCTTTTTGCCAATTATAATCTGCTTTTATAATTACATTTTCTTGTATATTATCCAGCATAATTCTTATTGATGTTAAAGGTGTTTTTAATTAATGCGAAATATCTGTTGAAGAATTACTTAATTTTTTCTTTTAGTCCCTTTTAAACTATTCGATTATTGTTATAATAATTTTTATTATACATATTTAAATAATTCGAATATATACCAGTTGTTGATATTGTTATAAACTTTATAGAGTAAATATCGCAATACACTAAACTATCATTTTCAAATGATCTTAATAAAATATAACTTGCCCCTACATCTTCCAAAATTCCTATTCTATCAACTAAATTATTAGTACCAATTAAAAATTCCACTCTCATTAGTTTTCCAATTTGTTCTCTTAAAAAAGCTGGAGTATATATTGGATTTTTTAATGTTTCTGGCCAATTTGTTTGATTTTCTTCCGATAGATTTTGTCTTTTGTTATATATCAAATTTTGACCTATTTCTTTATTTTCTTCCATAAACTTTCCTCTTTCTTTTATGTTTTACTATATAAAGGTGTAGGTTTATAAAAGCAATGATCTCCTATTCTTGTATGCAAACTCCCAGAGCCATTATACGGGAAAGTGCTCAAGCATGTTGGTTTAAAAGGATTTAAATACCACAAGCATAGGTCTACTTCATTTAATCTGTTTCCAGATAAAGCCCAATCTGCAATATTATATTCTATATCACTTGGGTTCATGTTATATATGTTTTGACTGTTATATTTTCCTCCAATAGCTTCTCTTGCACAGTCAAATTGTCCTTTTTGAAATAATATGTTTCTTATATTTCCTCCTTGCGATACCCTAAAATATTCGCCTTCTTGCACATTTACTCTGTTCATTATAACAGAGGCAACAGCTTTCATTCCGAATATCTCCTTCTCCACCTGCCTCGCATTGTATCATTCTTGCAAGTAGTTCTCTTTCCGAATATGCCATAAAACTTACACCTCTTTTATAGTATATGTAGGTGTAAGTTTTTTGTTTCGTTTTATTCTTATTGTTTTTCTATTATATCTTCTGTATTTTTTTCTTTTATTATTTCTTTTCTATCTCTAAATGTACTTACCATAGCTAAAATTGCGCTCAATATAACAAATAAATAGAAGTTTATTCCTCTATTTAATATCATTGCACTCCCAATTACAGATTGAGGGAAAACATTTTTAAATATTCCCATAAATCCACCTTCGCTTACTCCAACAGCTCCTGGTGAAGGAATACCAGATACAGTAGCATAAAGTACTGCCTGTAATGTTAGTATTTGCCATATATTTTGCTCAGTAAATCCAAATGATAAATATACCCAATAAGGAATTGAATAGTATATTAACATTTGCACTAATGTTGTAGCAACAGTCTTTAGCATTAGCAATTTATGTGCTTTAATGTATTTTGCACTTCCTTGGTATGACTCTAATTCTTTTTCTATTTTTTCTTGTTTTTCTTCAATGTTTTTTACTCTAAAAAATTTTAATATTTTAACAAAAAGTTTAACCAGTCCTTCTGATAATCTGTGTGAAAATATTGCAATTAAAAATAATCCAAGTGCAGAAGAATTAAGAACTATTCCCAAGATAAATAAATATATTAGCCCATTTTTTAATACATCGAAATGAATTACTGCACTTATTATTCCAAATGTTAGAGTTACTATTTGGTAGCTACAAAGTTGCATAAGAAGTGTAAGCGTAGAATTGGCTACAGATATTTTATCTTTGTGCATATAATATACTTCCATAGGTTGACCACCACTTGCAGCAGGAGTTATTGCACTAAAGAAAAATCCTATTAATGTATATCTAAAGTTTCTTACAAAATTCGATTTTTCTCCAAGTTCTTTTAATATTCTTCCAACATTAATTGCTTCACAAGAAAAATACATTAACATTAGAGCAACGCCTATTAGTATAAATTTCTTTTTTGCATTTCTAACAATTTGTATCATTTGTGATATATCTTGATCTTTCAATACTATATAAAATGTTAATATTATTAACAATATAAATATTATTAGGTTTATTATATTCTTCTTTAATTTCTTTTTTCTTTCCATCTATTACCCCTTTTGTTGCAGTTACATTTTAACACTCTTGTGTGACTATAAAATGACTACACCTTTTATAATATCATATGCCATATAAAAAAACAATACAAACGCTTTGCTTTTATGTTAATTTATGGTATAATTAACTTTGCCGAATGGTTAATTACAATAGAAGGGAGTTTAAGAAACTATGAACTTTCGGTCAGATTCAGAATTGTTTAAAACTTTCCATGAGTTTATTCTTGCAAAAGAAGAGTTGGAAGATTTAAACCAAGCTAAAAAAATTGCATTTAACATCAATAGTAAGCATCCCGAAAAAAATGATTGGAATGCTATTCAAAAAGCTTGGTGTCATTTTGCTTTTATTTTTAACAGCAGAGATTTTCCAGCCTTTAACGCAGCACTTCAAAAAGTAGATGATTTCAGAGCTGAAACTATTTCCTACTCTGAATTAAAACCTCTACTTTCAAAAGCAATTACCGAAGTTGATACTTATTTGTACACATTAGAGGTAGAAACTTCTGAAGCTGAAGGCACTTTTTCTGGTGTTTTTTATGAAGCATATCAAAACTTTGTACGTTCCACTTCTAAGAAGAACGGCATATTTATGACATCGGTAATGAAAGAGCAGTCTGTCGAAAACTTTTTCTTTAAATTCCTAACCTCTTAAAGTAGAGATTATCCCTAATAATATTTACTGCAAACTTGCAGTTTTATTACTAGGGATTTTTTATTTATTTTACTATCCATTTAATTAAATCTAAATTTGCAGGGTCTAGTAACATTTTATGTTTTGGCATTACTCTAAATGTATAACCATAATTTCCACCTGTTGTAAGTTCAACTGTTGCCTCATATTCATATTCTTTTTTATCTTCGTCTGCATTTATAAGTTTCATAGGTATAACTTGAATATTATCTACTACACCTTCATCAGATATTTGTCCATAATATACTTGTGCTTCTATACTATCTTCTGTTATATTTGGAAGATATACCTTGCATTTTACATTTATTCTATTGCCTGCATCTATTGTTATATTATCTAAATTTCCTTTTTCTTGTTTTATAGTAATGTTGTCCCAATTGCTATATAAATTTTCTTTCCAAGAATTAAATTCTCCAACTGTTGATAAATCTTTATAATATTGGTTATATAAATTGCATAAAGGAATATAAAATTTATTTGTATAATCTATTAACATTCTAGCTGTGCTATATCTACCAGCATTAGACATTATAGAATTTTTCATTATATCCATCCATTTTGCAGATATTCCATTTTCATCTTTTTCATAATATGCTGGAATAATTTTATTTTCTAGTGTTTGATACAAGCTTTCGCTATCTGCTTCATCTTGCTCTTCGTATGATGGATATTCTGCATTTGAGCCAATTGTCCAACCATTTTTTTGGTTATATCCTTCTGCCCACCAGCCATCTAGTACGCTGAAATTAATTACTCCATTTACAGCAGCTTTTTGTCCAGATGTTCCAGAAGCTTCCATTGGTCTTCTAGGATTGTTTAGCCAAACATCTACTCCACTTACCAATAATTTAGATACAGCCATATTGTAATTTTCTAGTAAGAAAATTTTACCCTTAAACTGTGGTTTCATAGATATTTCGTGTATGTATTTTATTAAATCTTTTCCTTGTCCATCCGAAGGATGAGCCTTTCCTGCAAATATTATTTGAACAGGTCTATTCTCATTATTTAATATTTCTGTAATTCTTTCTAAATCTCTAAAAATTAAAGTAGCTCTTTTGTAAGTTGCAAATCTTCTAGAAAATCCTATTGTTAATGCATCTGGATTTAATTTAGATACTATTTGATTTATCTCTTCGTAGTGGTATCCTTCTCTTTTTAATCTTGTTGTAACGTTTTCTTTTACCATACTTAGTAATTTTATTTTTCTATCTCTGTGTTCTTTCCATAACTCTTCGTTTGGAATATCTGCAATCTTTTTCCAAGTTGTATCTGATTGAATATCATCTTGCCAGTATGGTTTTAAATATTCGTTGTAAAGTCTTTTTAAATTTGGTGCAAGCCACGTACAAGTATGAATACCATTTGTTACATACGAAATTGGAGCCTCATTTGAAGATATGTTTGGCCATACCTCACTAAATAACTCTCTAGATACAGCTCCGTGTAGCTTACTAACTCCATTCTTCTTTCCTGCAAATTTTAATGCTAAAATTCCCATATTAAATCCAGTGTTAGATAAATCTGCTCCTGGTTTCATTCCTAATTTAAAGAATTCTTCTTTTGTAATTGAAAATCTATTCCAATAATCTCTAAAGTATTCTTCTACTAAATATAATGGGAATATATCGTTTCCAGCAGGAACTGGTGTATGTGTTGTAAATACTGTTTTACTAGATACTATTTCTTGAGCAATTTCAAAGCTTACTTGCTTTTCTTTTATTATATTTTTCATTAATTCTAATATTAAGAAAGCAGAATGCCCCTCGTTCATATGATAAACTGTTGGGTTTAATCCTAAAACTTTAAGCAAGCTTACTCCTGCCATTCCAAGTACTATTTCTTGCTGAATTCTAGTCTCTTGGTTTCCTCCATATAAAGTTGATGTTATTCCTCTATATTCTGGAATGTTTGCTTCTATATCTGAATCCATTAAATATAATTTAATTCTACCAACATTTATTTGCCATACTTTTAAGTATAGTCTCTTCTTTGGAAGATTAACATATACCAAAAGATCTTTCCCTTCTACATCTTTTACAGGGTGAATTGGTAATGAATCAACATCATTTTGTTTATATTCTTCTTGCTGTTGACCATATCCATTTATTTTTTGATGGAAGAATCCATTTTTATATAATAATCCTACAGCAACTAATGGTATTCCTAAATCACTTGCAGATTTTAAATGATCTCCAGATAAAACTCCAAGTCCACCAGAATATATAGATAATATTTGGTCTAGTCCATATTCTGCTGAAAAATAGGCAATTAAGTCATTTGAATTATCTGGATAGTTCTTCTTAAACCAAGTATTTTTGCTATTCATATAATCTTCAAAATTTTCAACTATTCTGTCGTAGTCCTTTAAAAAGTTGCTGTCCTTTGCTGCACTTTCCAATCTATCTTGAGAAACTAATCTTAAAAACTTAACTGGATTTTTTCCAACTGTCTCCCATAAATCTCCGTCTATTTGCTTAAATAGTTTTAAAAAATCTGTATTCCAAGTCCACCATAAATTACCTGCAACTGTTGCTAATTTTTTAATTCTATCTGGTAATTGAGGGGTTACTGTTATCTTATTAAAAACGTACATTATAATTCCTCCTTAGTAAATTTCTCATTTCATCATTTAAGTTTTTTCATTCTATATTATCTATTAACCAGATGAAATTTGCAAGTACTTTAAGGAAAAATATAAACATTTTTTATTTACGTAGGACGTCTATTTTTATTTTCAAACTCCACTCGAATCTTTTGTTCTTTAAAGACTTTGTATTTTCTCTTCGCTTAATCCAGTAAGTTCTTTAATTTCTTCAATGCTCATCTTATTTTTTAACTTTCTAGCCATCATAGCAATTCCCTCTGCTCTTCCTTTACTTTCTCTCTTTCTCATCTCTCTATTTATTATTTTTGATGCATTTGTCATAGTCTCTTTTCCTCCTTTTTCATTTTTTATTTTTTCTATGAATTCTTTTATCATATTTTCATTTTTGGTTCCTATTAATTCATATTTTATTAAATCTTCTAATTGTTTACTTTCTTCGTCATTATTTCCTTTATTTTTTCTTTGATTGTCTATTATATCATTTATGTTTTTATATAATTCTTCTTGTCCTTTTGAACTTTCTATTAACATTGCTTTTGATGTTATTAGCTCATCTTCTATTAATTCTTCTGCTGCCTTTTCCATTCTTTCCTTAACATATGTAAAATAATATTCTTTTGTGTATGTCATTATTTCTTTGCCATCCATTGTTTTTAAGCCTATTGGTTCGTATTTTTGCATTTTCTTCACCTCACATTATAATACATATTTACTTATTAGTCAATATTGCATGGTTAATTTTATCTTTTGCCATTTTATTAATTATTAAATTAGCATTTTTATTATCTTTGGATTTTTTTAGAATTAATTTTCTTTTGATTAAATAAAATTTTACTGCTAGCTAGGCTTGTATAAACTTTTATTATTATATGCTATAAATACTTATATTTCAAGCAAAATCGTTCGTCAAATTCTAACAGATTTTGACTTATATACAAAAAGTATGCAAAACTTATTTAATTTTGCATACTTAAATATTTTTCAATAAAAATCTTTTATAATTAAAATTTACACACCCGTCTTGACAAGCTTATTTTTATTCCTGATTTTTTACTACAACACTTGTTCCTTGTTTTGTTTTTATTCCTGCTTTTGGTAATTGGTTAGTTATTGTATCTATGCTGCTACCTTCACTTTCTTTTAATTCTAATTGTAGTCCAACATCTTCTAATACTTTTTTTGCTTCTTTTAGTGTAAGTCCTATTATATTGGGTACTTCTACTTCTTGCTGTTCTTCTTCATTTTGTTTTTTTATTTCTAAATATGGAAATACTTCTCCTAAAACTTGTGATGCAATTGGTGCTGCAATACCACCTCCTTGGTGACCTCCCTCTCCTGTTGGATTATAGAGTGTTATTAATATGCATACTTGTGGATTTTCTATTGGAGATGTTCCTATAAATGATGTTACATATTTTCCTGTATTTACTCCGTCTTCTGATGTTCCTGTTTTTCCTCCTATGCTATAACCTTGTACTTGTGCGTTTTTTCCAGTTCCTTCTGCTACAACGCTTTGCATCATACTCAATACTTTTTTAGAAGTTTCTTCTGATATTACTCTATCTTTTTTTACTGTTTCTTTTTCTGTTATTTCTCCTGTTTGGCTATTTATTATTTGTTTTACTACTCTTGGCTGTATATATGTTCCTCCATTTGCTATTGTAGAAACCATTGTTATCATTTGTATTGGAGTAACTTCAAATCTTTGACCAAATGCTATTGTTCCGAAGTTCAACTGGCCCTACTTTAGATTCTTTTAAGAAAATTCCTGTGGCTTCTCCTGGTAAGTCTATTCCAGTTCTACTTAAGAATCCATATTTTCTTAAATATTCATAATATTTACTTACTCCAATTTTCTCTCCAAGCCCAATAAATACTGGATTGCAAGAGTTCATTAAAGCTTGCCTTAAAGATTCTGCTCCGTGGGGTCTATAATATCTCCAACATTTCATTTTTACTCCTGCCACATCTATATATCCAGAGCAATTAAACTCCCCTGCTTTGTCGGTTTCTGTTACTATTCCTTCTTCAAGTGCCGTAGAAGCTGTAACTAATTTAAATGTAGAACCAGGCTCATATGTGTCTGATATTGCTTTATTTCTCCACATTGCCTGTAAAGCATTTGACCTTTCTGTTGCAGACATTGTCTCCCAATTTGCTTTTTGTTCTTCATTATTTATTGTATACGGTTCATTTAAATTAAAATCTGGATAACTTGCAATTGCTAAAATATCTCCATTTTGTGGGTTCATTAGCAAAATGTTTCCACCATCTGTACACACATTATCTATACAAGCTTCTTTTAAGTACTTCTCTGCAATTCCTTGTATTGTTGCATCTATTGTGAGTACTAAATCATTTCCATCTATTGCTGGCTCATAGCTTTCTGATGTATTGCTTATATCAATTCCCTTCGCATCTGTCATTTTTAGTATTTTGCCATTTTCTCCTTTAAGCTCTTTTTCATAGGTAGCCTCAATTCCTGCTAAACCCTGATTATCGCTTCCACAAAATCCTATTATTTGAGATGCTAAATTATTATATGGATAAAACCTTTTTGTATCTTCATCTATGTTAATTCCAGATCCCAAATTATTTTCTTCTAGCCACACTCTTAGCTCATTTGTTTTATCCTTCTCAACCTTTTTAACAATTGTTTCTATAGCTGTTTTTTTATTTACCTTTTTTAATACTGTATCATAATCAAGTTCAAACAAATCACTTAATTTTCTGGCTACAAGCTCTTTATTTTCCTTAGCAATATTTAGAGGATTTACAGTAATAGTCTCCACACTGCTACTAGTTGCAAGTAAAACCTTTCCTGTTGTATCGTATATATTTCCCCTTTTCGGGCTTATTTTTCTATCAAGAGTTTGTTGTAAATAAGCCATTTGCTTTAAGCTATCTCCTTTTATAAATTGAATATATCCCACTCTAACAATCATAACAGCAAAAATAAAGCTCGCAAAAATAAATTCAAGCTTTACCCTTTTCTTTCTAGAAATTTCTCCTTTTTTATTTAATTGATAATTTTTTATTCTAGATTCTTTTTTTAGCTTTTTTCCAGCTTTATTGTCATTCTTCTTCTTTCTATTTAGAAAAATTTTATTAATCTTTTCGTCTCTATTACTTTTTTTCTCTCTTTCAGTTAGCTTTTTTATATTTAACTTCTTATTCTCTCTAAACACAATAATCACCTTTTTAAGTATATGAGACAAAATAAAAATAATACATTGGAAAGAGAATATTCTTTTCCAACGTATTATCTTTGTAATATGTTTAATTTTTTATTAGATAAGTTCTTGAATCTAGCTAGTCTCCGGTTCACCCCGTTTCCTACCTGTTCTACAATTTTATGGTACCACCTAAAATTTTCCACATAGCGTATTCCATTCGCTATGCTTTAGGTGCA
>ERZ837380.1338-NODE-1338-length-31494-cov-4.506918_pt1 | contig 31494 bp, 34 predicted proteins | sample MGYA00519685_ERZ837380 | MGnify/ENA primary metagenome ERZ837380 (study PRJEB31850, sample SAMEA3708817) | human gut metagenome | biome: human gut; feature: human-associated habitat; material: faeces | place: China | collected 2014 ...
CATTTTCTCAAATGATTTATTAAGACATTATCACAAATGAATTATAAAAAATTAAAAAAATAGCAAATAAACTCTTGACAAATTACAAATATATGGTAAAATTAATATTGTTACAAGAAGAAGCAATTAACTTCTCACCTTAGTTAGATAAACAAAAGGTTAGAAAATATTAATTTTACCAATAATTTTAAATTTGGAATTATGTATTAATTGACTTGTAACACAAAGTCAATTTTTTTATTTTATGGAGGTGTTTGAACATTAAACAAGAATTACCAATCAATGGTCAAATAAGAGAAAAAGAAGTTCAATTAATAGGAGCAAATGGAGAAAAGCTAGGAGTAATGTCAACAAGAGATGCTTTAGAAAAAGCAGAAGAAGAAAACTTAGACTTAGTGCTAGTATCACCAAATGCAAAACCAGCAGTTTGCAAAATAATGAATTATGGAAAATACAAATTCGAACAAGCTAAAAAAGAAAAAGAAGCTAAGAAAAAACAAAAAGTTCTAGAAGTTAAAGAGTTAAGAGTAACTCCAAATATTGAAGAACACGATTTTGAATTCAAATCAAAAAATGCAAGAAAATTCTTAGAAGATGGAAACAAAGTAAAAATAACAGTAAGATTTAGAGGAAGAGAAGTAAACAACTCTAAAGCTGGAGAAAATGTTTTAAACAAATTCATAGAAAAATTAGAAGATGTTGCTACAGTTGAAAAACAACCAAAACTAGAAGGTAGAAACATGTTCACAATACTAGCTAAAAAAGCATAATAATGCATTTTATATAAAATATTGAAAGGAGAGAAAAACTCATGGGAAAATTAAAAACAAACAAAGCTGCTAAAAAAAGATATTCATTAACAGCAACAGGAAAAGTAAAAAGAACAAAATCAAACAGAAGACACTTATTAGCTAACAAAACAAAAAGACAAAAAAAATCAGGAAAAGTTCAAAACGCTTATGCAAGTAAAACTTGTGAAAATACAATTAAAAAATTATTACCATATGGTGGTTAATATTATAATTAAAATAAAAGAAATCAAGGAAGGTGAAATAAAATGGCAAGAGTAAAAACAGCAAGAACAACAAGAGCAAGACATAAAAAAATATTAAAACAAGCAAAAGGATATTTTGGAGCAAAACATTATAGATTTAGAAATGCTAACCAAGCAGTTATGAAATCATTATCTTACGCATATGTAGGAAGAAAAGATAAAAAAAGTGATTTTAGAAAATTATGGATAACAAGAATCAATGCTGCTGCAAGAATGAATGGAACAACATACAGCAAAATGATCGCTGGTCTTAAAAAAGCTAATGTTACAATAAACAGAAAAATGTTAGCTGAAATCGCTGTAAGTGATCCAAAAGCATTTGCAGAAGTTGCTGAAATAGCAAAAAAAGCATAATTAAATAAAACAATAAAAAAGGGATTAATAGCTTAGCTAAAATAATCCTCTTTTTTTTATTTTTTAATCAAAATATTTTTATTGTTTTTTCATTTTAGGTTTTGAAATTAATGAAGCTAAATAACCAAAAAATACAGCAGCAGCAATTCCACCGGCAGCAGCCTTGACACCACCAGTAAAAGCACCAACAAGTCCGGCTTCTTTTACACCTTCAATAGCACCTTTTGCTAAATTATAACCAAACCCAGTAAGTGGAACAGTAGCGCCAGCGCCAGCAAAATCAACAACATATTGATAAATACCAAGACCGCCTAGAATACAACCAGTAGTTACGAAAGCAACCAAAATTCTAGCAGGAGTTAATTTAGTTTTATCAATTAAAATCTGTCCGATAACACAAATTAGACCACCAACAACAAAACATTTCAAAAGAGACATCCAATTAAAAACACTAGCCCAATCAATATTCATAAAATCAATCCTTTCAAATCTTTGTAATTCAATATTTATTTTTATAACTCAATACTTATAGCATGAGCAACCCCTGGAATACTTTCACCTTGTTGAGAAGAAGTAGAATTCATCAAAGCACCAGTAGCAATTAAAAGTAATTTTTTAATCTTCTTTTCTTTTAACTGTTTAAATAAATAACCAGAAAAAACAGTACCGCAACAAGCACAACCACTACCGCCAGAATGAGTATCTTGAGAACTTTTATCAAAAATCAAAACACCACAATCATTATAATTTGGTTTTATATTATAACCTTGAGACTTAGCAATATCAATAGCAATATCTTTTCCAATATAACCCAAATCTCCACTAATAATAGCATCATAATAACTAGGATTTCTACCAGTATCTAAAAAGTGAGTTACCAAAGTATCAGCAAAAGCAGGTGCCATAGCAGCTCCCATATTATTTGCATCTTTAATTCCCATATCAACAATTTTCCCTGGAGTAATATGAGTAATATAAGGACCTTGTCCATTTTTAGAAAGAATAACAGCACCAGACCCAGTAACAGTCCATTGAGCAGTTGGAGGTCTTTGATTTCCTAACTCAAGAGGAAACCTAAATTGTTTTTCAGCACTACAAAAATGGCTAGACGTAGCACACAAAACATTTTCAGCAAAACTTTCTATACAAATAGAACCTAAACACATAGACTCAACAAAAGTAGAACAAGCACCAAAAACTCCAAAAAATGGAAGATTAATTTCTCTAAGCCCAAAACTAGAAGAAATACACTGATTTAAAAGGTCACCAGCAAAACAGCAATCTATTTTATCAGAAGAAATTCCGGATTTATGAATTACTGTATTAACAGTTTCTTTTATAATTTTACTCTCAGCCTTCTCCCAAGTCTTTTCGCCCCAAAATTCATCTTCTAAAGTTTGATCGAAATATTTAGCTAAAGGACCTTTAGACTCTTTAGGGCCAACAATAGAAGCACACTCCAAAATAGTAGGGGGATTATCAAATTTTATAGTTTGTTTTCCAATCTTTTGCAAAAAATCAACTCCTTTATAATATATTAGATTTAATTTTCTAGTTAGTATCTGTTGGTATATATGCTATTTTTTGTATAGCCTGAACTTCGTTACGCACCAAAGTAATTCTAATCATATAGCAATGAATCTACTCAAAAGGGTTTGAGATTCTTCATTGCTATATGCTAAGAATTCCTATTGTTGCTCCGCTTGCGACGGCTATACAAAAAATAGCATATATATACCAACAGATACTAACTAGAAAATTATACCAAAGTCATAGTCTGAGTATTAAAAATCAAATAAACAATACCCACAATTATAGAAGCAGAAATACCAAAAACCAGTACAGGACCAGCAACAGTAAACATCTTTCCACCAACACCCATAACATAACCTTCAGACTTATATTCCATAGCAGGAGAAACAATAGAATTTGCAAAACCTGTAATAGGAACTAAAGAACCAGCACCTGCAAACTTACCAATCTTATTAAAAATATTAAGACCAGTCAAAAAAGCAGAAATACCAATCAAAATAATAGAAACAATAGTACCAGAAGTAGCCTGATCAAAACCCCTAGCCTTACAAATATTCAAAATAACTTGACCAATGGTACAAATCAAACCACCAACCCAAAAAGCATTAAAACAATTCTTCCAAATAGGAGAATTAGGTGATTTCTTATTAACATACTCTTGATAAGTTTGCTTACTCTCAATCGGATTCATTATCTATCATCCTTTCTATTCAAATCAATAAGAAAACTAATATCCAAATCAACAAAATACTCAGAAATCTTATTACCATCAATATTAGCCCTCTGCTCCAAAATCTTAACACCAGACAAATAATCAATACTCTTAGAAGCCTCAGAAATCGCCTTAACAATAGCATCCTTCCAAGAAACCTCAGAAGAACCAGTAATAATCAAATGTTTTTCTATATCCATAAAAACCTCCTAAAATCATTTAACCATATTTTAACCAAAAAAGAAAAAAATATACAAAACATAGAAAAAATACAAAAAAAGTTATATAATAATAAAAAATAAAAAACAAAAAATACAAAAACCCAACAAGTAGAGAAGCTCAAAAAATAATTTACTAATTTTTAAAGCTCAGTGGGGACCGTTTTAGAAAATGTTACGAACGCCAGAGAGTTACATTTTCTTAAATGGGGAAGCGAAAAAAATTAATAAATTACTTTTTTGAGCGGTCAACTAAAAAAATAAACATAAAATACCAAACAGAATAAGTAAAGAAAAGGAGAAAACAAAAAATGATAAACAAACCAAGAGAAATCGCCCTAAAAACCATATACAAAATAAACCAAGAACAAGCCTACTCCAATCTAGCCCTAGACGAAGAACTAAAACAAAACAGAAAAATATTAAACGAAAAAGACATAGGCCTAATATCAGAAATAACATATGGAGTAACAACCTGGAAACTAACCCTAGACACAATTATAAAAAAACACTCAAAAATAAAACTAAAAAAAATATCACCATGGATCATAAACATACTAAGAATGGGAATATACCAAATTATATTCTTAGACAAAATACCAAAATCAGCAGCTGTCAATGAAAGTGTTAACTTAGCAAAAAGATATGGTCACACATCAAGTTCTAATTTCGTAAATGCAATATTAAGAAAGGTAGAAAAAGAAGACTATGAAGAACTATTCCAAATAAAAAATAATGTAGAAAGAATATCAAAAACAACATCAACGCCAGAATGGATTGTAAAAAAACTAATAGAAGACAATGGATTAGAAAAAACAAAAGAAATCTGTGAAAATTCAAATCTTCATCCAAAAGTAACAATTAGAATAAACAAATTAAAAAACACAAAACAAGAATTAGAAAATTCCCTAAAAGAAAAAAATATAGAATTCCAAGAAACAGAATATGAAGATTTTTTGATTTTAGAAAGAGTTAAAAATCTAGAAAATATGGATTTGTTCAAAGAAGGAAAATTTACAATTCAAGATATTTCAGCTGGACTAACAGCTAAAGTACTAGAACCAAAAGAAAATGAAAATGTTTTAGATGCATGCTCTGCACCAGGTGGAAAGACGACCTATATGGCAGAATTAATGAATAATAAAGGTAACATAGAAGCTTGGGATATTCATGAACATAGAACAAAATTAGTAATGGAAAATGCAAAAAGATTGGGAATAAATATAATAAAAACTAATACTAAGGATGCAACTAAATACTATGAAGAATTAAATGAAAAATTTGACAAAATTTTATTAGATGTACCATGCCTTGGAATTGGAGTAATAAAAAGAAAACCGGATATAAAATGGCAAAGAAAAGAAGAAGATATAGAAGAAATAACAAAAATTCAAGAAAAAATTTTAGAAAATTGTTCACAATATTTAAAAAGCGGAGGAGAATTAGTATATTCCACATGTAGTATACTAAAAAATGAAAATGAAAATGTAGTAAATAAATTTTTAAAAAATAATTCACAATTTACGAAAAAATATGAAAAAACGATATTTACAAGTGACAAGCAAGATGGATTTTTTATATGCAAATTACATAAAAAATAAAATATTACAGAGATATTACATTTATATTACATTTCAATTAAAAGTGTTGACTTTTTGCTAAAAAACGATAAAATAAAAGAGAAATTAATATCATAAATTGTAAAATAAAACAAGTATTTTAATTTTAAAAAAGTAAAAAATAAAAATAGAATAAATTATAAAGCAAAGAGGAGAAAAAATGTCTAGCTGTCTTGGAATATATATAGAAAACAACATAATTAAATATGCAAAAGTTTCAAAAGAACGTGAACAATTAAAAGTAGAATCATATGGCGTAAAGTTCTATGACAACATAGATCAAACTATTAAACAAATTGTAGAAGAAACATATAGTTATAAAACACCAATTAGTATAAATCTTTCAGAAGAAATATACAATTATTTTAATATGTTTGCATTGTTAAGTAAAAAAGATTTACCAAAAGCAATAAAAACAGAATTTGAAGCATATTGCTCAGATAAAAATTACAATCCAAATGTATTTGAAACAAGATATGCAATTGCTCCTAATGTGCAAGATAAAGAAAAATTAAAAGTAATTCATATAAGCCAAAACAAAATAGAATTAAATAAAAAGATACAAAGATTTAATGGTTATAGATTACAAGATATAAGTCCAATTGGAATGACAATTCCAGATGTAAAAGAATTTGAACCAAAAGAAAATGCTCTAATAGTAAATATAGAAGAAAAAACAACAATAACAACAATATTAGATCAAAAAGTTTATGATGTTAAAAAGCTAGATATAGGAAGCCAAGAATTTTTGGATAAAATAAACATCAAAGAAAATTCTTATTCTAAAGCTTATGAAATTTGCAAAGAAACAACTATCTATACCTCTGAGGGTAGAGACTTAACAGATGTAGATACAAATTATTTAGAAGATATTATGCCAACATTATATGAAATAGTTGGACAAATAAGAAAAATAATGAATGAAAGTACTGAAAAAATAGACAGAGTATATATAACAGGAACAGCAGCATTAATAAATAATATAGACTTATATTTTGAAGAGTATTTAGAAAATGTAAAGTGTGAAATTTTAAAACCGGGATTTATAAGAATTTCACCAGAAATCAATATTAAGGATTATGTAGAAGTAAACTCTGCAATATCATTAGCTATAAGTGGACTTGGAGAAGGAATAACAGGAATAAACTTTAAAAAAGCAAGTTTTTCAGATAGATTACCTGATTTCTTAAAAATAGAAATAGGACCTAGTAAAAAAGATAAAACAAAATCTAGTAAACCAAATCCTTTGGAAAAACTTCTAAAAAGTTCAGCATTTACAATGGATTTTAATGTGCCATTAGATAAAGTAGAAAAAGGAATGCTTAGAACAGCTACAGGATTGTTAATATTATTTTTTGTATATTCAGGCTTTTCTATAATGATAAAAAATCAAATAGATAATAAAAAGGATGAAGCAAACAAATCTATAGCAAATACAAATTCACAAATGCAATTGATAGATAATGATAAATCAAAGTTACAAACAAAAACAACAGAGTATACAACAAAAATAAGCAATTTACAAAAAGTTAATGACAAAATAAATGACATAAACAAAACTAAAAAAGCAATACCAAATTTATTAAACAAATTAATGTATATAATGCCTACAGGTGTACAAATAACATCAATACAAAACACATCAGCTACACATATAGAAATACAAGCTCAATCAAACAAATATGAACAATTAGGATTTTTAGTGACAAATATGCAATTAGAGCCAGTGCTAACAAATGTTATATCAACTGCAGGTCAAAAAGCAAATGGCATAATTACAATAAAGATAGAAGGTGATTTACCATGAAAAAACTATTAATAACAGCTATTATCATCTTATTAATTATATTAACAGGAATAACAATGGTAAAAGGAATAAACGTTGGTAAATTATCTGTTTTAGGAATTAAAAATATAAAAAAAGAAGATGAGCAATTAAATACAACAATTCAACAAGCAACAAAATTAGCTAGTACAGATTATCAAAAAAAGATAAATGATTTAAATGACCAAATAAAAAAACTAGAAAATGAAAAACAAGAATATGAAGAGATGGTAAGTGTAAGCACAGAAAGTCAAACACAAACAGCAAATCAATTCTTGGGCGGTTATAAAATAGAATATCTATATGTAAGAATTGGAACACATGCGAAAACTGAAGGAGTAGAAATGAAAATGGATGTATCAAGAAGTTCATCAGGAACAGAAGATACTTATAATTTAAATTTCACAGTGACTGGAGCATATGCGAGAATTGCAGAATTTATAACAGATATAGAAGATGATTCTTCATTAGGATTCAAAATTGAAGAATTCAAAATGTTAGCAGATTCATCTAGTGATACAAGTACATTACAAGCTACTTTTGTATGTAAAGACATTAAAATAGAAGGAGTTTCTTCAACAACAAGTACAACAACACAAACAGAAACTACAAGTCAAAATAATAATACAGTAGATAATACTACAACAAATAGTACAGTAAACAATACTACAACAAACACAACAAAATAATTAGAAAGGAGAAAAAAATGAAAACAAAAAATATTATCAAGGAAATTATAATAGTTTTGCTATTGATATTAGCAATCATATTAATACTTGGTATATTACTATATGAATATGTACCAAATAATAAAATAATTCCACAACAAGTTTCATATACTACTCCTGAAAATGTAAAAGAAGAATTATCTACAAGTGAAAATGTTGATGATTCACAAATAATTATGACTTATGAAGTAACTGCAACTGATTTAACAAATTACAAAAAGACAAAGGATTATGTATCAGGCAAGAAAAATCCATTTGAATCAATTAATAGTCAAAATACAACAACAGGAAATACAACTACTGGAAGTAATGCAGGGTCAGAAACAGCAGGAAGTTCAACAGGAACAACATCAACTAATACAACAACAGATAGTACTCAAGAAGGTTATCTACCAGATAAAGGTACAAAATAATTAAGTTATTAACATTATATTTATTTTATATAAATATAGATACAAATATAAATAATCAAAAGAAAAGGAGGATGACATTAATGAAACAACAAAAAGGTATTACTTTAGTAGCATTAGTTATAACAATCATAATATTATTAATATTAGCTGGTATATCAATAGCTACATTACAACAAACTAACTTATTCGGACAAGCTCAAAGAGCTGGAAATGAAACAAAAAATGCAGCTGCAAATGAGTCAAATACATTAAACGAATATAGTAATGAAATTAACAAATATTTACCAACAACAACAACTGGTAAATAATATTTATAATTAATAAAAGGCATATGCATAAAAAAATATGTATATGCCTATTTTAAAAAATAAAAAGAGGGAGCATAAATGGAGATATTAAATATATTTTTTTACATAATCTTATTTGCAATGGGAATAACATTTGGGAGTTTTTACACATTAGCATTATATAGAATTCCAAAAAGACAAGACATAACACACACACATTCATATTGTCCAAATTGCAATCACAAATTAGGATTTTTAGATTTAATACCAGTATTTAGTTATATATTTTTAGGAGCAAAATGTAGATATTGCAAACAAAAAATAAGACCAAGATATTTCATAGTAGAAATAGTTTCTGGCTTACTATTTGTTTTATTTGGATTTTTACTAAATTTAAACATATATAGCTTAGAAAAAATAAAAATTATAGACTATGCTTTCTTTGTATTATATTTCACTTTCATTATATTGATAGCAGGTATAGACAAAGAATTCAAAAACATAAACAAACCTGTATTAATGTATGGAGTTATTATTTCAATTACTTATATAGTATATCTATACATAATAGACAGAACTAGTATATATAGATATGTTATATATTTACTAATTCTAGCAATTTTATTACTTATTGACACAATAATATTAAAGAAAAAAGCCAAAAGTAATTATACATTATCAATATTAATAATGGTAATTATAATGGCAATCTTTACAGGAGAATATATTACAATAAACACTGTAATAGTAACATTAATAGCAATAGCATTATACTTGATTATAAAAAAATTAAGTTCAAAAAAATCATATAAAAACACAAAATTAAATAATGAAAATATTTGCTTTGGATTTTATCTACGGAGTTGCAAATATGGCGTGGTTAATAGGTACGCTTTGCTTGATTTTACAAAGCTATTAACGGAAAGGAAATGATATATGGATTTTAGAAGTGAAAAAGGAATTTCAGGAATTGATATAGTAGCATCTGTAATAATAGTCACAATATTTATAGCTATAATTGCAAACATAATAGCAAATATCAATTTAAATTCTAAAGACATAGAAAAAAAGACTCAAGCAACTTCATATGCGGTTGATGAAATTGAAATTATAAAAGCAGAAGGTTATTTAGAAAGCTATCAAGATAAAGGAATAAATCAAGAAGATATAATTTCAGAAGAAGATATAAATGATGAAAACGGTCAATTTACAGGTTATCACAAAAAAATATCAATAAAAGATTATGTACTTATAAAAAACGACCAAACTAAACAAGCCAATATTGTAAAAGAAATTACAGTTGAAATTTCTTATATGAATAGAAAAGGAACACAAAATGTTCAAATTTCAACATATGTAACAAAGGAGTAATCTAATGAAAAATAATAAAGGTGTAACATTAACTTCTTTAATAATATATGTTATTGGAATGGTAATTGTAGTTGCATCAATATCAACTTTGACAACATTTTTCTATAAAAATATAGATACATCAGCGATTAATGATAATACAACTACTCAATATACCAAATTCTTAAGCTATTTTACAGAAGAAATAAATAATAGCAATAACAAAGTTGTAGAATGTAAAAACAATTACATTATTTTCTCAAGTGGAAATCAATACACATATATGGAAGAAAATAAATCAATATATAAAAACAAAATCAAACTATGTGACAACGTAGAAAAATGTGAATTTTCATACAAATATCAAGACTCAAATTATATAATAAACATAGAATTTAAATCAGGAAAAGTAGATAAAACAGGAAAAAATATGATGACATATACAATAAAAAATGGCAAATAATAGTAAATGACAAAAAAACAACAAAATAGTAGAATTATATAGTATAATGAAATAGAGAACAAAAGAAAGGAAGATTAGCTATGGATATGAGAAGAAGACAACCTATAGGGGTTGAATTAGTAAAAAGAGGAATAGTAACAGAAAATGACATACAAAAAGCCTTAGAATATCAAAGGGATCATTCTGACACAAAATTAGGAGACATTTTACACATATTACAAGTATGTGATCCTCAAGTATTAATTCAAACAATAGGAGATATTGTTGGAACTGACGGAATTTTACTTACAGGAAATACAATAAAAGTAAAATTAACAGATTATATGCCATTAGAAATTGCTAGAAAAAATCAATGTGTACCATTTGATGTAGAAAACGGAAAAATAAAAGTATGTTTTGCAGATAATTTCAACAAAACAAAAATGGACACAGTAAAACTTATGTTATTAAATAAAGGTTTAATAATGCAACCATATATAACATTTGAAAAAGATATAGATAAAATATTAGATGCACTAGATACAGATGTAGTAAAAACTATGTCCCAACCAACAGCTTCAGGAACAATTGTAGAGTTAGTTGATAGCATTATAAGAAAAGGTATGGAAAAAAGAGCAAGTGATATTCATATAGAACCACTTATGAATGAAATAAGAGTTAGATATAGAATAGATGGTGAATTGTTTACAGATTCAGCAATTCCAAAAGAAAAACAACAACAAGTAATAGGAAGATTAAAAGCAATATCAAATATGCATCAAGAAAAACAAGAATCACAAGATGGTAGAATCTTATTATATGATGATTACAATATTCGTGTATCTTCTCAACCAAATGTATGTGGAGAAAAATTCGTTTTAAGATTACTAAAAAAAGATACAGATATTAGAAATATTTTTGAATTAGGTTATCCAGGAACAGAAGCAGATTTGAAAAAAAGCTTTAACAAAAGAAACAGTATAACAATAATTGCTGCACCAACAGGAGAAGGTAAAACAACAACCTTATATAGTATTATAGACTATTTAAATAGCCCAGAAATAAATATAACAACAATAGAAGACCCTGTTGAAATAAGAATAGATGGATTAAATCAAATAGAAATAGGAAATAAATCAACTTTCTCAGGAGCATTAAGAACAGTTTTAAGACAAGACCCAGACATAATTCTAGTAGGAGAAATTCGTGACCAAGAAACAGCAGAAATAGCAATACAAGCTGGACAAACAGGACACTATGTTTTATCTACAATACATACAATAGATGCAATAGAAGTAATAAACAGAATGAGAAAAATGGGAGTATCAGACTATGATATTTCAAGTACATTAGCAACATCAGTATCACAAAGATTAGTAAGAAGATTATGTCCAAACTGTAGAAAAGAAAGAGATTTTACGGAAGAAGAAAAAGAAATAATGACAAAAATAGCAGAAAAATATGGAGAAACAATTGACTTTACAGGATTAAAAACATATGAAGCAGTAGGTTGCAAAAAATGTAATGACTTAGGTTATTATGGAAGAATAGGACTTTTCGAAATATTAAATATATCAGAAGAAATAAAAGAATTAATAGTAAAAGGAGCTTCTACAATAGACATTAGAAAAAAAGCAATTGAAGAAAATTATAGACCTCTAGTAGTGGATGGAATTAAAAAAGTACTAGCTGGAGACACAACATTAGAAGAAGTAAATAAAAAATTATTAATATATTAAACAAAAGAAAGGGGAAAACGCCATGAATATGGATAAAATCTTAGATAGAGCAATAGAAAAGGATGCCTCAGACGTGCATTTAATATGTGGAAATAAACCAATGCTTAGAATAGCAAGAGAGCTAGTACCAATAGAAGAAATGGAAGTACTAACAGTAGATGATATGAACGAAATGTATGATTTCCTAGTAAGAGGAAATGTAGATAAAGACGAATTATTCAATACAACAAGAAAATTAGACACATCATATGAATACAATGGAATTCGTTTAAGAGTAAATATATCATTATCAGATGATATACCACTATGTACTCTAAGACTTATAAAAAACACATTACCACCATATGAATCATTAGGATTACCAGATATAATAAGAAGAATGACATATCAACAACAAGGATTAATACTAGTAACAGGAAAAACAAACTCTGGTAAAAGTACAACATTAAATGCATTAATAAACGAAATAAATGAAACACAAAACAAAAAAATACTAACACTAGAAAACCCAGTAGAATACAAACATCATTCAAAAAAATCATTAATAGTACAAAAAGAAGTTGGAAAAGGTGGAGATGCATTAACATTTAGTGATGGTGTTAAAAACTCACTAAGAGAAGACTGTGATATATTAGTAATAGGAGAAATAAGAGACAAAATAACAATGGAAGCAGCAATAGAAATGGCGGAATCAGGACATTTAGTAATAGGAACATTACATACAAAATCATGTGCAGAAACAATAGACAGAATGATAAACTTCTATGAAGTAAGAGACCAAGCAAGTATAAAATACCTACTTTCATCATTATTAAAACTAGTTGTATCACAAAGACTTTTAAAAGGAAGAGATGGAAAATTAGTATTAGTACCAGAAGTAATGGTAGTAGACAATATAATTTCAGGAATAATAAGAAAAGACAAAATAAGTGTGTCTGAAATAGAAGATGCAATACAAAGTAGTGCTGATAAAGGAAGTATTGGATTAATAAATTCAATAGCAGAATTATTTGTAAATGATAAAATAACATTAGACCAAGCAAAATCACAAATAGAAGAGAAAAACTTAGAAATATTAAATAGAACAATAATGCAAATGAAAATAAGAAAAGACAGTAACAGAAATTAGAAATAAGGAGGTGCAAAGATGCCTACATATACATATAGAGCTGTAACTAGTTCTGGAGTAGTAGTAAGAAACAGAGTAGAAGCTGCAAGTAAACAAAGTTTATTAAGGGCATTAAAAGACAATGAGCTAATGCCAATAACAATAGAACAAGTTTCATATTCTTCAAGAAAGAAAAAAACAAAAAAGAAAAACATAAAAGATATTGAAGAAATAATGCAAAACGTTAATACAACACAAATTAGCACAAAAAAAACAACTACAACAAAAGAAAAAATAAGTATGTATTTATCAAAAACAGAAAAAATAACTAATAGAGATTTAGTAATATTCACACAAAACTTTTATTTACTAAAAAAAGCAAATTTTAATAACATACATGCTCTAAAAACGATAATAGAAAGTACAGAAAATGTAACATTTAAAGGAATTCTAGAAGATATCTTAGCAGGCGTAGAAGCCGGAGAAAATATGTATACAACAATGGAATATTACTCAGACACATTTCCATATTTGTATATAAACATGATAAAAGTAGGAGAACTATCAGGTTCACTAACAAACGCATTGGAACAAGCTGTAAACTACTTAGAGACATCAGACGCACTAAACAAAAAAATAAGATCAATACTAGTGCCAAACATAGTACAATTTTCATTAATATTAGTAATGTTAGTCGTAGGAACATTAGTAGCAATACCAGCAATTCAAAATGTATATGATGAATTAGGTTCAACAGACAAATTACCAGCAGCTACAATATGGTTCCAAGGAGTAATAAATGGATTGATGCACTACTGGTATATACCAATAGCAATAATAATAGCAATAGTTGCAGGAATAATATTTTATATTAACACACCAAAAGGAAAATACAATTTTGACTACTTTAAATATAAAATGCCAATATTTGGTCAACTAATATTTGCTCTAGATTTCTCAAGATTAATGAAAGCTATGTTATTAAACCTAAAAAATGGAATGAGAATACAAGACGCAATAGAAGTAAGTAAAAACGTAGTACAAAACTATGTAATGTTATCAATAGTAGAAACATCAATGAACAACATATTAATAGGTGATTCATGGATAGAACCATTTGAAAAATCAGGATTAACAAAAGCAATGATGACAGAAATGCTAAAAATAGGTATGCAAACAGATTTAGCAGAAATGATGGAAAAATTAGTAGAATATATGGAAATAGACATAGACAATATATTAGAAAAAGTAATGAAAGCACTACCAGAAGTAAGTTATTTAATAGTGGGAGTAGTTTTAATATTCTTCGTACTAGTAGTACTTGCACCATGTATTCAAACATATATGGGAGGATTCTTATTCTCAGCAGCAGGATTAGCATAGAAATGTTAAAAGAAAAAAGAGAAGGGGAAAAAGGGACGTCCATTTTTTCCCTATTATTTTTCCCTATGATTTTATTTATATAATAAAAAGAAAGAGAGCAATTATGAAAATAGGAATAGACTTAGGTGGAAGCCATATTGGAGTAGGAGTAATAGATAATAAAAACTTCATTGTAGAAAAAGTAGAAAAAAGACTTTTAGCCAAAGATAAAAAAGATGTAAAAAACATAATAGAAAGCTATATAATAAAAAATGTAAAAGAATTTTCATCAAAATACAAAATAACAGAAATAGGAATAGCAGTACCAGGAACAATAAAAAAAGAACAAATACTAAAATCAGTAAATTTAGGAGTAAAAGAATATAACTTAGTAGAAAATTTAAAAAAAGAAATTCAATTACCAATAAAAATAAGAAATGATGCAAAATGTGCAGCACTTGCAGAAAATACAATAGGAGCACTAAAAGATTATAAAAGAAGTTTATTTTTAACATTAGGAACAGGAATAGGTGGAGCAGTTATAATCAATGACAAATTACTAGATACAGGTGATTTGCCTGGATGTGAATTTGGACATATGGTAATTCAAAGAGATGGAATAAAATGTAACTGTGGAAAACAAGGATGCTTTGAAAAATATGCTTCAATGAAAGCTTTAAAAACAAACTTAAGACAAATCTTAGGCGTAGATGAAAAAACAAGAGGACAAGAATTATTAGACATTATTAGAAAAAATCCTAAAGATGAAAAAATAAATAAAGTAATAAATGAATATATAGAATATTTAAGTATAGGAATATCAAATTTAATAAATATATTCGAACCAGAAGCAATAGGTATTGGTGGAAGTTTCGTTTATTTTTCAGATGTATTATTAGATAGATTGACACAAAATATAACTAAAAAACAATATTTATTTAATAAAAGGGAAGAATTAATAATAATACCAGCAGCACTTGGAAATGATGCAGGGATTATAGGGAGTGTTATATAGAAAAGGAGATTTTATATTATGGATATAAACAACAAAAAAGCAACAAGACAAAGTTATGGAGAAGCATTAGCAGAATTAGGAAAAGAAAATCCTAATATTGTAGTACTAGATGCAGACTTATCAACAGCAACAAAAACAAATATATTTGCAAAAGAATTTCCAGAAAGATTTTTTGACATGGGAATAGCAGAACAAAATTTAGTATCAACAGCAGCAGGAATGTCAACATGTGGAAAAATACCATATGTTAGCACATTTGCAGTATTTGCAGCAGGAAGAGCATATGACCAAATTAGAAATAGTGTATGTTATCCAAAATTAAATGTAAAAATATGTGCAACACATGCTGGAATAACAGTTGGAGAAGATGGAGCAACACATCAAATGATAGAAGATATATCACTAATGAAAACACTTCCTAATATGACAGTTATATCAACCTCAGATGATATACAAACAAAATGGGCAGTAAAAGAAATAAGCAAAATAAATGGACCAGTATATTTAAGATTAGCAAGACTTTCAACACCAATAATATACAGTGAAAACCAAAAATTTGAAATAGGGAAAGCTGTTCAAATAGGAGAAGGCACAGATGGAACAGTATTTGCAACAGGAGTAACAGTTGCAGAAGCAATAAAAGCTAAAGAAGATTTAAAACAACAAGGAATAAACATTAGAGTTGTAGATGTTCATACAATAAAACCAATTGACAAAGAAACAATAATAAAATGTGCAAAAGAAACAAAAAAAATAATCTCAATAGAAGACCACAACGTAATAGGTGGACTAGGTTCAGCAATATCTGAGGTGTTAACAGATGAATATCCAGCTAAGCTTATTAGATTAGGAATAAAAGATACATTTGGAAAATCAGGAAAAGCGGAAGAATTAATGAAATATTTTGGAATTACTGCAGAAAATATAGAAGAATTATTTTAAAAAATAAAGTTCATTAGTTATTTAGGAGGAAGTTAGAATTATGAAAAAATTTTTGAAAGGTAAAAAGATGATTATATATGTAATAATAATATTTTTTGTGATTTTATTAGTAGCAATTTTAAATAATAATTTTAAAATAATTGAAAGAATAGCTAATGGAAGATTACAAAATGCAGATGAAGAAAAGGCAGAATTACCATTAATATCATATCAAGTGTATGATAATAGTGATGAAAGTAATATAAAAACATTAGTAACAGTAAATGATAGTGATGGAATTGAATATGTAGAATATCCAGATGGAACAAAAATTGAGACTAATAATAAAACACAATTTTCAGTAGATTATAATATGGCAAATGATGAGAATTATACATTTAAGATAAAAACAAAATCAAATGAAGAAATACAAGAATCAACAATTTGTGCAAATGATGATTTTGTTAATGATAAAGGAGTAAGCGTATCAAAAATAAACAATGAAAATGGATATAAAGTAATAGATATAGAAAATAAAATTAGTTTGGACGGATATAAAACATATTATCAAATAGGAAACAATGGAAGCTGGGTAGAAGGAACAGGAAAAATAGGTTTAGCAGATTATGATTTAACTACAAATAATTTATTAAATGAAGACAATACGATAACAATAAATGCAAAAATAGAAAATCAAACAACCCAGAATGTAGTAAACGTAACAAAAAAATACGAAGTAGAAACTAGCTCAAAAAACAATTCATATAATGCAGAAAGTTTATTAAAAGCTTTAGAAAATGGTGAAATTGGTACAGGAGTACATCAAGTAACAGTAGAAGATGAAACATACAATTTAAAAGTATATTCTTTTAATGAAGATTTAAATATAAAAGCGGATACAACATTAGGAACAGAAGATGATGTAGCAACAGCATCTGAGTATGCAAAAAATATGATAGTATTGAAAGTAAATGGCAATTTGACAGTAGATGAAGGTGCAAAATTAACAGCATATGCAAGTAAAGATGGATATGGTGGGCCAAAAGGAATGACAATTTATTGTACAGGAACTTTGACTAATAATGGAACAATAAGTATGACAGCAAGGGGAGCAAAGGCAGAAGGCCAAAATGTATATTTATGGAAAAATCCTGATAATATTTTTGAATATATACCAGCAATTGGTGGAAAAGGAGGAAATGGATTCTATAAAATTGGGTGGAACAATGGAAATAATGGTGAAAACGGTCAAAAAAGAGCAACTGGAGGTGGAGGTAGCGGGTCATCTATATCAGTGGAATCATTTTATAATTCAATTGGTAAAGCACGGTTCTGGAACAAGTTATTCAGGAGGTACTGGATCAGGAGGAGGATCTAATCATATAAGTAATACAGGTGCAGGATCTGATGTTGGAGGTGCTGGAGGATATGGTGATCGTCATCAAAGAAGTGGAACAAGTGGAGCTTTAGCAGGTGGTGGTGCAGGAAATCCTACTGGAAATTATAGAGGAGATGGATACCCATATGAAATTGTATATACATCATCAATAAAAAATGGAACAGGTGGATTATTAACAATTTATTCAGATAAAATTATTAATAATGGTTATATAGATTCAGATGGAGTAGGGTTAGGCAATTTGGTTATAAAAACAAATGATGGAAATATATTCTATGGAAATCATGTTGCACCAGGAGGTTCTTCAGGAGGAGGTTCAATAAATATTTTTTATAAATCGAGTATTAAACAAGGAACAATAACTGCAAATGGCGGAAATAGTTCAATAGGCAGTGTAATTGGTGGTGCTGGAGGCACAGGCTCAATTTCAATAGGCAAACTACTAAATGGAACATACACAAGCACATATACAAATTATTAACAAAGATAAAATAAACATACAAAAAAGTATGTTTATTTTTTATCCCTAAAATGTCAAAAAATTCTAGTGAATTTTTTGTGAAAACTATTGCAAAATTACCATATTATTGATATGATTTAGAAGAGAAAAAATAATCGAATAAAATGGAATAATTTACAAAAAAATAAAATAAAAAGTGAGCAAAATCACGAAAGGAAGAAAATAAAAAATGATAGAATTTAGAAACGTATCAAAAACATATGACACAGGAACAAAAGCCGTAAAAAATGCAAACTTCGTAATAGACAAAGGAGAATTTGCATTTTTAGTAGGAACATCAGGAAGTGGAAAATCAACACTTATAAAACTAATACTAAAAGAAGAAGAACCAACATCTGGAAACATAATAATAAATGGTAAAGACACAACATTTTTAAAACAAAGCAGAGTACCATATTTAAGAAGAAGTATGGGAGTAGTTTTCCAAGACTTTAGACTATTACCAGATAAAACAGTATATGACAACGTTGCATATGCAATGTACATAGTAAGAGCAACACCAAGACACATAAGAAGACAAGTACCAATGGTATTATCATTAGTAGGACTAAGCGGAAAAGCAAAAATGTATCCAAATGAACTATCAGGAGGAGAACAACAAAGAGTTGCATTAGCAAGAGCATTAGTAAATAACCCATCAATGCTAATAGCAGATGAACCAACAGGAAACTTAGACCCAGACACAGCATGGGACATAATGAATTTATTAAACGAAATAAACATGAGAGGAACAACAGTAGTTGTTGCAACACATGCTAAAGACATAGTTGACAAAATGAAGAAAAGAGTAATACACATAGAAAAAGGCACTATAGTAAGAGATGATAAAAAAGGTGGTTATGATTGTGAAATATAATATATTTGGATATTTAATAGGGGAAGGATTCGGAAACGTATTCAAAAACAAAAAATCAACTGGAGCATCATTAATGATAATGTGTGCAACAATGATAATATTTGGAATATTCCTAATTTTAGGAGAAAATATAAATCATTTTGTAGACCAAGTAAAATCAGAACAAGGATTTCAAGTATTCTTAAATACAGATGCAACAGAAGAAGAAATAGTAGAAACTGGAGAAAAAATAAGAGCATTAAACGGAGTAAATACAGCAGAACGTAAAACAAAAGAAGATGCACTAAACATTATGAAAGAAAGACTAAAAGACAAAGACAATGTACTAGATGGATTTAATGTAAAAATATTTTCAGAATCATATGTAGTAACATTAACAGACTTAAATAAAAGCAAAGAAGTACAAAATGAAATATGGGATTTAGGAAATATTAAGAAAATAACAAGCAGTGATGAAACAGTAACAACATTAATAAATCTAGCAAATGGAATTAGAATTGTAACAGGAGTAATATTACTATTATTAATTTTTATATCAATATTCATAATATCAAATACAATAAAACTAACAGTTCATGCAAGAAGAAAAGAAATATCAATAATGAAATATGTTGGAGCAACAAATAACTTCATAAGATGGCCATTTATTGTAGAAGGTATGATAATAGGAGTAATTGCAAGTTTAATTTCTATAATACTAGTAGGTGGAGCATATAGTATTTTAGCTCAAGAAGCAGTAAATATAAAATTTATGCAAATGATGAACATGAACTTAGTAAGCTTTAAAGATATGCTTTCATCAATAATAGTTGTATATATGTTATTAGGTATAGGTATAGGAGCTTTAGGAAGTGTAATCTCAATGAGAAAATATTTGAAAGTATAAGGAGTAAACATGCGTAAAAATTTATGTATTGTTTTAATCTTACTTATTTGCTTTACAACAACATTTACATATATAGTAAAAGGAACAGATGAGGATGAAAATTCAAATACAACTACATCATCTACAGATTTACAAACACAAAAAGAATTATTACAAAAGCAATTAGATGAGGCAAATGCAAATTTATCAGAAATAGAAACAGACATATCTGATAATTTGCAACAAATTCAAAAATTAGATGAAAGAATTTCAAAATCAGAAAGTGAATTAGAAGAACAAGAAAGTAAGATTACAGAACTAAAAAATTCTATAAATGAAGTAGAAACAAAATTAAATGTAGTAACAGAAAAATACGAAAATCAAAAAGAATTGTTTGAAGAAAGAATGGTAGCAATGTACGAGGCAGGAGAAACCCAATATTTGGACTTATTACTAAAATCAAACAGTATATCAGATTTTCTATCAAGTTATTATGTAATATCAGAGATAGCACAATATGATAGTGAATTACTTCAAGATATAGAAGAAAAAAGAAAAACAATAGATACAGAAAAACAAAAATTAGAAAATCAAAAAAACGAATTAGCAGTAATTGTAGAAAGTCAAACAAAAACAACAAGAACTTTGCAAAATACAAAAAAATTAAGAGAAAGCTTTTTAGAAAGACTTTCAGACCAAGAACAAGAAACACAACAACAAATAGATGAATATAACAAACAATATGAAGAAATAAACAGACAAATAATAGCCTTAGTAGCAAATGGAATAGACAGTAACTACATAGGTGGAACACTAGCTTGGCCGGTTCCGGGTTATACAAAAATAACATCAGAATATGCTATGAGGGTACACCCAATAACAGGAGTTTATAAATTACATACAGGTGTCGATATTTCAGCACCAATGGGAGCAAATTTTATAGCAGCAAATGATGGTATAGTAGTAAAGGCAGAAATGAATTCAGCATATGGAAATATGGTAATAATAGACCATGGCGGAGGAATCTCAACATTATATGCACATGGCTCAGAAATTTTAGTTACAGTAGGTCAAAGTGTAAAAAGAGGAGATGCAATATTAAAAGTTGGTTCAACAGGTTATTCAACAGGACCACATGCACACTTTGAAGTAAGAATAAATGGTGTAACAACAAATCCACTTCCATATATAACAAATGGACTAGTTCCAGGAGAAGAAAACACAAGTAATCAAAATATGACAAACCAAAACACAATAAATTAAATTTAGGAGGAACATATGAAAAAAATATGTAAAAAAGTATTAGGAGCAACATTAATAGCAGTACTTTTAGCAAGTTTTAATATGTCTTTAGCAGTATCACAAACAGATATTAACAATCAAAAAAGCCAACAACAAGAAAATAATAACAAAATAAAAGAAACAGAACAAAAAAAGGAAGAAGTCAAAGAAATAAAAGATGAAACCTTAAAAGAAGTTGAACAATTAAATAGTCAAATAACAGATTATCAAGGACAGATAACCTCATTAGATGCACAAATAAGTGATGCAAATACTAAGATAAAAGAACAAGAAACAAAACTTGCTCAAGCAGAAAAAGATTATCAAGAACAACAAGATACATTAGAAAAAAGAATAGTTGCAGTATATGAATCTGGAGAAACATCATATTTAGATGTATTATTAAGTTCAGAAGGACTAACTGATTTTATATCAAATTACTATTTAGTATCAGAAGTAACACAATATGATACAGAAATGTTACAAGAAATACAAAAACAAAAAGAAGAAATAGAAAATGCTAAAAAAGAAATAGAAAACAGTAAGAACGAATTAACAACAGCAAAAGCAAGCAAAGAAAGTGTTGCAGTTCAATTAAAAGATGCAAAAGCTCAAAAAGATGCAAAAGTTTCAGCATTATCTGCAGAAGAACAACAATTACAACAACAAATTGCAGAATTACAAAAAGATAATGAAGCAATAGATAAAGAAATAAGATCAATGCAAGCACAAATAGAAGCAGCAAGAAAAGCTGCAGAAGAAGCAAAGAAAAACAATAATAAATCTAATTCAAATTCAGGTTCAAACAGTGGAACAAGTTCAGCAGGTTTCATAAGACCAGTTAATAGTTATATAACAACAGGAATGTATTACTCATCAGGAAGTTACCATGGGGCAGTAGATTTTGGAGCAGGTGGAGTAAGTGGAATGTCAATATATGCTGTAGCTGATGGAGTGGTAATGAAAACAGCAGCTTTAACAACAAGTTATGGAAATTATATAATAATATATCATCCATCTAGCAACTTATTTACATTATATGCACATGGACAAGCTGGTTCAATAAGTGTCTCACAAGGACAAACAGTAAAACAAGGACAGCAAATAATGAGAGTTGGAAGCACAGGAAATTCAACAGGACCACATTTACATTTTGAAGTAAGAACATATCCAGGTTACTATAGCAATAGAGTAAATCCTGCAAATTATTTACCATAATAAGAGCACAAAAATTATCATAATAAAAATTCAAAAGAATAAATTAAAAAAGAAAAGTAAAACAGAGCGGATGATAATCCGCTCAAAATAAATTTATGGCATATCAAAAGAAGGGAGGCTATATTAGCAATTGGCTAATATAAACAAAAATGGACAAAGAAAGAAAAAATAGAATTTACAAAATTATAATGATTGTAGCAATAGCAGTATTCTTAACATTTATGGTTACATCAATATCATTATATACATACTTCTTAAACAACCCAATATCAATAACGTCAAAAAGTTCATCAAGCAGTAAAGATATTGCGGGAACATTACAAAAATATAAAGAAATAATTGACAAATATTATTTAGGAGAGGTAGATGAAGAAAAACTAAAAGAAGGAGCAATAAAAGGCTATATAGAAGGATTAGGAGACCCATATACAGAATATATTTCAGCAAATGAAATGGAAGATTACCTAAGTGACACAATGGGAAATTTCGTAGGAATAGGAATTTATATGGTTAAAAACACAGAAAAAGGAAAAATTCAAGTTTTAGCACCAATAAAAGGAAGTCCTGCAGAAAAAGCCGGAATACAAGCCGGAGACCTAATATTAACAGTAGATGGAGTAGATTATAGTGCGGATGAAATGACAATAGCATCTAATAAAATAAAAGGTGAAGAAGGAACAACAGTAACAATAGAAGTATTAAGAGGAACAGAAACAAAAAAATACGAATTAAAAAGAGAAAAAGTAAAAGTAAATCAAGTTGAAGGAAAAGTACTTTCAAATAATATAGGTTACATTAATTTCACATCATTTGATGAAACAACAGCAGATGACTTCAAAGCAAAATTTGAAGAACTAAACAAACAAGGAATAAAATCATTAATTATAGACTTAAGAAACAATGGTGGTGGAATAGTAGACCAAGCATTACAAATAGCAGATTATGTAGCAGACAAAGACTCTGTATTACTATATGAAGTAGATAAAAACAATAAAGAAACAGTAAAAAAAGCAAAAACAGACCCAATTATAAATATGCCAATAATAATATTAACAAACGAAAATACAGCAAGTGCTTCAGAAATACTGGCAGGAGCATTAAAAGACTTAGGAAAAGCCAAAACAGTAGGAACAACAACTTATGGAAAAGGTGTAATACAACAAATATTAAAACTTAGTGATGGAAGTGGACTAAAAGTTACAATAGAAGAATATCAAACACCAAATAGAAGCAAAATACACAAAATAGGAATAGCTCCTGATGAAGAAGTAAAATTACCAGACTCAGTAACAAATGTATTAAATGTAACAGAATCTGAAGATACACAATTACAAAAAGCAATAGAAATGTTAAAATAAAGGAGAAAAACAAAAATGAACTTAGCAAATAAATTAACAATTTTTAGAATGATACTAGTCCCAATAATGGTTATAATACCATTTTTGGGAATTAATAGTGAAATATTAGGAATATCATTAACATATATAATAATAGATATGATATTTATTATAGCATCAATAACAGATAAATTAGATGGTTATATTGCGAGAAGTAGAAATCAAGTTACAACATTTGGAAAATTTCTAGACCCAATAGCAGATAAAATACTAGTATTAGCAGCAATGATAATGCTTGTAGAATTTGGAAAATTACCAGCTTGGATACCAGTAATAGTTTTAGCAAGAGAATTTATAGTATCAGGTTACAGACTAATTGCAGTAGAAAAAGGTGGAAAAGTAGTTGCAGCATCAGTTTGGGGAAAATTAAAAACAGTAACACAAATGATAGCAATAATACTAGCATTCTTAGATGTAAATGCATTTGGGGCATGCTTTAAAGGTAATTTAACAGGATTTGCATTAATATTAAATGCAATAGTAACAATAATGATGATAATACAAACAATAGCAACAATTTTCTCTGGTTATGAATATTTAAAAGAAGGAAAAGACTTATTAAAAGATTAAAATGTAAAAAAACGGCTTGACAAAATAAAAAAACTGCCGTAATATATATAACGATACTTAAAAATGGAGGTAAATAACATGGAAGAAAAAGACGTAATCCTAACACAAGAGGGATATGATAATTTAGATAAAGAATTAAACTATTTAAAAACAGAAAAAAGAGCAGAAATAGCAGATAGAATAAAAGTAGCATTAGGATTTGGAGACTTATCAGAAAACTCAGAATATGATGAAGCAAAAACAGCACAAGCTGAAAACGAAGTAAAAATAGCAGAATTAGAAAACAAAATAAGACATGCTAAAATAATCGATGAAAGCGAAATAGATACTGATGTAGTTCAAATCGGAAATACTGTTAAAGTTTTAGATATGGAATTTGATGAAGAAGTAGAATATACAATAGTTGGTTCTACAGAAGTTGATTTAGCTGAAAATAAAATTTCAAATGAATCACCTTTAGGTGCTGCTTTATTAGGAGCAAAGAAAGGCCATACTGTTGATGTTAATGCTCCTGCTGGAATAATGAAGTATAAGATTTTAGAGATTAAAAAATAATTGGTTCTATTTTTATATTGAACCGCCCCAAAAAGAAGTATTATATTGATATTTTCGTTGCCCCATTTAAGAAAATGTAACTTACTGTCGTTCGAACATTTTCTTAAATGGTCGCCCACGGATCACTGCAATATCAATATAATACTTCTTTTTGGGGCTTCTCTGTATTAATGAGTAAAGCATATTTTATAATGTGATAGCACTGTCTAAAGCTAGTTTTATCATGTTTTTTAGTCCTGTTTGTCTTTCTTCTGTTGTTGCAATTTCTGTGATGTATTTTGAGTCTACTACACTCATTAGGCAAGAGGCTTTTTTGTTTAAAAGTTTGGCGTTGTAGAATAATGCAAATGCTTCCATTTCTGCTGAAATTGGATTGAAGTTATCAGGAACTCTTGATAAAAATTTGTTAACATCTGTCATGTAAACATCAAAACAATCAGTACATACAGTATTTCCTTTAAATAGTTTTATATTGTTATTTTCAGCAGTATTTTCAATAACAGAATTTAATTCTTTGTTAGAATTTATAATGTGGCAATCATCATTGTTTAATGTAAAAGCATAATTACTTTCAGAAAAGACATTATCACTAAGAATAATATCAAATAGTTTTAAATCTGGTAAATAAGCTCCACAAGAACCAATTCTAATAATATTTTCAACATCGTAAAATTTAAATAACTCATAGCTATAAATTCCCATACTAGGCATTCCCATTCCAGAAGCCATTACAGAAATTTCTTTTCCTTTATAATTTCCAGTATATGTATATATACCTCTTACATCATTAACTAATTTGTAATCATCAAAAAAATTCTCTACTATATATTTTGCTCTTAGAGGATCTCCAGGCATTATAACAGTTTTTGCGATTTCTCCTTTTTGAGCAGAATTGTGTGGTGTTGACATATAAAAAACCTCCTTAAAAATTTTATTATTTATATTGTAGAGTATACTTCAAAAAAATAAAAAATACAAGAGAAAATACTTGAAAAAACATAACATGTTGTATATAATTAACAAAAAACGAAAGAGAGTTGATAAAAATGGCAGGAATAAAATTAGACTTGAAAAATAGTGGAATAACAGAAAAAACAATATCAGAATACAAAGAACAAGTAGAAAACATACACAAAGACTTACATAGAAGAGCAAATGATGAAAAAGACTTTGTTGGATGGATTGAATTACCAACAAATTATGATAAAAAAGAATTTAGCAGAATAAAAAAAGCTGCAAAAAAAATAAAAAAAGAATCAGACATATTAGTAGTAATAGGAATAGGTGGATCATACTTAGGAGCAAGAGCAGTAATTGAAGCATTAACAAGTTCATTCCAAAACATGTTAACAGACAAACAAAGAAAATACCCACAAATATTATATGTAGGAAACAATTTAAGTCCAAACTATATAAATGAATTAATAGAATATATAGGAGACAAAGATTTTTCAGTTAATGTAATATCAAAATCAGGAACAACAACAGAACCTGCAATAGCATTTAGAATTTTTAGAGAAATGCTAGAAAACAAATATGGAATAGAAGAAGCAAGAAGTAGAATATATGTAACAACAGACAAAGAAAGAGGAGCATTAAAAACATTAGCAGACAATGAAGGTTATGAAAAATTTGTCATACCAGATAATGTTGGAGGAAGATATTCAGTATTAACACCAGTAGGATTATTACCAATAGCAACAGCTGGAATTGATATAGACAAATTAATGGAAGGTGCGCAAACAGCACAAGAAAGATATAATGATTCAAACTTAAAATATAATGAATGTTATAAATATGCAGTAGTAAGAAATATTTTATACAAATTATACAAAAACACAGAAATATTAGTAAACTACGAACCTAAAATGCATTATTTCACAGAATGGTGGAAACAACTATATGGAGAAAGTGAAGGGAAAGAACAAAAAGGAATATTCCCAGCAGGAGTAGACTTCACAACAGATTTACATTCTATGGGACAATATATACAAGAAGGTAGAAGAAACTTATTTGAAACAGTAATTTCAATAGAAAATTCTGCAACAGACATTATAATAAATAAAGATGAAGACAATTTAGATGGATTAAATTATTTAGCCGGAAAAGGCCTAGACTATGTAAATAAAAAAGCAATGGAAGGAACAATAAAAGCTCACGTATCAGGAGATGTACCTAACATTGTAATAAACATAGAAAAATTAGACGAAGAAAATATGGGAGAACTAATATATTTCTTTGAAAAATCATGTGCAATGTCTGGAATGATTTTAGGAGTAAATCCATTTAATCAACCAGGAGTAGAAGAATATAAAAAGAATATGTTCAAACTATTAAAAAAACCAGGCTATTAAAATAAAAGTTGTCAAATAAAATTTGGCAACTTTTTTAAAGGAGTATGAAAAATGTTTTATAAAGAAGATGTAAAAATACAATTAAAAGATTTTGGAAAAAATGGATTTATAAAAAATAGAGCAATCTTAGAAATGTTTGAAAATGTTGCAACATATCATTCAGACAGTTTAGGGCATGGACCTAATAATATAGAAAAAACAGGTTCAAGCTGGGTATTATTAGATTGGAAATTTAAAGTTATAAAAAGACCAAAATATGGTCAAAATTTAAATGTGTGTACATGGGGAAGATGTATGAAAAAAGCATTTACATACAGAGATTTTGAAATTAGAGATAAAGAAAATAATTTATGTGTAATAGGAACTTCAAAATGGGTTCTTGTTGATATCAATACAAATAGAATCGTTAGATTAGATGAACAATTAATAGAAGATTATGAACCTGAGGAAAAAAGTGTATTTGATGAGGAATTAACAAAATTAAAAGTGCCTGAAAAATTTGAATCAGAATATATATACAAAGTAGCCAGAAGAGATATAGACTTAAATGGTCATATGCATAATTTATATTATTTAGACTTAGCATATGAAGCATTACCACAAGAAGTATATGAAAAAAGACCATTTGACAACGTTAGAATCGAATATAAAAAAGAAATAAAATTTGGAGAAACTATCAAATGCAAATATAGTTGTATAAATGGCGAGAATATAGTTACAATATTTAATGAGGATTGTAGTGTAGTTCATGCTATTATTATTTTAAAATAAGGAAAAATTTACAAAATTTTAAAAAAATAGTTGAAAAATGCGGTTTAATTGTGATATAATAAAAGCCGGTTTTAAAAAAAGGGAGGAATAAAAATGAAATCATTAAGAAAAACAAAAATAGTTGGAACAATAGGACCAGCAAGTGAAAACAGATTAGAAGAATTATTTAATGCTGGATTAAACGTAACAAGAGTAAATTACTCACATGGAAGTTGGGATGAACAATCAGAAAAAACAGAAACAATTTGTAGATTAAGAAAAGAAATGGACATACCAGTTGCATTACTTCTAGACATGAAAGGTCCAGAAATAAGAACAGGAATGTTATATACAGGAAAAAACACAAAAATCCAATTAAAAGATGGACAAAAATTCACATTAGTAAATGATGATATCGAAGGAAACGAAGAAAAAGTTTCTGTAACATATAAAGAATTATACAAAGATGTACAACCTGGAACAAAAATATTAATAGATGACGGAGCAATCGAATTAAAAGTTGACGAAGTTGTAGGAAAAGATATAGTTTGTACAGTAGTTCATGGAAACGGTTTAGGAAGCAGAAAAACAATGAACTTACCAGGAACAGTAATAAGATTACCAGGTTTAGCTGAAAAAGATATAGCTGACTTAAAAACAGCTTGTGAACATGATTACGATTTCGTTGCAATATCATTTGCAAGAAACTTAGATGATATCAGACAAGTAAGAAAAGTATTAGATGAAAACGGTGGAAAAGACATCCAAATAATAACAAAAATAGAAAACGTTGAAGGTTTATCAAACTTAGAAGACATATTAAACGAAGCTGATGGACAAATGATAGCTAGAGGAGACATGGCTACAGAAACAGACTTCACAGAACCACCAGTAGTTCAAAAGAAAATAATCAAAATATCTAACGAAATTTGTAAACCAGCTATAACAGCAACACAAATGTTAGAATCAATGACACACCAACCATTACCAACAAGAGCAGAAGCTAGTGACGTTGCAAACGCTATCTATGATAGAACAAGTGCAATAATGTTATCTGGAGAATGTGCTCAAGGTGACTACCCAGTTGAATGTGTTAAAACAATGGTTAAAATAGCAAACAGAGTAGAACCAACAATCAATTACTGGAAAAGATTTGATGAAAATGAAAATGTTAAATTAGATGATTTAGAATCAAACATTTCATACTCAGCATGTGTAATTGCTAAAAATATAAAAGCAGATGCAATCGTATGCTACACAAACTCAGGAGATTCTGCTAGAAGATTAGCTGGAATGGGAGCTGGATGCCCAATATTAGCTATAACAGATAATAGAAGAACATTCAATCAATTAGCTTTAGCATGGAACGTAACACCAGTATTTGTTGAAAAACAAGAAACTATTGATAAAACAGTAGAAGCTGGTCTTAAAAAATTACAAGATAAAGAAATACTAGAAAAAGGAGATACAGTTGTATTAGCTAGTGGATCTAAAATGCTAGAAAACAATGCAGAAAGCAAAATAATCGGTGGAGTTGTAAAAATCTAGGATTATAAAAATAAAGTAAAAAAGAATTAGTAAAGAAATTTGCTAATTCTTTTTTTGCATGGTACCAAATGTCGAAAAAGCTCATATAATAAAACTAAAGGAGGAAAGAAAGATGTTTGGAAGATACAAAAAATGTTATTGTATGAACAATGAATATAACAACGATTCATGCAATGCAAACAGTGATATTATAGAAGACCAATGTTCAAACGTTGGAAACAATATGTATTCAACTTGCAATCAAAATCAATATACAGATTGCTGTGAATGCGGATTTGATGAAGAATATAATGTTTTTCCAGAAAATCCAATGTTAGGTCAAAGTTATGTACCAATTCAATATATGGATAAAACATTTAAACCATGTGTAGGGTTAAAAATGGGAACAATATTTCCAGAATTAGTTAGCCCATATATGCCATGTCAATCTATGCGTGAAATAGATTATATAGCAGCAACAAATACAATAAAGGAGGGCTGTAACAAATGTCAATAGAAGAAAATAGAAATTGCGGATGTAATGATAATATGAATGATAGCATGAATTCTAATATGATGAATACAGAAGGAAGAACAATAGATTGTTGTGAAAAAGAAGAAATGTTACAACAAATTAGATGTTGTGATTTTGCAATAACTGAATTAGCATTATACTTGGACACACATCCTCAAGATGATAAAGCATTATGTTTGCATAGAAAATACTGCAAACAAGCAAAAGATTTAAAAGATAAATATCAAAAGGTTTATGGACCATTAACAATAAATTATCCATGTAATAAATGGAGATGGCTTGAAGAGCCATGGCCTTGGTTCATTTTGGAAGTAACTATTTATCTACAATTTTTTATGCAGAAAAATATTGAAATATATAAGATTGGACAAGCAAGTTTTCTATAGTTTAAGACACTATTGAAATATTCGTGGCTTAAACATAAAGTGAGAGTCTGATAATTGACTCTCACTTTACTAACGGTTGATATTGAACCTCAAAGAATTTAATTAAATATCTAAAAGATTATAATACAAATACAAAGTATAATAAAAGGTAAAGTGCTCATTTTTGTACTCCTTAAAAAATGTTTATAGGTTACTGTCTTATTTTACAATACCATCTTCAAAAGTACCACGGACCATATTAAAGTAATCTGCATTTTGCTTAGTCTTTTCTTGAATAGCTCTATCTAGTTCTTCTAATGCAGCAGATGATACTTTGATTTTTTCTTTAGGTTCTATATTCGGTATTACTTGTATATAATTTAGTTTTACTCTTTTTAAAGCCATAAAATTCCTCCTTTAAAATATTAATTTCGATGTCTATATATTTCTCTATGTGAACTCCAAAAGGAGATTATAAAAATTAAATTATGTGAATTATATCATGTTTTTGTGTAAAATTCAACTACAATGCTTAATTTATATGAATAATTTATGATATGATCACCTTATAAAATTAATTTATGAAAAGTTCACCCTATGATATAATGGAGGTATGAGAACT
>ERZ837380.1341-NODE-1341-length-31456-cov-23.692526_pt1 | contig 31456 bp, 29 predicted proteins | sample MGYA00519685_ERZ837380 | MGnify/ENA primary metagenome ERZ837380 (study PRJEB31850, sample SAMEA3708817) | human gut metagenome | biome: human gut; feature: human-associated habitat; material: faeces | place: China | collected 2014 ...
GGGATGTTCATGGCCCGGGCAATGATGGCGGCATGGCTCTGGCCGCTGCCCTCGGTGGTGACGACGCCCAGGATCATGCCGGAGGGCACACTGAACAGGTCGGTGGGCATCAGGCGGTCGGCGGCCAGGATCACCGGGTGGTCCAGTGCCAGCCACATGCGGGGCCGGTTGCCCAGAATGTTGATCACCCGGCTGGTGGCGTCCAGAATATCCACGCTGCGCAGCTGCATGTAGGGGTTGTCCTTCATGTTGGCCAGCTGGTCGGCGTAACGCTGGCCCACCTTGTCCATGGCGGCAGCGGCGCTGATGCCTGCCTTGATGCAGAACCGCACCTCGTTCATCATGCCTTCGTCGTCCAGCATCATGCTCTGGAACTGCAGGATGGCCTGCTCGGTGGAAGCGGCCCGCTCTGCCATAGAGTCCAGCTCGCTCTGGGCGGTGCGCACCGCATCTTCCAGCTGGCGCAGCTCCCGTTCCGGGTCAAAGGGCCCGGTGCTGAACGTTTCCACATGGCGTTCCAACCGGCTCACCTGCCCCAGCACAAGGCCCGGGGACGCAGAAACACCTTTACAGATCTTCATGTTCGGTCACCTCCGGCAGTTCCGGCGCGGTCAGGGCCTGCCAGACCAGCGCCTGCAAGAATGTATTGGGCAGCAGGGCTGCCAGCGCCGCCCGGCCCGCGTCCGCGCTGCCTGCAAACAACGGGGCGAACCCGGCCATGCGCGCACGGTCGCATTTGTCCAGAAACGCCTGCCCCAGCGTCCGGGTGGTGTAGTACACCGTGGGGTCTACCCCCACGTCCTCGGCCACGGCTTCCAGCGGGGCAAGCTCGGCGTCCTTCATCCGGGCCAGCAGCAGGGCCGCGTCTGCGGTAAGGGTCACGGGGTATTTCTCCCGCACGGCCTTCTGCACCGCGTCGAACCGTGCCCGGAACGCGGCAGCATCGGCGCTGCTGTCCGGGCCGTTGTCCACGGCATAGGCGCAGCCCCGCACCCGGCCAAAGGCCCGCAGGGTGTCGTAATAACCCAGCTCCACATTGCGGCGGGCGGTATCGGGGTCAAAGTGCAGGATGTCGCCCAGCTCCCAGTAGCTGCGCACCATGGTGGTGGGCAGACCGGTGAGGTTGGGGCGGGTGATGCCCACCCCCTCCAGGTCCACGCACACCAGCTCGTCAGCACCCATCTTTTTGGCAAGGCCGGTGGGCATGTTGTCGCTGTAGCCGCCGTCCAGGAACTTGACCCCGTCGATATCCCGCGCCCGCAGGGCAGGGAAGCAGGCCGCCGAGGCCATGAGGTAATCCTTTACCCGGCCCTGCGGGATCTCGTCCAGCGTCAGCTCCCGGGGCTTCAGGCCCCGCTGCTCCACCGTGACAAGGCCAAAGCGGATGTTGGCGCGGCGCAGCGCGTCCTCGTCCAGCACCCGTTCCACGATCTCTTCCAGCGGCGAGACATCCATACCGCCGGCCTTCACCACGCTGCGCAGAAAACTGTGCAGGGCCGACAGGTCGGCGTTTTCTTCGGGCAGCTCCATCACATCCTTGCTGCGGATGGTCAGCCACATATCCCGCGCCACCTCGTACAGGTCCAGCACGAACATGGCACCGTTCAGGCTGCCCACACTGGTGCCGGTGATGATCTGCGGGTGCCAGTCCAGCTCCATCAGAGCCTTCCACACGCCCACCTGATAGCTGCCGCGTGCTCCGCCGCCGGCCAACACCAGCGCTTTGCACGGAATGGTTTGGTTTTCCATACTGCCTGCCTCCCTGTCTGTCTTTGCTGAAATTATACCATATTTTCCGGAAAATTTCTCCCCGTTTTTTGGTTCCTCACGGCTTTTATACGGCTAAGATCCGTGGTATACTGGGCAGGAATCATCTTGAAGGAGGAACTTTGCCCCATGCGCTGCAAGCAATGGATCTTTGATATGGACGGCACCCTCACCGACAGCATGACCGTGGTGTGGCGGGGTGCCCCGCTGGCGCTGCTGCAGCGCTATGGCCGCACGCCCAAAGCAGACCTGAACGACGTGCTGCTGACCATGGGCATGGCCGACGGTGCCCGCTACCTCATCCGAGAATACGGCCTGCCCCTGACCGAGGCGGAATATTACGACGTGATGCGGGACGTGATCGCCCAGCTGTACGAAACGGTGGACCTGAAGCCCGGTGTGCGCACCCTGCTGGCAAAGCTGCAGGCCGAGGGGGCCCGGCTGTGCCTGTGCTCCAACACCTGGGCCGACCAGTGCCGCACCGTGCTCACCCGGCTGGGCATCGCGGACTATTTTTCCTTCATCGTGGAGGCGCAGGGCGTGCTGCACAAGAGCCGCCCGGAGGTGTTCTTCGAGTGCATGCACCGGCTGGGCGGGGCCGACCCCGCCGCCTGCGCCGTGTGCGAGGACGCCATTTACGCCGCTTCCACTGCCCACAAGGCCGGGTTCACCGTGCTGGGCGTGCAGGACGCCGCCAGTGCCGCCGATGCCCCTGCCATGGCGCAGGTGTGCGACCAGTTCCTGCCGGACTGGACCGCACTGGACTGGACAAAGATCTGAGAAATTTTTCCGCAAAAAACACGCCGGTGTTCCCGCTGTGGGAGCACCGGCGTGCTGTTATTTCAGGCTGTATTTCTGCTGCTGCACCCATTGCTGGAAGGCGTCCCGCACGGCACCCTCCCGCCCGCGGGGGATGGAGATGCGGGCCCCGCTGCGCATGCGCAGCTCTCCGGCAGAAAGCAGGTCCGCCTCGGCCAGATTGACCACATAGGAGCGGTGGGGCTGCAAAAAGCGCCCATCCGCCAGCAGAGGCTGTGCCACCGCAGAAAACGGCACCCGCAGCGACAGGGTGGGCACGTCCTCCCCGCTGGTGAGGTGGAAGTGCACGATGTGGTGGGTGCACTCCAGATATTCGATGCCCGCATAGGGCAGCGCCCGCAGGCCCTCGGCGGTGTTCACCGTGACGGACGGGCCGTATTCCGGCTCGGTGGCGCGGGCCAGCAGGGCCGAAAGCTCCCGCTGGCGCACCGGCAGCAGCAGATATTGCAGCGCATCCACCTTGTAGGCGCTGTAAGCGTGGGCCGTGGTGCGGGCCACAAAGGCCAGCGGGGCCCGGCGGCCCCGGCGGCGCAGCTCCCCGGCAGCCGCCAGCCCCACCGGTGTAGCCGAGCCGGAAAGCTCCAGCAGGTACAGGTCGTACCGCACGCCCTCCCCGTCCTTCCGCAGCAGAGCGTCGGTGTCCGGCAGGTGTTCCACGATGCAGGCGTCCGCTCGCCGGGCAAAAAATTCCATGCACTGGCGTTCCAGCCCGCTGCGCAGGCCCGCGTCCGGGCTGCACACCGCAATGTGAAAGATCACAGGATCCCTCCTCTTCAAACCCGCCCTTGCATTTTGCGCGGTGCGGGGGTATAGTAATCAAAAAACAACAAAGGAGACGCCGCCATGTCAAAGCCCCTTGTCAGCATCATTCTGCCCGTGTACAACGCCCAGAACCACATCGCCCGCTGTCTGGAGAGCATCTGCACCCAGAGCTGGCAGAACATCGAGGTCATCGTGCTGAACGATGGCTCCAAGGATCAGAGCCTGCCCGTGTGCGAAGCGTTCCGCGCAAAGGACGAGCGCATCGTGCTGGTGGACAAGGCCAACTCCGGCGTGTCCGACACCCGCAACCTGGGCCTGAAGCTGGCCAGCGGCAAGTATGTGCAGTTCGTGGACAGCGACGACTATATCGACCCGGACTTCACCGAGCATCTGGTCACCGCTGCCGAACAGAACAACGCCGACCTGGTCATCGCACCTTACAAGATGGTGATTCCCGCCGGGGCCACCAAGCCCGAACAGGTGCTGGAAAAGCTGCAGGACGACCTTGGCGTGATGCACGTTGCCCGCCCGCCGGAGGTGCGGGTGTACGGTTTTCTGCCCGAGGGCGTGTACGACAAGGACACCTTTGCCCGCCGCCTGATGGACAAGCCCGCCTCCTATTTCTACAGCGTGCTGTGGAACAAGCTCTACCGCCGCGAAATGCTGCTTGCGCACGACATCCGGTTCACCAGCGAGATGCGCTGGGCCGAAGATCTGGTGTTCAACATGCAGTACATCCAGTACGCCGCGGTGTTTGCTTCCATTGCACAGCCGGGCTACTACTATGTGCAGAATCCCCAGAGCATCTGCCACACCCAGATCAACCCCGCCACCCTCGTGCAGAACAAGATCCAGGTGTTCCGCTATTACAAGGACCTGTACACCCGTCTGGGCATGTACGAGCAGGTGCGCCCGCAGCTGTACAAATTCCTGGTGGATATTGCGGAGAGCACTTACCCTTCCGGCCCCTTCAAGGAGGTCATCGACGAGGCCAAGGCCTACTGGAAGGATGCCCGCGAGGACGTGCAGACCCGCACCGCCGAAGCGCGCGAGCGCTGGAACGGCATGCGGGAGGAGCTGCGGGAAACGGCGCAGGAACGCAGTGCCGAGTGGAAGGCCCGGCACGACAGCGACCCCAAAGAATAAGCAAAAACAACAAACGGGAAGCCGCAGGAGCTTGCACGCTCCGGCACGGCTTCCCGCTTTTTTATGCGATGTTCAGCGGCCGGGTGCTCAGCAGCCGATGGCGGCGCACTTCTTGGCCAGCCACTCGCGCTCCTCGTCGTTCAGGCGGGGTGCCAGCTTCTCAAACACCTGACGGTGGTAGTTGTTCAGCCAGTCCAGCTCGTCCTTGGTCAGCACACCGGGCACGATGGGAGAGGTGGCGATGGGCACGAACATGATCGGCTCAAAGCCCAGGAAGGTGCCGTACTGGTTGTCAGCCTTGTGCACACACACCAGCTCGTTCTCGATGCGGATGCCCACCAGATCGGTCTCGTACACGCCGGGCTCGTCGGTCACGATCATGCCCGGGCGCATCAGGGTGGTGTTGCGGCCGTTCAGGGCGTGGGGGCCTTCGTGGACGTTGCCCACAAAGCTGACGCTGTGGCCGGTGCCGCAGCGGTAGTTGATCAGGTGCTGCCACAGCGGTTCACGGGCGATGGTGTCGATCATATGGCAGTCGCAGTAGTCCAGCCAGACTGCCTTGGCGATGTCGATGTGGCACTGCAGGGTCCAGGTGTAGAACTTGCGCTCGTCCTCGGTCAGCTCACCCAGCGGGTAGGTGCGGGTGATGTCGGTGGTGCCGTCCATGTAAGTGGCACCGCTGTCCACCAGCAAAAAGCCCTTGCGCTGGAGCTTTGCGTGGTCCTCCGGGGTGGCGTGGTAGTGCATCATGGCTGCGTTGCCGCCGTAGGCCGCAATGGTGCCAAAGCTCTCCACGATGAACTTATCCGTGGTGCTGCGGTACTTGTGCAGGATCTCGTCCACGGTCAGCTCGGTCAGCTCTTCGCCGGCTTCCAGACGCTTTTCCAGCTCGATCTGGAACCGCACCATAGCCACAGCGTCGCGCAGGTGGGCTTCCTTGTCGTGGGTCAGCTCCACTTCGTTCTTCACGCCCTTCATGGGCAGCAGCGGGTCGGCCAGGTCCTTCACGGTGAGGGCGGCGTTGTTCTCCAGCACCTGATACACGGCATAGTTCACGGTGGCGCTCTCTGCCAGCACGGTCTGGGGCTCGGTCTCAGCGGCCATGAAGTCCAGCACACGGTCGTACTCGGCCAGGGTCACACCGTTGGCTTCCAGTTCCGCCTTTGCCTCCGGGGTCACGCGGGCGGTGTTGATGAACAGCACGGCGCGGTCCGGGGTAACATAGCAGTAGGCCATGGCGTAGGGGGTGCACTCGATGTCCATGGCGCGCAGGTTCAGCAGCCAGGCAAGGTTGTCCAGCTTGCCCACCAGCTGGGCGGTGCAGCCCAACTCGGCCAGCTTTGCACGCAGCTGGCCCAGCTTTTCGGCGGGGGAGAAGCCTGCGTATTCCTTGGGCAGGATCCAGGCCGGGGTAGCGGGCAGAGCCGGGCGGCCCTCGGTCCACAGCTCATCCTCCAGGAACAGAGTCTGGATGGCGGCGTTCTTGGTTTCCAGCGCCTTCTTCACGCTGTTCACCAGCGCGCAGCTGGCGGTCAGACCGCACAGGCCCAGCTTGCCGCCCTCAGGCACCACCTTGGCGCAGTATTCCTCCACGGTGGGCACGCCCGGCTCACCCATCTTCATCAGCTGGATCTCGGTGCCTGCGATCTCCTTCTCGGCCTGCACAAAGTAACGGCCGTCGGCCCAGACAGCACTCTCGGTCATGGTGACCACGAAGTTGGAGTTTTCACCATGGAAGCCGGAGAAGTAGGTCAGGGAGGTGTAGTGGTCGGGCAGGTACTCGCTGGAGTGGGGGTCGCCCACCGGGATCAGGTACACGTCCACACCGTTTGCCTGCATGGCGGCACGCAGGGCGGCCAGCCGTTCGGGAACTGTATTCGTGCTCATAGAAAAGCCTTCTTTCTCATATTTGCCGGAAGAACGTCCGGCGGCGGTGGTTTGCTACTGCATATTGTAGCATTCCGGCGCAAAGAATGCAATGCGGGAGTGTCGGCTGTTCCGGACGCAAACACGCAGCGGCCCGCAAAGACCGCTGCGCGTTTTTTCTTCACACGGTTGCCGTGCTGTCAACAGCCGCCGCAGTGTCGCCTGCATCCTGCGGGGCTGACCGCCTGCCGGTCGTTGACCGTCCGTTGCGGAGCCTGCCCCTTGCCGAATCGCTGCCCGCCGGGGCCGCCGGTTCCCCTTATTTGTCGTCCAAAACGCGAAAACGCAACCAAATTGCAAAAAATGTTACAATTTTTTCTTGAAAAAGGCCGTTTTCCCATTGACAGGCTTGCTATAATAGAGATGTAAGATTTTACGGGCCAGCGCTCTGCGGCTCTGTCTGCTAACAAAGAAAGAGGCATTCAAACTATGACCAAAATTGATATTTTTTCCGGCTTCCTGGGCGCCGGCAAGACCACTCTGATCAAAAAACTCATCAAGGAGGCCTTTGCCGGCCAGCAGGTCGTTCTGATCGAGAACGAGTTCGGTGAGATCGGCATCGACGGCGGCTTCCTGAAGGAGTCCGGCATCCAGATCAATGAGCTGAACGCCGGCTGCATCTGCTGCTCTCTGGTGGGTGATTTCCGCACCGCCCTGCAGCAGGTGGTGGAGCAGTACCACCCCGACCGCATCGTCATCGAGCCCTCCGGCGTGGGCAAGCTGAGCGACGTGACCCGCGCCGTGGAAGGCGTGGCCGAGCACCTGGATGTGCAGCTGAACAGCTTTGTCACCGTGGCCGATGTGAACAAGGTCAAGATGTATATGAAGAACTTCGGTGAGTTCTACGACGACCAGATCAGCCATGCAAGCTGCATCCTGCTCAGCCGCACCCAGACCGCCAGCGAGGAGAAGATCGCCGCCGCCGTGGCCATGCTGCGCGAGAAGAACCCCACCGCCACCATCGTGACCACCGCATGGGACGAGCTGACCGGTGAGCAGATCCTGAAAGCCATGTCCACCAAGGACGACTTCAAGGCAGAGCTGATCGCCATGGCCGCCAAGGCAAACGAGAAGCACGCCGAGGAGGACGAGGAAGAAGAGCACCACCATCATCACCATCACGACGACGAGAACGGCGTGTGCAGCTGCGGCCATCACCACCACGATGATGACGATGACGATGATGAGGACGAGCACGAGCATCACCATCACGACCATGACGAGGACGATGACCACGACGAGCATGAGCACCACCATGATCACGATGAGGATCATGACCACGAGGAGCATTGCTGCTGCGGCCACCACCATCACGATGACGACGATGAGGAGGACGAGCACGAGCATCATCATGAGCACGGCGGCCACTGCTGCTGCGGCCATCACCACCATCATCATGACCACGACGCCGATGAGGTGTTCACCAGCTGGGGCGTCGAGACGGCCCGCAAGTTCACCAAGGCCGAAGTGGAGCACGCCCTCACCGAGCTGGACACCGGCAATTACGGCATGATCCTGCGCAGCAAGGGCATCGTGGACGGCGGTGCCGACGGCTGGCTGGAGTTCGACTATGTGCCCGGCGAGTGGGAAGTGCGTGCCCGCGGCGCCGACGTGGGCGGCAAACTGGTGGTCATCGGCTCCAAGCTGAACGAGAAGGCCATTGCAGAGCTGTTCGGCTGCTGAGATGTAAAAGAAGGAGAAACCATCCATTATGGCAAAAGAAATTCCGGTCTACCTGTTTGTGGGCTTTCTGGAAAGCGGCAAGACCAAATTCATTCAGGAGACCTTTGAGGACCCCAACTTCGACTCCGGCGACAAGACCCTGCTGCTGATCTGCGAAGAGGGTGAAGAAGAGTACAACCCCAAGAAGTTCGCCTTCCCCGGTGTGACCGTCAAGGTGATCGAGGACAAGGCAGAGATGAACCCGCAGAACCTGGCCAAGCTGGAAAAGGAATCCGGCGCAGGCCGCGTGGTCATCGAGTACAACGGCATGTGGCTGCTGCAGGAGCTGGCCGATGCCCTGCCGGAAAACTGGCTGGTGTACCAGTGCATCGCCACCGCCGACGGCACCACCGCCCTGACCTATGCCCGCGACAACTCCATGCGCAGCCTGCTGCTGGACAAGATCGCCCGCAGTGAGCTGATCGTGTTCAACCGCGCCGAGGCCGTGAATAACGATGACGCCCGTCAGGAGCTGCACAAGCTGGTGCGTCAGGCTTCCCGCAAGTGCGACATTGCCTACGAGTTCGCCGACGGCAGCGTTGCCTACGACGATATCCCCGACCCGCTGCCCTTTGATCTGGACAAGCCCGTTGTGGAGATCGGCGACGACGATTTCGGCATCTGGTACATGGACTGCCAGGACGAGCCGCAGAAGTACACCGGCAAGACCGTGAAGTTCCTGGCACAGGTGTGCCAGACCAACCGCGCCGGCAAGAACAGCTTTGTGCCCGGCCGTTTCGCCATGACCTGCTGCGTACAGGACATCCAGTTTGTGGGCTTCCCCTGCAGCTACGACGGCTACAAGGCACTGGAGCAGCGTGCATGGGTGCGCGTGACCGCAAAGGTCAACTACAAGTTCCACAACATCTACCGCGGCAAAGGCCCGGTGCTGACCGCCATCTCGGTGGAGCCTGCCGAAAAGCCGCTGAACGATGTGGTAACATTCTCTTAACCCGAAATTTCAAGGAGGTTCCGGCATGAAAACACTGTTCCGTATCCTTGGCACGGCCGCCGCTGTGGCCGTTACCGGCGCTGCCATCGTGGCGCTGGACAAGATCCTGAACCAGAAAGACCCGCTCCATGTGGAAGAGGTCGAGTTCCCCGAAGAGGCCGAGCAGGACGCCGAAGAGGCAGAAAAGACTGCCGAAGTCTACGCCGAGGGCGAAGCAAAGGCAGAACAGCCCGCTGAGGCTGAAGCTGCTGCGCCGGAAACTCCCGCCGAACCGGAAGCTCCCGCACAGCCTGTCCCCGAAGAAGCACCTGCCGCCGAAGCCCCAGCTTACGACCCGGAGGCTCCGAACCCCAACCCCGTTGAGGCCGGCCCTGCCGTTGCCCCGAAGGACGAGAACGGCAAGTTCGACGCCACCAAGATCGCTGATGCCAGCGATTTCGGCGACTGGGAAGAACAGGGCTGCAAGGGCTGATTTTTCCGTAACAGCAAAGAGGACGATGCGCGCTGCATCGTCCTCTTTTTATTTATTGTCCCCGCGCCAGCTGCTGCAGCTTTTTCTTATCCAGCACCTGCACGCCGCCCCGGAACAGCCGCACCCAGCCCTCCTGCGCGAAGTATTTGAGCATCCGGCTCACCACCTCGCGGGCAGAGCCCATGTACTTTGCCATCTGGTCGTGGGTCATGCGCACCTCGTCGCCGCCGGTCTTGGCCAGCTCGTCGGTGAGGAAAATGGCCAGCCGCCGGTCGGCGCTCATGAACAGCACCTGCTGCATCGTCCACATGCTGTCCGAGAAGCGCTCGGCCGTCATCTGATAGGCGTAACAGCGTACATACACGTTCTGCTGCATCAGCCTGCGGAAGATGCCTGCGCTGATGCACAGCGCCTCGGTGTCCTCTTCGGCATCAATGTACAGGTCGATGTTCACCGAGTCCATCACGCAGGAAGCGGACAGAATGCACACCTCCCCGCCGAACAGCCGGTACAGGGTCACGTCCCGGCCGTCTTCCGAGAGCAGGTAAGCCCGCAGCTGCCCCGACCGCAGCAGCAGGATGCCCACGCAGCTTTCCAGCGGGCTGTGCACCCGGGCACCCTTCGCGTATTTTACCGGCCGGGTATACCGGCAGAGCAGTTCCTGCTCGTCAGCAGTCAACTGCTCCCAGAAGGGGAAAGCGCAGGCAAGGCACCCGCGGTTTTCATTTGATGTTTCCGGCATGATGCGTCATCCTTTCCGCAGGGCCTTGACCGCTTCGGTGGCGGCCTGTGCGCCCTCATATACAGCCTTTGCCACCTGAAGCAGCCCACCGGTACAGTCACCCGCTGCATACAGGCCGGGCACGGTGGTCTGCATCTTCTCATCCACCACGATGCGGCTGCCGTCCACTTCGGCTCCCAGTTTCCGGGCCAGCGCCGTGCTGCCTGCCACGCCCAGTGCCGCGAACACGCCGCTCACGGCCAGCGTTTCGCCGCCGGACAGCTGCACACCGGTGACAACGGTTTCGCCCAGAATGGCCTCCACCTTCTGCGGGAGCACCTTCACCTCCGGCGGGAACGCCGCCGTCAGCGGTGCGCCGTCGGTCAGCAGGGTGACGCTCTTCACCACCGGCAGCAGCTCCTGCACCTCATGCAGGGCGTACTCGCCGCTGCCAAGCACGGCCACGTCCTTTCCGCGGTAGAAAAAGGCGTCGCAGGCGGCGCAATAGCTGACGCCGTGGCCTTCCAGCCCGGCGAAGCCCGGGATGCGCGGTGCCGCACGGGAAGCTCCCATGGCAAGGATCACAGCGTCCGCCGGGTAATCTCCATCCAGTGTTTCTACTGTGAGTTTATCGGTATAGGTCAGTCCCACCGCTTCGGCGGCGACGAACTTCACGCCCAGACGCTTTGCATTTTCGATGCTGCGGCGTTCCAGCTCGACGCCGGAGACCGGCTGGGCAAAGCCGTAATAGTTTTCGATTTTTTCGGCGCGGTCCAGCGCACCGGAACCTTTTGTCAGCACGGTGGTATCCGCACCGGCGCGGACGGCGTACAGCGCGGCGGACACGCCCGCCGGGCCGGAACCGATGATGATGATTTTTGGCATGGTGTTCTCCTTTGCAGGTCAACGATTCAGAATAGCCTCCGCGTTCGCTCTGGCTATTTTCAGCGGAAAGATTATTTTTATAATTGCAAATCAGGAAAATCTGCGGATTTTCCCGATTTGCTTTTTCACGGGTGGGGCCGCAGCGGCAAACAGCATCTGTCACACCGTTCCCCTCATCAGTCATGCCGCTTCGCGTCCTGACAGCTTCCCCCGAGGGGGAAGCTTTTCTTCTAGTATACTCTCTTTTCTCCCCGATTTCTGTGACCCGGTCGCAAAAATCAAATTTTTGTCGGCACCTGCCACTTTTCAGGCGAAAAAGAGTATGTTATACTGTTTCAGTCCACTGAATTTTCTGCCACGGAGGCTTATTTTATGGCCAAACAACGTATCCTTTTCATCACCACCGGCGGCACCATCGCCAGTGTGCGCACCCAGCAGGGCCTGAAACCGGTGCTCACCAGCGAAGAGCTGCTGGCGCATCTGCCCGAGCTGAACGACCTGTGCATCCCCGAAACGCTGGCGCTGTGCAGCATCGACAGCACCGACCTCGGCCCTGAACACTGGCTCATGATGGCCAAGGCCGTGCAGGAGAATTACGCCCTGTACGATGGCTTCATCATCTGCCACGGCACCGATACGCTGGCCTACTCGGCTGCGGCGCTGTCCTACCTGATCCAGAACGCCGACAAGCCCATTATCCTCACCGGTGCCCAGCAGCCCATCTCCAACGAGATCACCGACGCCAAGAAAAACCTGCGCGACAGCGTGATCTGTGCACTGGACCCGGGCAGTCGGGGCGTGATGGTGGTGTTTGGCGGGCACGTCATTGCCGGCACCCGTGCCAAAAAGAACAAGACCATCAGCTACGACGCCTTTGCCTCGGTCAACTTCCCGGAGCTGGCACTGGTGCAGGGCGACCGTCTGGTGCGGTATATCCCGTCGCCGTGGCCCACCGGCCCGGTGGAGTTCGGCCGGACGCTGGACCCGAAGATCTTCCTGCTCAAACTGACCCCCGGCACCGACCCAGCTCTGATCCCGGAGATTTTCCGCCTGTACGACTGCGTCATCGTGGAAAGCTTCGGTGTAGGCGGCATCCCGCAGCAGCTCATGGACGCCTTTGCGGAAGGTCTGGGCGACTACGACAAGACCCACAAGGTGCTCATTATGACCACGCAGGTCACCTACGAGGGCAGCGATGTGGGCGTGTACGAAGTGGGCAAGCGGGTCAAGAACCGCTTCCGCTTCCTCGAAGCCCACGATATGACCATTGAGGCCGTGGTCACCAAGAGCATGTGGCTGCTGGCGCAGAACTGCGACAGCTTCGACCAGCTGCAGCAGCGGTTCTACCGTCAGATCAACTTCGACACCTTCTACCACTGAGCATCGATCAGCAAAAAGGACGCCGGGCACAAGATACCCGGCTTTTTTCGTTCAAGCTGCATTCAGAGGGAGGACGATCTTATGGCAAGCATAAAGAGACCGCCAAGGAGTGACCCTTGTCGAAAGAGAAAGAACGCCCTGCATGGCAGGGCGTTCTTTTTATGCCTTTTTCTCCACCGGAAACCACGCATCATCATAGCGGAAGGTCTCCGTCTCCCGGTACAGCGACACAATGCGGTGGGTCAGCGGCTGACCACTGAATACAAGCCCTTCGCGTTCCGCCATTTTCCGCACCGGCTCCATCTGCTCTGTCGAGATCGAGAAATCATCATTGATCCGCAGAATGGTATGGATGCAATGTCCTCCGGGGATCAGCACCGTCTGCGGCACAGCGGGAAATGCCGCCGTATAGCAGCGCTGCACACCGTATCCGACCTGCACCTCCTGCGCGGCGATCCGGTCTCCCTTCGGAAACGATTCCGGCAGAAGCAGGGTCGAATCCGCAAACGGGATGGGATAACCCTCTTCCGGATCGGGCAGCGCCGCCTGCCGGGCCGCAGCGCCTTTGCCCGGCATGACAAGCGGACACCAGTAAAACCCGGGCCGGGTGCAAAGAGACGGTTCCACCCGGCCTGCCGCCACCAGAGCGATCGCATGGGCGCGGGCACGGGCGTGCTGTTCCACTTTCTGTTCCCATTCCAGCCGCTGCGCCAGCCTGTCGCAATAGTCTTCCAGCGCCCCGGCAAGCTCCGCTTCATCTCCGGCGCAGAGGATCCCCGCCGTCTCTTTCATGCTGCAGCCGCATTCCCGCAGGTTGCGGCAGTCCAGCAGACGCGCTGCATCTGAAACGGAATAGCTGCGGTAAGTGCCCTCCCGCTCCGGGTGCAAAAGCCCGGCTTCTTCGTAAAACCGGATGCCGCTGGCGCTGAAGCCGGTCATCCGGGATAAGGTGCCGATCTTCATTGGCTTTCTCCCTTCCTTTTTTCTTTATTATATCGGAGCAGGGCCGGCGGTTCAAGGCCGTTCTGCCCCCTGAAACTCTACACCAACTGCAGACTTCCGGCAGATTCTGACGGCAAAAAAGCTGCCGACGCCCCCTGTTTTTGCCTGCTTGACCCTACAGCAGCAGTACATTGTATAATGTTTAACGAAGTCCGGTGCACGCCGGAACACACGAAGGAAAAAGAAGAAAGGAAACCTCACTATGCGTATTTCCCGCCGTAATTTCATCAAGAGCCTTACCGCTTCCACCGCCGGTGTTGCCGCAGCCGGCCTGCTGGCCAGCTGCAACAGTGCAGCTTCCTCTGCACCTGCTGCGTCCTCTGCTGCCGCCAGTGAAGCTCCCGCCGAGAGCACTGCCGCCGATGCTTCCTCTGTCCAGCCCGCTCAGCTGCTGGAGACGGATGTTGCCGTCATCGGTCTGGGTGCTTCCGGTATGCTGGCTGCTCTGGGCGCAGCCGACAAGGGTGCAAACGTGATCGCCATCGACACCGCTCCCAACTTTGAAGCCACCACCAACACCCATACCACCGGTTCCTGGCTGGTGGAAAGCAGCGAGCAGCTCAAGTATGAACACTATCTGACTCAGGAGCAGGCTTTCGGCCGCATCATGGAAGGCACCAACTATCAGTGCAACGGCAAGGTCGTGCGCAACATGCTCAAGGTCAGCGGCCGCGCCGCAGACATCATGATCCAGGGCGGCGTACAGTTCATGTACGCTTTTGCCAATTCGGACGAGAACACCGACTGGCTGAGCCGCGGCGGCCACGTCTATCTGGAAGAGGGTGAGCCCCGCGCCAACAACTTCCGCGAGATGTGCGCCGCCCGCTCCACGCTGACCACCATGTTCAGCACCCGCGCCACCCAGCTGCTGACCGACTCTGACGGCAAGGTCACCGGTCTGCTGGCCGAAGGCTCCGACGGCGTGATCCAGATCAACGCCAAGGCCGTGATCTGCTGCGGCGGCGGTTTCCTCGCCAACGCCGATATGGTCAAGGAGCACTTTGCCGGTGCCCAGATCGTCAATCAGGGCTTTGCCACGGTGGACGGCTCCACCATCCAGATGTGCCAGAGCGTCGGCGCACAGCTGGGCAAGAACTTTTCTGTCAGCTGCAACGAGATGGGTGCTGCCAACTTCAAGGCAAAGCCCCAGTACAGCTGGGCACCCGGCCGCAACACCAGCGCCTGCTTCTATCTGCCTCTGTTCGGCAACATCCTGATGGATAAGAACGGCGACCGTTTCATCAACGAGCAGCGCATGGCGGAGCAGACCATGTACACCGGCGAGCCGCTGATCCGCGACAGCGTTTACTACACGGTCATCGACAGCGCAAACCTCGAGCGCCTGAAGACCACCCCGGTCTACGACTTCCTGAGCGATGGCTCCAAGGCCAATATGGGCATGGCCCTGCTGGCCGGTTTCCAGGGTGTCACCCTGACCGAGATGGACAAGGACATCGAGCAGGCCATCAGCGAGGGCTGGGCTGCCAAGGCCGACACGCTGGAAGAGCTGGCCGAGAAGTTCGGCCTGACCCACATGGTCGATACCGTTGCCGCCTACAACGAAGCCTGCCAGAGCGGCCACGATGACGACTTCTTCACCCCGGCCGATTACCTGACCCCCGTGACCGAAGGCCCCTATTACATCTTCGAGTACAACCCCGGCGCATGGTGCACCATCGGCGGCATCAAGACAGACGGCAACTGCCGTGCACTGGATGCCGACAACCACGTCATCGGCGGCCTGTACGTTGCAGGCTGCGCCGCTGACCTGTGGAGCGTGCCCTACTATCAGGGCGGTTCCTGCAACGGCTTTTCTCTGGCTTCCGGCCTGCTGGCCGGTGAGACCGCTGCAGACGATCTCGTCTGAGCTTCCCGTGTAAAATCCATGTAGAAAAATGAAGGCTGCAGCTGTAAAAACGGCTGCAGCCTTTCTGCGTCCCTTGTATCCGGGTGCAACGCATGCTAAACTTGTCAAAAAAGGAGGCATTTTTATGTGGTTCGTTTTCGCGCTGGGCAGCGCCGTGTTTGCCGCGCTGACTTCCATTCTGGCCAAGATCGGTATCGAAGGGGTCAACTCCACGCTGGCCACTGCCATCCGCACCGTGGTGGTTCTGGCCATGAGCTGGGGCATGGTGTTCCTCACCGGCACCCAGACCGGCATCGGAGACATTTCCCGCCGCAGCTGGCTGTTCCTGATCCTGTCCGGCCTTGCCACCGGCGCAAGCTGGCTGTGCTACTACCACGCTCTGCAGATCGGTGCCGCCTCCAAGGTGGTGCCCATCGACAAGCTGAGCGTGGTCATCACGCTGGCGCTGGCCTTCATCGTCCTGCGTGAGCCGGTCACAGCCAAAAACCTCATCGGCTGCGCACTTATCACGGCGGGCACATTGTTCATGGTGCTGTAAACAAAAATTCCCGGGCGCAACGGCCCGGGAATTTTTTTGTTTACTCTGCTTTTTCGTCTTTCTTTTTCAGCATGTCCAGCTCCGGCATCAGCTCGTTGCTGATGACCGAAAGCATCTCTTCCAGCTTGTCCACATCCTTTTCGGGGAAGCGCTGGCGCACACGCTCGATCACCGTGCTCAGATACGAATAGCTGATGTTGTAGTAATCGATATATTTCTGTGTGGGACGCAGGTGATACTCCCGCCGGTCGGTGGTGGACTGGATCTTTTCCACATAGCCCTTCTTCACCAGACTGCCGATCTTATACGCCGCGTTGGGGGTGGAGATCTGCATCATGCGGGAAAACTCCGCAATGGTGGGTTCGCCCATGGCCATGATGCCCTCCATGCAGAAGGACTCCACCGTGGTCAGGGTCGCTTCCCGCGTGGCAAAACGCTGGAATACGTTCTGATAAAAATGCAGCTTGAATTTGGTGTATACATCCTGAAAAGCCTGTTCCAGCATGGATCGCGCCTCCGCTCGTTCGTTTTCTTTCAGTTTATCCAGTTTATCACAAGTTGCCCGCGACGGCAAAGCCCAATCATGCTTTTGTCTTTTTGATCGAGCGGGCGCGGATGATGCTGAGCACCACCAGCTCTACGACGATGGCCACGGCCAGCAGCACCAGCGAGGTGAACAGGCTGGCCCGGCTGCCCAGTACCGCCTGTGCCAGGCCGGTGATCACATAACACACCGCCGCGCAGGACGCCGCCGTGATGGCATAGGGCAGCTGGGTGGACACATGGTTCACATGGCTACAGTGGGCACCCGCCGAGGCCATGATGGTGGTGTCGGAGATGGGGGAGCAGTGGTCGCCGCACACGGCGCCGGACAGGCAGGCCGCGATGGAGATGACCAGCATTTCGCCTTCCGGGAATGCGTGGCACACGATGGGGATCAGAATGGAGAAGGTTCCCCAGCTCGTGCCGGTGGCAAAGGCCAGGAACACCGCCACCAGGAAGATGATCACCGGCAGCAGATACTGCAGCGCCGCAGCGGAGCCGCCCAGCAGATTGGCCACATAATACTTGGCACCCAGCAGGCCGGTCATGCCGGACAGGGTCCAGGCCAGCGTGAGGATGAGCATGGGGCTGACCATGGCCTTGAAGCCCTCCGGGATGCAGGCCGCAAAGTCCTGGAAGGTCATGACGCTGCGCACCCGGTAGAACACGAAGGTGAACAGCAGCGCAATGCTGCTGCCCATCACAAGGCCGGCAGAGGCGTTGCAGTCCGCAAAGGCGGTGACGAAGTCCACCCCGTCAAAGAAGCCGCCGGTGTAGATCATGCCGAAGATGCAGGCCGCGATCAGCACCAGCACCGGTGCGATCAGGTCCACAACATGGCCCTTCGTCTCGGTGCCGTCGTCCACGTCGTCGCCGTAGGGGCGGTCCTCGGTGGTGAACAGGTCGCCGTTTTTCGCGTTGTCCTCATTGAGCTTCATGGAGCCGAAGTCAGTGCCGGTGAAGATGAGGAACAGGCTCATGACGACGGTAAGCAGGGCATAGTAGTTGTAGGGGATGGTGCGCAGGAACATGGTGAAGCCGTTGATGCCAGACCCCTCCGGCACGCTGGAGGTGACCGCCGCCGCCCAGCTGGACACCGGCGCAATGATGCAGATGGGGGCCGCCGTGGCGTCGATGAGGTAGGCCAGCTTGGCGCGGGACACCTTCTGCCGGTCGGTGACCGGGCGCATGACCGAACCCACGGTCAGGCAGTTGAAATAGTCGTCCACAAAGATCATCACACCCAGCAGCAGGGTGGCAAACTGTGCGCCCGCCCGGGAGTGGATGTGCTTCGATGCCCAGCGGCCAAAGGCGGCCGAGCCGCCGGCCTTGTTCATCAGGGCCACCAGGATGCCCAGCATGACCAGGAACACCAGGATGCCCACATTGCTGCTGTCGGACAGTTTGGCGATCATGCCGCCCTCTTCGTTAAAGAAGAGGGTATTCAGGGCCAGTTCCAGGTTTCCGTTGGCATACAGCAGCGCGCCCGAGGCGATGCCCACCAGCAGGGAGGTGTACACCTCCTTGGTGTTCAGGGCCAGCACAATGGCGATGACCGGCGGCAGCAGCGAGAAGAAGGTGCTGTACACCGCACAGGTGTAGGTAGACGGGTCGGCGATCTTGCCGGGAGTGGCTGCCGTGCACCACAGCAGCAGGGCAAACACGAACAGTGCCGCCGCCCAGGACAGATTTTTGTTTTTCATAATGATTCCTTTTCGTTTCGGGCGATTCGTTCCGGCAGCGTATCAGGCCCCGTGCTGCGGGGCAGACTATCCCCACGGAATGCAAAAGGGGAGTGGGGCCGTGCCGGATTATAAAGCGATGTATTTTGAGCTGTTCCGCGCCAGCGTGCAGGCCGTACAGCTGCTGCAGGACGCACAGGCCCACGCCGAACAGCAGCTGCTGGCCGAGGACCCGCCGCCGCTGCGGCTGGAGCAGCCCGATGGGGAAGAGTGAACCCTCTCAGTTTAACGGCCTCGCCCTCTCCGTCTTTGCTTCGCAAATCCACCTTGCTCCCCGCTTTGTCGCTTACGCGACATCTCTCCCCAGCTGGGGAGAGTCTGTCAAAGGGAGAGGCAAGAGCTTTACCGTTACGTTCTTGGCTCTCCCTCTGGGAGAGCTGGCGCGAAGCGCCTGAGAGGGCGAGGTTATTCACCCGGTTTTTCCGGTTTTACCCTTTCTTTGCCTCCGCCTTGGCCGCAAACTTGTCGTTGTGGATCACAAAGCGCTCGTGGGTACCGCCGCCCACCGGGCCTTTTTCGTCGTGCAGGCTCACTTTGAAGGTGAGCTTGCGGCCTTCCACAGCCACCAGCTCGCTTTCGCAGGTCACGGTCATGCCCACGGGGGTGGGAGCGGTGTGCTCCAGCTCCAGCTTCGTGCCCACGGTGCCGTCGCCCTCGGCCAGGGCCGGGGCCACGCTCATCCAACAGGTCTTTTCGGCCAGGGCCACCAGGGCCGGGGTGGCAAACACGTCCAGCGTGCCGCTGCCCATGGTCTTTGCAGTGTTTACAGCAGTGACAGACACGCTCTGCTCACCGCGGATGCCAGGTTCCAGTGTCATAAAAAATTCCCTCCTGTGCGTTTTGCGCAGTTTGTTGTTTTATACTTTTATAAGATACCACAGCTTGGCAAAGAATGCACCCACTTTAGCGCATTTTGTAAAAAATACCGTTTCGGTTTCCGGCTGTCTGTGCTATGATAGGCTCTGAAAGAGAGGGGACCTCCATGTCTGACTTCTGGAAATCCTATGACATCACCGCCGCCGAATACGGCGCGGGCTATGAGTGCTACCCGCTGTTCGGCACTGTCCATCTCATAGAGCTGGCGCTGTCGGCTCTGTTTCTTCTGGGCATGGTGTGGTGGTACCGCCGCAGCACGCCGCGCACCCGGCGGCACATTCTGGTGGGGGTCACGGCGGCCCTGATGGCCGACGAGGCCGCCCTGCTGCTGGGCATGGCCTGCACCGGCCAGTGGAACTGGAGCTATCTGCCGCTGCACCTGTGCAGCATCAACGTGTTCGTCTGCCTGTACAACACCCTCACCGACCGCAGCTGGTGCAAGGAGGAGCTGTACGCCCTGTGCATCCCCGGCGCGGCACTGGCTCTGCTGTGCCCCAGCTGGCGGGATGTGCCCGGGTGGTTCACCCTCATCAACCTGCACTCGGTCAGCATCCACGCCCTGCTGGTGCTCTACCCTGTGCTGCTGGTGGCGGGCGGATACCGCCCCAGCGTGCGCCGGGTGCCGCAGGTGCTGGCCTTTTTGTTCGGCTCGGCCCTGCCCATCTATTTTCTTAACAAACCCCTGCACACCAACTTTTACTTTTTGAATAACCCCTATGGCAACGTCATCACCAGCACCTTTACCGCGTGGTTTGGCGAAAAATTCTACATCCTGGGCTTTCTGCCCGCCATCGCGCTGGCCCTTGTGCTGATGTACGCCCCCTGGGCAGCAGCCGGGAAGAAGCGTTGAGCCGCACCGCCACCCGTCCGCTCCCGGTCCGCTTTCCAGCGGGCCGGGTTTTCTTTTTTCAATTTGCATCTTTTTGGCGTTTTGCGGTGTTTTTTCATCAATGCAGCGGGAATGTCAAAATTCTTCTGCAAAGGGCTTGACAGGCAGGCATGTGCGTGATATCATGAACACATGAACAGACGTTCATACGATTTCATCCCGAAAGGAGATGCTTCCATGGCACAGCAGAACGAACCCCTTGTGCAGCCGGAAGAGCTGGACATGCCGGATGACGAAGTGCTGTACGAGCTGGCCGACCTGTTCCGGGTGTTCGGCGACTCCACCCGCATCAAGATCCTGTACGCCCTGCACGACAACGAGCTGTGCGTGCAGGACATTGCCAACGCCGTGCAGCTGAGCCAGTCGGCCGTGAGCCACCAGCTGCGGGTGCTCAAGGATTCCAAGCTGGTACGCTTCCGGCGGGAGGGCAAGACCGTGTATTACGCACTGGACGACGACCATGTGCGCAGCATTCTCTCTCTGGGGATGGACCATATCGAAGAATGATTTTCCGGGCTGCGGCCCGCACAAAAACAGAAAGGCTGGTATCTACGATGAAAAAGACCTACAAGATCGAAGTGGACTGCGCAAACTGCGCCCAGAAGATGGAGGACGCTGCCAACACCGTTGCCGGTGTGGAAAAGGCGACTGTCAGCTTCATGACCCAGAAGATGAAGGTGGAGTTTGCCGAGGGTGCCGACCCCCACGCCACCATGGAGAATGTGCTGTCCGCCTGCAAGAAGGTGGAGGACGACTGCGAGATCTTTGACATCTGACCTCTTCCGGTCCGGTTCCCGGCATCGCTGCTGGGCGGCAGCTCTCCCCCCTGTGGGAGAGCTTTTCTTTCCTCTGCCGCCGGGCAGCGGAAAACTCCTCTTTTTCGTGGAAAAAACGGGCAGTTTTCAACACTTTCCACGCACTTTTCAACACCCTTCGCGGAAAACTCCAAAAAGAAACGTGGAAAAGCAAGTTTTCTGCGGGAAAATCCCGTGGAAAACACGGGGGAAAGGGTGGAAAATCCATTTTTGTGGGGAAAACCTGTTGAATTCCACTGCGTTTTCCCGTTTTTTCTCAGAACCGCCGCAATCCGACAAAAGGAGCGTTTTGTATGACCAAAAAGCAAAAAAAGAGCCTGCAGCAGATCCTGATCGCGCTGGCCCTTGTGATCCTGCTCAAGCTGCTGCTCCGTGTGCTGCCGGCACTTCCCACCCCGGTGGAGCTGCTGCTCTACCTCATCCCGTACCTTGTGGTGGGCAAGGACGTGCTGCGCAAGGCCATCAAGGGCATCAAGAACCGCCAGCCCTTTGACGAGTGCTTCCTGATGGCGGTGGCTACCGTGGGTGCCTTTGCCCTGGGCGACTATGTGGAAGGCTGCGCCGTTATCCTCTTTTACCAGATCGGCGAGCTGTTCCAGAGCGTGGCCGTGGGCAAGAGCCGCCAGAGCATTTCCAGCCTGATGGACATCCGCCCGGACTACGCCAATGTGGAGGACGAGGACGGCAAGCTGGAGCAGGTGGACCCCGATGACGTGGAGGTCGGCACCGTGATCGTGGTGCAGCCCGGCGAGCGAGTGCCCATTGACGGTGTGATCGTAGAGGGCACCTCCGCCCTGAACACCGCCGCCCTGACCGGTGAGAGCCTGCCCCGCGACGTCCAGACCGGAGACGAGGTCATCAGCGGCTGCGTGAACATGACCGGCCTGCTGAAAGTCAGGACTACCAAGGAATTCGGCGAGTCCACCGTCTCGAAAATTCTCGATCTGGTGGAAAATTCCAGCATGAAAAAGGCCCGTGCCGAAAACTTCATCACCCGCTTTGCCCGGGTATACACCCCGGCTGTCTGCTACGGTGCGCTGGCGCTGGCCTTCCTGCCGCCCATCGTGCTGCTGCTGATGGGCCAGCCCGCCCGCTTTGGAGACTGGATCTACCGCGCCCTGACCTTCCTGGTCATCAGCTGCCCCTGCGCACTGGTCATCAGCATTCCGCTGAGCTTCTTCGGCGGCATCGGCGGTGCTTCCGCCTGCGGCATCCTGGTCAAGGGCTCCACCTATCTGGAGGAGCTGGCCCGCACCGGCATCGTGGTGTTTGATAAGACCGGCACCCTGACCCAGGGCACCTTCAAGGTCACCGGCGTCCACCCGGCCGACGGCATCACCGACGAACAGCTGGTGGAGGCCGCCGCCCTGGCCGAGAGCTGGTCCAAGCACCCCATCTCCCTGAGCATCAAGGCCGCCTACGGCAAGGAGATCGACACCTCCCGCGTGACCGACGTGGAGGAACTTGGCGGCCACGGCGTGACCGCCAAGGTGGACGGCAAGCCCGTTGCCGCCGGCAACGCCCGTCTGATGGAGCGGCTGGGCCTTTCTGCCCCCGCCGTGAGCGAGACCGGCACCGTCGTGCACGTTGCCATCGACGGCAGATACGCCGGTTGCCTGCTCATCGCCGACGTGGTCAAACCCCACAGTGCCGAGGCCATCCGGGCCCTGAAGGCCGCCGGAGTGCGCAAGACCGTCATGCTCACCGGCGACGCCGAGCCGGTGGCCAAGGCCGTTTCTGCCCAGCTGGGTCTGGACGAATACCACGCCGGTCTGCTGCCCGGCGACAAGGTGGACCAGATCGAAACACTCATCGCCGCCAAGAAGTCCAAGGAGAATCTGGCCTTTGTGGGCGACGGCATCAACGACGCCCCGGTGCTGTCCCGCGCCGATGTGGGCATCGCCATGGGTGCCCTGGGCTCTGACGCCGCCATTGAAGCCGCCGACGTGGTGCTGATGGACGATGACCCGGCCAAGATCGCACTGGCCATGCGCATCGCCCGCCGCACCCTGCGCATCGTGTACGAGAACATCGTGTTCGCGCTGGCGGTCAAGTTTGCCTGCCTGCTGCTGGGTGCCATCGGTATGGCCAGCATGTGGACAGCCATCTTTGCCGACGTGGGCGTCATGGTCATTGCCGTGCTCAACGCCACCCGCGCCCTGTACACCAAAGATCTTGTCAAGAAGAGCCAGCTGTAACGCTGCTGCTTTCCATAAAAAATGCCTGACCGCCAACGACAGCGGTCAGGCATTTTTGTGTTTTCCGGAGTTCAGATGTCCCACAGCTCCGGGGCAGAGGTGGACACCGCCGAGGCACCGGCCCGCATGGCGGCCATGACGTCGGCCTTGTCCCGCAGCAGCCCGCCCGCGATCACCGGCACCCGGGTGCGGGTGCTGATCTCGGTGATGACCCGGGGCATGATGCCGGGCAGGATCTCCACAAAGTCCGGCTTGCCTTGTTCCAGCTGGCCGGAAAGGTTGTTCAGGGAAAGGGAGTCCAGGATGAACGCCCGCTGGATGGTCAGCAGGCCCTGATGGCGCGCCCGCCGGATCAGGGACGGGTGGGTGGAAATGATACCGTCCGGGTGGCACAGCGCAATGAGGGAATTCACGGCAACTTCCCGCGCCGAAAGGCCGTCCACAAGGTCGATGTGCACGACGGCCAGCTTTCCGGCCGCGTGGATGCGCCGGACCAGCTCCCCCACATTGAGCAGGGTGCTCGCCAGCAGAAAGACCGTGCTGCAGGGCGAGGCCAGGGCGGCCGTCAGAGCGTCATCCGTCTTGACGGCTGCGATCACCGGCTCGTCCAGCAGAGTTTCAGCAAGTGGATGCATCGGGCAGGACTCCTTTTCTCTCAGATGGTTCTCATTATCGCACAAAGGGGCCGCACTGTAAAGTGCAGCCCCAGTCTGCGGTTGTGCTTATGCCTGGAAATAGATCGCGGTGTTGGCCACGGTCATCATGGTCATCAGGATGGTATTCAGGAAGGCCGCAACGTACACGCTGCCGGTCTTTTTGTACAGGTACTTGGCCAGGCAGGATGCAATGGCCAGCGAGGGCACCAGCGCAAACAGCAGGATGCCGCCAAGGGCCTGTCCCGGGTAGAAGGCAACGCCGGTACGGAACAGGGTGCCGTACTGCAGCACCAGCCAGAGGAGGATGCCGCCCATGTTGGTCAGAGCAGCCAGCAGGTAGCCCCAGCCGCCCTGCAGCTTTTCGCTGCTGGTGTTGGAGATGGCGGCGGCGCCGCTGACAAAGTAGTACACAAAGAAGAACGGCATATACTTGACCGCCGCCGGGATGGCGCTGGCTTCAAAGGTCTTGAAGGCGAAGGTCCAGATGCGGAAGTCGGTCTTGAAGATGGCATCCACGGCAAACAGGCAGGCGTAGGCGATCACGCTCACCAGCAGTGCCACGCAGAAGGCTGCGGCCACAGACACCGGCTTTGCGGCAATGCCGTACTGTTCCAGCGTGATGCCCTTCTGCTTGCGGCCGCCGAACAGGTAGACGCAGACCATGGTCACGATGGAGATGCAGGCGCAGATGAGAGCCCAGGTCACGATGCTGTTGACGGTGGGGCCCTGCCAGGTGGCATTGGTCTCGAAGATGTTCTTGGTCACCAGCACACGCAGGACGACGGAAGCGATCAGGACGCACACCGAGCCGGACAGCCAGGTCTTGCGGTCGTCCTCGGTGCTGCGGGCTGCCAGAACGATGCCCACCACCGACAGGAGCAGGGCAATGTCACTGGCGTAGCGCATCCAGCGGATGGGCTCTGCGGTCAGACTGCCGTCGTACACGGCGGGGAAGATGATGGCCGGGATCAGCATACCCACCACGAACAGGCTGATCGTGCCAAGCTTGCCGGACAGGGTGCCGACGGCCGGGGTGGGTGCTGCGACGGCCTGTTTTGCATTGGACAGGAAGGGCAGCTTCATCAGCAGCAGGGCAAGAGGTGCCAGCATGAGCAGGAAGCCCACCAGAGCGACCAGCTCAAAGACTTCTTTCCAGTACCAGATCTGGCTGGTGGAAGCAATGTTCTGCACCAGACCGGACTGGTCGGCAAATGCAGTGGCGTAGAACTCGATGGCATCCTTGGTGGAAGCGGTGGAGAAGTGGTTCCAGGGGTGGATCTCACGCGGCTGGTAAATGATGCGCTGGCCGCCATCCGAGCCGGTGTACCAGGTGTCAGCCTGCGGAGCTTCCTGCTCCAGCAGGGTCTTGCCAGCGGTGGTGGCAACATAGTCCTTGTGGTAGACGGTGCCGCTCTTCGTGGGAGGCTCGTCGGCCGCAAAGAAGAACTCGTCGTACTGGCCGCAGATCTTGCCGATGGTGCGTCCGCCGAAGGTGGCAACCGCAGCCTCTTCGTCCAGGCCCAGGTAGGAGGTCCAGGAGTAATCGGCACCCATGCTCAAACCGGCCTTGATGATGCGGTAACCGGCGGCAGCGTAGTTCTGCTCATCCAGATAGATGGCCATCTCGGAGGAGAAGCCGCCCATGGAGTGGCCGCTGACCGCGATCTGACCGTTGCCCTGTGCATCCTTGGCAACGTAGTCCTGGCTGTACATGTACTGTGCGGCATCCCACAGCGAAGTGGGCCAGAAGTTGAAGAAGCCGCCGGTATTGTCGGCGTTCCCGTGGGAATGGCCGTGGTCATACATATCCAGTGCCAGCACGACATAGCCGCGGCGGGACATCTCGATGGCGGTCTCGTCCTGCATCTCGGCACTGTTCAGGTAGCCGTGGGTGGTCACGATGGTGGGGTGCGGGTTGGAGGCGTCCACGCCCTTGGGCATGTACAACAGGCCCGAAAGGGTGCCGGAGTCGGTATCAAAGGAAATGCGGGAGACCTTGACCTTGTAGAATGAGGTGTTGAACATCTGGGCAAAAATGCTGCCCAGCAGCATCAACGCCACAGCGATCGCCAGCACAACGACCGTGCGCGAACGCTTTTCGGTGGCCTTTGCGGTGCTTTTCATGGGGATCCTCCTTCTTTTTTCAGAGACATGCCCGGCGGCTGCACTTCCAGAACCAGCCCCCGGAACAGATGTGAACGGGCGGACAAGGGGTGCGATGGGAACAAAAAATGGGGACGCACTGCGGTCGTGTGGCACAGTGCATCCCCATCTCAATTCTCTTGGGATGCTTTCAGTATACCATTTCTCAACGGTTTGTCAACAGACAATTCACAAATTCGTGATTTTTTGTTGGAAGTAGTCAAAGTCCAGACAAATTCTTTTAATGCTCTGCCCAGTCACTGCTACGGCCCACGGCCTTGTGCCAGCCGGACAGCAGCCGTGCGCGCTCGGCCTCCGGCATAGCGGGGGTAAAGGTCATGTTGCAGTGCCACAGGCTGCGGATCTCGTCCCGGTCCTTCCACACACCGGTGGCAAGGCCGGCCAGATAGGCAGCGCCCAGGGCCGTGGTCTCCCGGATGGCCGGGCGCAGGACGTCCTTGTTCAGGATGTCGGCCTGGAACTGCATCAGGAACTGGTCGCGGGAAGCACCGCCGTCCACCTTCAGGGAGGTGATGGGCACACCGGTGTCCTTTTCCATGGCGGCCACAAGATCGGCGCTCTGGTAGGCGATGGACTCCTCCGCCGCCCGGATGATGTGGTTCTGGGTGGTGCCGCGGGTGATGCCCACGATGGCACCGCGGGCGTACATATCCCAATAGGGCGCACCGAGACCGGTGAAGGCGGGCACGATGTAGATGCCGCCGTTGTCCGGCACCTTCTGGGCATAGTATTCGGCGTCGCGGCTCTCCTGGATCATCCGCAGGCCGTCGCGCACCCACTGGATGACGGCACCGCCCACAAAGACACTGCCCTCCAGAGCATACTCCACCTTACCGTTCAGGCTGATGCCGATGGTGGAGATCAGACCGTTCTGACTGCGGCAGATGGTGTCACCGGTATTCATGAGCAAGAAGCAGCCGGTGCCGTAGGTGTTCTTGGCCTCACCCTTGGCAAAGCACCCCTGCCCGAACAGTGCAGCCTGCTGGTCCCCAGCAATGCCGGCCACCGGCACCTGTACCCCGCACAGGTCGGTGGTGCCGTAGACCTCGCTGGAATCCGCCACGCGGGGCAGGATGCAGCGGGGGATGTCCAGCGCTTTGAGCAGGGTGTCATCCCAGTCCAGGGTGCGGATGTTGTAGAGCATGGTGCGGCTGGCGTTGGTGCGGTCGGTCACATGGACTTTGCCGCCGGTGAGCTTCCACACCAGCCAGGTGTCCACGGTGCCGAACAAGATCTCGCCCGCCTCGGCCCGCTCCCGCGCGCCGGGCACGTTATCCAGGATCCACTTGATCTTGGTGGCGGAAAAATAGGCATCCGGCATCAGGCCGGTATTCTCGCGGATGTATTCCGTCATGCCGGGCTGCTGCACCAGCTCGTCCACCAGCGGGGCGGTGCGGCGGCACTGCCAGACGATGGCATTGTAGATGGGGCGGCCGGTGGCCTTTTCCCACAGGATGGTGGTCTCGCGCTGGTTGGTGATGCCGATGGCGGCAATGTCATGGACATCCACGCCGCTCTGGGCCACCACCTCGTTCATGACCCCGTACTGGGTGGACCAGATCTCCATGGGGTTGTGTTCTACCCAGCCCTGCTGCGGGTAGATCTGCTCAAACTCCCGCTGCTGCACCGCGATGATGTTCTGCTCGTTGTCAAACAGGATGGCGCGGCTGCTGGTGGTTCCCTGGTCCAGTGCAAGAACATACTTTGTCGACATGGTTCAACGACCTCCGTTTCGCTCAGGGGCGGTTTTACAGGTCCCGTGTGGCTACGACATCCACACCGGTGCCGCAGACGTCGGTCAGCACGACCTGCCCGGTGCGGATGGGTGTGTGCAGCGTGACGCCGTCCAGCGCAGCCATGACCTGCACGATCTTTTCTTTGGGCACCGCCTGCGCGGTCTTGACCGGGCAGCGCGGATAGCGCCCGCCCTCGGCCCGCACCGTACTGGTCAGGATACGGGTGGGGTGGGTCAGTTCTTCCTTGCCATAGGCGGCACCGTTGGGGCAGGCATTGCCGGTTACATTATAATCGTTTTCCGGGTCCACCTGCAAGTGGCAGCCACGGGGGCAGCAGATACAAATGATCTCACACTTTTTGTTCATTTTGCTACGACCTCCTCTACTGCAACGGTCAGCGGGCCGTCGGCCTTTGCCAGCAGGACCCCGGGCAGGGTGATGTGCTCCATCTCGCCGGGTGCCATCCGCTGGCGCTTGAACCGGGCCAGCTGCTTCTCCCCGCAGGTGATGGTGATCTGGCTGGGGCCGTAATTCTGCCGCACCCGGAACGAGATCTCCACGCCCTTGTCCACGTCCGCCGGGCGCACCCGCTGGGGGACGGTATAGCCCACGCCATTGCCCGGGACAAGGTCCAGCACAGCCGCGTCCGGGGTCTCACCGTGGAGCACATAGGCGGCGGCTGCGGCTCCGGCCCGGTCGCTCTCGCCGGAAACAAAATCCACCAGATCGTGCACATGCACCACGTTGCCGCAGGCAAACACGCCGGGAATGCCGGTCTCCATGTTCTCGTAGACCACGGCTCCCTTGGTGTGGGGGTCCATCGGGATGCCAGCCTGCCGGGTCAGCTCGTTTTCCGGGATCAGGCCCACACTGAGCAGAATGGTGTCCACGTCAAACTCCATCTCGGTGCCCGGAATGGGGCGGCGGTTCTCGTCCACCTTGGCCACAATGGCCTTTTCCACCCGGGTATCGCCCTGAATGTCCACGATGGTGTGGGACAGGTACAGCGGGATGTCAAAATCCTGCAGGCACTGCACAATGTTGCGGGTCAGGCCGCCGGAATAGGGCATGACCTCCACGCAGGCCAGCACCTTGGCCCCTTCCAGCGTCATCCGCCGGGCCATGATCAGGCCGATGTCACCGCTGCCCAGAATGAGCACCCGTTTGCCTACCAGATAGCCCTCCATGTTGACATAGCGCTGGGCGGCACCGGCGGTGTAGATGCCGGCCGGGCGGGTGCCCGGGATGCCGATGGCCCCGCGGGTGCGCTCCCGGCAGCCCATGCAGAGGATGACGCTCTTTGCTTCGAGGATCTGGTAGCCCTTCTCCTTGCTGACACAGTGGATCTTTTTATCCGGCGTGACCTCCAGCACCATGGTGCCCAGCTCCACCCGAACGCCGGTAGAGCGCAGCATTTCAATGTAGCGCCCGGCGTACTCCGGGCCGGTGAGCTGCTCGCCGAAACGGTGCAGCCCGAAGCCGTTGTGGATGCACTGGTTCAGGATGCCGCCCAGCTCGTTGTCACGCTCCAAAATCAGAATATCGCGCAGGCCGTGCTGCCATGCGCTGTAGGCTGCGGCAAGGCCTGCAGGGCCGCCGCCGACGATGACCAGATCAATCATGGTTGGTTCCCTCCTGCTTGGTTTCGCACAGTAAGACGTTGCTGCCTGCCTTGTCCTGCAGGACGTCCAGCGGGTCGATGCCCCGCGTCCGGCTGATGAGCTCCAGCACCCGGGGCCCGCAGAAGCCGCCCTGACAGCGGCCCATCCCGGCGTTGCAGCGGCGCTTGACGCCGTCGATGGTAGTGGCCGGGATCTCGGTGTGCAGGGCGTCCAGGATCTCGCCCTCGGTGATGGTCTCGCAGCGGCAGATCACCCGGCCGTAGGCGGGGTTCCGGGCAATGAGCTTTGCCTTTTCTTCCGGCGGCAGCTCCTTGAACCGCACCCGGGTGCGGCCGTCCCGGTAATCCGTTTTGGCCGCAGGCAGATCCCCGTGGCCTTCCAGAATGCGGACCACCTCTTTGGCAACGGCCGGTGCGCTGGACAGGCCCGGCGATTTCATACCGGCCAGGTCGATGAAGCCGGGTGCACCTTCCGCCTCGCCGATGACGAAATCCCCGGTGTCCACATTGGCGCGGACGCCTGCAAAGTTGCGGATGGACTCGCCGAAGCGGATGTCCGGCACGCTGCGGCGTGCGGCCGCGCTGACAAAGGCCAGCCCGGCGGCGGTGCAGGCGGTGTCATCGCCCGCCACTGGCTCGGCATTGGGTCCAACGATCAGGTTGCCGTGAACGGTAGGTGCCACCAGCACGCCCTTGCCGTTTTCGTTGGGGCACTGGAAGATGACATGCTGCACCCGCGTGCCTTCCGATTTGTCCAGAAGGTAATATTCGCCGCGGGTGGGCTGGATGGTGAACCGGTGCGGAGCGGCCATGTCGTGCACGGCATCGGCCCGGATGCCGGCGGCGTTGACAATGTAGCGGGCCTCCACCACGCCGGACGGCGTGGTCAGCGCCCATCCGGACGCGGTTTTCTGAATGCCGGTGACCGGGCTGCTGAGGTGGAGTTCCACCCCGTTGCGCACCGCCACCTCCGCCATGGCCAGCGCATATTCCCACGGGCTGACGATGGCCGCGCTGGGTGCATACAGCGCTCCGGCCACCTCCGGCGAAAGACCGGGCTCCATGGCCCGTGTTTCCTCTGCCGACAGCAGCCGGATGCCCGGCACCCCATTGGCAAGGCCGTTTTCGTACAGCTTCTGCAGATGCGGCAGCTCCGCCGGGCTGAGGGCCAGCACCAGACTGCCGCACTGCCGGTACGGCACATCCAGCCGGGCGCAGATCTCTTTGGCCAGTGCAACGCCCTCCACATTGAGCCGTGCCATCCGGGTGCCCGGCTCAGGGTCGTACCCAGCGTGCAGAATGGCACTGTTGGCCTTGGTGGTGCAGTCGGCCACATCGTTCTCGGCCTCAAAAATTGCAGTGTGCAGCGGATAATGCGAGAGCTCATAGGCGGCAGCCGCGCCAACGACACCGCAGCCGATGATTGCTACATCCAGCATAAAAACCTCCTGATCTTCTGCCTGTCACAGCATGCTCGTTTGCGTAGCGGGAACAAAAAAGAGCAGAGCAAACAAAAGGGAACAGGCTCCCTCTTGTTTGTTCTGCTCGCTTCTCTGAACAAACACTTGATGGCTTTATGATAATGCAGATTGCACAAGATGTCAAGCGTTTGTGGAAAATAAATGCATCTTTCGTGTCGGAACGGTTCAGGACTTGCGCAGCAGGTCGGTGAACCAAGTGCTGACCTGACGGTAGATCTCCGGGTCTGTGACCGACAGGTCGAACGGATAGGTCCCGTCCTCGGTCAGCACGGCACAGGCCGCCCGGACCTTCTGCATGGCCTGCGGATCAAAGGCCTTATCCCGCCGCCCGGAAAGGCAGTTCATCAGAACGTCATCCTTCCAGCTCAGCAAGAACTCAAATGCTTCTGTGTTGTTCATTCCAAAATTGCTCCTGTTCCATTGCCCGACATGGTTTCTGTTCCCATTGTAAGGGTTTCTTCCGGTGGATGTCAACCGGTTTTGTGTCGATTCTCCCATACAGAAATGCAGGAAGTCCCTGCAGAGCGTGCCGCACATCCGGGCTTCTTGTCTCTCCGCCCGAATATGCTATAATGGAAGCAGCCAATCTCCTCACGCCTTTTTCTCGTGCCGATCAATGGGAGGTATTTTTTCGATGAACTATAAAGCAGAATCCCTTAATCGCCTTGATTTTCCCTTAAAATTCGGAGATAGCCCCTGCCGCATTTACGGCGAAGTCCATGCAGAATACCTGCTTCTCCAAATGACCGGCGAACATGAGCTGCAAAGCATGGATCA
>ERZ837380.1351-NODE-1351-length-31346-cov-4.576907_pt1 | contig 31346 bp, 33 predicted proteins | sample MGYA00519685_ERZ837380 | MGnify/ENA primary metagenome ERZ837380 (study PRJEB31850, sample SAMEA3708817) | human gut metagenome | biome: human gut; feature: human-associated habitat; material: faeces | place: China | collected 2014 ...
CACTAAATTAACAAATCAAAAAACATTTTTTCAAACAAAGAATAATAGATTTGCAAAAATCTTTATAGTATTATATAGTCAATACATATTTATATCCATAGAAAAACAAAACTGCTCAATATGAAAAAAAGCAAACAATTATTATTAATAACAGCATTGTTGTTTATATGGGAATTACCTGTAATAGCACAACAACCGACAGACACAACCTATATATTCCGTTTCGTTCCGAACGACGACATGTTCTATGTACCGTGGAATGGAAACGACCGGTCTCTGCACCAGCTCCTAAATATTTTGGAAAAGAACAAAAAGCAGTTGCAAGCCGGGCAAATGTATATCAGCGTTTCGAGCTATGCCGCATCGGCGAACGACATACAGACCTCCGAACGCATGGCATACATTCGTAACAACAGAATAAAATCGGAACTCATCACGCAGGGAGGATTGACCGAACAGATGTTCATCACCGACCGGGCTATCCCCTCTTCTTATGGGAAAGAAAAACTGCGCAATGTCGTTGTCGTCACCTTTCCGGCCAGCGTAGAAAAAGTAGCCGAAATTGCGGGTATAGAAGCGGCTCGACGGGTCGAAAATTATAATAAAGAGAGATCGGGAAAAGCCGAACGGGAACGTCAGTTCATAGAGCAAGCTGCTCGTGAAAAAGCCGAAGCAGAACGACTGGCGAAAGAACAAGCCGAAAGAGAACACCTTGCCGCCCAAGAAAAGGCCCGCAAACAAGCTGAAACCGAAAGGCTTGCGGCTGAAAGAGAAGAAAAAGAACGTGCCGAAACAGAGCGCCTCGCTGCCGAAGCCGCCGCAAAAGCGAAGGCTCATTCGCTCTCCTTGCGGGCAAACTTGCTCCGTTGGGTTACTCTCACCCCCGACCTCGGAGTGGAATGGCGCTTGAACCGTCACGTAGGCATACTCGTGAACGGCTCCTACACTTCTTGGACGTGGAACAGCAACGACCATCGTTATGTATAACTAAATGAGTTAACGTTTGCTAATCAACATGTAACAAACGTCCAAATTATATCGTACTGAAACATTGCAGAAACATTTTGTATTTTCCCCTCATCGATGAGGAGCAAATCCGATCCCTCTGTTTCACACCCGCCGCCCAGATTGACGACGGGGTCACCATTGACTGAACATTTTACTGAATAATAGATTCTCCGCATTCAGTTGTTGCCAAAAACTGAACATCAAAGGATTTTTGTGTATGTTTATCCATACTTAAAAAGGTCTCATATAGCATTTTAAGATAGAAAAACGCATTTGCATAGTCAGTTGGATATATAACTTCATCGTCATCAAGAACCTTGCGGGTAATAAGGTCGGATATTATCATGGAAATTTTTGCTATTTGTTCACACCACGACCGAGGCTCGTCGTAAACAAACAGTTCTAACAGCTTTTGAATATTATACTTGTTTACGCCTTTACACAATCGTTGTAAACTACTTATTTCATCATTATCTATAACTTTCCTTTTAATCCTATCGTCTGCCATAGATAGCCTAACTTCGAGCATATTTGCCCTTTCCCGTTCCTTTTCTGCTTCCTTGCGGAATTGTTCAACCCCTATAAGAGCATCTCTTAATGACTGTGTTAATTGTTCATTTGTGTTTAGTAAATCCTCTACGGTGGTGGTCTGTTTTAATTCATTTGTTTCCATATAATAAAAAGTTTATCGTTTAACCTATGTTTGAAATAGCGGGAATCCTCCCGGACACGTCCGCTATCGACGGACTGGGTTACTTTCGCAAGCAAAACAATCCCTACATAAAAATAAAAAAAGGGTAAACCCTATTTTAGGGGATAGGGAACCCCGGAGCGGATAAACCGCCCCTTTTAACTGCATACTTCTACCAAGTTCGCCCGCTTAAAAGAGCGATATTCCTGTCTCTCGGTGTCATAGTACGTTTGCAACGTCTCATTTGCCTTTCTTCCTGTGCCCTGTGTCGGCGGTAGTATAGACTCTTTCAGTGTCCCGTATGCCTCTCTAATCGTCCCGTCCACCTTGCGGAAATAAAACCGAACGATCCGATGTTTCATTTGTACTTTTAACTTCATATTTGCCCATGCCGTTTTGAGAGCCTCCGACATCGTATATCCGTTGCGTTTTACAAACTGCCATGCAAGGCTCATAATCTCGCTTAACTGTGTTCTGTTCCGTGTACTCATATCTTTATCTATTTTGTTGGTCTTTATTAAAGTAGCCCGGCTTTTGTTTCCCCAGTGACCGGGCTACCGTCTCATGCTGTTTTGGAAGAGCAGCAATGTATTTCGTTTAACTTTGTGTATCAATCTCCGCAATAACGCCCGCTTTGGCTTCTGTAATACTCCGTTATCCCTCTTTCCATTGTTGCGTCGAATACAACCGATTCGGGCTTTTGTGCGGGTTCCGACTTTTTCATTAACCGGCGAGCCTCTTTTTCGGCTTTGCGGGCTTCCGCTTTCATCTTAAACCATGCGTTCCTCAAACAAGCACTGAACGACTGGCAGAACTCACGGCCGAGAACCGAGATAGAGCGTTTATACATTACCCATGCCATTTTGAAAAGTTGCGATTTGTCGATTTTCGTTTTCATATCTTTGTTTGTTTTTGTTTGACTTTGTTGGTACAAATGTATAGTTAAAACTAACGACCAACAAATAATTCGTTAGCTTTAACTAATATTTAACACAAAACAAACATTTAGTTAAACCATGTCAAATTATAAATATTGAGTAGTTATTTCTAAATTATATATTATTTATACTTATCTTTGCCGTTAGTAATAACTAAACATTATTTTTATGGATATTAAATCAGTAATTAAAATGCATGGCTATACTATTGAACGTATAGCGAACGAATGGGAGAGTAAACACGGCAAGTCAATAACTCGTGGCGCATTATCTCAATCTATTAACAATAATCCAACTATCGACACGCTACAAAGGATTGCCGATGTAATAGGATGCAGTGTCGGGGATTTTTTTGCGGACGAGCTAAGTAATACAATAGTTTGCCCTAAATGTGGAACCAAGTTAAAGGTAACCGAGTCAAAAGATTAAGCCATGAACGAGGAAATAACAAAGCTATTACTTCAATGCGACACGTTGAAAGCCCGTTTGTTGGGGCTGCGCCCATTACCACCGGATGCCCTGCAAAAGATAGAGAATGCGTTTGCCATTGAATACACCTATGAAAGCAACCGGATCGAGGGAAATACGCTCACACTGCAAGAAACGGAGTTAGTAGTGAACGAGGGAGTTACTATCGCCGGAAAGTCAATGCGGGAACACCTTGAAGCGATTAACCACGTTGAAGCGATAGACTACATAAAGGACTTTGCAAAGGGAGGTATGGAAATATCGGAGCGCACAATCAAGGAAATACACGCTATTGTGCTACATGGCATAGACAGAGAGAATGCCGGACGTTATCGGTGCGTGCCTGTTATGATTTCGGGAAGTACACATGTCCCTCCACAGCCGTATTTGATACAGCCACAAATGGAGACTTTTATGACGAGGTTTACCAGAATGGAGAAGCAAGGCATTCACCCGGTGCTCATTGCGGCTTACCTTCATGATGAGTTGGTACGCATACACCCGTTCATAGACGGGAACGGGCGCACATCTCGGCTTCTGATGAATCTATACTTACTCCGCAACGGTTATACGCTGGTAAATCTCAAAGGCAGCAACGAGGACAAAATAAGCTATTACAAGGCACTGGAAGCCTCTCATACGGAGAACAATCCGGCAGAGTTCCAAAAGGTCGTTATACGGGCTGAAATAGAATCTTTAAGCCGGTATCTCTCGATTGTAGGATAGTATTGTCTGGATTTGAATTAAAAAGAAATAAAATTTTTATTACATTTGAGCATTCATTTCAACTTAAAAAATCGTATCATGAAAAAATTATGCTTCTTGTTGGTGCTTGCTTCATTTATAAGCTGTACATCAACCCCGCAAACGGACAAACAGGGACAAAAACAAGCCGATTCCCCCAAAAACGAACTCCCCAAAATAAACAAGGACAAAGGAGAGTATGGCATTTGGAAAGTCTCATATTACGTTGACGACTTTGGAGAACCGACAAAAGAGGGATATGTATTTACCAGTTGCACCGGAAAATTCAGCAATTCAGCAACCACAAACTCAGAGTTAGGCGTTAAATTTATAATCGATGAATCGGTTTTTTGCATACAACTGTACGAATACAACAGGAACCACCCCGTAAAAGGCTATTTAGACACCTTCCAATTTAAGGCAAAGAGAAGCGACGGAGAAATTTTGGAATTTGAAACTCTTAACGACGAGTATGGACATAATTTTGTACAATCTGAATATAGACAAAAAATAAGAGACTTCTTACAACAAGGTAAGGGAGAAGTTAAATTCATCGCTGAATGTAGGGAGTCTAATTTGTTAAGTCAGTATGAATTTACATTGAAGGATATATCGTACTTGTCAGAGGCTCTTGCAGCCATAAAAGTAAGCGAATCGAACAATTAACACCTCAAAAACATATATTATGAAAAGTAACAAACCCATGACAAAACAAGACCCTCTAATAGCGGCATTTTTACTATTCATTGGATCCTGTATAATAGCGTGTGGAGGTAGCACCCACAACAATAACAATGAGACAGAAAAAGAGGTAGAGCAAACATCTTGGTCTTTATATGGAGTTACAATTAAAAAAATTGATAACGGATTATTCCAAACATCTGCCCGGCTTACCCCAGAAAATACATTAAAAGCCCGCAGGGAGTTATTTCCCGATTTACAAGAAGTCCACTTCGTTATGATACCGTGGACTGATAAAATGCTTGAATATGCAATAGTTAAAGACTCAATAGAGTTTTATTTGTCCGAGAGGGAAGAACTGGATATGATAGACAATCTTAAACAGCAATTCAAATTCACAAAAGACGAGTTTGATAGTAACGGCAGGACATGGGTACATCATAAAAAGGAACCTAAAATAGATAGATCTGCGATATATTGTTATTTTGCTACAATCAACGATGATGCATACAATCTCCGATTTGTTATCCGGTACTATTCAAGCGATTGGTTATTTATAGATAATTACACGATAAATGCCGACGGCAAAATATTCAATTACTCTGTGAACAAAATAGAGAGAGACAATACAGGCGGATATATTTGGGAATGGAGCGATGAGCTTGTAAAAAAATCGAACATTAAAATGTTAGAGGCCATCGCAGAAGCCCAAACAGCAAAAATAAAATTCAATGGTAATCAATACTATGACACCTATGAAATAACCGATAAGGAGAAAACCCAAATAAAGCAAACCATAAAATTATACAAAATACTTAGGGGAGAGTTATACAATTAAAATCATATTCTCATATCTATAAAAATTATAACGCAGAGGTATTTTAGGGGGTATGCCGAAAATTTGGCTACCCCCTTCTTTTATGCCTCATCGATGAGCGTAAAATAGTGTGGAAATTTTTCCTCATTATTTTACACGATATAGCCTATTTCCGTATAGTTGTGGAAGATTTTCCGCACTTTGCCCATATCCATAAATTTACCCCTCATCGATCGACCGTTATAAACACGCAATTTCATGCGTATTATTTAGCCCGATTGCATTTCTATTAGACAGGTAAATATGTTTTAGATTGAATCGATGTGTCCGCAAAATATCCTTTACATTGATTTTCAGCCATTTTACAAACTTGCGGAGCCTTAAATACCCATTTCCCCGGTATTATGTTTTTACATATACCATTTTTGGGGTATGTAAAATACATCTTTGATGAGGTATATAATTAAACATTTGATTCATAGGTTTTTCGGATTTCCGACAGGGCATTTATAAACTCTACCGCTTGCCGGCAACAAATGCGTAAAAAATATTCCGTTTTTCGGCAACATTTTATATTAAAATATTCCATTTGTTAAAGCTGAAAATTGGGTTCAAACTAATAATCAACATGTTACAATCTTAATGTTAAATCCGCAGATTTTACGGAATTAAAAAAAACGCCCTTTTAAATCCCCCAAAAAGGGGTATTAAAAAACAGCAAAAATATTTGCGTTATAAGAGCGTTTCTATATTTATTTGATAGCTATATCGGGAAAGAGGTAAAAATGCCAGAGAAGCGACAGAAACGGCAAAAATATAGGGTTAGCTGAATTTTCAGCACACCCCATTAAATCACATTCGAGTCACTCTATAACGGACTCCATTTTTTTTACAATGTAGTAAAATTGCCTCGGCTTTATATTATATTCCTCGCTCAATTTCTCGGCGATATACGTTACTTTCAAACAATCCCTTTTCATTGATAGGAAACGTTTGTACATGTCAAGGTATCGAACATCGTCCAGCCTAACCCCGGCACGCCTCATCGCCTCCAACACAGGACGGCTTATTTCCATACATTCGTGTACTTTCATTACATTCTCAAAAAAAAGCCCCCTATTGCTTGGCGTACATGGCAGGAGAAAAACGCCGATCTCGTGTTTCCACTTACACCACCATACAAAAGGGGGCTCTTGGTTTAGCAAAAAGAGATTACAATTAAATACAAATATACAAATTTCACAACAAACCGACTAATCGGCGATGTCATCTTCACTGTTGGCTATCGGTGGCGTACCGTCTCTGTGTACAACAGATATTTTAAATCCGCCTACACTCTCATCGACAGAAAGCCTGTTATCCTGTTTGTTTTTCCAATTTTCAGGGTCTAAGTTTGTCAAAGCAAATATAAGTGCGCCAGTATCTGGTGGGAAGTGCTTCGTTATTTTGCTTGACTTTACAAGCACTTTACTCCCGTCCTTTAAAGTCCTATACTCGTTTTTAACCTCCTCAACCTCATAACCGGCAGCACGCTTCCATAGTGATTGCTCCAACGTTTGAACGATAGTTTCACGAAACTCTTTTCTGGCTTTCTTCAAAGCCTCGTCAAATTCCGGCTTATCCCTTTGCCAACGATAAAACGTATCTCGAATAATACCGGCTTTCTTACAGGCCATTTTTACGGTATCGCCTTCCCGAATATAACTTATCACCTCATCTTTAACTTCATTGTATTTTCCTCTTTCCATACTCCTATTTTTTTTATAAAGATACACATTATTCTAATTATTTCCAATCGTTTACGATAACAACTTCAACAATTCACACTCTGAATAATCGCCTTGCGACTTTATAGAGATAATAGCAAAAAATGCCGCATATCGCTCTATATATACAGGTATCGTGTAATCGAGGTTTTTCAAATCTATCTCTGTAAGTCTGAATGTGTCCTTAATCACAAATGGCGACCTTATGAGGTCTTGATAAGAAGATAGACCGAAACGTGATACCCGGTTTTGAAATTTAAGGTCTGAAAAGTCCAACCGGGCATCCTCCTTGCCTTGACTGTCAAAAGAGATTACAAGCTGCATAATCCTGTCTCCGCAATCTTCAAGCTCCACGATCGTACCGTCGTCACTCCATTTGAAATATGGAACAGCCCTCATGTCCCCATTGTCACCCCCGGCAGTATAAGGGAGTTTCAATAAGTCTTTTTCATAGTCGAGAGTCTTATTTTGTACAACCATATAACCGTCGGCACTCTTGGCGTTCTCGTTCTCCTCGTAACGGAAATAGTTCTTTTGTGCAAAGTCCCCAAACGTGTACGAGGTCTCTTTGGCCGTCCACCCTGTCGGAACTAATTTCTTGCTCCAATCGACCGCCTTATTTTTATTGTCTATTATCTTGTTTACGGATATGAAAGAGACACCGGTATCGCTTTTTATGGCGAACAAGCCGAATAGCCAGCATATTTGCTTTATGAAATCGACTACCGATATATCCGGCAGGTTCGAGCCGATAGGGTAAACACCTCCATAAGCAACATCTTCGGTTATATCCGGGTCGGTTATCTTCACATAGCTTTTGATTGTCCCTAAGTTATAAATCAACGTTATTCGCATCTCAATATCGTTATATCCTTCCAAATCGATAGGAATACGGCCTTTATATCTGCAAACCCCCAGTTCATCGGCTTCAAGGTAATATGTACCCATAATGATATGAGACGACCTAACAAACATAACCTCAACCGCCTTTTGGGCTCCGGCTGGGGCGGTCGTCGATATGCACAAATCCAACTCCCAATCTTTCCAGTTGCTCGTATTGTGAATAATTATATCATTCCAATCGTGACCCGTGATAATCCGTATATTCTGAATCGCATTTACTTGCCTCAAATTAACAGTGTGGAAATCTTCGTGTATTCCCGTTATTTCCGCTTCAAACCAGTTGTATTTGGGATTTGTTTTCTGGGAGATGAGGGGCAAGTACAACAGTTCTATATATTGCTTATAGCTTCCCCAATCCATTGTAAGACCGTAATATGAGGCTATTTCTTCCAACAGCCTCATGCAATTTACGGACGGGTGTATAAATATCTTGTCTCGGTTGGAATCTACATCTATGCCCGCATTATGACGGATATAACCGTGTGACAGTTGACCGTCAACCAGTCCGTTGTCGTATGTCGTAGAGCTGTTCCACGGCAAAGTCATATCGGCAAACTCCTGTATGCTCCTATCATCGTTCATGAGCTGAATAAATTTCTCACTCATTCCCCAAGTCAAGGCCACATTAAAGCCAGATTCGCTACACGATATAAGAACGGCTTTTGCGTCAAATAGCTTTACCCCATTCCTGTAATACTCCGCATTGAAATAGTCCCTCATCATGTAACTCTCATGACCGGCAACATCGGGAAAATCCAACAGCCGTATATTCTTATTCGTCCTCGGTAGGGTTATCGTATAACTGTTCGAGGCCGTTATCTTGGAAATGTCCCCCAACAAATTACTCTTGAAATTGAGTGTTATCTCATCGTCGCTCAAATCGACTCTTTCACCCTTGATATATAGTTCCTCTTTCATATCCTTGTTATTAAATTTAACATCGCCTTATATGCCTTTTAGCCCGTTTGAGAGCATTTCTTTGTTCTCGTGTAGATTTTATCACCAAGACAAAGAAACACCCTAAAACGGCTTATTTTTACTCTCTACCTGTCGCCCAAATTCTCTACCACATTAACCTGTGAGCCAACCTTGTTAATCTCCGTTACGGAAACGACCGGTTGAATCCCTTTTATTCCTTTGGCGACAGCCCTCGCAATCATATCTTCGCCCATTGCTTGGCTACCCTTTTCCACCACAATAGGCGCACCTCCGCCCGCTTGATTTATGTACGACAATATCGGGGAAAACATGGAGGTCGCTCTCGCCGTTATCACGCTCTCACCGTTAGACAACATAGCGGGTATGCTGTCGCTCGTCCCTGTTCCGGATCCTTCTACAAGGCCGCCTTTGGCGAACTTGGCCGAGTTGACTATACCGATAGCGGCCGTCATATTGGAGATTATCGTCGTTACCAACGTAGCTATCTCGGCCAACCCGAACAATCCCTTACCGGCAGAAGCGGCAACGGCACTCGATATGGCCTTACCCGTATTGATGGCTATCTCGGCAAGAGCAAGGGTCTTTGACAATATTGTAAACGTCTTATTGCTCTCTCCGAGCTCCTCGAATAAACCCGATAATGCTCCCGTGATTTGTTCGATAGCCTCATATTTGGTTCTTTGTATCTCTACCTCTCTATCGGCAATAGCCTGTTGTGCATCCAAATATTCCTGCTGGGCTTCAAGCTGACGGGCTTTGAACTCGGCATCGCTTTCTCCCTCTAACTGCTGTAAGGAATCAAGCCGTTTCTTGGCATTTTCAAGCTCGACTTGCAACTCATCTTCTCCGGCTATTTTGGCGGCTGCTAACCTGTTGGACAATTCGAGCTCAAATGCTTTCATGGCTTTCTCCTGTTTTTCCCGCTCATGCTCCGATGTCATTTCGTCGAGCTTCTTTTGATAACGTTCCTCGATTAGCTTTTTCTGCTCGGTCGTAAGCTCGGTATTGGATAGCTCTATCTCCATTTCCTTTTTGAGCAACTTGGCTTTCAAATCATACTCTTGATAATCGCCTTCCGTGGAAAGTTCGAGTTTCTGCCGTATGTAGTCGGCCTCTTGCTGCAACTGGTTCCTCATCTCCTTTTCATTTACCTTAGCGAGGTCGGCGGTACGCTTTTTATTCAGTCGGTCGATAGTCTCGTTTACGGCGGCTTTGGCTTTGGGGGTCAAATTGCCCTCGGTTTCAAGGTATCTTTTCAAGTCCTCGATTTGGTCGTCATAGCTTGCGTTTATGGTGGCTCGCTGCTTTTCCGCACTGTCCTCGATGAGCGAGTTTTCTGCGTCTCTGAGGGCTCGCAAGGCGGCTATCTCTTTCTTTTGGCGTTCCTGTAACATCTTCATTCTTTTCTCGTTTTCTTCCCTCTCTTTCTCCTTATCCAATTTATTTTGAAAGTCCAAAGCCGCCTGTTGTGAAGGTGTTAACCTGTTCGGATCGGTATCGTTGAGAACTTCCTCCTTTGGCTCTTGAATGGTAAATGTCGGCTTGCCTTTAAGTCCGTCCATGAGCCCCCCGACAAAATCGAACATTCCCTTTACCCTCTTTATCTGTGAGTTAATTGTTTTAACTATGTCCGTCATAGTTGCATTCCAACCTGTTTTTATCTTGGATTGCAACGCCTCAAACGTGCCGCCGGTTATGTCTGCAAACTCCGATATGGCGTTTTGAAGCTCTATTTCAGAGTTTATTCGTGCCCTCTGCAATTCTCCAAGCTCGCCGGAGCTTTTTATCACGGTTTGCATGCTCGTATCTATGTCCTTCAAGGTTTTCAGATATTGAAGCCCGGCATCCTCTCCCGGACTTCCGAATATGTCGGCGATTGCGGCTCCAACGGCGGCGGAGTTTTCCGGCAGCTCTCCAAGTCTGGCCGATATTTCCCGGATAACATCGAATATCGTTTTGCTTCCGCTTACAAGCTCCTTTTGTACCTGCTTCGAGTCTAAGCCTATATTTTCCAATGCCGTGGACGTGGCGGTCGTCATTTCCCGCAAACGGATCGTTGCCTCCTTGATTGCGTCGATACCCTTGTCGGAAAACAGGCCGTCTTTGTTCGTCTGGCTGACTATGGCTATAAATTCATCGGCATTCAATCCGGCCTCTTTGAAGAATGTCGAGTATTCACGGACGTTTTTTAAAAACTCTCCCGATACGTCCGCACCGGAGATAAGCCCTTCTTTCAGCAAGGAAACAGCCTCATCGGTAGATATGCCGAACTGCCTCGTCAAGGCGTTGGCCGTGTTCAGTGTCTCCCGGAAATCTTTCCCGAATGTGTCCGATATGGCTTGCACCTCGTTTCTGAACTGTTTTAGCTCGTTCCCCGACAAACCTGTCAGCTGCTTTGTCAATCGGGTTGCCTCCACCAGTCCGGCGTTATAATCATACCACCATTTGAAGGCAGAGCCGACACCGACAATGCCGGCGACAGCCATAAATGAGGGGCTCTTGATGAGGGATAAAAGGGTCTTGCCAAAGGCTTTTATCTTCGTCGTCGCCCCCGTGCCGCCTTCCGCTATCTCAAACAGGGTTTTGGCAAAATCGGAATTTAAGCCGATAGCCTCCTTTATGGCATTGTCATAATTGCCGACGTTCCTGTAATACCGACCGGTTTCCTCCTCCGCTCCTTTCAACGCTCTGGTTACCCCGTTTATCTTATCTTCAAGCCTCTTGCCTTTGGTGGCTTCCCGCTCGGCTTGGCTCAATCGGTCGTACTCGGCCGTAAGGTTCGAGAGTGCCGCACGCAGCTGTTTCAACGACCCTTTTTGTTCTTCCTCGATTCGGAGGTTGTTTTGTATCTCTTTCCGTAGGGCTCGCACTTTGAATGCGCTTTGCTCGATTTGGGTACGGTATTCCTCCATTCCCTTTCTATATTCCTCCTCGCTAATCGCTCCCTCCTTGAAAGCCTCGGTTAATTCCGTCTGTTTTTTTTTGAGCTCGTCGATTTGTTTCTGACTCTCGACAATCTTCCGTATTGCCTTCTCGTTGTTCACTTGGATTTTTACTCCGATAAGAATTTCTTTGTTACTCATTGTTTTATTTTTTTGGTTAGTTAATTTAACATGCTTATGTCTCTAAAATAAAATTCCCCTTTCGGGCTTATTATAACCCATTCCGGGACTCGGCCTATTCGGGTTAAATATTCCTTGAAACATTGTATATTTTCAAGGAAATGTGTAGCGGATTGATAACCGTTTGCTTTGGCAAAATTGTCGTCAACCTTAATTTCAACCACATCGCCCCGTTTCCAATGACGGAACGTTATCGGATAGCCGCACAAACGCTTAACGATAATCCGGTAATTGCAATCTTCTTTTATTACTTCCATAGCTTGAATGTTTAATTGTATCACAAATGCGCCTTATTGCCTATTCTTTTTAGATTTGCGGAGGTTTCTCCTTGAAAACGATAAATTATACCAAACAGGAAAGAAACGCTCTTAAATCGCCTTATTTTCTATTCGCTCAATATCTCTACCTCAAAACCGAGAGCCCGGAGTTCTTTTATCCGATACTCCTGCAACGGCCTCGGCCTTTCTCCGGGACGTTTGACTTCGATAAACGATGCCTTTCCGCCTTTCAACGTCATAAGGTCGGGAAATCCGGGGCGATTGGTTATACCCAGCTTCACCACGAGATAGCCCCGTTTCGTATAGCGGTTTATTATTTCCCGTTGTATGTCTCTTTCAAGCCTCGACCTGCTCATATACCGCCGTGTTTCTTTCTGTACCACGCTGTCGTGAAATCCCGTTTTGCCGTCACCGCTTCGTAAATATCTGCATCTATACCTCCCCGGCTGAAAAAGAAACAGCACGGGGCGGGACTCCTGCGTTCCCTGCTTTGAATCCTGTTCCTCGTCTGCTCATAGGATAAATAAGAATACGCCATAGAATAGAAAACTATCGCTTCGGCCGTATCAAGGCGTATGCCCTCACGGGCGGAGACCAGTTGCCCCAAAAATGTCTTGCTTTCCTCCTGTTGGAACGTTTCGGGGCTGTCCGTCCAGTTATCGAACACCCGCCGCAATAGTTCCCCCTCCGCCTTGAAAAGATAATACACGGCGATTTTACGCCCTTTGAAAAGCCGCTTTATGTATTCCGCTTTCGTGGTATCTATGATATGAGATTTTCCCTCCTCGTCTATCACCGTGCCGCCTCCGATTTGGTGTATCTTTGCCAACAGTTTGGAGGGGGTGTCTCCCAATATCACGGAATCGCCGAGTTTCGCTATCCGGTTACGCCGCAATTCGGAGATGAGGCGGGTGGAAGCTGCGGGAAGGGGAACGAGCCATTTGTAATCGGTCGCCTCGCTCTCAAATCCCGCTTCCTCTTGTGTGAATGAAATCCAGAACGGGTCTATGAAACGCCGTATATCTTCGATGCATGCATCTGTGTAATCGTTCACGGTATAGCCGTTTATACGCTTTTGTGTGACATGGACGAAATCACGGGCAAAGGCATAAAAATTCTTATATCCTCCGAAAGGGCTGTAACTGCTTACATATAGTTGGTGGTATATTTGCGAATAGCTTTCGGGAGTGGGCGTGCCGGACAAGAATATGACGGGGAGACCTCGGCAGACTTCCTTTATTGCCTGCGTCCGATTGGACGGCTTCGGGAATGTTCCGAGGCGGTGCGCCTCATCGATAATCGCCAAATCGAAGCCAGTCCCCGCCTTGTGTATGCTCTCATGATTTATCACGGTAATGTCAAACGTGAATCCGCCTTTATCGTAATCTGATTCTATGCTCCCTATCGCTTTCTTGGTCGTTGCGAACAACACCTTTTTAGATCCTGTCGCTTGCGCCGCCGACAATGCCGTTAATGTCTTTCCCGTGCGTACCTCCATAGCGAGATAGGCGATTTTGTAGTTATCCAGTGCCCGCACGGCTTCCGATACTATCCGTTTCTGGTAATCTCTCAATTCTATCATATCCAAACCTCCTCTTTGAAATGTTCTTCACCCGTGCGCCTCTCTATATGCGCCCTCGTGTGTCCTCTCGTCGCTCCGCTTCTCACTGATTCATATTCATCTATACTCTGATATACTGTGAATGTAGATCCGTCCGGGGGTGTCGGTATGTATAAATGCCCGATGTCGTCGATGTAGGCTTTTATCCCTGCTCCCGATGAGGCTGTTTCAGTGTATTGCCTTCTATCTGCTCTTAATTGTTCCCCCGGCGGCGTTTCCCTCAAAAGGAAATCGGCAATATCTAAACCTGCCTCCGACTCCTCCCGTGTGGCTCTCCGCTCCAATAAATCGCTTACCGTGCAAGTTATCCCGCACGAGGCGATAATCTCCTTTTTCTTTGCCCATTCCTCAAAACAACCCAAATCGGGGAACAGAGTAGCCGCCTTTATGCCGGAGAGGGCGGACGTTATGCCCGTTTCCGTGAGCCTTACGCCGTTTTTCCCTCCGGTGGCTATCCAACACATGCCCGGCTGGTAAACGGCGGCTATCATGGCGGTTTTTTCGCTTTCGACTATGCCGACAAGAGTGCCCGGTTGGATAAGGTGCTCCCCAAAAAAGCACTGTTGCAAATTGGGGTTCTCCTGCCCGGAAAGATATTTGCCGGCAAAATAGATTTTATCCTGTTCCGTATCGGTGAAATATCCCCTCCGTTTCTCGCTCCATTTTTCGGCCATGTCCTGCTTGTGCAACCGTTTGCCGGTTTCTGGATTATATGCCATTATTTTAACCTGTCTTAAATTTCCTCGGCGGTCTATTTGGGGGAAAGCGGCGGAAAGTCCTCCGGCGTTTCGGAAGTGCTTCGACGTTCTGACCCGGTAGAGGTCAAAAATACGGTCGGTGACAGACGACCCGAAACGGGACACGAAAAACCGATATAAATTGTTATCTTTTCTCCGTGTGTCCTCTCCTCCGATAAGAGACAAAGGAAGATAATCCGCCGAAGGTTCCGGGCGACGCTCGAACAAGCTCGATGAGGCACGCACAATTCTGTGCAGTCCTTCACGCTCCGGGTGGTCTTTGAAATACTCGGAGGGCTTGTAATGATACCCGCAACTTTTCTCCCGGTTGCAGCGACCGACAGAAGGATGCAATATTTCTCCGGTCTCCGTATCGATATACGGGGAGAACTCCCGCCGATGTCCGCATGAAGGGCATGTAAGGCGATCGGACGGCGTTCGGTACGGTTTCAATTCATATCGGCTCATAATATCCCTTTTTTAAGTGTCTGATTTGTCCGGTTTGTTGTTCTAATTCAATCCTATGTTATTAAGTGGATCCGTTTCCTCTAAAATCGTCCATTCAGGGAAATATCCAAGAGATTTTATAATGCTCTCACCCACCTTGTTCTTCATATCTTCCAGTGAGTTAAACCCGACAGCCCTCGCAAATCCATCGTCTATTTTCAGCTCTTTCAGATTCTTATTTTTCCATATCTTAAAGGTGAGCGGTATGTTATCAAATCTGTTCTCGACAACTATTTTGTATTTGCTCGTTTCTTCTATTGTTTTTGCATTTCTTTTCATCGCCTTGTATAATTTTAATTACTACCTCTCCTATATTTTTTCGATTTGTTTCATAATAATCAAAAGGGAACTATTGACATAACTGTTTCGCTATCGTCCCAGCCCGGCACTATCACATTAGGGTCAGACGGATATACAAAGCTGATATGCACGTCGGCTTTTTCTGCAAAAGCATGGAGTTTCTTTATAAAATCGTTGGCTTCGACATAGGATTTTCCACCGGTATATGGAGTTATATCGTTTATAAATACCAATTCGGGAGCATACCTTTCGATGAGATTAAACAGGCTTTCCGATGTTTCCGCATCCGCAGACTTGAACATGGATAATCCCCCGATCGGAGCGTTTCCTGTCCCTTCCGTCGCACATTTCCGTATATCGTCGGATAGAGTGCAAAGCTCGGCTGCCGTTTTCTCCGAATCTATATACATAGCCGACGAACTGGAAAACGGACGGAGCAATTTCCCTCTCTCTCCCTTGAAATAGGAAACTGCCAACGCTTTAACAAAGGACGAGTTTTCAATTTTAGAAAGCCCCGTTATCATGGAAATGTTGCCCCGCGTCATTATGGGCTTCCCCTCATAGTCAAGTACAGAGACGGGGGTTATCCCGTCCGGTTCCAGTGTGTGGGTGATTCTCTCTATTTCCGAGAATGATTCTCCGTACACGCTTCTAAATTTCAAATACTGTTTCATCTTACTTTTTTTTATTATGTTTTTTTGTTTCTGTTTGTCGCCTCTGGGGGCTGTGTAGTGTCATATTTTTTTAGGTGTCTCACTGTCAAGTGTCAAAACCCCCTATATATATAGGGGGTTTGATGACACCAAAAAATGACACCGCCCCACGAGTTTTATTTGACACCTGTTGACACAAGTTTGGCACTATATTTGACACAAGTTTGGCACTCAAATAGAGTAACACCGAGTTAAGCCCTTGAAAAATCACTTTTTTATGCGTTTCACAAGCTCTATTTTGATAAAAAATCGTCATTCTTCTACCTGTTTGTTTGGATAGTGCCAACCGGTTGGCACTTGAAATGACACCAACCCCATTAAAATGGCAAATCTTCCTCATTCTCATATATTTGTGAATTATGTTCAAGTATATACAAATCTCCTTCTTTCCGTATCAATGAAAAATTGACTGAATCATTTATTTTTCTTATCGCTGTCCGCCTTGATACTCGGCAATGTTCCATAATCCTTTGAACAATTTCGCCATGTCTCAACCCCTCACAGCCTTGAAAAACAGAAAGGAACAACCCCTGTAACTCGTCATATTTCCGCCCCTCTTTTTCCTCCGGTATGTCCGGCACTCCGTCAAACATTTTCGGCAGTCCGTCTGTGTCGATATAGAAATATTCACTGTCCGGCTCTATCGGCTTGTGGCGTATCATCTTTATTGTCGCTTTGCTGTACTCCCCTTTGGGTTCAACGACGAACACACATTCGCATCTCCTTTCGCCCTCGCTCCCAAAATGCCCCCTCGCCTTTCCTGTCGGATCGTTCGGGTTCGTATGGGCTACGATGCATATATGCGTATTGTAGTCTTTCGCCAATTCCAAGAGTTCACGGTATATGTCGCTCGATTGTCCGTTATCGTTGGTATCGCCCACTAAATCCGTACCCACATCAACGACTACAAAGCCCGGATTCAACGCATGAAGTAAAGATTTTAATACCTCTTTTATTTCCCGGCTGTCCTTTCCGGCCATAGAGAGAATACGGTACAACCTCGAAAAATCGGCATCGCTCATTTTCTCCTCGTCCGATACGATTCGTTTCATTCGCTCCCGTATGTCATACACTTTATATTGGGCTTGTTCCGTATCGATGTGGAGTAACGGCCGTTCGGGGCGGTTCCCGCCCATGCCCGAATAGGTGTAATAATTACCGTATAGGTAGGCCGCCTCTAACATGGTGGTAAAGAATGTTTTCCGTCCTTTTGCCCGACCTGCGACCAACGAAATAGCCCCAAGAGTGAACAACATACTACCACGACACAAGAGAACAGGAACGGGGTTTATACGTCCCATTGCGTCGGTTACTTCATACAGACGCAAATATTCCTCGGCTCTCGCTTTTGCTTCTGCTTGTACTTCTGCGGCCGATCGGTGCGCCTCATCGAGAAGTGAAACGGAGACGGGAGCGGGCGGAGATTGGCTTTCAATGGCTACCACACCGCCCGGAATCCCTGCTTTATCCGTTAGGCTTGACATTACTCTGATATAATGTTTGATTCAAGTAATTTATTTATATCGGCTCTCTTTATGCGAACACTACGCCCTACACTGGTATAAGGCAAAACGCCCTTCCTGCGTAAATTATAAAGAGTAGAAATCTTTATGCCGAGAATCTCGCACGCCTCACGATTGGAGACCCATTCGGATTCTTTTTGCCTCGGCTGGTTATCCTGCACACCGCAAATGTTTCGCTCGATATTGCTAATGCGTTGCTCCAACTTATCCAAATAGGGCTTCGGTATTACTACCATTTGAAGATTGACACGTCCGTAGTCGTTTTCTTTTGCTTCCATTATCAATTATTTTTTTATTGTTTTTTGCTTTAAAATTAGCACATAATCAACTGATATACAAATCTATATACAGAAAACAGAATAACGGTAAATAACGAAATATGAATGCCGTTTTTATTTTTTGTTTGGCTTTTGTACCCCTCAAATCGTTATCTATCATTAAAGAGGCTTATTTTTATGCGCTTCATGTATGGGTATTTAACCACTTTTTTTAATATTATTTGGCTTAAACGGTATTATTTAGAATATCTTTTAACTCTTTCGTACTTAGGCGGCATATCCTTTCAAGTAGTTCGGAGCGTTCCCGGTCGGCTTGACTGTCACCAAAAATTGCCTGTAATGCTCTATCGTTTCCCTCATCGCCAAAACTTCCGATATATCGCTCCGTCGTCTTTATAGATGAATGTTTAAGCAAATCACGCAAAACAATGTTATCCGCCCCTTTCTCCTTAGCGACATGTGCGAACGAGTGGCGGGCGGTATGAAACGTCACTTTTTTACTTATCCCGGCCATTTGAGCAATGATTTTAAGGTCTTTATTTATCCCAACACCTATATTTTTATTGATATTATATATTTTTACCGCTGTATGCGGGTCTAATCGGGTTATATCCAGATCGTTTTTATACCAAGATAATGTCTTTCTACAAGTAATAACAGGAAAAATAAAATCGTTCGGTTTGGCCTCCGGACTCCTGTAATAATCGAGTATCTCACAGGCTTGTGGAACAAGCAATATATCTTGATTTTTGCCGGTCTTGTTCATTTTGTACTGTAATCTCCCGTCATTAGTGACATTGCACCACCTCAACCGGAGGCAATCACTTCGACGTATTCCGGCACAATAGAATGAGAATAAAAACAGGTTTCGAGTCCTCCATAAATCACTGTTTCTCGGTATATCTAATGATTCTATTCTTGCTATCTCTGATGCATTTAGCTTGTCCCTCGTCAATTTATCCCCCTTTATAGTATAACGCCAAAATGGATTGTCTTCCGGTTTTAAAATTTCATCTATTTTGATAGCTCGATTTATTAAGCACCTCATTAATTTAAAATACGAAAATATTGTCTCCGGGCTCAATGCTCTGCCGGTTTTGGGGCTTATCAAACCTATAAGCCACTGTTCAAAGCCGGAGAGGAATGCAGGAGTTATTTCCTTGAAAATCAAATCACAGTTTTCTTTTCCTCTATGCTTTTGATATTTTCTCAATACCCTATATAACGTACAATAACCCTCCATTGTATTTATGCGTCGCTCCATGTACAAATTATCTATCCGTTTCAATAAATATTGAAAAAATGATTCGGGCTTGTCTTTCCGGTTTAGCTTCTCGAATATCTGTTCAGCCGTCGCCGCATCGCTTTCTCTTAGGCTCATATAAGCCGTTTTTGCATCCTGTTTGAATTTATCCAAAATATCATTATATTTGCGATGTCTCGGTTCGGAGCTGCGCACCTGCTGGCGTTTGGGATTCCAATCGTTCACGCTCGATAACTCGACTACTGTTTTTACTCTCTTAGGCTTCCGGTCTTGGGTTATACGCAAATAGATTGAATACTTCCCCAGCCTATTAGGTCGACTCCCGATTTCATAATTAAATGTAGTTCCCATATTGATATATTTTTTTTACTGAAACATTGCAGAAACATTTGCAGACATACAACGATTTTAGATGTTATCCGTTAAAATATCGGCGGGGCCCCTTATCACGATATTATACTGATTTCCCGTTATTTGCCGTTATTTACTTGCAAAAGTATTCGTTTACCACCGTTATGCCTTGTGGGAAATCGCACCCGAAGCGCGCTACTACATCGGTAAAGAAAAACGAGGCTATATCGGAGCCATATACAAAGCCGGCTCGTTCAATTACAAACTATCCGAGATCGGTAAACAAGGCAATTTAATGGGCGGCGGATTAACGGGCGGCTACCAATTGAAACTGAATAAGGCGCTAAACCTCGATTTCTCTCTCGCTCTCGGCTGCCTCCATGCCGATTACGACAAATACATCGTTATCGACGGCATACGGGTACGTCAGGGAAAAGAGACTAAAAACTGGTGGGGCCCCATATCTGCCGGAGTGACATTAGTATGGAATGTATTTTAATTGAAAGGAGGTAATATGCAAACGATACGATATATAATGAGCGGAGTAGCAGGTTTGCTACTGTTAAACTCTTGTGTAAAAGACGAACTCTACAAAACACCTCACCCCGATAAAGGAAGAATAACCATAACGGCCGATTGGTCTCATCGTTCGACAGACTGCCCTTTACCGGAAGAATATGTATTACTGCACTCCTGCTGCGAAGGGACGGCACTCAAAGCACCTGCGGACCGCGAGTTCTGCCACCCTTCTCTGTTTGAGCCCAAATCCCATACACTCATCGCATGGAACGAAGCCGACGGAATAACGATCGACCATACTACGGCTCATATAAATACGGTAGAAGGAGATTTATTGGAGTCATTGCCGGGATATCTGCTGACAGAAGTACAAAACATCAATGCGATAAAAGACGATACACTCGAAGTAGAAATCTACATGAAACAAAAAACGCGCGATTTGTTATTCGAACTGACCGTTAAAGAAGGAGACCCGGATCGCATCTCAAACATCACGGGAACCCTTTCGGGAATAGCAGGTTCGTTCGACCTTTCATCACAACGAATCTGCGGCGAAGCCATGAACACAAGTTTTCCTTTTGCTCGAACTAACGATAAAATAACAGCGCATACCCGACTGTTGGGTACAACCGGTTTGAAACAATCCTTACGAATTGATCTGACTTTCACAGATGGAAGCTCGCAAACCATCGAAAACGATCTCACCGATCTGTTGAAAAATTTCAACGACGATATGCCGACTCCCATGTACATAACCGGAGACTTGCTGACTCCGATCGAAGCCGATATGACGGCAACGATCGTCGGCTGGGAAAACGGTAACGAAGAAAACGGTGAAAACATCGAAATTTATTAAAAGACAAACGAAACAAACCGACTATAAAAATGAAAGTAAAAATTTTGATTTTAGCACTCTCCATCGTCACTTTGGCCGGTTGTGGTAACGATGAATCTCCTCTCGGCGATACAACAGGGAATAGCGGCCCGACAGCCCTGCATGTGAACGGTAATATATGCATGACATCGCGTGCAAACGACACCCGATGGGAAGCGAACGACCGTATCGGAATATATATGCTCGCCGGAAAAACAGTGGAACAAAACAATAGACTTTATACCACGACCGATGGAAGCGGCAAATTCACGGCCACCGAAGCCGAGGCCATCTACCTGCCGACAGACGGTTCGAGACGCAATTTTGTCGCTTATTATCCCTACACGGAAAATCTTGGTGACAACGGTCGCACTTATACGATCGATATAACCGACCAATCCTCCCAAAGCGCAATCGACCTTTTGGGAAGCGACAACCCGGAGACCGATAAAAATACACCGTCCGTGCGTTTCACGTTCTACCACAAACTGGCGAAAATAGAACTGAACATAACCAGCGGAACAGGATTCGACGACTCCTCGGTTTTGGAAGGTCTCACCGTAGAATTGACCGGACAACAAACCTCTGCGACATACGACGTCATAGATGGTAATGAGATAGCGATCGTAACAGAAACGCCCCGAACAGTCGATTTACTCGTGACAAACAAAGGGACGAAAGCCGAAGCCATCATTCTACCGAGTGATAATTTCGATGAAATGTCTCTGAAATTCAAACTAAAAGGCGGTAGACATTTTATATGGCTCGTACAATCCGCCTTCGCGACCCGTTTCGAAGCCGGCAAAAAATATAAATTCAATGTCACGCTCAACAAGACAGAAATCGACGTAACGTCCGAAATTGTAGACTGGATATCGGGCAACGGTACAGGCGATAGCGGAGAAGCAGAATAAAATTTGAAAATTCAACAAACCTAAAATAATATGAAACAATATCTCTTTTTAGCGACCGCCCTGCTCGGACTGGCGGCATGCAACGAAACAGAAAATCTGTCGGGTTATGACGGACAAGTCGAATTGAGATTCACCAGCGGCATCGATGTACAGACTCGATCCTCCCACGGACTGGACACACAGCTCAAAGATGGAGAAACGGTACATCTATGGATCGACGATTCTAAAAACCGACAACAAACCATAGATCAAGAAAATCTCTATGAAAATATACTCTTGACCAAAGAAGGAGGGGTTGCCGGGACATTAAGCGGCAGCACGCCCATGTACTTCCCGTTAACCGGCAACGACGTAAACATTTATGCCCTCCATACCAACGCCACATGGTTCGGCAACACCTATCCGGCAAGGTCGCTCACTCATACCGTAGCCGCAGACCAACGCAGCGAGACCGATGGTTATGCCACCTCCGACTTGACTTACGCCAAACTTACCGGAGTCCCACGAAGCGGTAACCCCACCTCCGTGGCCGTACAATTCAGGCATTTGCTCTCCAAAGTCGAAGTAATACTCAAAAAGGGAGTCGGTGAAAACGATTTTCTCGCCGGTATAACCAAAGTAGAGATACTGAATACCCTGCCCCAAGCCCAATTCACGCTTGATAAAGAAAAGCCTGCATATGGCAAAAACACCGAGCTCCCCGACGGGATTGAAATCACGGCAGACGGAACAGTTCAAAATATAACCATCGATACCGACATAACAGCCGAAGGAGCAACTTCGATACTGAACGAAGCCATTATCGTACCGCAAACGATCGAAGCAGGGACGGCATTTATTAAAATAACGTTAGCGGCAGGCGGAGAATTCGTTTACAAAATGAAAGACGGCGGGACAACATTCGAAAGCGGGAAAAAATACCGATACACCATCACAGCCAATCAAACAGCCATAGAAGTATCTTCAAGCATTCACGACTGGGACGAAGGTGTAGGGGACGATGACGGGATAGCTGTAATACCGCCGCCGATAGGAAATATCACAGACCGGACTCAGACACAAGTCGGCGACTTGGCGATGGAAGACGGAACATTTGTTAGAACCGAAGATTATACCACCCTCACCGACGAACAGAAAAAAGCGTGTGTCGGTATCGTCTTCTGGACATACTCAGACACCTATCCCAAATCCACGCTGACCAACGACAAGGTATTGATGGCTGATTATCCCGATTGTACCCACGGCCTCATCGTCGCTTTGAAAGATGCCGCCACAGGAAAACCCTGGCAATCTGCAAGCACGACTTTCCGCGAGAGTGTGACAACGTGGCAAGAAACAGCGACTTTCGACAGCAAATACACACAAATCGCCCCTATCTCTCCGATAGACGAGACACTCGACAGCGAAGCTCACAAACTGTTGGGGTATAACAACACTATGGTATTATTGGCTTATAACAGCGACCCAGCGAAAATACTTTACAGATGTCAAGCCGCTCAATCCATCAAAACCTTTGCCGACAACAACATCACGCCCAAAGGTTGTAGCAGCTGGTATTTCCCGTCTCTGAAAGAACTGGCACTACTCTGCGCCGAGGATTCATGGGAAAAGCCGCTACCCGGCCGTGGCACGACAAATGTAAACAATCTAGGGAAAATAAACAGTATCTTGGAAAATTTATCCGATAACGGTATCGATATCGAGACTCTCGCCAGTGGCACAAGTTATTGGTCATCGCAAGAAGGATACACAGGAGACAGCTATGCTCGTGCCAATAGAGCTTATTGTATACAAATCATGTCCTCACAAGCACAAATCTCGGGACACGGCCTCTTCAAGAACCAAAAATACAATGTCCGTGCGATTTGTGCATTCTAAACGATTGACTTCAATAGAAATTACATTCGATCGATTTCGTAAAGTCAAATACAGCTATCCCGGGCATCGAGCGTAACGCCCGGAGCTACACACATAAAGGTGTAGCCGCTCTTTTCGCCGGGAGCGGTAGCACGAAACAAATAAAAAATATCGCAATATGAAAATGACATACAGAAAAACGGCTTTTATAGGATTATGGGCTGGTATAATATTCGCCTCATGCTCTTCTGACGAAGACATGATAACCGGAAAAACGTTGCCGCAAGGTAAATATCCGGTTGCCATGACCGTTTCGGTAGAAAGCCCCATCGCCCGTTCCTCTGTGGACGGCACATGGACGAACGGTGAAAAAGTGACCGTACAGGCCATAACCAAAACAGACGATGCGTACAACTGGAACGATGCGGTCTCCTACCCCTACGAAATAAACAACGATATACCCGCAGCCTTGACAAAAAAAGAAACCCACTATTGGCAGCGTAGCGATGAGACAAAACTCATGCGTGCTTGGTATTGTGCCGATGGCTCGACTTCAAACACGTTGCCCGACTCGTGGAGCGTAGCAGCCAACCAAAACGAAACTGGAAACGGATATGCAGAAAGCGATCTTCTATTTACAGCCCCCGTCGAAGTAAAATTCGGTAGCACAGCTAACCTGATTTTCTACCATCAAACGGCAAAAATCATCGTTAACATCAAAAAAACGGAAGGAATCGATTCCGCCGACCAGATTCAATCCGTAAAAATCGGAGATAACAACCTCGCCTTGTCGGGTACTTACACGGCTCCCTCCGGTACAGGCGTAACAACAGGAACATGGCTTCCCGGACCGATGGACAAAACAATTACGCCTTTCAAATTGTCACAGCCTATCGATCCCTCGAAATACATAGCCAGTTATACGGCTCTTGTCATTCCGCAAAACATGGACGGTAAACGACTAATCGCTATCGACACCGAACTCGGCACACATTATTACACCCCGAAAGAGGGAGCCGCCGAACTCGAAGCAGGTAAAGTACATACTTATAACATTACCATCGATAGCAAAGATGTAACCATAGAAATTCCGGGAAGTATCGACTGGGGAGAAGGTGAAAGCGGTAGTGGCAGCATAGAATTATAACGACGATAGACCCTCAAAAAAACATAAAACCAGTTAGCAATATTTTACAAGATTCGATATACCTGACGACAAACAATTACAATACTGGCAATTTCGTCCTTGTTCGGATTTATCGGCAAGGACGATGCTTTTTTAAAAGAAACACCCTCCTCTATCTTTTTCAATACCGTCATCGACTTTCCCTTAATACCAAATCAAACCAAATGCGGTTGTAAAAACATTCCTCCTCTTCTCTCCCCGAAAGGAAACCTTCGAGCAAACTAATTGCCGATTTTTTTGTATATTGGTATAAACAAACTATCATAATAGTTTCAGAGAGAATTTAATCGTTTACACCTTATTCCATATGAAAGACGGTAAAAAGCTCGTTTATTCCGGAGACTCGCTCCGAAGATTTTTGCATCGAAAAGGTCTCACCTACAAAGATGCAGCCAAAGAGCTTGGCTTGGATAAAAACACCATAGGCAAGGCAGTAAGAGGCGGAAATATGAATATAAACGTCTTACTGAGTATTGCCAATCACTGGAATTTTCCCATTACCGACTTTTTCATTTTCGTAAACCAAGAAGAATGCGAAGAGACCTATTTTATTAGTCCGAACAAATATAATAACAATTCGGCAAATGATAATCTTTTGGTCTCCGAAGATTCTAAAATCTATAAAAATATTAAAAATTTATCAACAGAAGAGCTGGCTTTAAAAGCATCCAAACAACAAGAAATTTCTTTATTACAGAATCTGATTCGAAATTATCAAGACAGAATCGATTTATTGCAGCAAGAGTTGGGACAATACAAATCTGAATAATCATTTCTTTCCCCCGTCATTATTTACATCTCGACAATAATGCGGGGAACTATCTCTGTACATATCGAAGCGTAGAAGAATTGAAATATCTTCACTTTATTTTACTACCTCTCCTCCTATATTGAATCGGTGGGGGTAAACATGAATTTTAGCGAATGAAATGGATTGAATTTCTCCTTCTTCCCTACCGTGTCCCGTAGCATTATGGGGTGTCGCATAGCGATATAATAGGGGAGACACCGAAGAAACAACAGTCTCTGAGGAGAGGGGTTGAAAAAATTTCATAAACTTTTTGGCTGTAAGAGTTAACCCCTCCGTCACTACGTGACACCTCCCCTATATTTTTGCGTTGCAAAAACACAGTGGAGGAGGAAGAGCGGCATTTCTTGTTTCAGAATAAGAATGGCTTTGTACACCTCTCCCCTGCCATGTCCCGTAGCATTACGGGGTATCGCAACTTAAAATCGAAACAAGGCAAAAGAGAAATACTCCTCAACCTCTCCCCCTGTGTCACATAGGGGGAGTGCCCAAAGTGCGAGGAGGTTAAAACAAAATTGCAGGACCTTCGATAAGCAGAGCAGATTGGGGAGAACCCGAAGAAACGGTAGTCTCTGAGAAGAGGAGTTAGATTGTACAAAAGTACAATCCCCACTAACTATCCTGAGCCCACGAATAACTTGTCTTATCTATTTCAATCGCTCATACATTCGACCGCTACCCATCTGTTTTTCTCGGCGTAACCGACGAAACGCAATCCGAGGTGTTCGGCCTCCGCTCGAATAAAAGGAATATCTTCCACGTAAAAACCACTCATGAAAATACGTGAGCCACGTTTCATACAGGCCACATAAGCATGCATATCGGCCAACAATATATTCCGATTGATATTGGCAAAAATAACATCGAACGACTCCTGCTTCAAGGCTTCGATTCCTCCCAAACGGACTTCAACTCCCGATACATGATTCAAACGGATATTTTCAATGGCATTCTCGACGGCAAATTCATCAATGTCAACAGCGACGACGGAAGCTGCCCCCTTCATACGAGCCAAAATACCCAATACAGCCGTACCACACCCCATATCGAGCACCGAACTACCGGTAAGATCCGATGCCAATATCGCCTGCAACATGAGAGTGGTAGTTTCGTGATGGCCCGTCCCAAAAGCCATCTTAGGGTCTATCAGCACATCGTAACGAGCTTGCGGAACATCGGTATGAAATGTACTATGTATCACGCACTCTTCACCCACGACAATAGGTTTGAAATAATTTTTCTCCCATTCTTCGTTCCAATCCCTCCCGGCAACGAATGTCGCTTCATACGCCACAGATACCCCTCCGATGGGATATTGCGACAACTCTTCTTTAAGTCGTATCTCGTCATACTTTCCCTGAGGGACAAAAGCAGTAACCCCTCGTTCGTCGGGGACAAAACTTTCATAACCGATTTCAGCCAAAACCGCAGCCAAAACATCTGTCGCCATCTCGCTACACGGCTCTACATCGAACCGTACCTGCATATAGTCATTCATAATTGCACTTCTTTTCAAATTATTGTTTTTGTTGCATTGCTTTCAGAGCCCGAGGATAACTCGTATTTTTTACAAATCCATACTCAGGATATTTCTCCATAATCGTCTTGTACATCGCTAACGCCTGCTCATAACGTTCGGATTTCTCATAAACCACCCCGATGGTCACCAACAATTGTACATAAAGCCAATGATGCCCGTTGGTCAAAATATCCTTTTCCATACCCCGGCGAGCTCGTTGATAGCACTCCAAACCTTCCTCTTTATCCCCGCCGAATATTCCCGGCATATAGAACAAAATATTCCCGTACAGAATAGAAACCCAACTATCCCCGGGGGCCAGTTTATAAGCCTCCCGAGCCGACGACAACATACCCGATGCCAACGTAGCTGCACGCATGGGAGAAAGGGCTATTTTCAAACCTATCAAATTGGCATGCAACGCTTTAAACCGAGCATCGTTCGGATACATTTTTCGATAATTCTCAGAAAGCGCCAAAGCGGTTTTCAAATAAGTCTGCGCCTCGTCTTTCTTCTTTTTATCGACCAAATGTCCTACAAGGCCATAATAACCGCACAAAATTTCATGGCGACCCTCCAATGTCCCGCACGACTTATCAGCACTCATTTTTGACAAGACAGCACCCCACTGGGGTATTTTCTGTTGAATGAACAAATCATACAAATTCTCCCGATACTCCGAAAGAGTCTCACCGCATACGGAATTTATCGAAAACACACCCACAAGAAACAGTACACAAACTATACGTCTCATAAATATTACCTTACTTTTTCAGATGACAAAGATAGTGAAAGGTGAGAGCAGAGACAAACGGAAATCACATTTCCAATTTGGCTATGCCGAGCCGCATCCTATCTTCGTATTTACAAAGATAACGAAAGGCGAGTGCAGAAACAAACGGAAATCACATTTCCGATTTGGCTATGCCGAACAACACCCTATCTTCATATCTATATATATAGAATCGCCTCCTTGTCAAAGGTTATAAAGAATCTGTAATGCCATACATAAGTTGATCCAACAAAATAGGCATATCGCTCGCAGCGATTCCTGAGGCGATCAAATCGGGAGCATCCTGCTTGAAATTAGAAAGGAACTTAGCAGAATCACCGTTGTCCAGCTCTATACTGCGCCGATAATAATCGATAGCCTTTCTGATATGTCCCAAAGAAAACTCCACATGTCCGGCATTGAAATAATCGAGAGAAACCGGTTTATCGTCCAATATCTTCTCATAATACCGCTGCGCCTGTTCTTTTTTACCGACTAAGAAAGAACACCATGCGATAGGGCGCCACGCTTTTCCACCTTCGGGATCGAGATAATCCACCTTGAAGTAATATTTAAGCGCCTCTTCATAATCTTTCTGTTCGACATAACAATGCCCTATATTCATCTGTACCGATAAATTTTCGGGCTGTATCTTTTCGGCACGATGATAATACGAAAGAGCCATCTCGGGCTTTTTCATATTTCTGTAACATGTAGCTATGCGTCTAATCGTCCAGAAATTGTCGGGCGAAATAATTTCTGCTTTGAGGAAAGCCTCCAAAGCGTTGGCATAGTCTCCTTTCTTCTGGTAACAAAAACCTATCTTCTGATAAATTTCACTATCCGAATGATATGCCGCCGAAAGCCTTTCGAACAATTCGAGAGCCTCAACATAATATCCCCGCCGGAAATAATATTCCCCGATAAGGCGCAAACTGTCCGAATCGCTCAATAACGGATTCAAAACAGATACATGCAATAAATTGATATGCCCGGCAAAAGGATCCGTAAACTCGGTTCGACGTATATACAGCTTGAAGAAACGGTACAAATCTTGAATATAACGATTGGATATATTTTCCCGACTTATTTCTTTCTTCATCAATTCCTCTTTTTCCATCTCTTGAACCGCCGCATTCTCGGCACTGAATTGCCCCATCATCAAATCCCTCTGCGACTCGGGAACCTGAGCCAAACTCAAACAAAAAGAATATTTATCCGAATTACACAATAGAGCCGATGCCGAAATCATCTTCTTAAACATATCTCCGCCCTTACCGGACAATACCCCCGACAACGCTGTATGATCGGGATTAAACGGCAAAAACCAATTTTGAATCGACTGGAAAAAAGGGAAACTCTTCAAATGAGAAAACGTACTCATGAAAACATCGGCTCCCTCCATCTGCAAATCGGTCAACTCCTTTAACTTATCGGTAATTCCCGATTTGTCGAGCATCTCCTGCCACTCCGGATTTTCTTCCAGCGCATTGATATCGTTCATCAAGTCTTCTTGACGTATTTTCTTATAAAGCGATGGCCCCAGTTTCATCATTTCGGGAAGCAGCTCTTCATTCATTTTTCTGGTAATTTTTTCAGTCTCTTGACTCTTGATGAACTGCAAGAAAATATTACGAACATCGGTCTTGAATTTCGGTTCTTCACACAATGCATCGAGGCGATTCCGCAAACTCTTCAAAAGAGGCAATCTCTCCCGATAAATATACATGACGATGAGGGCACAACAAAGCGAACGCATCTGTATTTCGGGCGAAGAATGGCGATAACCGTCCAACAGAATGAGCAACTTTTGCTCGTCGAACCGGTGCAATAAGTTCAACAACACAGCCGAAAGAAGAAGCGAAACGAAAGTATCGGGAAAACGATCGGTGAAAAGAGCCTCTCTTAACGACCGGTAATCTTCCTCTGCCGCCGGATAATTGGTCCATATATCCATAAAAAGATTTCCCGCCGTGTCCTCGATACGGTGTTTCAATGATTGAATTTTAGAAAAATCTTGTTCTTGTTCGCTAAGCAACAAAGCCAAAGAAAGATCGTTGATTTCATTATCGCACACATCGAATTGAGACGATAAGGAAATACCCGTTCGGCTGGCTGACGCATATCTCTTCCACCCATAGTATTGAGAAGGAGAAACCTGCCCGGCCAATCGATCCGAAACCCGATCGGTCAACACATAAGCAGACAAAACCAAATGATCGTAAATACTCTTCCGTTCGGGATCCTCGACACCGTCCAACATATATTGTATCATATATCTATACGACGTCTCCATCTCGTTCAACTTGTCCCGGCTTACCCAATCTTGCAACTCGTTTACCAATAGAGCAAGTTTACCGAAAGCGTCTTTCAATCGTCTCTCGGCAAGCAAACCGTATATATCGTACTGCAATTTCGTTATCTCTGTCGTAATCATCTTTATAAATATAAAATCGAAGTAAATTTAATAGCTTTCCCTTATATAACAAACTTAATTTACAAATAGTGTGCCGGAAAAAGGTTATTTAATTTTTCCCATTCGCCCTACCCTCCTTTCCACAGCTATTTCTCAAATCCACATTTGGGTGTTTACCGACAATTTTCTATCTTTGCAAAACGGAGCGCACAAATAAGCTGCAACCCGCTCCGTTTATTTACGTACCTATTTCACCATTAAAGAAAACTTATATTACGATACAACGAATACAATCGATCTATTTATTACTGACAACGGCTTTAATGGCTGTATTTTTATTTCTTCCGATAGCTCAATTCGATACGACCGATGGCATTTACAGTTTCACGGCACAAGGTATCTCTACCGTAGAAGCTATGACAACTCCTGTACAGGATAGTGCCGCAGCAGTCATACAAACTTCTGTATTTACCCCCACATGGGGAGTATTCGTATTAGGAACCGTAATAGCCGTATTATCGTTTATCACGATTTTCCTATATAAGAACAGACCGACACAAGCGCGTATCTGCATGATCAACGCATTCTTTCTGGTAACTTTCTATATCGTCATCTTTTTGAGCGGTTATACATTCCGCGAAGATCTTTCGGCTTCAAACATATCGTGGACAGCTTATATCGTAATGCCTTTCGTCGCCCTCATTCTCGACATTTTAGCCTATAAGGCCATTAATAAAGACGAGCGTTTGGTTCGAAGCCTCGACCGCATACGCTAAACTTTAAGAAGCTGTTTTAAATTTATTCCGAGACAGATTGAGACCTATGTTGAAGC
>ERZ837380.1388-NODE-1388-length-30708-cov-9.653085_pt1 | contig 30708 bp, 21 predicted proteins | sample MGYA00519685_ERZ837380 | MGnify/ENA primary metagenome ERZ837380 (study PRJEB31850, sample SAMEA3708817) | human gut metagenome | biome: human gut; feature: human-associated habitat; material: faeces | place: China | collected 2014 ...
GCACGCAGATTGCGTGCAAAGCCGTCAGGCGGGCTTTATGCAGTGTTTCCTTATATTATGCCACTTTTTTCGAAAAAAAGCAAGTGTTTTTTATGAAGATACAAAAAATCAGATTTTCTCCACTGCCGTTTCGGCAATGTACTGTTCTTTCCACTGCTTCAGCTGCTGCATGTGAGGCTGCCGCAGGTGTGTCTGCTGCTGTTCCTCCGATGCCCATTTTTCCACCAGCAGGATCTTTTCCGCATCGGCAACGGCAGCGTAATAGGCATACTCCAGACAACCGTCCTCCTGCCGCACGATCTCCTGCAAACTGTTCTCCTGAACGGCACGCAAAAACGCCTCCCGACAATGGGGCTTCGCCGTATAAGTCACCAATAATATCATGCTGCCTGCTCCTTATGTTTGTCAAAAACGGTAATGAACCGGAACCGTTTATCCAGCCAGTCCCCGACAATGCCTACGCCTTTCCCCATGGTCAGTGCCGCAGCGATCGTTCCCACGCCCAGTCCGTCCAGATGCCCCAGACAGAAAAAAGTCAGACCGGCAGTCACCGCCAGACAAGTCACATCAAACCCGATCTTGATCTTCGGGTATCCCACAGAAGTAATGTCCGACAATTCCCGCGGAAACAGGTCGGTGGGAATGATCGGCAGCCCGCACCGGTTGGACAGGGCAATGCCGATACAGATCAGCACGTAGCTGATGAGGAAATACAGTACCCGCATAGGCAGCGATGTAGGCAAAACGCCGATCCACCACTCGTGGAAATCCAGCAGTTCTCCGAACACAAAGCCCACCACAAAGCTAAACAGATACGGCGGCACAAAACGTTTCCGCATGACCATCAGGCTCAGCACCAGCAAGCCCTGAAACAGATACGTCCACGTGCCAAGCGTCAGCCGCGGCAGTACCTCCGAAAAGGCAAACGGCACACTGGAAATCGCGGAAATGCCTGCTCCGGAATAGAGCATCAGCACCACGCCAAGGCTGTTGATACAGACTGCCGCCGCCAGCGTCAGTTCCCCGCGAAGGGTGTGCAGTTCTTTTGTTGTGTTCTCCATTTTCTCAAACGCCTCCCGTATGAATACGCCCAAAAGCAGTACAAGAGCCTGCTTTCCTTTTGAAAACAGGCTCCTATCACATCATATTACAAAAAAAGGAATTTTTCAAGGGCATTTCTGCGGAACAGATGCAACGATTCTGGTAAAAATTCTCATTCAAATACCCGATACTTTTTCTCGTTGTGTCCGTAGGCACTGACCACAAGCCCCAGTGCAACGTACATGCTCACAGTTGCCGTACCGCCGGCACTGATAAAGGGCAGCGGCACACCGATAACCGGAGCCACCTTCAGCACCATGCCGATATTCATGACACAGTGGATAAACAGCATACAGAACACACCGGTACAAAGGAACATGCCCATTTTGTCCTTGGTGTTGAAGCCGTCATAGAGCACTTTCAGACAGAGGAATATCAGTACCAGTACCACAGCAACTGCACCGACAAACCCCAGCGCCTGCCCCACCTGTGCAAACATAAAGTCATTGTGAATTTCCGGAACAGAAACGTAGTTTTCCTTGCCGGCATGTAGCCCCACGCCGAAAATTTTTCCGTTGGACAGAGCTTCCAGACCACGGTCCTGCTGATACTCGATATTCTCCGGATCTGTGCCGGGGTGCAGCAGCACCAGAATTCGCTTTTTATGGGTGTCCCCCAATATGAAATTCCACGCAACGACCAGTGCCAGCGGAATGGCAATGAGGAATGCCAGCACATATTTCCATGAGATCTTCGCCGCAAAGAGCATGCCCAGAAAAACCACCGCAAACACGATCGCCGTACCATAGTCCCCCTGCAAGGCGATCAGCCCCGTGGGGATTGCTCCGTGAACACACAGCAGCAGCATGTGCAGGGGCTTGTTCATGTTGCTCTCATCTTTGGCAAGGTGCAGGGAAAATGTCAGGATAAACGCCAGCTTCAGCACTTCCGAGGGCTGGAACTGGATAAAGCCCAGATTCAGCCACGCCTGGTCATCGGCACCGGCACGCTTGTGTCCCAACGCCGTAAAGGTCAGCAGCGTGAGCACCAGTGCCACCGGAGCATACAGGAACCAGAGCCGGACGAGTTTGTGGTAATCGATCGCCGAGAGCACCAGCAGGCAAGCCAGACCCAGTCCGCAGGAGAGCAGCTGCGTCCGGTAATAGCTGGAGCCCACAGAACTGATAATGTGATTCTGCCAGATCGAGTACAGCAGGATAATGCTCAGCACGGAACAGAGCAGTGCCGCCAGAATCAGCGGCTTGTCCAGCCGCCGCCAGTAGACCATCAGCGGACTTACTGGTTTTTCACGTTTGTTGGATTTGTATGATCGGTTCATGAAATGTCCTTTCTTTCAGGCAATATCTATCAGCCGTTAGTGCCCCAGTATTTCCGATCCAGACTGCGGAACTGGGCGGCTGCGGCAATGTGCTGTTTCCGAATGATCTCGCTGCCGTCCAGATCGGCAATGGTTCTGGCAACTTTCAGTATCCGGTCATAGGCACGGGCACTCAACCCCAGCTTATCGAACACAGCACGAAGCAGTGCCGTTGCGGCATCATCCATGGGACAGAAGTCCTGTAGCATGCCTGCCGGAATCGCTGCGTTGCAGAAAATGCCCGTTCCGGCAAACCGCTGGTTCTGTAGTTCCCGAGCCGTCTGCACCCGCTGCCGGATCACCACCGACGATTCCGCCTTTGCCTTCGCGGAGAGGGAGTCGAACGACACCGGTTCCACCTCAATATGCAGGTCAAACCGATCCAGCAGCGGACCGGAAATGCGGTTCAGATACTGCCGCACCTGCCGTTCGGAACAGGTACACTTCCGTTTCGGGTGCCCATAGTAGCCGCAGGGACAGGGGTTCATGGCTCCCACCAGCATAAACGAACAGGGATAGGAAACCGTTCCCGCCGCACGGGTGATGGTAACTTTGCGATCCTCCAGCGGCTGCCGCATGATCTCCAGTGTCCGGTGGTCGAACTCTGCCAGTTCGTCCAGAAACAGCAGTCCGTTATGGGCAAGGGAAATCTCCCCCGGACGGGGCACTGTCCCGCCGCCCACCAGACCGGCTCCGGAAATGGTGTGGTGCGGCGAACGGAACGGGCGGCGTGTCATCAGCGGGTGTTTGCCGTCCAGCAAGCCGGCAATGGAATAGATCTGCGTGGTTTCCATGGACTCCGCGGCAGTCATTGCCGGCAGGATCGACGGGATCCGCTTGGCAAGCATGCTCTTGCCGCTGCCGGGGCTGCCGATCATCAGGGCATTGTGTCCGCCTGCTGCGGCAATTTCCAAGGCATACTTTGCATTCTGCTGTCCCTTGACATCGGCAAAGTCCAGCATTTCCTCGTACTCCTCCGGCTGGGGCGTATAGGGTTCCTGCGGACGAATTGCCGGACCAGTGTCCTCGTTCAGGTGGGCGATCAGTTCTCCCACGCTGTGCACACCGTACACCGGTATCCCTGCCGCGGAAGCTTCAGAGGCATTCTCCGCCGGCACATACAATTCCGTCACGCCGTTCTGGGCGGCAAGCAGTGCCATAGGCAGCACACCGCTGACAGAACGCACCAGTCCGGACAGGGAAACTTCCCCGATAAAACAGCGGCTGGCGGGCTGTGCCGGAATCCGTTCCATACACACCAGAATCCCCAGCAGAATCGCCAGATCGTGCATAGTGCCGATTTTCTTCACGTCCGCCGGAGCCAGATTCACTGTAATCAGGCGGGCAGGAAGGGCAATGGACAGGCTGGACAGAGCCGAACGGATTCGTTCCCGGCTCTCCCGCACCGAGGTATCCGGCAGACCGACAATTTCCATTTGCGGTTTGCCGCGGTTCATGCTGACTTCTACATCTACAGAAAAGGCATTCAGCCCGAATAGTCCTAAACTTTTCAGTTGGGTAAACAAAAGGGTTCACCTCGTTTTTTCAAATACTGTTCCGTCATTGCGGCGGAACAGTTCTTCCGGCAGCACCGTGTAAAACCGGCATGCGAAACCGGTGCGGTGCCGCCTCTATCAGTATAGCATGATTCACAAAAAATGTAAAGACAATCTGCAAGAAAGATTTTGCTGTCTGCGGGGTTCCTGCACCGCTTGTGCAAGTTGACGAAAAAGAAGCAGGATAGCACGTGCTTCAGCGGCATTCCTACAAAAATAAAAAAACGCCCTTGACAAAAGAACGCTTGCATTATATAATAATAAAATGTATCGTAATGTGTCAATGCACATTTCAGCAGAATAGTATACCACATTCCGACCTCGTCTGTCAAGTCCTTTTTTTCAAATCACAGAAAAAGATTTTCCGCTGTGTGCGGAAGGTTGTAAGGGAAACAGGCGAATTTTTGTCTGACAAAGAGTTAAGGAGGTTTTTCGCCAATGGTGCATGTTACGCCAAAGCAGTGCGGGAAAAACGTTCGTATGAACTTCGGTAAGATCAACGAAGTTCTGGAAATGCCGAACCTGATCGAGGTACAGAAGAACTCGTACAAGTGGTTCCGTGAAAAGGGACTGCGGGAAGTTTTTCGCGACGTTTCTTCCATTACAGACTACAACGGCAATCTGGTACTGAACTTTACCGATTACCGCATCGATGACACCCCGAAATATACCATTGCAGAATGCAAGGAACGCGACGTGACCTATGCAGCACCGCTGCGTGTGACTGCAACGCTCTGGAACAAGGAAACCGGTGAAGTCAAGGAGAGCGAGATCTTCATGGGCGACTTCCCCCTGATGACCGAAAGCGGCACCTTTGTCATCAACGGTGCAGAACGTGTTATCGTTTCCCAGCTGGTGCGTTCGCCGGGCGTATACTACGCTTCGGAAAAGGATAAGACCGGTAAGGACCTGTTTAAGGCTACCGTCATTCCGAACCGCGGTGCATGGCTGGAATATGAAATGGATTCCAACGATGTGGTCTATGTCCGCATCGACAAGAACCGCAAGATCCCGATCACCACATTTATCCGTGCTCTGGGCACCGGCACAGACGAAGAAATTGCCGAGATGTTCGACAACGACGAGCGTCTGTCCCAGACCATTATCCAGAAGGATTCCACCAAGAACACGGAAGATGCTCTGATCGATGTATACAAGAAGCTGCGTCCGGGTGAACCGCCTACGGTGGAAAGCTCCCTGACACATCTGAACAACCTGTTCTTCGACGCGAAGCGGTACGATCTGTGCCGGTTCGGCCGTTACAAGTACAACAAGAAGCTGGGCATCGCCAGCCGTCTGGCAGGTCACGAGCTGACCCGTCCGGTGGCAGACGAAGCGACCGGCGAAATCCTCTTTGATGCAGGCGTGACCCTGACTTTCGATCAGGCAATGCAGATTCAGGATGCCGGCATCAAGGAAGCCTATATCAAGGCAGAAACCAAGGAATATTTTGTCACCGAGTCCGGCGAAAACGAGATCCGCTTCATTGAAAAGGAAGCCAAGGTCATCGGCAACGGCATGGTAGACATTGCAAAATATGTGGATTTCGACTGCGAAGCACTGGGCATCAGCGAAAAGGTTCGCTACGCTGTTCTGCGGGAGATCCTCGACAGTGCGTCCAGCGAAGACGAACTCCGCACCGCGATCCGCAAGCGTGCAGATGAACTGGTGCCGAAGCACATCATTCTGGACGACATCTACGCAACGATCAGCTACTTCCTGAACCTGTGCGACGGCATCGGCAATGTCGATGACATCGACCATCTGGGCAACCGCCGTATCCGTTCGGTAGGCGAACTGCTCCAGAACCAGTTCCGCATCGGCTTCACCCGTATGGAACGCGTGATCCGGGAACGCATGAACCTGCAGGCACAGGATAACGATGTGCTCACCCCGCAGGCACTGGTCAACATTCGTCCGGTAACTTCTGCGATCAAGGAATTCTTCGGTTCCTCTCCGCTGTCCCAGTTCATGGATCAGAACAACCCGCTGGCAGAACTGACCCATAAGCGTCGTCTGTCTGCACTGGGCCCGGGCGGTCTGTCCCGTGACCGTGCCGGATTCGAAGTTCGTGACGTACACTACAGCCACTACGGCAGAATGTGCCCGATCGAAACACCGGAAGGTCCGAACATCGGTCTGATCTCCTATCTGGCAACTTTCGCAAGAATCAACCAGTACGGCTTCATTGAGGCTCCATACCGCAAGGTGGACAAGGAAACCGGCTGCGTCACCGACGAAGTGGTTTATATGACTGCCGACATGGAAGATAACTACATTGTCGCACAGGCAAACGAACCGCTGACAGAAGACGGTCACTTTGCAAATGCCAAGGTTGCAGGCCGTTTCCGCGATCAGATTCTGGAAATCGAAGCAGAACGCGTTGACTTCATGGACGTTTCCCCGAAAATGGTAGTTTCCGTGGCAACTTCTATGATCCCGTTCCTCGAAAACGACGATGCAAACCGTGCACTGATGGGTTCCAACATGCAGCGGCAGGCTGTGCCGCTTCTGAAAACCGAGCGTCCGTTCGTCGGCACCGGTATGGAATACAAGGCTGCCGTAGACTCCGGCGTTTGCGTTGTATCAGAATATGATGGTGTCATCGACTCCGTTTCCGCAGACGAGATCGTTCTGGTGGACGACGAGCACAAGACACATAAATATGTACTCCAGAAGTACAAGCGTTCCAACCAGTCTACCTGTGTCAACCAGCGTCCGATCGTCGATGCCGGCGAACGGGTACACAAGGGACAGGTACTGGCAGACGGTCCGGCAACTGCAGACGGCGAAATTTCGCTGGGTAAAAATGCTCTGATCGGCTTCATGACATGGGAAGGCTACAACTACGAGGACGCCGTTCTGCTGAACGAACGTCTGGTAAGAGAAGATGTCTTTACTTCCGTGCACATTGAAGAACTGGAGATCGAGTGCCGTGACACCAAGCTGGGGCCGGAAGAAATCACCCGCGACATTCCGAACGTGGGCGACGATGCCCTGAAGGATCTGGACGAAAACGGTATTATCCGCATCGGTGCGGAAGTACATGCCGGCGATATTCTGGTTGGTAAGGTCACCCCGAAGGGCGAAACGGAACTGACCGCAGAAGAACGCCTGCTGCGTGCAATCTTCGGCGAAAAGGCTCGCGAAGTCCGCGACAACTCCCTGAAGGTGCCCCACGGTCAGGCTGGTATTATCGTGGATGTCAAGATCTTCACCCGCGAAAACTGCGACGAACTCTCTCCGGGCGTAAACCAGCTGGTTCGCTGCTACATCGCACAGAAGCGTAAGATCTCTGTCGGCGACAAGATGGCAGGCCGTCACGGCAACAAGGGTGTCGTTTCCCGTATTCTGCCGGAAGAAGATATGCCGTTCCTGCCGGACGGTACACCGCTGGACATCGTCCTGAACCCGCTGGGCGTACCTTCCCGTATGAACATCGGACAGGTTCTGGAAGTGCATCTGGGTATGGCTGCCAAGGCTCTGGGCTGGCACATCATGACACCGGTATTCGACGGTGCACACGAAGATGACATTCGTGCATGCTTCCGCGAAGCCAACGAAAAGAATGCTTCGCACCGCGATGATCCGTTCGATCTGAAGCCGATGCAGAAGGTCATCAACCCGAAGGCTCTGGAGATGAATGAAGACGGTAAGTTCACGCTGTATGACGGCAGAACTGGTGAAAAGTTCGACAACCGCGTTACTGTCGGCTACATGTACTACCTGAAACTCCACCACCTGGTTGACGATAAGATCCACGCACGTTCCGTTGGTCCGTACGCTCTGGTTACCCAGCAGCCTCTGGGCGGTAAGGCTCAGTTCGGCGGTCAGCGTTTCGGCGAAATGGAAGTTTGGGCACTGGAAGCATACGGTGCAGCTTACACCCTGCAGGAGATCCTGACTGTCAAGTCCGATGATACCGTAGGCCGTGTCAACACCTATGAGGCGATCGTCAAGGGACAGAATGTACCGAAGCCGGGTCTGCCGGAATCCTTCAAGGTACTCATCAAGGAAATGCAGTCCCTCGGTCTGGACGTAAAGGCTCTGGACAAGGATCAGAACGAGATCGACCTCAAGTCCAACTTCGAGGAAGAAGAAGCGATCATTCCGCAGCCGGTCAGTGCAGCTGATGATGATCCGTCCTTTATGGGAACTTCTACAGACTATGAAGGTGCGGACAGAGATATGGAAGATGCCGGCATGTCCTTCAAGGATGGCAATCCGACAGATGACGATCTGCTGGGCGACAGCATCGGCGGCAGCAGTCACACAAGTTCCTACAGCGACGATGACGATCTGCTGGGCGACGATTTCAGCATCGGCGAAAGCTTTGACGACACAGACGACGATGATCTGCTGTAATTCTCAAGAACACTCGCCTTTGAGCGATTTTGATATACACACCAACAGACAGGCAGCGGACGGCAGGTTCCGTTCGCTTCTCCTGTTTCCTCGTTGATATATAGGAGGTAACGGTTTGGAATTTAACACTTTTGAATCTATCAAGATTTGTCTTGCTTCTCCGGATCGTATCCGGGAATGGTCTTACGGTGCAGTTGAGCGTCCGGAAACGATCAACTACCGTACCCAGAAGCCGGAACGCGACGGTCTGTACTGTGAGCGTATCTTCGGGCCGACCAAGGACTGGGAGTGCCACTGCGGCAAGTTCAAGAAGATCCGTTTTAAGGGAAAGATCTGCGACCGCTGCGGCGTAGAAGTTACCCGTGCCAAGGTTCGCCGTGAACGTATGGGGCACATCGAACTGGCTGCTCCGGTTTCCCACATTTGGTACTTTAAGGGCACACCGTCCCGTATCGGTCAGATGCTGGAAATCTCCCAGAAGCGTCTGGAAGAAGTCCTGTACTTCACCAAGTTTATCGTACTCGATCCGGGCAACACCGAGCTGGTGCCCAAGCAGCTGCTCACCGATAAGGAATACCACTCCTATCGGGAAAAGTACGGCGATGAATTCGAAGCCGGCATGGGTGCAGAAGCTATTCAGAAGCTGCTCAAGCAGATCGATCTGGACGAACTGGCAGCCGAACTGAAAACTGAACTGGCTGGGCTAGCTTCCGGTCAGAAGCGTGTCAAGCTGCTGAAGCGTCTGGAGATCGTAGAAGCATTCCGTCAGTCCGGCAACCGTCCGGAATGGATGATTATGGACGTGGTACCGGTCATTCCGCCGGATCTGCGTCCGATGGTCATGCTGGACGGCGGCAGATATGCGACATCAGACCTGAACGATCTGTATCGCCGCGTGATCAACCGTAACAACCGTCTGAAGCGTATGCTGGAACTGGACGCTCCGGAAATCATCGTCCGCAACGAAAAGCGTATGCTGCAGGAAGCTGTCGATGCCCTCATCGACAACGGCAGACACGGCAGACCGGTCACCGGTCCGAACAACCGTGCTCTGAAATCCCTGTCCGACATGCTGAAAGGTAAGCAGGGACGTTTCCGTCAGAACCTGCTTGGTAAGCGTGTTGACTACTCCGGCCGTTCTGTTATCGTTGTCGGACCGGAACTGAAAATGTATCAGTGCGGTCTGCCGAAGGAAATGGCTCTGGAACTGTTCAAGCCGTTTGTCCTGAAGCGTCTGGTAGACACCAAGGTCATCGCCAACATCAAGAGTGCCAGAAAAATGGTAGACCGTGCTTCTGCGGAAGTATGGGACGCTCTGGAAAATGTCATTCATGACCACCCCGTTCTGCTGAACCGTGCTCCTACCCTGCACCGTCTGGGTATTCAGGCGTTCGAACCAGTTCTGGTAGAGGGTCGTGCTCTGAAGCTGCACCCGCTGGTATGCTCTGCATTTAACGCCGACTTCGACGGCGACCAGATGGCTGTGCACCTGCCGCTGTCTGCGGAAGCACAGGCAGAAGCCCGCTTCCTGATGCTGGCTGCCAACAACCTGCTGAAGCCGTCTGACGGCCGTCCGGTTGCTGTGCCGACACAGGATATGGTACTGGGTTCCTACTACCTGACCATGGAAAAGGACGGCGAAAAGGGCGAGGGCAAGGTCTTTCGCGATGTCAACGAAGCCCTCATGGCTTATCAGGAAGGCGACGTTTCCATTCATGCAAAAATCAAAGTCCGCATCACCAAAGACATCGGTGAAAAGCGGGTTTCCAAGATCATCGACTGCACCGTCGGCCGCCTGATCTTCAACGAAAATATCCCCCAGAATCTAGGCTATGTAGACCGTACCAATTCTGACAAGCAGTTCGATTTGGAAGTTACATTCCTGGTCGGCAAAAAACAGCTGGGTCAGATCATTGACCGCTGCATCAAGATCCACGGCACTGCCACCACTTCGGAAGTGCTGGATAAGATCAAGGCAACCGGCTTCAAGTACTCCACCAAGGCTGCGATCACAGTTGCTGTCTGCGATGCGATTATCCCGAAGGAAAAGTGGGACATCGTCAACGCAGCAGATGCACAGGTCGATGACATCACAGCGGAATACGAATACGGTTATATCTCCGCCGCAGAAAAGTCCAAGCGGTTCATCGAGATCTGGAACAAGGCTACCAACGACGTTACCACTGCCCTGCAGAACGGTCTGGACCGGTATAACCCCATCTTCATGATGGCGGACTCCGGTGCCCGTGGTAGTATTTCCCAGATCCGTCAGCTGGCAGGCATGCGTGGTCTGATCGCCAACACTTCCGGTGCGACCATCGAAATGCCGATCCGTTCCAACTATCGTGAAGGTCTGAACATTCTGGAATACTTCATCTCCTCCCGTGGTGCCCGTAAGGGCCTGGCAGATACCGCACTGCGTACCGCCGACTCTGGTTATCTGACCCGTCGTCTGGTAGACGTTTCTCAGGATGTTATCATTCGTGAGCAGGACTGCGGTGCAACCGACGGTCTGGAGATCTACGAGATCCGCAACGGCAACGAGCTGATCGAAAAGCTGGCAGAACGTCTGACCGGTCGTTATCTGGTAGACGATCTGCGTGACCCGCAGACCGGCGAGCTTATCATCTCCAAGAACAAGATGATCACCGAAGCCGATGCACAGAAGATCGTGGATTCCGGCGTAGAGCGTATCAAGATCCGTTCTGTCCTCATGTGCCGTGCAAAACAGGGTGTGTGTGCAAAGTGCTATGGTGCAAACCTCGCACACGGCAATCTGGTTTCCATCGGTGAAGCTGTCGGCGTTATCGCTGCACAGTCTATCGGTGAACCGGGTACACAGCTGACCATGCGTACCTTCCATACCGGTGGTATCGCCTCCGCAGAAGACATCACACAGGGTCTTCCCCGTGTCGAAGAACTGTTCGAGAGCCGTCACCCGAAGAATGCTGCGATCCTGTCCCGCCTCGATGGTGTGGTACACATCGAAGAAGTCAAGACTTCCCGCACCATTATCGTCACCAACGAAGAAACCCACGCATCGGAATCCTATCCGATCCACTATAACTTCAAGATTCGTGTTCGCGAAGGCGAATTCATCAAGAAGGGTACCCGCATGACCGAAGGCAACGTCTTCCCGGGTGATATTCTGAACATTCTGGGCGTTCAGGCGGTTCAGGACTATATCATCAGCGAAGTACAGAAGGTTTACCGTCTGCAGGGTGTAGACATCAACGACAAGCACATTGAAGTTATCGTCCGCCAGATGCTCCGCAAGGTCAAGGTAGACGATCCGGGCAGCAGCTATCTGCTGCCGGGCACCATGGTAGACCGCCGCAAGATCATGGAAGTCAACGACGGATTGCAGGAACGCATCAACAACGGCGAAACCGAAGTGGCTCTGGTCACTGTAGAGCCGATGCTTCAGGGTATCACCAAGGCATCCTCCAGCTCCGACAGCTTCCTGTCTGCCGCTTCCTTCCAGGAAACCACAAAGGCTCTGACCGATGCGGCAATTCGCGGCAAGAGCGACTATCTGTATGGTCTGAAAGAAAACGTTATTATTGGTAAGCTGATTCCGGCTGGTACTGGTATCGATGTGTACAACAACGTAAAACCGGTCAAGAATGATGCTTATCTGGAACACACTGGTTCCTCCATGCCGCCTTCCACCATTCCGTCCTCTTTGAGCTAACGGTATGCAGCGGCGTTGGAAACAAGTGCTTTGCAGCCTGTTAGGCGTACTGCTTCTGGCAGGAAGCCTGCTGACAGTTCCGGCTGCGGCGGCAGAAACCACTGCCCCGCAGACTACTGCGGCAGAATCCACAGACGATGCAAAGGACAGCGGAAATACCAGACAGATCGTGCAAACGCTGGTCATTTTCACAGTGACATGCGGCGTGACTGCATTTCTGGTCATGCGTCCCAGTTTGAAAAAGCTGAAGGCTGCCAAGGAACAGGCGGCATCTGACGGCAATTCCGCAGACAAAACAAAATAAACTAGAACCGCCCGCAGCAAAGGAATTTTCCCAAGCTGCGGGCGGTTTTGGTTTTTGCGAGAGCATATGAAAACAACAAGGCAGGTCAACCCCCATTGATCTGCCTTGTTGTCGTTCTTGTCATTTTTTCATTTTTACCCGAATACGCAATTTTTGGTGTACGCCACTATCTGGCTTTTACCATGACATCATAGCATAAAAACGTCAATCCCTCCGCAGGCAGGCTGTGAAATGCCTGTGCGTGATACCCCTGTTTCAGATACATTGCCTTTGCCGGCAGTGACGCGTCTAGCGTTGCCTGCGGGTATGCCGCAAAGACCTGCTGTTCGGCATATGCCAGAAGTGCCTGTCCGTAGCCCTTTCGCTGCTGCTCCGGCAGCACAAACAGCCGGCTGATCTCGTCTGCCTTTACGGTCACTGTCCCCACAATGCCGTCTGCCGGATCCTCAGCCAGATACACGCACCCCTGCCGAATATCTGCCGAAATTTTCCCGTCGCAGTGATGATTCAGAAAGAACTGCACGGCTCCTGCGGGATAGTACTTGGGATAGATCTGACAAATCGTTTCCCGCGTGAGTTCCCGCACACATTCCAGATCCTGTGTTGTTGCTTTTCGAATTTGCATGATGTTCTCCTCCTCCGAACGGGAATTCCAAATCTGTTTTTGGGAAATTCCCTTGCATCTCCGTCACAATTATGCTATACTATAAGCAGGCAGGATAGACTTACCTGTTTTCAAACGTGTTTTTATTCTCAGAAAGGAAGTTTTATTATGGGTTTCTTGACCAACAAAACCGCCATTATCACCGGTGCCGGCAGAGCTGTGCTCAGCGACGGCAGATGCGGTTCTATCGGCTATGGCATTGCCACCGCCTATGCCAAAGAAGGTGCCAATCTGGTCATCACCGGACGGAACACACAGAAGCTGGACGCTGCCAAGGAAGAACTGGAACGCCTGTATGGCATTCGTGTTCTGACAGTGCAGGCTGACGTGAACGCCGGTGCGGACAATGCCGCCGTTGTGGAAAATGTGGTACAGCAGGCAGTGGACACCTTCGGGGACATTCACGTGCTCATCAACAACGCACAGGCATCTGCCTCCGGTGTCACGCTGGCGGACCACACCACAGAGCAGTTTGATCTGGCGGTCTACTCCGGTCTGTATGCCACATTCCACTACATGAAAGCCTGCTATCCTTACCTGAAAAAGACACAGGGTTCTGTCATCAACTTCGCCTCCGGTGCCGGCTTGTTCGGCAACTTCGGACAGTGTGCCTACGCCGCAGCCAAAGAGGGCATTCGTGGTCTGACACGTGTTGCCGCTACTGAATGGGGCAGAGATCACATCAATGTCAACATCGTTTGCCCGCTGGCATGGACTGCACAGCTGGAGAACTTCAAGAATGCCTATCCGGACGCATTCGAAAAGAATGTCAAGATGCCGCCGGTAGGACATCTGGGCGATGCAGAACTGGAGATCGGTCGGGTCTGCGTTCAGCTGGCTTCTCCGGATTTCAAGTTCATGACCGGCGAAACCATTACACTGGAAGGCGGTCTGGGACTGCGTCCGTAAAGGAAACCGTCACACAACACCATATCCATTCCGGCAGGGGCACACGTCCCTGCCTTTATTTTTTCTTGAACACCAGTCCCATGGTGAACCCGTGCGACTGGCTGTCGTTATAGGTGATGTGGGATTGCTGGATTCGCTCCCGCACGTCCTGCAGGTTGCTCAGCCGCTTCAGGATCTTCGCCGTGTTCCTGGCATCTGCCAACGCCCCGTGTTCCGTTCCCTCGAAATAGATCTGCATAGAGCCCAGTGCATTGGTCAGGTTCATCTGGCGGGTAAATCCATACATTCTCTGATGCAGTCGCTGCAAGTCCACCCAGTGGGTGTAGAACATATCGTGCAGCGACTGTTCCTTGAGGTCTGCCTCGTTCAGAATTACGTTCTGATCGGAATTGCTCCATGTATAAAACCGGCTGCGACAGTCTGAACCGATCCAGTCTGTAAAGTTCGCCATTGCCTCTGCATAGGACGGAGCCATTGCCACCGTTTCCTCCGTGATTCCGGTAAGCACTGTCACCCGCGGCAAGACTCTGCTGTACTGCGGCTTGACATAAGTCTGAAACTCCTCCAGAACCGCATTCTGCTCGTTCAGCTTCACCGCACCGATCTCCAGAATCTCACTTCTTGCAACTGCCTGCAAGTCCGGATCTCGAATCGGCGTGAACTCCAGATCCAGAACGATCTTATTTCCCTGCATATGCATTACTTCCCCTTTTTTCACCAATTGGATAATGTCATTATAGCATATCCCGGAAAAGTTGACAATCTATTTTGACATAATTTGCGTTTATTTTGAAAAAATCGGGTGCAGACAAAACATCTGCACCCGATTTCATAGTTTTTGTTTGTTTTTTTATGATTTTTTGTGATTTCACTTACCAAAACAAAATTTTAGTTTTACACTTCCATGGAAAAATACTCTGGAATAAACCGGCTTTTATGCTTGAAAAACTGCCAATGTTTTCCTTACACTAAGCCGCACTCGTCGTAATCTTTCCACTTTTCCTGATTGACATGGCGGCGGTGTGTAGAGAGAGCGTAGACAATGCCTGCCACGCCCACTGCAATGGCAACCAGTACCATCAGCACGCCGCAAAGGGACGACTTTTCTTCTTTCCGTGCTTTCATTCTGCCGCACTCCCTTCTGTTGCAGAAGCGGCATCGGTCTGCCCCATCTCTGCCATTAACCGTTGCAGTTCTGCATCTACGTCCATATCATGCTGCAATTCTGCAAAGGTCTTTTCGTCCTGTGTGCTGCTGGAACCGGCGATCTCGGCAAATGCCTCTGCCTCTGCCTCCTGCCGTGTCACCTTTTCTTCCATGCGGTTGAACTTATCCATGGCACTGGAGGAATCCAGACCGCCCACCGACTGTGCCAGATTCTTCTGGGTCTTTGCCATCTGAGAGCGTGCGATCAGCATTGCCTGACGACTCTTGGCTTCGTCCAGCTTGGACTTCAGGGTTTCTACCTGTTCCTGTAGCTGTGCCGTCTGGGCAGCGATCTGCTCATACATCTGCTGATACTGCTTGACAGACTCGTCTGCCTTTACCTTATTGGAAAGTGCCTTCTTTGCCAGATCAACTTCGCCGGCATTCAGGGCAGCCTTTGCTTTCATTTCCCAGTCTGCGGAAGTCTTTACCGCATCGTCATACTGCCGCTTGGCAATGCGTTCGCTTGCCTTTGCCTTACCCAGTGCGGTGGTGGCGTTGCTGACTTCCTTTTGCAGATCCAGAATGATCTGCTTTACCATTTTCTCCGGATCTTCTGCACGATCGATCAGGTCATTGATGTTAGACTTTACGACATCGCCAATTCTTGAAAAAATACCCATATTGTTCCTCCATGCTCTTTGAGCTTCCGCTCGTTATGATATGATAGCAGGTTTTGACAGACCCGCCTGTCGGCTTTCTGTGAGGGCTGCCATTGCCATTTTGATATTTCACGTTTCCTATATTATATCGTACTTTTTCCGTCTTGTCAAGAGAAATCTTACAAATCATTTACAAATCCGGCAGTTGTTCCGGCATTTTACCCAGTTTTTTCTGAAAACTGTCCCGCTGCTTTTGCAGGTTTGCGGGATTTCTGTTGAAAATCCTACAAAACGCTTACAATGCAAAAAGGGGTGTGCATCTGCTGCACACCCCTTTACGACGCACCATTTTATACCGTGCTGCCGTCACTTTTTTCAGGGCAATACCGCACAAAGATTGTGCGGTATTGCCTCAGGATTCGGCGGAATCTTCCGTGCTGTCCGGCTCTGGTTCCTGTTCCTGCATCTGCTGCAAAATCCGTGCAACCGCGTTGCCGTTCAGTTTCGCGGAAACCTGTAGCTGGCTCATAGCGGTCTTCATCTGCCGTACATCAGAAGCCACCTTGCGGAACTGGTTCAGATCGTCCTGCATGCCGGTCAGGGATTCTGCCAGCTGGTAAAACTTGCGGAACTCCCGTTTCATGTTTTCAATATCCAGCACCATTCTGCCGAGGCTCTCCACCTCTTTTTCCTTTTGCCGTTCCAGTTCCTTTTTCTGTTCTGCCAGTTCTTCCTCCAGACGCTGCACCCGAATTTCCAGTGCCCGATTCTGGATCTCCAGCGTCCGGATCCACGCGGAATACCGGCGGTTGATCTGGTTCTGCCGCATGCCGAACACATGGATCTGATGCGGCCAGACTTTCTGCTTCTGGGTTTCCCATTCTTCTTCCTCGTAGGCATCAGAAGGAAGTGCACTATACCCCAGGTCTTCCTGTCCTGCTTCCGATTCCGGCATGAGTTCCGAAGCGTCTTTCGGCTCCTCGCCCTGTCTTTGTTCCAATTGTTGTGCCATATGCTCTGCCTCCCCTTGGGAATCGTTTCGGAGAAACACAAAATAAAGCCGTCAGGCGAGCTTTATTCCGCATTCCCTCAAATATGCTGTTTCCAGTATTCCAGTGTTTCCGCAATGGTCTGTTCCAGCGGGATCTCCGGCTGCCAGCCGGTGTCTGCCTGTAGCTTGGAAATATCGGCACGGATCACCGGCACTTCCACCGGACGCAGCTTGGCAGGGTCTACCTCCACGGTGATCTCCTTGCCGCTGTGTGCAATGATGCGATCCAGAATCTCCTGAATGACAATGGCTCTGCCGCTGCCCACGTTGTATACCTCGCCGGACTTGCCGTGCTCGATCAGCAAGCTGTACGCCCGTACTACGTCGCGGACATCGGTGAAGTCCCGTGCCGCCGTCAGATTGCCCACACGCATCACCGGCTCCCGCTTGCCAGCCATGATCTCTGCCACCTGTTTGCAGAAGTCAGAAACCACGAACTGGGGCAGCTGTCGGGGTCCCACATGATTGAACGCCCGTACCATCATCACGTGCATTTCATACGCCTTGGCGTAGAGTGCCCCGAACAGGTTCTGTGCCATTTTGGTAATGGCATAGGGGTTCGCCGGATGCACCGGTGTGGTTTCGCTGACCAGACTGGTATTCGCCGGCAGAATGCCGTATTCCTCACCGGAACCGATCAGCAGAATCTTCGGCGAATAGTCCGGTATGTCCCGCACAGCGTCCAGCACGTTCAGGCAGCCGTGAATGTTGATGTCTGCCGTCAGCTGGGGATTTTTCCACGAATACGCCACGGAGCTCTGTGCCGCCAGATGCAGAATCGCGTCCGGCTTGTGCCGCACCAGCAGTGCTTCTACGGCATCTTTGTCCAGAATGTCCAGATTGTACGCCTCGCAGCCTTCCACTTCTACCGTTTCCTTCGGCAACTTGGTCACAATGGTTTCCCAACCGCAGTCCTGCAACAGGTGCTCTGCCAGATACCGTCCTACAAATCCGCCGCCGCCAATGATAAGTGCCTTCATGTTCTTTGCCGCCTTTCTGCAATTTCCGCCAGCGTGGCATAGACCTTGTCCACCACGTCTGCCTCCTCATATTCTTCTTCCACCCGTTTTGCCGCTGCCCTGCCATACTGCTCCCGCAGAGCCTTGTCATCTGCCAGCTTCTGTATCGCCTGTGCCAGTGCCGGTACGCCTTCCGGCGGCACAGTGATTCCCGTCACGCCGTCCAGACTGACATGGGGCACACCAGTAGGCAGAGCCGTATTGATGACCGGCTTGCCGTAGACCATGGCCTCCTGCTGCACAATACCGAATGCTTCGCTGTTTGCCGTGGAGGGCAGCACGAAGATGTCACAGTCCGCAAAGGCTGCCCGCAGATCGGCTTCTTCCAGATTCCCGAGGAAATGCACCTGTGCCGCCATGTGGGCGGCTTCTGTGATCTGGTGCAGCTTTTCTTCCATTTCCGGCGTGCCGTGCCCCACAAGGAACAGCTCACAGCCCTGCACCTGTGCAAACGCATGCAGCAGAACCTCGATGCCCTTATAGTAGACGAACCGTCCCACAAACAGCACCCGCACCGTTTCCGAATCCTGCTGGATCTGCCGCAGAATGGGCTTGCGTTCCACACTGCGATACGCCTGCACGTCGATGCCATAGGGAATGATACGGCACTTGTCCGCGAACTGGGTCAGAAACGGAGAACTGGTAATGTGTCCCTCCGTTGCCGCAATGATGCAGTCTGCACGGCGGAGAAACCGCATCAGCAGCGGCTTATAGAACCGGAGCAGCGTTTTCTGCCGCACTACATCGCTGTGCCATGCGATCACAACACCGCCGCGATAGCCCGACAGCAGACACGCCAGATCTGCCAGCGGAAACGGCACGTGGAATTCCACCACGTCTGCCCACTTCGCCAGCTTCCGGAACTGCCGCAAAAAAGAAAAGGAAATGGGACAGGAAAAATATGTGCCCAAGCTGGACGCATAGTGCACCGGAACACCCTCTACAATGCGATCCTCGCCCCTGCCCTTTTCCTGACAAACCAGCACCTGCACTTCCGCACGCTTTTGCAGTTCTCTGGAAAATGTCCGCACCAGACTTTCAATTCCGCCGATATGGGGATAATATGCTTTATTTACCTGCAAAATCCGCAGTTTTCTCTGCTCACTCACGGCAAGCCTCCTGATACACCGCGTACAGCTGTTCCGCAGAACGCTCCCACGTGAACTGTGCCGCACGTTTCGGACCAGCTTCCCGCAGCTTCTGCCGCAGGGCTTCGTCGGTGTACAGCTGTTCCAGACCGGCGGCAATGCTCTCCGGCGAATAGGGGTCTGCCACAACGGCATCTTCTCCCACTACCTCCGGCAGCGATGCCGCGTGGGTAGTCAGCACCGGCACACCGCATGCCATTGCCTCCAGCGGCGGCAGACCAAAGCCCTCGTAGATCGACGGGAACACAAACGCCAGTGCCCCGCACATCAGCGGGCAGATCTCCTCGTCCGGCACATACTCTGTGAACTTCACCAGATCACCCAGCCCCAGTTCTTCCACCTTTTTGTAGATGCCGCTGTCCAGCCAGCCCTTGCCGCCGGCAAGCACCAGATACGGCGGGGCAGTCTTGCCCTGACGGAACTGGTCATAGGCAGCAATCAGCCGTTCCAGATTCTTTCGCGGCTCCACGGTACCCAGATAGAGGAAATATTCCCGATCAATGCCGTACTTATCCCTGACTGCCTGTATCGTTGCCGCATCTTCCACGGGGTGGAAACGTTCGGTGTTCACGCCGCAGTATACCACCCGAATCTTGTCCGCAAACTGCGGGAAATAGCGAATGATCTCCTGCTTGGAAAATTCCGAATCCGTCACAATGCGGGTGGCACGCTTCATGGATTTTTTCAGTCCGGTATCCAGCATATACCGCGTTCTGCCGCGAACCGTTTCCGGAAACGTCTTGTACACCATGTCGTGGACAGTGACCACGGTCTTTCCTGCCACCTTGGGCGGAACGATATAGTTGAAAAAGTGGGTGACTTCCGCCTTGTCCCCGAAGTAATGCCGATAGGATATGGGCAGAAAGTTGGACACCAGCCGATAGACATAGCCGGACGCTTTCGCCCAGTGGGGCTGCACATTTTCCCGCAGATAGGGCTGGAGCCGCTGGATCTTGATCTCCTCATTCTTGCGGGAGAAAAATTGCAGCAAAAATTCGTCGTCAGGGTACATCTTGGACAGAGCCTGAATCTGCCCCGCTTCACAATAGCCAATTCCCGTCATGCGGCAGCCGATCAGCGGCAGTACATCAAATGCAATGTGCACTCCGTATTCCTCCTTCAGAACCGGTGGGCATAGCCGACCGCACCGGTTTTTTCCGGCAGCACTGCACCAAGTCTGTACAGTGCCGCCTTTAGGAAACACTGCATAAAGCTTGCACGCAGATTGCGTGCAAAGCCGTCAGACGGGCTTTATTCCGTGTTTCCTTTAGTTCATGATATGGAAACAAGGGCAGAGAAACTCTGCCCCTGTTTGATTGGTTTTGATAATATCGTTTATCCTAATGACACGCTTATACGTTCTGGCACTTCAGTTCGTGTTCTACCAGAGCCAGATCGTTCTTTACCATACGCTCTACCAGATCGGAGAAAGAGATCTCACGCTTCCAGCCCAGAACAGATTCTGCCTTTGCCGGATTACCCAGCAGAACGTCTACTTCTGCCGGACGGAAGAACTTCTTGTTAACGGAAACGATGGTCTTGCCGGTAGCCTTGTCGATACCGATCTCGTCTACGCCGCTGCCCTGCCACTCTACAGTGATGCCTGCGTGTGCGAAAGCAGTTTCTACAAATTCCCGAACAGTGCGGGTTTCGTTGGTAGCGATAACATAGTCGTCCGGCTTGTCCTGCTGCAGCATCAGCCACATCGCACGAACATAGTCCTTGGAGTGACCCCAGTCACGCTTGGAATCCATGTTGCCCAGTTCTACGTGATCCAGCACGCCGAACTTGATTCTTGCAACAGCGTCTGTGATCTTACGGGTAACGAATTCCAGACCGCGGCGTTCCGATTCATGGTTGAACAGGATACCGGAGCATGCGAACAGACCGTAGCTTTCACGATAGTTCTTGGTGATCCAGTGACCATACAGCTTTGCAACGCCGTACGGGCTTCTCGGATAGAACGGTGTCTTTTCGGTCTGCGGCATTTCCTGTACCAGACCGAACATTTCAGAAGTGGAAGCCTGATAGAAGCGGCATTCCGGCTTTACCGAACGGATCGCTTCCAGCATGTTGGTAACGCCCAGAGCGTCGATCTCTGCGGTAGCCAGCGGCTGTTCCCAGCTGGTTGCTACGAAAGACTGTGCAGCCAGATTGTACACTTCGTCTGCCTGAGAGATCCGCATTGCGGAGATCAGGGAGATCACGTCCGTCATATCTGCATAGATGAAGTGGATCTTGTCCTTGATGTGCTCTACGTTGCCGTAATCCACAACGCTCTTACGACGCATGATGCCGTATACTTCATAGCCCTGCTCCAGCAGCAGTTCTGCCAGATAGGAGCCGTCCTGTCCTGTGATACCTGTAATCAGTGCATGTTTGCTCATAGTAATTTCTTTTCCTTTCTATATATCAGAAATCGTCGGTTTTGCTTTTGACGATTTCGATTTATACCAACTGGTTCCGGTTGCAGATCTTCAGATTTTCGATGACCTTCTTTACGTCCTGTGTGCTGTCCTTGGCACAGATCAGAACGGCATCGTCAGTGTCTACCACAATCAGATCTTCCACGCCCACTGCTGCGATCAGACGCTTGCCGCCGCAAATGGTGCTGCGTTCGGTGCCGATCGTAATGACATCGCCCTCGATATAGTTGCCGTATTCATTGGTGGAGTTGATGCGTTCCACTGCCAGCCAGTTTCCCACATCGTCCCAGCCGAAGCTGCCCGGCAGAGTGTAGATGTTCTCTGCCTTTTCCATGACACCGAAGTCAATGGACTCGCTGCGGAATGCGTGATACTCAGTTTCCAGCACTGACGGGAATTCCGCAGTTCCCACAGCTGCTTCAATGCGTTCCAGACCAGCGTAGATGTCCGGCATCAGGGATTCCAGATTTGCCAGAATGGACGATGCTTTCCAGACGAACATGCCGCTGTTCCAGAGGTACCGGTGAGAAGCCAGATACTGCTTTGCAGTTTCCAGATCCGGCTTTTCTACGAAACGCTCTACCCGATAAACGCCAGCCATACCCAGATCGGTGTCCCGTTCGAAATTGATGTAGCCGTAGCCGGTTTCCGGATAGGTCGGTGTAATGCCGATGGTCACCAGATTCTGATCCTTTTCTGCCACTGCCACTGCCTGCCGCAAGGTGTCCACATACATTTCCTCATAGCGGATCAGGTGGTCAGAGGGCAGCACCAGCATCATTGCCTCGCCGTACTTCTTGCGAATCACAGCGGCAGCCAGACCGATACAGGGAGCTGTATTTCTGGCACAGGGCTCCAGCAGGATATTTTCCTCCGGCAGCTGGGGCAGCTGTTCCTTTACCAGTGCGGCATAGCTGACATTGGTCACCACAAATACGTCGTCCATTGCCACCATCGGCAGCAGACGCTTGACGGTTTTCTGGATCATGGTTTCTCCGTCCTTGGTCAGAGAGAGAAACTGCTTGGGATAATTGCCACGGCTCTTGGGCCAGAAACGTTCGCCTCTGCCGCCTGCCATGATTACTGCGGTCACTTTCATGAGTGATCTCCTTTCTCTTGTTCCTGCTCCTGCATATGCTCCTCCTGATACAGCAGTTCCTGTGCATCGTGAGCATTGGCTTCCTCGTTGGTTTCACCGGGGAACAGGGCAGTTTTCAGTGTCATCAGAATGATACGCAGGTCCAGAAAAATGGAATAATTCTCGATATACATGAGATCCATTTTCAATTTATCATAGGGCAGGGTATCATACAGACCGGTGACCTGTGCATAACCAGTCAGTCCTGCCTTTACCTGAAGCCGGAACTCGAATTCCGGCATGGTTTTCTCGTATTCCTCCGCCAGTTCCGGACGCTCCGGACGGGGGCCCACCACAGACATATCGCCGCGGAGAATATTGATCAGCTGGGGCAGTTCGTCCAGACGGCACTTCCGCAGGATCCGTCCCACCCGTGTGATACGGCTGTCGTTTTCCTTTGCCAGCTGCGGGCCGGCCTTTTCAGCGTTGACCACCATGCTGCGGAATTTGTACACGTAAAATTCCTTGCCGTGATAGGTCAGCCGCTTCTGCTTGAACAGCACCGGACCGCCGTCGTCCAGCTTAATGGCAATGGCGGACAGCAGCATCAGCGGGGACAGCAGCACCAGAAAGACCACTGCAAAAACAAGGTCGAAGATCCGCTTTCCCAGCCGCTGTTCAAATGTCAGCCCATAGTTCCGGCACAGCAGCAGCGGCGTATCAAACAGCCGGATCTCCTCTGCCCCTCTCAGGATAATATCCGAAATTTTCGGGGCAATATACGCCCGCACATTCTGGGCGAAGCAATATTTGATAAGATCGTTCCGCAGCTTTCCGGAAACCTCACAGAGGATAATACCCTCGTACCGTGCAATTGCCTCCTGAATCTCCTCCGGCGGTGCATTGGCACTGACGGATTCACAGATCATATACTTGTCCACGCGGCGGCTCATTTTCAGCACCAGTTCCGCGGCATTCCGGTCGCCGTAGATGACTACCAGCTTTCGCGGCGGGTACAGCCGGAAACATAAGCGATTGGTCAGCACGATCCACAAAATCAGCACCGCCAGATCGGCAATGGTCAATAGGATCATCGGCACTGCCGCAGAAAAATCACGGTTGACAACGCTGATCTGAAAATAGGTCACCACATTGACACAGAAGATCGACAGCGTCTGGGAGTAGAACATGTCCGTTCGCTTGAGGTAGCCGATCTTCAGCCCGCCAAATGACTTGGCGAACAGCAGAACAAGCACCACATAGATCAGGATCATGACCCAGTTGCCGCGGCGATAGAACGGCAGCAGAATGGCATCGCTGTAGCTTTCATACCACACCCATGCAAAGCCGGCGGCATACAACCCCACCAGCAGCACCGCTGCAAAAAATGAAAAGATCCGTTTGAACTGATCTCGGTTATAGTTTTTTTTCATCATATTCTCACAGCACATTTCTGTGCTGACATGCTTTCCTTTCCACAGGATCCGCCGGAAGAATCCCGGCAAAACTGCATCTCGGCACTGCACGAAGCAGACACCGCAGCACACACTTTTATTATAACAGAGGGTACACCACTTTGTCAAGTATTTTCCATATAGTGCAATGTTTTCTGCTTCTGTTTCGTGCTTTTTTTGCACAAAATGACGGTTTGTGCAGAGCAGCACCTGAAATTTCTGCCGTCAACCGCAAAATGCACACAGACATTCCGCCTGTGTGCACTGCAAAGAAGACTACTGGAAGACTACTGAAGATTACTTGTGAAACTCTAATTTAAGAGCCGGAGTTGTTCAAATTCGGCATTTCCGGCGGTGTGCCGCCCTGTCCGCCGTTTGCTGTGACCTCTGTGCCGCCGCTGACAGAGCCGCCTTCTCCATAGCCGTCCTCGTTGAGGATGCCGTCATAGGTGCCGCCGGTAACAATGGTATAGTCGGCGGAATCGCTGTCGCCAATGCCATAGATCACATCGGAAACGGCTTTCGGGGATTGCAATGTTGCAAGAACCGTACCGTTCTTGTCCACAATGCTGATCTGTTCCCCTGCTGCGGCATTGCAGTTGGTGGCGATCAGACAGCCGCTTTCCGGATACTCCATCATGCCCTTGCTGGACAGTGCCAGCAGGGTGCCGCCGGTATAGGTCATGTTGCCGTCTGCGTCCAGTGAGCCGTCACCGCCGCTGGTGGGGCCGCATACCAGCAGAGTGCCGCCGGACATCTCCCATGTGCTGTTGGAGTCTACGCCGTCACCGAAAGCGTTGACGTAGATATAACCGCCGCTAATGGTCATGGCATAGGAGCCGCTGTCAGAGCCGCCGGTGTTCAGCCCGTCATCTGATGCGTCCAGAATCCGGACATTGCCGCCGCTGATGGTCATTTCCGCCTTGGATTCCACACCCTCGGTACAGCTGTGAATCGTAATATCCCCGCCGGAAATTTCCAGATCGCCGTGGCTGCTGATGCCCTTGTTGTCGGAGGTGATCTCCAGCGTGGTGCCGGAGAACACTGCCGTTCCTGCCGCATGTACAGCGTGGTCGGTGGAATCAATGGTGCAGCTGCCGCCGCTCATGGTCAGGTTGCCGCCGCACTTGATGCCCTTGCTGGTGGCATCTTCCGCAGCAGTGGTCATGGCAGCTGCCGCAGATGCTCCTGCGTCTGTGGAGGGATCTGCAGTGGTCTGCATGGCTGCTGCCGGAATTGCACTGGCATCACTGGCAGCGGCGTTCTGGCGGTGGTCTGCATTGCCGGGCGGTGTGTTGCCGTTACCGCCGAAATTGCCGCCGCCGAAGTTGTTCGGGTGGAAATCGTCCTGTGCAGAAGCGGCAACTGTACCGGTGGTGGTAATGGTCACAGTACCGCCGGAAACTGTCAGGTCGCCGTCTGCCTGAATGCCGTCCTCGGCACTGGTCACATCGACTTCTCCCGCCTGTAACTCCAGCGAACCGGTGCAGTTCACGCCGTCTTCCGCGGCATCAATGGTCAGCTTGCCGCCGGCAATTTCCACATCGCCGCCGCAGTGGATTCCCTTGCTGCTGTTGGCTTCGCCGGTTTCCGTATTCACAGCCGTACCGCTGCTGGTCAGATGATACGTACCGTCTGCGATCCACACCAGCGTTTCCGCCTGCAAACAGTCGCCGCCAGCCTGTACTGTTGCACTGCCCTGCTCCAGCTGGAGAAAGCCCTTGGTGTCGTCGTTGGATTCTGTGGACTTGATGCCGTCATTGCCGGCAGTGACGTTCAGGTCTGCCCCGAACATTGCCACGCAATCCTTGCCCTTTACGCCGTCCTGTGCAGCTTCTACGGTGATCGTACCATTCACCAGCTTCAGGTCGTCCTTGCAGACGATACCGTCCACGCTGCTGCCTGCGACAGTCAGGCTGCCGCTGCCGTTGATCGTCAGTTTATCCTGTGCAAACAGGGCACAGGCGGAAACGTTGCAGCCGTTGATCTCTGTATCGGCGTTGTCCGCACTGTCTGTCAAAGTGTTCTGTGAGCCTTTCGCCAGTGACAGAATGGTGCGTTTTTCGTTGGTGCAGACCAGAGCCGGTCCGGAGGGACTGGTGATCTCCACACCGTCCAGATACAGCTTGACTTTTTCCGAGCCGGTCACAAGGACTTGTCCTTTAGTCAGCTTGCCGCTGAGCCGGTAGGTGCCGCCGGCGGAAATGGTGATGCAGTTGTCCTTAACGGAAACCGCCTTGGTATTGCCTTTCACCTTGGTGCTGTCGTCCTCCAGTGTGATCTCTGCATCAAATGCGTCATAGTTGTCGCAGAGGTCATCTTCGTCTGTGGTCACACCGGCTTCGCCGGACTGTATCGCCGAAAGGCTCTGTCCGACGGCAGCTTCTGCTGTGTCGTTATCGTCCAGCGTAGTAGTCTGTGCAGTGCTGCTGCCGCTGTCTGCACCGGACGAGTTGGTGTTCTGTGCACAGCCGGTGCAGGTAATCATTGCCGCTACCGCCATGCTCATTGCCCAGGCAAATATTTTCTTTTGCATGATACGCACGCTCCTTTTTGATTCTGGTACCCCATGGTGTGAATTTGTCATGTGTAAAACTCCTCGATATGTGATACCCAATTCCCCAAGCGTGGTTTTGATCTCTGTTTCTATAGGGCAACACCGCACAAAGTCGCCAGACACTCTTTGTGCGGTATTGTCTATACTGTATTATCGCATACGTTTATGGAAACTGCGTGAAAATCCTGCGTGAAGCTGCAAAAAGCTGCGTGGAAGAAACTTCCGCATTTCAAAGAGCAACAGAAAAACGCCCGACAGAATCTGCCGGACGCTTTCCCGAAAAATAATAAGGAGAATGTATGAAAAAAACAAGATGTCAAGAATGTTGGAGCAACATCGCACAAAGCCTATGCATCAGATGCTTTGTTTGATGCTGCATCAAGAACGCAGATCAGTTATTTTCTGTCTGCTGCACTTCTGCCAGTGTCACGTCAACCTTTTTGGTTTCGCCGGCACGGACATAAGTCAGCGTGATCGTATCCCCAGCCTTGTACTGGTTCTTGACTGCGTTCAGTTCTTCCGTGGTGCTGATCGTCTGATCCTGAATGCCGGTGATAACATCACCCGGCTGTAAACCAGCCTGATCGGCTGCACCGCCGGCGGTCACGCTAAAGATATAGGCACCCACCGGAATATTGTAAGCCTGTGAAACCGCTTCTGTCACGTCCTGACAGGAGATGCCCAGCTGCGGGCGGCCGGTCACATAGCCATAGTTGATCAAATCATCGACAATGCTCTTTGCCTCCGACATCGGAATTGCAAAGCCAATGCCCTCTACTGTCGCTTCACCGGAATAGGTGCTGGACATTTTGGCGGAGTTGATACCGATCACCTGACCAGAGCTGTTGATCAGCGGACCGCCGGAGTTACCGTTGTTGATGGCGGTATCCGTCTGGATCAGCGTCATGGTGTTGTCGTTAATGGTAACCTTCCGATCCAGTGCGGAGATAATGCCGCAGGTTACGGTGTTCTGGAACTGCAAGCCCAGCGGGTTACCGATTGCCACAACCATTTCGCCGACTTCACAGCTGCTGCTGTCGCCGAATTCTGCGGGAGTCAGGTTGTCTGCATCGATTTTCAATACAGCAATATCCGCTTCCTTGTCATATGCCACGATTCTGGCATCATAAGTGGTTTCCTCGTCAGACATCTGGATCTGTACGGAAGAAGCTTCGCCATAGCCGTATTCGTCATCGTAAATAACGTGGGCGTTGGTGACAATATAGCCGTCCTTCGACATGATGATGCCGGTGCCGACGCCAGTCATACCCTGCGAACCGTTGTTGCCCTGCGAGCCGTAGCCAAAGAAGCCGCCGTAGCCATTCATGGGGTTATTGTTGCTGCCGTTGGACGAGGAGAAAGTGGACTGTACGCCGACAACCGACGGTGTCACTTTCTTTACAATATCCGCTACCGACATGGAACCGTTGGTAGAAGCCAGCTGAATCCAGCTCTGACTGGAGTCGCTCTTTTTGGAAGAACTGCTGTCGCCGGTGCTGCTTTCTGCGGCAGAACTGTCGTTGCTTGCAACGATCGAACTGCTGTTGTCCGCATTTGAGGAACGAATGCCCTCATAGACACCGATCGAACCGCCGGACACCAGAACCATCGCCAGCACAAACGCTGCCACTTTCAGTCCGGTATGCTTTTTCTTCGGCTTCTTGTTGGGGTCGCCGCCATTGGGATCGGAGTAGTAGTTTACATAAGAGTAGCCGCCGTTGTTGCCGCTGCCGCCGTTTCCGGTGGGAGTGGTCTGACCGCCTGCCGGATTGTTATAGGCAGAGCCGGCAGCATTCTGCTGCTGGTATGCACCGCTGTGCACTGCCTCGTCCTGATGCGGTGTGGTGTTGCGGTAGTAACCGTTCTGATATGCATACGGATTTGCAGCACCGTTGACACCGGAACCGGCATTTCCTGCCGGAGCCGCGGTATTTGCAGCACTGCTGTTGTTGGTGGTATTGTCGGCATTCTGTGCCGCACCATTCTCATTCCATTGTGCATTGTTTTTGTTTTCGAAGTCAGCCATAATACTCTTCCTTTCTATCGTGAACCGCTTGTTTTCTGCGGTATGTGTTCTTCGCTTTCTGTAATTATTATTATACAGTTTTATGTGATAATCATATGATAATCGATAGAAAAGACGGTAAAATACAGCCCACAAAGGCTTCACATTCCCTGAAAACAGCTTTCACACAGGAAATTATGCCTGATTCTGTGCAAGATAGTCTGCCAGATCGACATGAACGCCAGCACCGGTCTGTGCCATATAGTACAGCCACAGGAAAATATCCTGCGAATCCAGCGTGCCGCTGTTGTCTGCGTCCAGAGCCTTTCGCTGAATCGGATTCAGTTCGGTGTCCAGACCAGCACCTACCCGTGCAATATTGTACAGGCAGAGAAACAGATCCTGTGTATCAATGCTGCCGCTGGCATCGGCATCGCCCATACTGCATGCCATTTTCTGATGAGATGCGGCTCCGGTGATGATGCTGTCTGCCGAGGGACGATTGCTTTTCAGATCGCCGTCCTTGCCGGTAGCGGTATAGGCATTGGAAATCACGCTGCCGTCGCCGCAGGAGAGCATCTCCGAGGACTGGATCGCAGCAGATGCCAGCATGACCTGCCCCAGCGGAGTGAAAGTCATGTTCAGATCCATGATGTTGCTGAATTCAAAGCCGATCGCCTTTTCACCGGCTGCCCCTACATAAGGCGTATAGAAGTCGGCAGCAGAAGCATTCTGCAAGCTGCGGATCTTGTCATTCAGTCCGGCATTGTCTGCAATGGTCATTGATGCCAGCCCCGTGCCGCTGACCTTGCCGCCCTCCAGGGAAACGTCCAGATACTGATACAGATATGCGATTACAGTCTTTCGGTTCTGGGATACACCGGACATGCCGTAATAGTCCACGCCCAGCGGATTGTTGACAGTCTGTACTACCACGTTGGCAGAACGGTTCAGGGACTTGACTTCAGTAACCGCCGCTTCAATGTTTGCCGCAACGGTTTCCACCAGAGCCGGCAGATCCCGAGCAAGCTTGCTGTTTGCCGCAGAAAGCTTCGAGCCATCACTGGTCAGCTTGTTTGCCACGTCAGTAAGCGTCTTACAGTTGTCCATATCCACCAGGTCGGCGTTTTTATACAGTACTTCTTCTATAAAGTCGTTGACACCCACAGAGATCATTACCACATCTGCGGTCTGCACATCGCGTTTCATATTCTGATTGGACTGCAAGTCAGAAACCAGCTTACCGGAAGTGGTGCCCACTGTGGCATAGTTCACCGCATTGCCGCCCAGATAGTCCGCCATATAGGAAACTGCCGACTCGCTGCCGCTGACTTCTGCCAGACAGTCGTCACCCAGTGCCACGACCTTCGGGGTAACTGCAAGGCTTGAAGTGTTTGCCGCAAATACCGGCAGTGCCAGTCCGGTGGCTGCTGTGACAACGGCACAGGCTGCCGCAATGCCTCTTTTCCAAAAATGTTTTTTACTCATATCGTTTTTCCTTTCTGTACAGGCAGAGCCGCCGTACCCCCTTATGGCAACACTGCATAAAGCTTACTTGTTGACTTCATCTGATGCTGCCCCTATATTTTTTCGCACGGCTCTGCATTTCCTTTACGATATTGTCATTATACCGTGTTTTTCCGATTCTGTCAAGATAAAACCGTACAAAGCTGATGCATAAGATACCTCACCAGATTTTTCAGCAGAGTTTCTCCAAAAAGCGAAACCGTGCCTGCCCTCAAAAGGACAAGCACGGTTTCAGTAAAGCAATGAGAAAAAGAGAGATAACTGCAAAATTCAAAAATTGCATGTGGAAATGTGACTGACATCTCGCAATTCTATTTTGTCAGCCCATATCCGTTCGAAGCATCATCACACGCGGGATTTCCGTTTTCTGTGAATCATCTGCCTTGCTTCTGTGATAATTATATCATATTTGCACCATTCTGTCAACAGGAAAGTGCTGGATTTCGTGTAAAATATCCAATTCGTTTTTTGTGCAATTTCACAACACGGATTTTATGCACCATATTTTCCTTGTCCAGCTGGTACAATTTCTGCAAGCATTTCCCTTGTGAAAAACGTTTTCCACAATTTTATCCACTTTTCCACATGCACCCGTGTGGAAATCAGTGGAAAAGGGCGGGCTTTGTATGGTGTTTCCTTAGGCAATACCGCACAAAGATTGTGCGACAAATGCGTCGTCAAATTTTTCGTCAGATGAAACAAAAAGCGGAGTGAATACTTGATG